>ERZ501023.158-NODE-158-length-13284-cov-6.923123_pt1 | contig 13284 bp, 11 predicted proteins | sample MGYA00248839_ERZ501023 | MGnify/ENA primary metagenome ERZ501023 (study PRJEB25958, sample SAMN03398596) | human skin metagenome | study: EMG produced TPA metagenomics assembly of the Human Skin Microbiome Metagenome (human skin metagenome) data set.
GGCATTTTTATTTTGATTCTAGCCCTGCTCAAAAAGATCTCAAATGGGTTCTATAGTGTCGATGATATTTAGTTGAGCCGCGTAGTTTAACTTCCAGGTAAGCTGAGACCGCCCAACGCTAACCTACAAGCTAGCTACCCGCTTCAACTGAATTAAATACATGGTGTGAGTAGCGCTAATAATCAGTGCAGCAATTAATCTGCATGAGATGCATCACAGTTTTATTAGGTAATTAATAGTTAAACCTGGATAACGGCAATTAGGAAGCTGAAGTTGTCTAGTAGAGCTAATTGGGGCTGTGCTAGATGCAGTTTGTCTTGGCAATTTGACACTGTTTTTGTAATTATGCTGCTTCTAGTGTCAAGAAGTGCAAATTATCAGTTTTGACTATTACAAGTACCCAAGTTGAGTGATTGCGCCTTAGCTACGCTGCACACCCAATACTAAATACTAGGAGATAAGCGATATGGCAACAATATTTGGTAAGTCTGGAGCAGATGCAATCACTGGTACGAGTGGCAATGACACAATATTTGGTTGGGCGAGTGGTGGAAATGCTTTTAGTCCATCTGGTAATGACACACTGATTGGTGGTGCAGGGAACGATAGTATTTTGGGTGGTACAGATAATGACGACTTGAGCGGTGGATTGGGTTTAGATACGCTGCGTGGTGGTTTGGGTAACGATGATATTAAAGGCGACGACGGCAACGACAGACTATTGGGGGAAGCAGGAAATGACACTTTAGGTGGCGGTAGAGGTAATGACACCCTGATTGGTGGTGCAGGCAACGATATTTTGTTTGGCGGCACTGATGATGCTGGCAATGACTCTTTATTTGGCGGCGTGGGTGCTGACAAGCTGTTTGGCGGCGCAGGTAATGACTCTCTTAATGGTGGCGATAGTAACGATGATCTTAAAGGCGAGGACGGTAACGATACGCTTTATGGCAATCGGGGTAATGACACCGCAGATGGTGGCAACGGTGATGACGTGCTAAATGATTTTGGTGGAGGCAATGATATTTTGTATGGCGGAGCTGGCAACGACAATCTAACTGGTGGTAATGGTAAGGACAAGCTGTATGGCGGAGCTGGCGATGACTTTCTAGATGGTGGAAACGATAATGATACTCTCGATGGCGGAACTGGTAATGATACTTACTTTATCGATATTGATGAAAGAGACGTAATTAACGAGGCTGTCAATGCAGGTATAGATACTGTTGTTTTTTCATTTTTTAATGGGGTTTCTAGCAGCTATACGCTAGGTAGTAACCTGGAAAACCTAACGTTGGACAACTCCTTCAGGGAAGGTGTCTTGACTGGTATAGGTAACAGCCTGGATAACACAATTATTGATAACACAACTATTGAAGGTGTTGATGATACTGGTAGTGGTGTCAACATCCTCAGAGGTTTAGGTGGTAACGACAGCCTAGATGGAGGAGTAAATAATGATACCTTAGCAGGCAGTGCTGGAGGGGTGGGCGAGAGAGATACCCTGACTGGTGGCACAGGAACAGACAGATTCATTGTTGGAGATGAAACTGGACTTTTCTATGACGATCGCAATACTGCAACTGCTGGTACGGGTGACTATGCCTTAATTACTGACTTCAACAGTGCTGAGGATCTAATCAACCTTAACGGACGCAGGAGTGATTATCGTCTAGCTGCTGCTCCTACAGGTTTACCGACAGGTACAGCAATTTATCGTAACAAGCCTGCGGGTGAACCAGATGAACTAATAGCGATCGTTCAAGGAAGCACAGGTCTAAGTCTTAACGCCAACTACTTCAGGTTTTCCACATCAATTGATGAAATTAACCTTTTTAGTCTCAATGGCACGAATGGCTTTGTGATTAACGGCGGCAATTATAGTGACAGATCAGGCAGATCAGTCAGTTCAGCAGGGGATGTCAACGGCGATGGCTTCGACGACGTTATAGTTGGCGCTCCTTTTGCTGCTCCCAACGGTCAAAGTTCCGCTGGCTCAAGCTACGTAGTGTTTGGCAAGGCAGGAGGCTTTAACGCCAGCCTCAACCTCTCTACCCTGAATGGCAACAATGGCTTTGTGGTTAACGGCATCGACGCAAGGGATTTGTCAGGCTATTCAGTTAGCTCTGCTGGCGATGTCAATGGCGATGGCTTCGATGACCTGCTGATTGGGGCTGAGGGTGCTGATCCTAATGGTCTATACAATGCTGGCGAAAGTTATGTGGTGTTCGGCAAATCAGGGGGCTTTAACGCCAGCCTCAACCTCTCTACCCTGAATGGCACTAATGGCTTTGTGATTAACGGCATTGACGAAAGCGATTACTCAGGCTCTTCAGTAAGTTCAGCAGGTGATGTCAACGGTGATGGCTTTGATGACTTGCTGATTGGCGCTCCTGATCCTAATGGTCTATACAATGCTGGCGAAAGCTATGTAGTGTTTGGCAAGGCAGGGGGCTTTGATCCTAGCCTCAACTTGTCTACTCTCAACGGCACTAACGGCTTTGTGATTAACGGCATTGACGCACGTAACTTGTTAGGCTCTTCAGTAAGTTCAGCAGGCGATGTCAACGGTGATGGCTTCGATGATCTCCTGATTGGCGCTCCTCGTACTGGTAAAAGCTATGTGGTGTTTGGTCAGGCAGGAGGCTTCACTTCTAGCCTCAACCTTTCGACGCTTAATGGTAACAATGGCTTTGTGATTAACGACAGATCAGGCTATTCAGTAAGTTCGGCAGGTGATGTTAACGGTGACGGCTTTGATGATCTCCTAATTGGTGCTGGTAAAAGCTATGTGGTGTTTGGTAAGGTAGGGGGCTTTGATCCTAGCCTTAACCTTTCGACGCTTAATGGTAACAATGGCTTTGTGATTAACGGCACTAGCAGATCAGGCTATTCAGTAAGTGATGCAGGTGATGTCAACGGCGATGGCTTCGATGACCTCATAGTTGGCGCTCCTGGTGCTGATCCCAATGGTCAAAGATATGCTGGCGAAAGCTATGTAGTGCTTGGCAAGGCAGGGGGCTTTGATCCTAACCTCAACTTGTCCACTCTCAATGGTAGTAATGGCTTTGTAATTAATGGCATTGACGAATATGATAGCTCAGGCACTTCAGTAAGTTCAGCAGGCGATGTCAACGGCGATGGCTTTGATGACCTGATGGTTGGCGCTAGGGGTGCTGATCCCAATGATCAATATTCTGCTGGCGAGAGCTACGTGATATTTGGTAGTCGCAACTTCAATAATTCTGCTGCCAATGTCGGCACGGCAGGCAACGATACCCTTACTGGTACTGCTGCTAATGATGTCTTAGTTGGTGGCTTGGGTAATGACAGACTCATCGGTGGTGGTAGTGTTGACGTGCTTTACGGCGGCGCTGGTGATGATATTCTCAGCTTTGGTGCAGCCGCTAGGCGCATTGATGGTGGTAGTGGTAGAGATACACTACGCATTGATGGTAATGGTGCTAATCTTGCTTTGAGTAATAAACTTAGAGAGTTTGAACTAATCGATATTACTGGAACTGGTAACAATAGCCTGACTTTCACTCGCTTAGATGTGCTGAATCTTTCAGATACAACTAATCAGTTGATTGTTAATGGTAACGCTGGCGATCGCGTAACATCCACTTCCCAAGGCTGGGCATTTGCTGGTACAACGACTGTAGATAGTATCCTGTATCGACAGTACAATTCTGGAGCAGCGACGCTGTTAGTAGATGCAGACATCACTCAGAGCCTTAGCTAGTTGAACTAAATCAACTGGGAGCCTAAAATCTACTCTGATTTAGTAGGGGTACATCAGTTGCCCCTACTTTCATGTCAATATCAAAGGAATTTCCCTTGATAGATGTGATGTGGCAAGCATTAGCTAGAGTGCGAATTGTGTTGGTGGAACCAGCAGGAGCTTTAAATGTCGGGGCGATCGCCCGCATCATGAAAAACATGGGACTACAGCATTTAGTCCTAGTAAATCCCCAATGCGATTTCTTGGGCGCTGAAGCACAACAAATGGCGGTTCATGCCTTTGATATCCTCGAAGTTGCCCAGAGTGTAGCGACATTGCCAGCAGCTTTACAAGGATGTACAAGAGCGATCGCTACAACTGCAAGAATTCGGACTTTGGCAACTGATCTAGAAGAGCCGCGCACTACATTACCTTGGCTACTTGAGGCAGAACAACCAACAGCTTTAATTTTTGGTCCAGAATACCGAGGATTGAGTAATGAGGAGTTAAACTATGCCCAGCGCTTTGTGCGTATTCCCTCAAGTTCTAGCTATCCTTCCTTAAACCTTGCCCAAGCAGTAGCAATTTGCTGTTATGAACTTTTTTACTACTGTAGTCAGCCTTCAGACTCTGAGATAATTCCAGTTACGGGCGATCGCGCTTCATTAGACGTTTTGGAAGGATATTATCAGCAATTAGCAGACATTTTGCTAAAAATTGGTTATCTTTACCCTCATACAGCAACTAGTCGGATGCAAAAATTCCGACAGATATTTAATCGCGCCCAACTTCAAAATACTGAAGTAGCTATGCTGCGGGGTATTTTAACTCAAATTGAATGGGCAATCTCTCAGCGTCCTGATCACTAGTAGTTATCTAATAAAATATGCAAAATATCTTTAATTTTAATTATAAAAAGAAATTTATTAGTAAACTGATTGCAGATTAGTTGGAATGTACATTTTTGCAGTTGACATTTGACAAAGTTCTCGCAATTTCATCGCAGATTGAGATAAACTGATCAGCCAAATGCCACTTGCTTTTAAAAATCGATTGCAGTAATTAGGGTGTATGAGGAGTTAGGCATGGTTCAGTATGCAACTAAGTCGAAAGCACAAAGAGTACCACTACCAGAATCTGGGCAGACTTCAACAGCGCGTGAAGACTGGAAAAGCCAAGAGGCAAATACGCAACTGAAGTATGAGCGATCGCGCCAAAAAGCAAGTGTAGCAACAAGCGCTGCTTCCCAAGCGCAACCAAAAACATCAGCTAGCAGAAAATCCCGTACTAAATCTGTAGAATTGCCACCAAAACCACGTACCCCTAAACCACCAGGTTATAGTCAACCGATCTACCAAATAAACATACCAGAGGAAATTAAATCAAACCCAGTTAAAGTTAAACCGCGCTCCTCAGCAAAAAAAGCAAAATCTCAGCGATCGCGGCGGAAAAATACACCTCTTTTGTATGGATTGCGGCTATTAATTTTAGGAGTGGGAATTGGGGCGATCGCTGGCACACTGTTATCAGTTTTAGACCCCACCAGCCGAATTGCCTTAGATAGTTCTCAGCCAGCAACTACAGCAACTAAGCAGGAACAAACAAATGTTGCAGTTCAACCATCGGCGTTGAAATTAGGTCAAGAAATTCTGCCGTTAAAAAATGCAGTGCAGCAGCTGGCAGCTAAGAATGCCAATTTAACACCAGGAGTATTTTTTGTAGACCTAGATACTGGTGCTTACTTAGACTTGAATGCAACTTCAACCTTTTCTGCTGCCAGTATGATTAAGGTTCCCATCCTGGTTGCCTTTTTTCAAGATGTAGATGCCGGAAAAATTCGCTTGGATGAAAAGCTGACTCTCAAAAAAGAGTTGATTGGTGGCGGTTCTGGGGATATGCAGTACAAACCAGTGGGAACGAAGTACACAGCCCTAGAAACGGCAACTAAGATGATTGTCATTAGTGACAATACCGCAACCAATATGCTGATTGCGCGGCTGGGAGGGATAGCAGCTTTAAATCAACGCTTCCAAAGTTGGGGATTGACTACAACAGAAATTAAGAATTTGCTGCCAGATTTACCGGGGACAAATACTACTACTCCTAGAGATTTAGGACAGTTAATGGCGGCGGTGAATCAAGGGGATTTGATGTCACTGCGATCGCGCGATCGCTTACTAGATATTATGCGGCGCACAAAAACAAGAACTCTATTACCACGCGGCTTAGGAGAAGGAGCTACAATCGCCCACAAGACAGGGGATATTGGTTCAATGGTAGGGGATGTGGGTTTAATTGATATGCCCAACGGTAAGCGCTATATAGGTGTGGCGATGGTAAAACGTCCCCACAACGATAACCGCGCTCAAGAGTTGATTCGCCAAATTTCTCGTGCTGCTTACCAGGAATTTAATAAACCAACCGTAAGCCAGATTATGTCTACAACTCCTTTTGTAACTACGACTACGGCTAGGGAAGAAGGAAGCAGGGGGAGATAGAAAAATTAATTCTGAGTGCTGAGTGCTGAGTGCTGAGTGCTGAGTGCTGTCTCCTCGCTTCCTTCGTTAAGTTGATCGAGGGTTAACCAAATTTCTTGCAACAGATCCTCTAATCCTCTACGAGTGGCAGCTGAAATAAAGAATACAGAGGCTTGACTCAAAGAAGTTGCTAATTGTTGAGCGATCGCCGATGCAGTCTCCTGATCAATTGCATCTACCTTATTAATTGCCAGAATTTGGGGACGATCTGGCAATCCACGTCCATACGCTTGTAACTCCTGCTGAATAATTTGATAATCAGCTATAGGATCTGGTGCTGTAATATCAACTAGGTGTAGCAATAAACGGGTACGCTCAATGTGACGCAAAAAGTCGTGACCTAAGCCAGCTCCTTGGTGAGCGCCTGCTATCAACCCTGGAATATCAGCAAAAACAGTGCCATCTCCGCTAGGTTTACGCACTACACCCAAATTTGGTACTAGGGTAGTAAAGGGATAATCTGCAACTTTCGGTCGTGCTGCTGAGAGGGCTGAAATTAAAGTCGATTTTCCCGCATTTGGTAGCCCAATAATTCCGACTTCTGCTAGGAGTTTTAATTCTAAGCGCAACAAGCGGTGTTCGCCTGCTAATCCTGGTAGGGCATACTCGGGAGCGCGATTACTATTGCTTAAAAAGAACTTGTTTCCGAGTCCACCTTTGCCACCTGCTGCAACGCATAAGGTTTGCTCCGGCTTAACTAAATCGCCAATTAATTCACCTGTTTGGGCATCGTAGATGGTTGTACCACAGGGGACTTCAATCAGGCGATCGCTTCCTGCTGCCCCAGTGCGATTATTTGGTCCACCACGAGAACCGTTCTCGCCTTGAAAGCGATGGTTGTATTTGAAGTCAAGTAAAGTTTGTAAATTTTCTTTAGCAACAAGAATCACCGAGCCGCCGCGTCCCCCATTACCTCCTGCTGGACCCCCAGCTGGTACATATTTCTCGCGCCGGAAGGCAACGATACCATCGCCACCTTTTCCAGCTTCAACTTCAATTTCTACTTGGTCGATAAATTGCATAGTTTTAAGAGGGTTCAGCTATCAGTTATTAGCTTAAGGGAAGGGCTGACCACTGACTGCTGACAGCTAACCTAACAATATTCTGAGACATCTTCGCCGCAATCATCCGCTAGGTAAGACAAGGCGCGGAAGCGCAAGCCTACTAGCTGCTCGTAGAGGGGATTGAGCTTACAAAGTGGGGGAATGTGAACGATTTTATGACCAAAAAGCTTGACATCGCGCTCAAAAGGGCATTGGGGGGGAATCATTTTGCACAAGAACTGTGCGACTTTGGGGTCGTGAATTTCTAGCCCATCAAGCCAATCGCGGACAGGGTGCAGCACATCAATTTCAGTTTCACTGTGCAGGGGAGGAGTAATAGGGGTAGCTGACTCGGCACTGGCATTACTGTCGTAGAGAGTTTGACGCAGAGCGTTTAGTACCTCTTCCTGCTGTCCCATAACTTCACAGAACTGGTGTAATAGCCGATCTTCAGAAACTGAATAAGTGCCATCGGCGATCGCTACCATTACTGCTGTACGTAAGAAATTTTGAGCTGCTGCTGTGTTTTTCCCGAAAACTGCTGCTAATTCCTCTGGCTTAATAAGTTCTAGTGAGTTGAGATTTATGTCAGGAGATGTTTCGTCATGCGCTAAAGCAGCAATTGTTTGTTGTTCTTGAGAATCGAAGTTGCCATCTGCCCAAGCAATAGCTAGCAGTCCCCGCAGCCAAGCTGTAACTTGTTCAGGCGTATAATTTGGTTTGATAACGCTTGTCATACAATCACACATCAAGATTCTCCGAGTTTTATCTTATCTCAACTTCCAGGTCTTGATATAATTTTCACTAAAATCTTCCTTATAAGCTATTAACTAATCTTATGAAATAATTAACCAAACTAAATTAGATATCGACTAAATATTTATGCTAAAAAGTCTAAGTTTGAAATGTTCCCTAGCACCTAATTAAGTGAAGATCAGCTCTAGTTGAATTACTGTTAACTGTAAACTAGAGAACTCAGTTGTTAATGTAAGGATGCTTCTTTGTGACCCTACCAGAGTTTGGCTTGTTTCTGATCGCAATTTTAATGAGTGTTGCTGGACAGTGGCTACTAAAGGCAGGAGCATTAAAGCTGGGTCAAGTTAATACTAGTAATTTGACTAGTCATGTTTTAGGCATTCTCACTACTCCAGAATTGTTAAGTGGTTTGGCTTGCTATGGCTTAGGAGCGATCGCTTATATTTTGGTATTAACACGAGTTAAACTTAGTGTTGCTGGTCCTGCTGTTGCTTTAGTGTATGTGTTTGCCGTACTAGTAGGCTACTTTGTGTTTCGAGAACCGATTCCTTTCAGCCGTCTCATCGGTTTAGCATTAATTACCTGCGGCGTTTTGTTAGTGATTTGGAAAAGTTAAAGGAAACGAGATAAAACTTCAACAGTGGCAAGTCCTGTTTTTGCCCAACTGAATTGTTTAGCTCTAAGAATACCAAGCTGGGAGAGGTGCGATCGCAAGTTCGCATCAGTTACAATTGCCTGCATAGCGGCAGTAATCTCCTCAGTTTTATAAGGATTTACTAATAAGGCAGCTTCTCCTGCAACTTCGCTTAGAGATGACAAGTTAGAAGTAATCACAGGCGTACCACAAGCCATTGCTTCTAAAACAGGCAAACCAAAGCCTTCCCAAAGAGAAGGAAAGACAAGAGCGATCGCTTTATTAAGCAAGTCTGGTAACTGACTGTAGGGAACGTAGTCAAAAAACTTAACTCGAGTAGTTATATTTAGTCGTTCTATGTCAGCTTGCAGCTTAGGAGTGTAACGCAAATCAATTGATCCGGCTAGCCAAAGTTCGTAGTCAGGGTTTTTTAATGCCGCAAAGGCAGCAATTATTCTCTGTAAATTCTTATAAGGATCGTGCCTACCGATGTAAAGAAAGTAGTTGCTTCTAGGCAAGTTGAGAAATCGGAAGTGATTTGCATCGTGTGCTAGCAGGATCGGTGTAATTTTACTAGCTGGAATCTGGAAAAAATGACTAATATCTTGGGCTGTGGCGGTGGAGTTGCAAATGATGTGTTGTGCTTGTGCCAACACTTGCGGCACATAGTAGCGTTGGTAGTTAGTAAGCGGTGAAAAGGGCTTAGGGAAGCGCAGAGGAATAAGATCGTGAACCGTGACAATGTAGCGGCAGTTGGCAAATAAAGGCGCTTCCGGAACAGGGGAAAACAGCAGGCTTGAACGTAGTTGTTTGTAAATTTGCCTTAGTTGTAGTTGCGTCCACAACAAGCGGCGCAGATGTCCTTTTGTGCCGTAGTCAGGGTTTAAATCTGGGGGTACTGGATAGTAGGTGTAGTCGGAGGCAAGAGGGGATCCCCCCGTTGCCCCCCTTTGAAAGGGGGGGAGGCGAGAGGCGAGAGGGGATAGTAATGTGGGGTTGAGGCTATGGAGGTGAGGAACGAGGTTAGTGGCGTAAGTTGTTATTCCTGTTGGTTTGGTGGTGAGGAACGAGAGGTTGACTAAGACTGGTGACAAAATGGCAGCGATCGCCTCAAATAAAGTAATACGCCATAAAGTTTACCAAATGCTACTTTTGGTTTTACTAAAATTAGGATAATTGCGTAAATAAGTAGTCGAACTAATCTTATTATTAGAACTAGCTTATTGGTATATCTTTCTATTGTTACTAAATAGCTATAGGTACTATGTTTAATTTTTACAACTATATTTTTATTAGTAATAGATGAGGGACTATGAATCACACTTAATTTTTTAGTAACTGCAATTAAATGATTTTGAGCAGCATAACGTTTACAAAAATCGAAGTCTTCATAGTAAAGAAAATAAATTGGGTCAAATTGCGGACAGTTAGGAAACTTAGCAAGATTAATTAATAAGCTACAACCTGAAACCCAGTCACAAAGAATATACTCTGCATCAGAATCAATACAAGTATTTTTATTTAAAATTGCTCCTCTAGCCGCAATAAACTTACCGCCAGCAAACCAAATTTGATTATCAGGAGTATAAATAATTGTGCCAACAATTGAAAGCTCTGGATGAGCTTCAAAAAATGAATTTACTTTATCAGACGCAGATTTGACAATAAATGTATCTGGATTAATTAGCCAAACAATTGCTTGAGCATCTTGAGCATAAATCCAGTCTAAGCCTAAGTTGCAAGCTCTACCAAAGCCTATATTACTACCTGCTTCAAGAATTAGTACAGATTTCGACTTGAGTAAATAAATAGAATCATCTTCAAGCGAGTTATTAATAATAACTATTTTGTACGAAGTATTATTGTTAGCTTGAATAGAATTAATTAATTTATTAACTAAATATGTTGAATAATAATTAACTGTTAAAAAGTAAATCACGCTAATTCAATTTGACAGTCATCACCAATTAGAAAGCGTAAAGCTTTAGGACGACGGGGGGCAACAGTTATCTGGGCGCGTTGCCCAATTACACTATCAATAATCCGTTGATGAATTCTAGCAATTTGAGCGCCCTGTAAAACTACACTGTGTTCTAAATCAGTGTCCATCATGATTACTTGATCGGCAATGCTACTGTAAGGACCAATAAAACAATTTTCTAAGTAACAATCACTGCCAATTACAACAGGACCGCGAATTGTACAGTTAATTATCTGCGATCGCGCCCCAATTTCTACCCGCCCGATTACCTGACTTTGGGCATCTACTTCCCCCAAGATTGAAGCTGTTAAACAAGTATCAAGAATTAAGCGGTTAGCTTCGAGGAGATCGTCTTTTTTTCCGGTATCTAGCCACCAGCCTTCAAGGTTGCAAGCTGATACTTGCTTTTGCTGGTTAATTAGACATTGGATTGCATCTGTAATTTCTAATTCTCCTCTAGCCGAGGGTTGGATGCAAGCGATCGCCTGATGAATAATATGGGAGAAGAAATAAACGCCGACAAGCGCAAGATTTGAAGGCGGAACTTGCGGTTTTTCTACTAACTCTAAAACGCGCCCGTGTTCGTCTACTTTGGCAACCCCAAAAGCGCTAGGATTAGCTACTTGACGCAGCAAAATTAAAGCATCTAAGTCTTTTTGATTAAATCGCTGTAAAAAGTGGCTTAAGTCGCCTTGTTGAATTAAGTTATCACCCAGATACATGATAAAAGGTTCATCACCTAAGAACGGCTGGGCAATTTGGACAGCGTGAGCAAGTCCAGCTGGTTTTTCTTGAAGGATGTAGGTGATATTAGCGCCAAAGCGATCGCCTGTACCAGTTTTGGTTTGCACTTCTCTACCAGTTTCCGGACTAACGATAATGCCGATATCGGTAATTCCAGCAGCAACTATTTCTTCAATGCCGTACCAAAGAATTGGTTTATTAGCGACTGGGACAAGCTGTTTAGCTCCAGTATAAGTCAGAGGACGGAGGCGTGTGCCTTTACCGCCGGAGAGAATTAGTGCTTTCATAAGTATTGGCGCTTAGTTGAGCCAGCATTTTTCTAAGTCCCTGTCGCCAGTGCGGGGGGGGAGTTCCTAAAGTCTTGGTTATTTTCGCACAGGAAAGGACAGAATAAGCAGGACGTTGTGCCGCAGTCGGATAATCAGCAGTAGCAATTGGGATAACGCGCTCAACTTTTAAAGGAAAGTTAAGTTGTTGTGCTTCTTCAAAAATAGCAACTGCGAAGTCGTACCAGCTAGCAATACCACTGTTTGTGTAATGATATGTACCGCCAATAGATGGTTCTAATTGGGGAAGCAGTTTAGCTACGGTACTAGCTATGTCTCCTGTCCAAGTCGGACTACCAATTTGATCACTAACGACGCAAATTTCTTCGCGTTCAGCTCCTAATTTGAGCATGGTTTTAACAAAGTTAGTTTTACCATGAACGCCATAAACCCAGCTAGTACGAATGATAATATGGTTATCGCTGTTGTACCGAATTGCTAGTTCACCACTCAGTTTAGATTCACCATAGACGCTCAAGGGGTTTGTTTTGTCAGTTTCTAGATAAGGAAGGCTGCGATCGCCATCAAAAACGTAATCAGTAGAAAAATGAATTAAAAAGGCTCCTAGTTTTTTAGCTTCTTGAGCAAGCACACCAGGAGCAATTTCGTTAACAGCTTTTGCTATTTGAGGTTCGCTTTCAGCTTTGTCTACAGCAGTGTAAGCACCTGCGTTAATTATCACTTGTGGCTGCACTTGTGTGACAATCTGGCGTACAGAGTCTGGTTGAGCAAGGTCTATGTTAGGACGGGCGACAGTAATAACATTTGAGTAGGGTGCAAGGATCTGTTGCAGTTCTTGACCTAATTGCCCTGTGCTACCGATGAGTAGAATTGATTGATTCATGCAATTATACCTAATCCTCTTAAACTTTAGCAAGGCTTGTGTTACGGGAAGACTTCGGCTGTTGTCAAGGGTTGCCCGGCTTTGTCTTTAGCAGAGAGTATCGGTGAGGCGGCTAAAAACCAATCAATAGCAATATCGGGGTCATTCCACAGCAGACAGCGTTCGTGTTGGGGGGCGTAGTAGTCGGTAGTTTTGTAAAGGACTTCAGCTGTTTCTGAAGTTACTAGGAAACCGTGAGCAAATCCGGGGGGTATCCAAAGTTGGCGTTTATTTTCGGCGCTGAGAATGCAACTTACCCATTGAGCAAAGGTAGGGGAGCTTTTACGAATATCGACAGCGACATCAAGAATAGTACCGGCGATCGCTCTGATTAATTTTCCTTGTGGCTGCTGAATTTGGTAGTGTAGCCCCCGTAGAACGTTTTGGGTAGAACGCGAATGGTTATCTTGGACGAAGTTAACCAACAACCCAGTTTTCTCCATGAAAGCTTTTTCGTTATAACTTTCGTAGAAAAAACCGCGATCGTCTCCGAAGACACGAGGCTCGATAATCAAAACGTCAGCGATTTCAGTTGACAAAATGTTCATTTCTTAATGCTGAATATCAAATCACTCCAAAAATAATACTACTAATTATATAGTTGTAATCCCCTAGCTTTATTATGCTAAAAATCGAGTCCATAGTACCATCTTTTT
>ERZ501023.159-NODE-159-length-13262-cov-6.979178_pt1 | contig 13262 bp, 10 predicted proteins | sample MGYA00248839_ERZ501023 | MGnify/ENA primary metagenome ERZ501023 (study PRJEB25958, sample SAMN03398596) | human skin metagenome | study: EMG produced TPA metagenomics assembly of the Human Skin Microbiome Metagenome (human skin metagenome) data set.
CTGGAAAGCCACCCCCAGCGGTATATAGTAATCCGATACTAACATCTAGGTCGCTCTCGTTGTCAAAGTATATTCGTGTGCTGGACATTTTATTTCCTCCGTTAGGCAAAATTTGATTTTCTGCCTTTTGTCTTTACACCTTTAAGACGATTTCAGAGAGCAAATTGTGAATTTTTTGAGTTTGAGGATTTTCTTTTCTTGAAAAAAGGGCAGATTTATTTTTCAAGAAAAGAAAATCCAGATGGAACAATATATAAAATAAATCTGCCTCTTTTCTTATGTCACTACAACCGAAAGGGAATCGTTACCAGGGTGGGTATCATTGTATGTGTTGATTGTAGGCTCGAGACATTCTCCACTTGTGGGACTGTACGTCCGGTTACTGAGTAGGTAGCAGTATTATTGTTGATGGTAGGTGTTTGCCAAGTTCCTCCACTTGCAGCCCAGTCCTCTCGCCAAGATTTTAACTGAAGTGGTGAAGGTAGTTTTTTTGCATCGAAAGTAGTGATTTTTGCTGTAGGCATCAATTCATTCCTCATTGTTTCAAAATTGGGTAATTGTTTCCTAATGATTCAGATCAAATCAAGGTAATCAGGTAATCCAATTTCCTTAATATTTATGACTTCATTTCTAGACTAATAACCTATTAATCAGGTTATTTGGTAGTCTATTTCCCTCTACACCTTTAAAACGAACGCAAACAATAATTAGTGAATTTTTCGAGCTTGAGGCTTTTTTTGCTAGACAAATGCGCCAGATGAAAGAAATTTCAAGAGCAGAAAAATTTTCCGGCAAACGTTGGCAAGCATTCCACAGTAATAAGCAGTGGCTCTGTTGAAATCCATCAGGTCTTGGGTACAATAAGAAGTCTCTTCTTACCAGATCCGATTCTTGCTTCATTACTTCAGATCGAATTTAAAGAGAAAACCTTCCCTGCTGTCAGAGAAGGTTTGATTTTGGTCTGATAGATGGCTTTCCTGGGTAATGGGAGAATAACGATCGCGCCCCATTGCTAAACTAAATTATTCTGAGAGGCGATCGCCCCCTTCACCCTCAAAGTTAATCAACAAGTGTATTTGTTTTACTGAGGAGGGCAAACTAAATTCGCTGTATAGACCCAACCTTGGCGATTCGTGAGGATAACGCTAACCTCTGTGACAGTTCCATGACCCGCAGGACCAGGCTGAGGTGGAATGAGAGTACCTACTTCTGTTCCCTGTTTTAGGTACTCTAGCGGATGATCCATGTGGTTTGAAGAATACAAAGGTACTCCATTGGGATCGTTCACCGCATCAATTGTACAACGTGCCATAATTTCATCTCCTTTTTACCTATCTAGGTGCTTATGGGTTAACTTGGTTCTATTTCTAAGACGATTCCCAAAAGCAATTTGTGAATTTTTTAAGTTTGAGGTTTTTCTTGCTAAGTAGATGTACTCGACAGAAGAAGCCTTAAAAATAGGAACCCTTTTGCGCCATAGTTTGTAAGCGCTTCAAGGCTTCTTTCACCTCGCCGCGAGCAGGGTGAAGCAACTGACAACTTAAGGCAGTTTGGTGAGCCTGCATTGCACCCGCCACATCCCCCAAGGCTGATAATGCTCTGCCTTGCCAGTAATAAGCAGTGGCTGTGTTGAAGTTTAGAAGCTCTTTTGAACGCTTACACGCTTCTTCGTACCAGTTCCGACTTGTTGCCTGATCGCCGATCGCCCGATAACTCTCGCCTAACCACACTGCTGCTTGTACCGATCGCAAGTAACCTCCCTCTTTTGGTAGCAACTGCCATCCTTGCTCCAGTGCCTCTACAGCCTCTTGATGTCTCCCTGCTAAAGCCAACACGCGCCCATGTCGAAACCAAGAATCAGCTAGTTGGGGCTGAAGTTGCGTTCCCTTAGCAGAGATAGCACACCCTCCCTGAATATCCTGAAAGCTTTCCACCAAAACCCGCCCTGCTGTTACCCATACACTCCATCGCTCTGGAAAGCGCTGTAGCATTTCCGCCACTAAAGGTTGTAGTTCTTCCAGTCTCCCCGCAGCAGGTAAGATATCGCACAGTGTCCGGTAAATCTCACAATCGTTCTGGTACAGTGTATATGCTTTCAGGATTGCTTCAGCCGCTAATTGAGAATTGCCTGTATGGAAAAGGCAGCGAGCATAGTGATACCAGCCACCAGGATTGTTCGGGTGCTCCTGAGTAAATTCCTGCAACAGAGCTACGCCTTTTTCCCACTCCCCTCGGAAAATGTGATAGTAAGCCAACAACTCGCAGGCATCAGCAGCATGGGGAGCTAGTTGTAGCACACCTCGAATCATCTGCCGCGTTTGCTTGCCCTCCTCACCCGATATTAATCCTATGTAGACGCGACGAGCTGCCATTTGTTTGCGTACCCGGATATCATCAGGGGCTAACTCTAGCGCTCTGCTCACTCGCCGTCCAGCTTCTTGAAAATGACCCACTGCCATGAGAGCGTCATAACTGTGGCTCAAGGCTACGATGTCATCTGGGTTGAGTTTCAAGATGGTATCGAATGCTCGTAGAGCGGAAACGGGAGACTCTATTTCTAGGTAAGCTTGCCCCAGAGCAAGCCAATGAGCCATGTTGTCTGGTTCCAAGGAAGTTGCTGACTCGAAAGTCTTTACTGCTGAGTGATGGTGCTGACGACAGCTTTCGATTAATCCAGTTATATGCTGCCGAGTTGCAACATTACGGGATAAAAATAAGGCGCTTTCATAAACATCTATAGCCTCAGCTTCCCTTGCCATTAGGTGCAACATTTTCCCTAGTTGGAGCCGCACATCAATTAAGTGGGGCTGCCGTTTCAGCACTTGGCGGTACTCCTCTACAGCATCCTCCCAGCGACCCATTGCGTACAGCAATTCAGCTACTTCTAACCGCTTCTTCCATCCTTGGGGATGCTGCTGTACATACTTGCTTAGTGTTTTTAGCTTAATTTCTTGTCTAGTTATTTTGTTGTCTAAGATTAAATAGGCGTTCAACTCTACCCCAGTAGGCTGGGTGAGCTGTACCATGTGCGTGGCAGATTTAAACATAAGGCAGTAATTCTATAATTGATTTGGTCTAATGTGTGTCCGACGGTTATAGGTGCTTCCCAATCGGATGTCGTTGGTGATGTATGAGATTGATGCTTTTCCAGACTTAAGTCATTCAACCCTGCAAGATATTTGTTCAACTGCTTTTGCAGAATTTCTCGCGCCTGTTGGATGCGTTTGCGAACATTTGCAACCGAGAGGGCAAGTTGTTGAGCAATGTCTTGGTACGACAGGTTGTGGTAGTAGCGAAGGATAAAAGGATCGCGCAGTCTCAGAGGCAAGGCATTAATCGCGCGGCGGATAGTCATCCCTAACTCTCGGCGGAGAACAGCTGATTCGGGAGAAGCAAGCGTCAAAGCAGCTGTTTCCTCGTCTTTGATTGCTATTTCTTCAATGCTCTCAATGCCTTTTGCGCCTCTACTGCGTTCTCGGTGCATATCCATGCAGACGTTATGAGTTAATCGGGTTAGCCAGGCTCTAGGGTTAGTAATTTTTCCAGCATAGTTTGGCAATTTATCCCAAGCTTTGAGGGTTGCGCGACTGAGTGCTTCCGAGGCATCTGTACGGTTGCATCCCATCCAAGTTAAGCAGCGACGGGAAAGATAGTCTTGATATCGTCCCCATAACTGCCAGAAGGCAGTGCGATCGCCTTGAGAAATGCGTCTCAACAGCAGCTGTTCTGATTCTGTTGCACTCTTTTCTAAGGGAATGGAGTGGAGTGTATTTAGTGTATTTAAGGTTACTTGCATTTGTATAACTGAAAAGGGCATGGTCAATAACGGACTATAGAAAGAAGAGCGATCGCTCTTCTTACGCACCTATGTCATGTTTAAATCTCCTTTCAAAAAGTTAAGGAGTTGCTTTTAGTTGGTAAGTTTTTTTACTACCGCAACTCTATTTGGCAATTAAATTCATCAAAACACGCTAATCTCTGACCAACAAGCTATAAAAAGTAACTAAAAGTGATTAATTAAGTAATAAAAAATAGATGAGTTAAATAGCACGAAAATAACTGAAATTTTGTTAGTGAATTCCTAGTAAATGCTATTAAACAGCGACATTTTGACTTTGCTAGAGATACAGTATATCCGCGTTTATTTTAGCGTGATATTGATCACATATTATCTATGACTTTTATCACTTATAGGTAAATTAATCGGACTATATTATTTCAACTAATACCTTTTAATTTAGTGAGATGCATTTGTAAATTCAAAAAAGCTTTTAAAATTATTTTGTTGGGATGCAGCATTAGTATTTTTTGGAAAACTAAGGAACATCTCAGTAAATAGTTAATGCATTATGTATGGGCTTAAAAAAGTAATCGCTCTTTAATAAAATTTATTTACACATGAATTTAGAAGTATTAAATAAGAGCAAAAAGAACTATAAGCGGTGGATTTTAAGTCATACAATATTGCAGTTACTTATACTTCACAGACGTAAAATTACTAAAAATACTATAGTTTTAATAGAGATTACTATTAATAATTGAAAGTTTTAATAGCAGCGTACACTACTAGTAAAAGTTTGATATAAAATCTAAACTTTAGATAAAAATTATTCAAAATACCTAAAACTATGACATTACCCACTGAAAAATTAACAGAAGAAACCCACCCCAGCTTAGACTTGCAACCAGTGCCTTTTCCAGAAGCAAGCATGACCGTAACCCGAACTGAAGTTACGAATATTGAACTGAATCTGGTTGATGAAAAGGACAAAATACCAGAAGACTTATGCGGTCATGTATTCATTATGGGTCCAGTTGGCTCGGTTGATTGTTGCAACTCCAACAGCACAATATTTCCATCTGGTGATGGTACTTCGCTGTTCAATGGCGATGGCATGATCTACCGACTCGACTTTGGCAACTTAAACAATCAAATAAAATTAACTACACAGATTGTCAAAACGCCTTGTTACTATGCCGATGCAGCAAGTACGCCTGGAACAAAGTATGCTAATTTAGGATTTTTTAATCTTGGACTTGCAAGATTTTCACCTATTCTAGGTTTTCGCAACGAGTTAAATACTGCATTTATACCGTTCAAATTTTCCCAAGAAAAAAACTGGCGTTTACTAGTAACTTGGGATGCAGGTCGTCCTTACGAAATTGATCCGGTAACTTTAAAAGTTGTAACGCCGATTGGATGGAATAAAGAATGGCGTGAACAAAAACTGCCACTAAACACTATTCCATTCATATTTCAATTTGCCGCAACCGGAGCGCACCCTGTTTTTGATCCGAACACAAATCAGTTATTTATGGTTAATTGGGGTAAATCATATTTAACTTTAATGTACCCGGTATTGATTCATCAACTTGTTGCAATAGTGAATCGCCTCAAATTTCTTAAGGGGTTTTTCAAAGTAGCTTTTTGGCTATTGCGAAAAATTGTGCAACTATTTCAATCTCTCATACACCTGCTTGGCGGTAAAAGTGAAGACTTTGTTTACCTACTATGCTGGAATGGCACTGGCGACCTTCAAAAATGGCAAATAATACATTCTAATGGCACTCCAGTGCAACTTGAGCAAAGTATGCACCAAATTGGTCTTACCCGCGATTATATAGTGCTGATGGATACAGCCTTTAAAATCGGACCAGAACAACTTATACCGAACCCAGTACCAGAAAGTGAGCATGTAGAAATAGATCTTAGAGACGTTCTCAACTATCCTCAATCTCCCGACACCAATGTGTATATTGTGCGCCGCGCTGACTTAGAAAAACCCGGTAACAGTTCTGTAGTCGGGAAGAAAGTAGTAATTCAGCGTGAAATTGCCCACTTTATAACAGACTATGACAATCCAGACGGCAAAATTACCCTGCACGCGGCTCATAATAGTGCTTGGGATCCAGCTGAGTGGTTGCATGATTATGACTACTCTACTGAATCAGAACATTCCCCGATTGGACACGACTTGGTAGGGATGACCGTTGGCACAATGGACATTAATAGTCTTTGTCGCTGTGTAATTGATGCAGAGACAGGAAGACTTGATGAACACATAGTTGTTAGCGATCCTAAGTATACCTGGGCTACATCTATTTACGCGAATAGTAGCATTGTGCCGCTAAACCGATATAAAAACATCTACTGGAATTGTTGGGGATGCTGGGAAGATTTGACGACCCAGTTTATGTACGATCTGTACAAGTCTTATAAGTATCGCCAGGTCAAACCAGAGGATATCTTAAAGATTGCGAAGCAGGGTAAACCAGCTAACTTATGCCGATTAGACACAGAAAAAATGGAAATTGTGGATGGCTACCAATTTCCTGCTGGTTGCTTTGGTAATTCACCACAGTTTGTGCCACGTTCTCCACGTTCTATTTATACCCAAGATTCAACGGACGGTTACATTGTCTGTGTTGTTTTAAGCAAGGACAGCGAGAATGAATCTAATACTAATAATAGTGAAATTTGGATTTTTGATGCGGCTAATCTGAAGCAAGGACCATTGTGTAAACTTAGCGATCGCACTAACCAAGTTAAATTTGGATTAACAATACATACAACCTGGCTGCCAGAAATTGCCAAGCGTACAGCTAGTTATCATATACCGATCAAAGAAGATTACGAATATTTAGTACAACAGCAGCCTCTTGAGCTTCTCGAAGAAATCCAGAATCTGTTTGACCAAGAGGTTTACCCACACTTTGAAATCTAGTGTTGATAATACTGTATTAAAGTCCTGGCATCAAATGTAAGCAAGTTAACTTTAAAGAAGTTGCTACTGCAAAGTAAAAGATGTTTTTGGACACAGATTAATGATCAAAAAATAGCTTCTAGGTGTTCGATTATATAAGCATTGCTGCTAAGAGTCAGCATAAGCTGTACTCTTAGCAGGCGATCGCATTCTTGTACACTTGCCTAAACAATTACGGCAATTGAATTTTAGGAAGACAGGGAAGGGCGATCTGAGTAAAATCCAGCTAAAAAACGCTCACTGGAGACTAGGTTTATAATTAACCATCTAAGCGTCCAAGCATTTTATGATTAACAAGGGGACGCTCAAGAGCATAGAGGAAACGCTTGCATGGATACGAAAGCTTTTAAAAGATCACTCCAACATTCTGAAAACTACCACCGCAAAGGATTTGGTCGAGAAGCCGAAGTCGCTAGTCTGTTGCAGTCGGAATATCAAAGCAATCTAGTTCAGCAAATCCGTGACAATAACTACACACTGCAACGCGGTGACGTTACTATTAAGCTTGCCCAGTCATTTGGCTTTTGTTGGGGTGTAGAACGCGCTGTTGCTATGGCTTATGAAACTCGTCAGCATTTCCCTACCCAACGAATTTGGATTACCAATGAGATTATTCACAACCCTTCGGTAAATAAACACTTGCAAGATATGCAGGTAGCGTTTATTGAAGTTAAGGCAGGTGAGAAAGATTTTGCAGTTGTAGAATCTGGAGATGTAGTTATCTTACCCGCCTTCGGTGCTAGCGTTCAAGAAATGCAACTACTTAAGAATAAAGGTTGCACAATTGTTGATACTACCTGTCCTTGGGTTTCCAAAGTCTGGAATACTGTTGAGAAGCACAAAAAAGGCAATTACACTTCAATTATTCACGGTAAATACAAGCACGAAGAGACAGTTGCTACAAGTTCGTTTGCTGCTAAATATCTGGTAGTGCTGAATCTGGAAGAAGCGCAGTATGTCGCTGATTATATTCTTAATGGCGGCGATGCCTCCCAGTTTATGGCAAAATTTAAATTTGCTTGCTCACTTGGCTTTGACCCCGATCAGGACTTAGAGCAAATTGGCATTGCCAACCAAACCACAATGCTTAAAAGCGAAACTGAGCAAATTGGTAAGCTGTTTGAGCGCACTATGATGCGAAAGTATGGTCCAGATCAGTTAAATAATCACTTCCAAAGCTTCAACACTATCTGCGATGCAACGCAGGAACGCCAAGATGCCATGTTTCAGCTAGTAGATGAGAAGCTGGATTTAATGGTAGTAATTGGTGGCTTCAATTCTTCTAATACTACCCATCTACAAGAAATTCCTTTTGAGCGGGGTATCCCTTCCTATCATATCGACAGCGCTGAACGAATTGGTGCAGGTAATCAAGTACAACATAGATTGCTTAATGGTGATCTACAAGTGACTGATAACTGGTTGCCAAATGGTGTTATTACAGTAGGCATCACTTCTGGAGCTTCAACACCTGATAAAGTTGTTGCAGATGTGATGCTGAAAATCTTTGAATTAAAGGCTGCTGCTACTGTCAAATAAAGAATAACTTCAAGGTTGATTGCAATGTCACAACTGAATTAGCTGAAGAATTAGCGAGTTTGTTTAAGCTGATTTACTAGGCGGGTTGTACTAGGTTCTGAGAGTCAAAAACTCTAACCTTACCGCAGTCAGTTATAACTATGAATTTGGAGTGCAACTAGCGGTAACAGTTTATCAACGACTTGCTAATCAATCTCGGGACATTCAATAATCAAACGAGAGATGCTTATGGGAAAAATTCACGCAGCTCTCAAATGGCACTGGACTTACGCAGTTGCTTAAATTAGTTGTAACTCTGAAGAATTTTATGACTTCAAATATTTTTTGCAATACAGCCCGTGTCCTTTAACCCCAAATTTACTGCACCAAATACGCCACTGATTGGTGTCCCAGTTAGCAATGTGATGTATTTATTTCCTCCTACACTCCACACCCTACACCCGACTTCTGCCAAAAGTCTATAGATTATCTCTATGGCTAGCTAAGGTAAAGTCTAATAAATAAAGTTTACGAAACTTTATAAAATAATTTCAGCGATAAAATAAGTATTTTTGCTCAGTACCATGATAACGGCTCAATTTCCCTGGCTAACTACGATTGTCCTGCTGCCACTGGTTGCGTCCATCTTCATCCCCTTGCTGCCCGAAAAACACGGCAAGCTCGTGCGGTGGTATGCGCTAGGTGTGGCGATCGCAGACTTGATCTTGATGTGCTATGCCTTTTGGAATCATTACGATGCAAACAGCGCTACTTTTCAACTAATGGAAAAGTATGCCTGGATACCTCAGTTAGGTCTGAACTGGACAGTTTCAGTCGATGGACTGTCCGTCCCTCTCGTACTTTTAGCAGGACTGGTGACGACGCTTTCGATGTTTTCGGCGTGGCAAGTCGATCTTAGACCCCGCCTCTTCTACTTCCTGATGCTTGTGCTGTATTCCGCACAGATAGGAGTGTTCGTCGCCCAAGACCTGCTGCTATTTTTCATTATCTGGGAACTGGAACTGATTCCCGTCTACTTGCTCGTCTGTATTTGGGGTGGGCAGAATCGTCGCTACGCAGCTACAAAATTCTTGATTTATACCGCAGCAGCTTCCATATTTATTCTGGTGGCGGCGCTGGGAATGGCGTTCTATGGCGATGGCAATTTGACCTTCGATATAGTTGAACTCGGCAGGAAAAATTACCCGCTTGGGTTAGAACTGCTGCTTTACGCGGGATTGCTGATTGCATTTGGTGTCAAACTGGCTATTTTTCCTCTGCACACCTGGCTGCCTGACACCCACGGCGAGGCATCCTCTCCCGTATCAATGATTTTAGCAGGCGTGTTACTGAAGATGGGCGCCTACGGACTAATTCGGCTGAATCTGGAACTGCTCACGGATGCCCATATTTACTTTGCACCGGTTATAGCTATGCTGGGCGTTGTCAACATTATCTATGGCGCGCTTACTTCTTTTGCCCAATCTAACATGAAGCGTCGCCTAGCATATTCGTCGGTTTCACATATGGGATTCGTTCTCCTGGGAATTGCGTCCTTCACCGAAGTGGGAATTAGCGGTGCGATATTGCAAATGCTTTCCCACGGTTTGATTGCATCAGTGCTGTTCTTCCTAGCAGGCGTTACCTACGACCGCACCCACACGATGGCACTGAAAGATATGGGCGGTCTTGGTCAGGTAATGCCCAAAGTTTTTGCCCTGTTTACGGCAGGTGTGATGGCATCCCTAGCTCTCCCTGGTATGAGTGGCTTTGCTAGCGAACTTTCGGTTTTCATTGGCGTGACAACCAGTGACATCTACAACTCGACCTTCCGCGCTGTGACAGTCTTCCTGGCGGCAGTAGGACTCATCCTCACGCCAGTCTATCTGCTTTCTATGTTGCGAGAGGTATTTTACAATTCTGGTGCAGCACCCACGTGCGACATTGCACCTACTTGCGATCTTGATGATGCAAGCTTGCAGAATTTGGGAGATCAGGAAGCGGTTTGCTTTGGTACAAGTTGCGTTCTGCCTACTAATGCAGACTTTAGCGATGCTAGACCGCGCGAAGTGTTTATCGCTGCCTGTTTTCTGGTACTGATTCTCGGCTTCGGGTTCTACCCGAAACTGGCTACGCAAGTATATGATGTAAAGACTGTTGCAGTAAACACTCAAGTTCGCCAATCGTATACCCAAATCGCGCAAACAAATCCCCAGATTTATGCCGGTGGATTCTGGTCTCCTAGCATTGCACAGTCTAAAGTAGCTTCTGTTGCAGCCGCGTTCAAGTAATATTATCGCTCTTGACTGTTAAAAATCAGGCGATCGCTCGGGCGTTACCCAAAAAGTTCCAATTAAGGATCGCCGATCGCGCTATGGGAATCGCTGCGGACGAGTGTATGTTACCCTCTAGAAAACGATTCCCATCGTGAATCAGTAAGACTTCAACATCACTCGCGCCACTGCATCGACTGCGGCATTCGAGATGTTTTCCTTGCCTCATACCAACTGATACAGTTGCGAACCAATATAGTTCTAAGCGCAGGAAGGCGCGATCGCTAACCCAACATGATTACGTTGGACACGACTAGAATCAAAAAGTTGATGTAATCGTACTCGTTGATCTTTGGTTCTATCGCACCTACCCCTTTTTCTCAACACACTTAGGTGCAGCCATTGCGGTTAGCAGTTGAAGATTAGTGGCTAGGCGGGTAGATCTCACCTACTCAAACTCTTGAACAAAAGACGCTTGCCAATATTATTTTAGTAAGTATAAACTCGAACGGTAAAAGAAGGAGTTTTTATAGATATTGAGCAGATTGTCTTAATATTATTTAAGCTAAAAGAGATTACCAACAAGTTTTTTATGCGTTTTATGAGTGTTTTTATAGATTTGCTAATAACAAATTTACAAATAGATCAATATAGTGGAAATACTCTAATTAGTCTAGATAAAAAAGTAAATAAATATATTATAAAGATGTAGCAAACTTGGAAATATAGAGTTCATGTCAACTAGCGGCTCATAGGAACCAAGAGGTCGATAAATACGATCTAAGAATATGTGCTGCTATTACGGGAAACTTTTTCTCTAAAAAGCTATCTAAAGTATGAAGGTATTTGAGCAAAATTACGTTAAAATTTAACCCCAAACCAAGAGCTGAAAAGGCATAGTAGTTGTAGTAATGAACCAACAATCTGAGTGCTTCATAAGCAAACTTGTGAGGACATCGGATAGTTCTTATAGATTTAGCTGGTTTGATTGGTTTTGCCTTTGGTATCCTCCAGGCTGGCTAATTCTATTTAATCGCCACTGGCAACACTATCATGCCAATCCTGATGGTTGGAATTGGTTGGAGTACGGATTATTTCTAATTCCGGGTGGTTTTTATCTAGCACTATTAATTCGCTGGTTACGCTTGGGTTGCCGTGTACCGCGTAGTCAGTACGACCAATTTGAGCCAAATTATCAGCAAGCTTTTCGAGATGAAGTTGTTGCGCCAATTGTTAAATATTACTTTCGTGCTGAGTTACAGCAAGTTGAGAACTTACCGCAAACAAGTCCTGTGATTGTAGCGATGAATCACGCCGGAATGTGTTTTCCTTGGGACTTTTTGGCGTTAGCTTATTTATTAGGAGAAACTCGGGGATGGGTAGTACAACCAGTTGCTCATGTTGCTTTATTTAATCATCCTTGGGTAATTTGGTGGTTGCCACCTGAATGGTCACAGGTTTTAGGTGGTGTCCGCGCCGAAGTAGATGAGTTTGAAGCTGCTATATCTCAAAAACAAATTATACTTTACGCTCCAGAAGGTTTGCGCGGTCCTGGGAAGGGTTGGCAAAAGCGCTATCAATTGCAAACATTTGATTCTAGTTTCATGCGCTTGAGCGATCGCTATAATATCCCTATTTCCCCAGTAGTTTGTATTGGCAACGAATCCTTACATCCTTGGACAATAAATCTTAAAAAACTAGCTAAAGCATTAAAGCTACCTTTCTTACCACTCTCTTTGCTGATGTTTGTCTTTATTCTCTTTCCCTCAATGGGAGTTTGGGCAATGAGAAGTCGTTTACGTTACTTTGTGCAGCCATCTCAACTTCTATCGACAATAGATACAGAACAAAAAACTTCCTCACGGAAAGAACGAGTTACTACTTACCATCACGCCCAAAAATTGCGAGAAAATATGCAAGCTGCAATTACTCAGCTACTAAATAGTAAATTATCTAGTAAGTAATTCAAGATATATTAAGACTTAGATATTTGAATGATAAACAGTAATTCTGAGAATGCCCTCCGAATGAAATTCGGGGCTAGACAAACGAAGTCCGCGTTCGCTTTTAGCGTTGCCGAAGGCTAGGCGGACTGACCTTGAAAACCAGCTATTAGTGTACGAAGGTACACTTTGTCTGTATAGCCGCGAATTCTATTCGCTCAGGCGCAACTTGGCTCCATATATTGACACCTATTATGACAGGTGTGCAGAGTGACCAATAACTCTATTCTTTGCTTATGGATTTAGAGAACGTCGAAATAATAACAAATCGTCTATTATTAAAATCTTTATCAATTAAATATAAAGAAGATATTTTCTCTAATTTTACTGAGGAAATTACTACATATATGTATCCCCGTTCAGCTAAAGATATTTCGGAAACAGAAGCTTTTATTAAAGGAGCAATTCAAGGACTGAGAGATAGTATCCATCTTGGACTTGTTATTTTAAAAAAAGAATCTCAAGAATTTTTAGGTTGTGCGGGTCTGCATGAGATTAATAGGAAAGACCCAGAACTGGGGATTTGGCTGAAGAAAGAAGCGCATGGTAATAAGTATGGGTTAGAAGTAATTATTGCACTTAAATCTTGGGCTGATGAAAAACTAGAATATGAGTATCTTCACTATCCTGTTGACAAGGCAAACATTGCAAGTAGAAAAATTCCCGAAGCCTTGGGTGGAGAAATTATAGATCGGAAGAGCGTC
>ERZ501023.160-NODE-160-length-13038-cov-6.883155_pt1 | contig 13038 bp, 13 predicted proteins | sample MGYA00248839_ERZ501023 | MGnify/ENA primary metagenome ERZ501023 (study PRJEB25958, sample SAMN03398596) | human skin metagenome | study: EMG produced TPA metagenomics assembly of the Human Skin Microbiome Metagenome (human skin metagenome) data set.
CATATATTCAGATATCGAAAATAAAATTAGCTGAGGCTTGCTAGATATCTAACTAAATAAGCTTTCGGTAGGTATCAGTCAACACCCAAACTTATCGGTAATTAGTAAATTGCAGCGCTACAGGGAAATCTTCTTGCTTGAGGCGTTGGATAACAGTTTGGAGATCGTCTTTATCTTTACTAGTAACGCGCACAGCGTCTCCTTGGATTGAACCCTGGATCTTTTTAAATTCGTCTCGGATCAACTTAGTGATTTGCTTGGCGATTTCCTGACTGATGCCTTTTTTCAGCTTGATTTCTTGGCGCACACGGTTCCCACTGGCAGATTCAACTTTGCCGAAGTCAAAGATTTTTAGTGACAAGTTACGCTTGGCTGCTTTCGTCTGTAAAATGTCGTGAACAGAGTTTAAAGTGAACTCGCTGTCTGTATTGATTGTAATGCCGGCATCACCTAATTCCACAGTTGTCTGAGTATCTTTAAGGTCATAGCGGCTTTTGATTTCGCGCACAGTCTGATCGATCGCATTGACTAATTCTTGTTGGTCAAAGTCGCTCACAATGTCGAAAGAGTAAGTAGAAGCCATAAGCTAGTAAGTGAGGAATTGACTTAAATTATATCGATAGCAAATTTAAATCAAGGTAAAGTGGCAGAATTTGCTTGCAGGATACTAAGAACATAGAGAGTGCCAGAGCAGAGAGAACCAACACCAAACATCAGCGATCGCGCTATTGGCACATTAGCAATATAAAAAATACAGTAGAGCGATCGCGCTACTACAAAAGTAATTGCAGCTGAGATTGCTAGGGTAGAATTTAAATTCGTCACATAAGCCATCAGCGCCGCCGCCGCAAAAATCATAAAAGCCTCCAACGAATTTTGATGCGCCCAATTAGCTCGCTGGGCATAGGGCGGCAATTTATCAAACATTGCGCGGGGAGCCGCTAGATCCAAACCTACACGCGCTCGTGCATAAGCTACAAGTACGAAGGGAGCATAGATCAGAAAAGCGGCAGCAGCAATACAGTATAGAAAGACAGAAGGCGTAAGTTGTGATGGATTCATTTTTCCTAATCAAAGTAGAACAAAGTTACCACTTTTCTTTGATCTTCTGCCTGCTGGCAAGTTTGTAGCAGAGTCTGACTATCGTGAAACGCAAAACAAATCAACTGTTGGCAGCGAGAGACAATCTCTTGATTGCACAGCGAACTAGCCTCGGCAAGCGAAAGCTGATCGTTAGCAGGATTTTCTACTAAATGCATCACTTGTTCTAGTTGCTGGCGCGATTCTTGCGGTTGACGTTCCAAACTTTGGGGCAGAATCACTGTTAGTAAGTTAGGATCAGCCCGCATTGCACCGCGAATTGCAGCTGAATTAGTGCCTGTAGCGCCAGAGGTGAGCAAACGATTACCAGATAAAACCAAGGCATAACTCATCATTTCAATTAGATGTTGATGAGTAAGAGGTACGTGCCGTGATCCTAACAAGGCAATTCTCTTAGAGCCTGTTTGCTGGATTGTCGCTAGTTCTTGCGCTAGTGTATCGATATTAGCTAGGTCTATAGACTGACTCAAAGACGGAATCAGATTAAACAACCCAGTTATTTTACCAGAGAGCAGCCAACATAATTTCTAGACTGCCATAAATAACCAGAGTTAAAGTTAATTCAGAGAAGACAGGAGTCACCTACTGTAGAGGATAGTAAACCAACGTCCGATGAATGGGTAAGACAGATTGCAGTTGACTATACAAGCGCCCGATTCACTATTGTTAGTGAAACACCTGATGAAATTTCCTTAGCTTCAGCTTATCTATAAAAAGGATGAGAAATCAGAGTAATTGAGTTTTAGCGAGATGTAAATTTCCCTAGCTCCATCTGAGGATGCGATAATTCCCTTCAGGCGATCGCAGCTTTTGGGGGTTTCATGACAATCAAGCGCCTGATTTTAAGTATCCTAACAGTAGTAGTAATTTTGCTTGCTGGTGCTACTTTGCTAAAAAGCTTCCAGCAACCTCAGATTCAAAGTCGCCTAGAACTATACCAGACTAATTTATTTCTCCACGCGGCTGAGTGGCAACCACAAGCAGGCGAAGGCGGAAATTTAGGTAGCGCCCGTAATACCTTGGTGGGCGAGAAACCAATTGAAGCAGCAACAAAACAGTATCAAGAAGCACGTATATTAGCTCAGCTAAATATAGAGAAAACTCAAGATCAACTGCAACAACTGCGATCGCAACCGATCACAACTCCAGCAACTCCTAAATCTCAATCGGAAATTGCTCCTGTTACTAATAATTCCCGTGCATTACAGCAAGATGAGTTAGAAAAATCGCTGAATCAGCTACAAAAATTAACCGCAGAATTAGATTTACGGCTAGGGCTTTTGCAAGTGCAGCAAGGGCAAACAGAGGCAGCAACCAAAACTTGGACAGATTTCCAAGAGCGATCGCCAAAAGGATCAGCGCTCGTTGAAACAGCTGCTGTTTTAACTGGACTCTGGAGTAATCCGCCGCGTTTATTACCCAACGCCCAGCAATTAATTCAAGAAAATTTAGACGGCTGGTTTCGCTATCAAGCTTTATCGCAGCTATACCAACTGAGTCAACGTCAAGAAGCGCTAGCTACACTCCAAGCACAAGAACAAGAGGTAGCTCAACAAGCATTGTTGAAATTAGCTTTTATTAGCACTATTCCGGCTCTAGCTGGCTTGCTTGGTGTCGGATTGTTGCTCTTTCTAGTAAGTCAACGGTTACTGAAGGGCAAAGAATCTTTATTAGCTCACAACGGCGATCTAGTTTGGGAGACTCCTTGGAGTGGTGAGATTGTTTGGCAGGTGTTCGTTGTCGGCTTTTTCCTGATGGGACAACTGCTAATACCCCTAGTATTTCAGTTGCTCAATCTCAATCCAATTAATGCTGATATTAGAACTAAGGCATTCTACGTTTTGGCAACTTATCTACTGGTTGCCTTTGGTGGCTTGGGGGTGCTGTATTTGTCCATCAAATCTTTTTTACCACTACCAGAAAATTGGTTTCGCTTCAATTTACGGGGTAACTGGTTTTTGTGGGGATTAGGCGGCTACTGCGTAGCACTGCCGTTAGTAGTTGTAGTGTCACTAATTAATCAAAAGCTGTGGCAAGGACAGGGAGGAAGTAATCCCCTGCTTTCTTTGGCGCTATCAGGGCAAGATAAAGTAGCTTTGGCAATATTTTTCTTTACAGCTGCTCTAGCTGCTCCCTTTTTTGAGGAATTCTTGTTTCGGGGCTTTTTGTTGCCTTCTCTGACTCGTTACACCTCAGTTTCAGGAGCAATTATTGCCAGTAGCTTACTGTTTGCCGTTGCTCACCTCAGCCTTTCAGAAATTTTGCCCCTGACTACATTAGGGATAGTGTTGGGGGTAGTTTACACGCGATCGCGCAATCTGCTAGCGCCGATGCTTGTTCATAGCCTTTGGAATAGCGGCACACTTTTGAGTTTATTTATTTTAGGCAGTGGTTCTAGTTAATTTCATTGGATTCAAAAGGAGACAGGAGACAGGAGACAGAAGGAACCTAGCTTATAAATTACGTGGGAACGCCATAATTCTTTTTTAGGGAGCTTTAAACCCACAACTAAAGTTTTTAAACTTATTCTCCTGTCTCCCTCGTCTCCTGTCTTCTATTTCTTGTACACCAGCCTTTAAAAAACTTTACAATAGAAGTATCTTTGAGCGATCGCGTGGCATCTGGCGTAAGCACAAGGGTAGAAGCCTTCAATAGTAATTACCAGCTATCAAATAAGAGTAGCTGGTTAAACGCTGCAACTGGTTAGTATCGTATATCTATAGTCTATGCAACTCGTCCCCAAAACCACGCTTGAGACTGCCCCAGCTAAAGAGACGATCGCCTTGGATGTGCAAGGGATGAAATGTGCAAGCTGTGTAAAGGTAGTAGAAAAACAGCTAACACAGCATCCAGACGTAATTTCTGCTTGTGTCAATTTGGTAACAGAAGTTGCAGTTGTGGAGTGCGTTACTACAGTTGACCCAGATGTCCTAGCACAGAAATTAACAGCAGCAGGCTTCAAGGCTCAACCCCGCTATCCTCAAGGAGATGTAGTTACAACACCAGCATCACCAGGGGAACGTCAACCTTCCGCCATATGGCAGTTAGTTACGGCTAGTGGTTTGCTGTTGCTATCCAGTTTGGGACATCTTAGCGAGTGGGGTGGTCCGCTCATCCCCAGTTTGCATAATATTTGGTTGCACTGTGGACTGGCAACAGTAACACTTGCTATTCCGGCACGTCCAATATTAATAGATGGCTGGCGTGGATTGCGGATTAATGCTCCGAATATGAATACCCTAGTGGCGTTAGGAGCGTTAACAGCATATAGCGCTAGTTTAGTTGCCTTGCTTTTTCCCCAGTTAGGGTGGGAGTGCTTCTTTGACGAGCCAGTAATGCTATTAGGTTTCATTCTCCTGGGGCGTACATTAGAGCAACAAGCTAGAGGTAGAGCCGCAGCAGCTTTTAAGCAATTGCTTGCCCTTCAGCCGCAAGTTGCCCACTTGATTGCGGAACCAAAGGTTACTACTGGACGTGAGGGCGTAGAAATTCCAGCCGATCGCGTGCGCGTCGGGGAATGGTTACAAGTTCTCCCTGGAGAGAAGATTCCCGTTGATGGGGAAGTAGTTGCTGGACAAACAACAGTAGATGAAGGAATGTTGACTGGGGAACCAGTGCCAGTAACAAAGCAGCCAGGAGACGGGGTTACGGCGGGGACAATTAATCAGTCAGGGGCGATCGCGATCCGCGCTACCCGTACCGGAAAAGATACAACTCTAGCTCAAATTGTTGCTTTGGTAGAAGCTGCCCAAACTCGCAAAGCGCCAGTCCAGAAATTAGCAGATACAGTGGCTGGTTACTTTACCTACGGTGTGATCACGGCTGCTTTATTGACATTTATCTTTTGGTACTTTATTGGTAGCCACATTTGGTCTGATGTCTTGCAGGTTGCGGCGGTTAGCACTCAACAAATTACCCTCCATACCCAACACCTGGCAAACACGCATACATTGCAACCCTCACCTTTGCTACTCAGTTTGAAGCTGGGCGTAGCAGTTATGGTAGTCGCCTGCCCTTGTGCGCTTGGACTTGCCACCCCAACAGCTATTCTTGTTGGTACTGGCGTAGGAGCAGAGCGGGGATTATTAATTAAAGGCGGTGATGTCCTAGAACGGGTACATAAGCTAGATACAGTAGTATTTGATAAAACTGGTACTCTCACGAGTGGTTCTCCTGTTGTTACCGATTACCTGTCAGTAGAAGAGGACAAGGAGACAAGGAGACAAGGAGACAAGGGGAAAGAAACTTCCCCAGCTACATTACTTCAACTAGCGGCGGCGGTAGAAAGTGGTACTTCTCATCCTCTTGCAGCCGCAATTAAGGAAGCAGCCCAGCGACAAGGATTAGCTATTCCAGATGCCACAGATTTTTATACTCAACCTGGGCTGGGGATATCGGCTGTTGTTGGTAAGACTAAGGTGTTGCTGGGCAACTGGGAGTGGTTAAATCAGAATTCAATTTCTATTTCTGATGCTGATCTTTCACGCGCTCAGGCACTTGCCTCTAGTGGCAAAACAGTTGTATATGTAGCCGCAGACAATGTTTTAATCGGCTTAATTGCGGTTACAGACACCCTGAGAGCAGATGCTAAAAAGGCGGTAGAGCAATTACGCAATTCTTTGGGTTTACGAGTGATGCTCTTGACTGGAGATACACCAGAAGCAGCTGATGGTATTGCCCAACAACTAGGACTGAGTGCAAGTGATGTGATAGCAGGTGTGCGCCCAGATGGCAAGGCAGCCGCAATTGCCACTTTGCAATCTCAAAATTGCAAAGTAGCGATGGTAGGAGATGGGATTAATGATGCTCCCGCACTCGCTCAAGCTGATGTCGGCATTGCTTTACACGCTGGTACAGACGTAGCAATGGAAACTGCTCAAATTATCCTCATGCGCGATCGCTTAACTGACGTTGTCGAAGTAATCCAGCTCAGTCGCGCCACCTTTAATAAAATTCGCCAAAATTTATTCTGGGCATTTGCTTACAATACTTTAGGAATTCCAGTTGCCGCCGGTGTGCTGCTACCAACTACGGGTTTTGTTCTTAGCCCGGCTGCTGCTGGGGCGTTAATGGCATTTAGCTCTGTTAGTGTAGTAACTAACTCGCTATTATTACGCCGTCGGCATTACTCTTAGTCAACACCTTACTGCACAAGAATTAGAACTCTAATCTGAAAAAACAATTTCTCTCAACAAAGCAATTCTATAGAAGTCGATAGAGGCTAAACTAGGTCGATAATGAGAGCAAGTGTAATTTAAGGAGTACCCATCCCTAATGTTGGGGCTTGGAGTAGCAGAGTTTGACTAATTTCGCAACCCATTTCAACTTATTTTTCCAATGGCTTCACAACCCAATCAGAACCATCTACTGATTATTGAAGACGATCAGGGACGTAAAGAATTTACTCTAGACGGGCCTGTCTATTCCATTGGTAGAGATCCGCGATGTGATATTCGGCTGTTCTCGCAGTTTGTCTCTCGCCGCCATGCGACCTTGGTGCGGCTACCACGAGAAGATGGAAGCTCGTACTATCGAATTGTTGATGGCGATGCGAAAGGCAAGCCTAGTGCTAATGGACTACTAATTAATGGTCATAAAATTCCTGCCCACGATCTAAAAAATGAAGACGAGGTAGTTTTTGGTCCTCAGGTACGCGCCATTTATTATCTGCTGAGTCGAGATACAATCCCTTCAGGACCACTAGATGAATATGATGTTACCCTCATTGGTCCTAATATGATGCCGGAGTTTGAAGACTAAATAGCTTGATTGAAAGGAACTGATTGCCAACAGCTATCAAGCTACACTTTCAACAATTTGCCAAGCACGGTTTTCCACGATTGCCCGTTTCACCACTTCAAACATTTGGTAACAGTGGTTATCAAACTGGAGTGGCAATTCTTCATTTTTAATCACCAAGTTGATCGAAGTTTCTGAGTTAGTAGATGTTGTTTTATCAATTAGCGCTTCTACTGTTACCAGTTTGGCAAAAGAAACTTGACCAGGGATCTCACGAGCCATCATAAAGTCATTGGTGTCATGAATAATCTCTAAATTACACGGTTGTAAAACTTCCCCAAGCAATTGCCGCAGACGAGCAACTGGAAGGGCAACAGTAAATGAAAAAGTATAGCGTGCCATGATCACTTCTTGCCTTTGAAGATATCGACTCTATAATATCTAACCTCTGTAGAAAGTGAACGGTACTCCGCTTCGGAATTGGCGGAGGAAGAGCGTTCACCCGTTTCCCGGGTCATGTGATATATACAAATAGTTTTGAGTTTAAAGAATGAGTGGCAAACTTATTGTATTTGAGGGGGTGGAAGGCTGTGGCAAAACAACACAATTACAGCGATGCCAACAATGGCTTACTTCATTTAATTCAGTTGTAACGCGGGAACCGGGTGGAACTGATTTAGGCTTAAAACTGCGTCAATTGTTGCTGAGTGCAGATAATGGCATAATTCACGATGCGGCTGAACTGTTGTTGTATGCTGCTGACAGGGCGCAGCACGTTGAGGAGGTGCTAAAGCCACAACTGCGGAATGGGGCAATTATTTTGAGCGATCGCTATACTGATTCAACTGTTGCCTATCAAGGCTATGGTAGAGGCTTGAGCCTGAGTTTAATTAATCAGCTTAACTTGATTGCTACAGGTGGGCTAGAAAGCGATTTAACTTTATGGCTAGATGTTGATGTTGAGGTAGGACTAGAGAGAACGAAAAATCGCGGTAAATTAGACCGTATTGAGCAAGCTGACTTGAAGTTTCATGCCAGAGTACAGCAGGGATACGCTCAGTTAGCTAAAGCTTGCCCCCAGAAAATTGTGCGGGTAGATGCGAATTTGGACACAGAAAGTGTGAATAAGCAAATTCAGGCAATTGTGTCGCAAAGATTGCGCCAATGGGGGTTAAAAGTTGAATGAATTTCTTTGGCTCACTAATAGGGCAACCCGGGGTTGAGTTACTAACTGAGGCAATTAATCAAAACCGTGTTGCACCTGCTTATCTATTTGCTGGCCCTGATGGCGTGGGCAAGAGTCTAGCGGCGCGGTGTTTTGTGGAGCAGTTGTTTTCTACAAGCTTTAATGCTCAAGGGAACCTCCAGCAAAGCGGCAATGTTAATCAGGCTCTAGATCAGCAGCAAATCAAAAAACGCTTGCAGTTGGGCAACCATCCGGATTTACTGTGGGTGCAACCTACTTACCTGCACCAAGGGCAAAGACTCTCGGCGGCAGCAGCAGCAGATGCGGGCATAAAACGCAAAGCACCGCCGATTATCCGCACCGAGCAAATTCGCGAAATTACTCAGTTTCTCAGCCGTTCTCCCCTAGAAGCATTCCGTTCTGTGGTTGTGCTGGAACAGGCAGAGGCAATGGCAGAAGCAGCCGCAAATGCTTTACTTAAAACCCTTGAAGAACCAGGACAAGCAACGTTAATTTTAATTGCGTCTACGGCTGAGTCTTTGTTGCCAACACTGGTATCTCGTTGTCAGCGTATTCCTTTCTATCGTTTAGATTCAGCTGCGATCGCTCAGGTATTACGGCAGACTGGGAATGGGGAAATCTTAGATCAGCCATTAATTTTAGATATTGCCCAAGGAAGCCCAGGGCAAGCGATCGCGGCAAAGCAACAACTGCAAATAATTGGCACTGATTTACTCCAAGCTATTACCCAAGCACCCAAATCGCTCCGCGATGCTCTTGAACTAGCGCGTCAGATTGATAAAACTCTGGATCTGGAAGCTCAGTTGTGGTTACTGGATTATCTCCAACACAATTACTGGCAACAATTCTTAACAGGGGCAATTCCTAAGTCACCCTTAGAACATTTGGCAAAAGCCCGTGATCATTTACTCAGCTATGCTCAACCAAGATTAGTCTGGGAGTGTACGCTGCTGGCAATGTGGCAAGCTGCTGTTTTGTAGCGATGCTAAGAAAGCTACTAATGAAGTTAAGGCAATTTTTTGAAGAAATGCGATCGCAATTTTCTTAACGTTACAACTTATCAACCCGATTTTTGCAAAGATAAGATTGTTTGCCAGTAAGTCAATTTGCAACAACGGGCATGAATGAAAAATCAATAGATAGCAGTGCCGATGTCGCCCTTATTCTCATCTTGCCAATCGCGCTTTTGATTATTTTTCTAATGACAACCTGGCCAGTGCTACTGGCAGGAGTTGTATTGTACTTTAGTTTTAATTATTGGCAGCGTTATCGATGGCAACAGTGGTGTAAGAAAGTAAATCCGATCTTCCATCAACTGCTTCAGGAAAACCGAGGGAGCATTACAGCACTAGACTTGGCAATGAAAACAAACTTTACTGCGGCGATCGCCAAGCAGTATCTGGAGTCTAAAGCCCAAGAATTCGGTGCTCAGTATCAAGACTATGAAGACCAACGTAGAGTGTATTACTTTATGACCGCCAGCACTCTAGGCAAAATATTGGATGATAGTGAACCACCTGCCCAACTTCAACCCAATGCTGGGCTAATGCCACTATCCGAGCATCAATTACTCCCACCAGAAGATGCAACTGCTACTGAGATGGAGGAGCAAGCTACATCATCACAGCTAACAGACTCTTTTGCAGTTTCTTTAGAGCCAGAACCAGAACACAGCCAATCTGTACCTGCTTTACTTCAATTTAAAGACGGTGAAAGACTAGAGGAGGATGCGCCGCCGTTACAAAATCAATTACCCCAGCCAGAAGATGCAACTCCTACTTCTAGAGAAGAAGTCATAGTTACAGCTAATGCTGCTGAAACTCCTTCAAAGCAAGTAGAACCATCGGATCACGTCCAGTCTACTGGGCAATTTCTCCTGCAAGCAGAACTTGCCAAGCGGCTTGATGTTCATTCCAGCACTGTTTATAAACGCAGAGACGATCCAGACTTTGCTCAGTGGAGTCAAAGTAAAGATCCAGAGAAAATTGCTTGGAAATTTCTACCGGATACTAAGCAGTTCTGCCCCTTGGAAACTCAACTGGAGTAGCGGGATTGTACCCGTAGCGATCGCTCCTTCCAAGCCCATAGGGCGTATTCTATACGCCCCCAGTGCAAATCTCAAATCTTTAAGTCCCTTGACTTGGAGGCGTAGGCTCAATTCAAAATCTTAAAATCGAATGACTTGCTCATGAGCGATTCCCTATCCGTAGCCCAAAACCCCGTTAACGTTGTAGCTTCAGAGTCCACCTGGGATGATGGCTTGCTACAACAATTACTAGATTGTCAGTCACTATCGCGCCTCCAAGCTTCCCAGCTAATGCAAGCATGGTTGAGTGATACAATTCCCCCAGTATTATCAGGAGCCATATTAGCCGCTATTCAGGCTAAAGGTGTATCAGCCGCAGAACTGGCTGGTATGGCAGAAGTTTTGCAAGCGCAGTCTTACCCCGTAGGAGCAATCGCGCACAATTTTCCGGTTATTGACACTTGTGGTACAGGCGGGGATGGAGCCTCAACTTTCAATATTTCTACTGCTGTTGCTTTTGTCTCAGCAGCTGCTGGTGTGGCTGTTGCTAAACACGGTAATCGCTCTGCTTCTAGTAAGGTGGGTTCTGCGGATGTGTTAGAAGCATTGGGAATTAATTTAAATGCTCCCAGTGAAAAAATTACCGCCGCACTAACACAAGTAGGTATTACTTTTCTATTTGCTCCTGGTTGGCATCCAGCCTTAAAAGTCGTTGCACCTCTGCGGCGAACTCTCAAAGTGCGGACAGTATTTAACTTGCTAGGACCTTTGGTAAATCCATTACGTCCTACTGGGCAAGTAATTGGGGTTTTTAATTCAACGCTACTAGAAACTATTGCCCAAGCTTTACGGCAGCTAGGTACTCAAACAGCGATCGCTCTACATGGACGGGAGAAATTGGACGAAGCTGGTTTAGCTGATGCAACTGACCTGGCGGTACTATCTGAGGGTAAAGTACAGTTAGCTGTTTTGCATCCTCAGCAGCTAGACTTGCCACCTGCGCCAACAACAGCGCTACGGGGTGGCGATGTTCAGGAAAATGCCCAGATTCTGCGGGCGGTACTCCAAGGCAAGGGAACCCAGGCGCAACAAGATGTAGTTGCTCTTAATACTTCTTTAGCGCTTCAGGTGGGAGGAATGCTTCATCTAGGAGATCACTTGTCTGGAATTGCCCTTGCTAAGGATATTTTGGCTAGTGGCGCTGCTTGGTCAAAGTTAGAACACTTAGTACGATTCCTTAAGTGAATGCTTGATAATAGTTTTGAATGCGTGAATTTTGAGTTGAAATCCAAAGGAGTTAAGAGTTAGGAGCATTTCTTTTAACTCAACACTCAACACTTAAAACTCAGAACTGGAGCGCAGCGACTTCTACTGCACGTGAAATTCAACTACGTTGCGCTTGATAGTAATGTCATAACCACCGAAGAAGTTTTGCCCCAAGAGTGGTACTGCTCCTATCAAAACGGTGCTGTCACTGATTACAGCACCGCCTACTCCAATAGAACTTACACGCCCTATGGGAAACTGCACAGCCTCGCCATTGGCAATATGTGCTACTGCTGTACCCACCGGAACTACTTTTAAGGCACTTGCCATTGCGGGAGTAATAGTTGTTTGCGTCGCTCCAGTATCTAAAAGCATCTCGAATTTCTGCTTGCCATTAAAAGTTACATCAATAACTGGCGTTCCAGCTTGACGACGTTTAATTTTGGCTTGAAATACTCTAGGTGTAGATTCTGCACTAAAAAGAGCTGGGTTATCAGGAACACCACACAGTTGAGTTAAGTTAACAACTTCACCTGATGAATTGACCATAAAACAGTTGTCGGCATCTTGAGCTAGCGCCGGTGTAGCATAATTAATCGTGCCACTGTAGACTAAGGCAACTGGGGTGATCCAAATAAGTATATTTAATAATTTCATTGCTTTTTTGATTTATCTAGAACGCGCTTATTAATAGGTACTCTTTTTATCTAACAAACTAATTACTATTTAGCGAGGACGAAATTCGACGACATCGCGTTTAATCGTGACATCATAATTGCCAAAAAAGTCATGTCCCAGTAGTCCGGTTTCTAGTTGTGGCGAAGGAGCGATCGCTACTGGGACATCGAGAATTTGCGCTCCGCCTATTTCGATAGAATCAACATAGCCAATAGAAAATTCTACGGCTGTGTCACTAGCGGTATTTGCTTTTGCTTTTGCTACTGGCAATACTCCCAAGGCGGCTGCTGTCTGCTGAGTAATTACTGTGCCACTAGCTCCTGTATCCACAATCATCTCAACTTGCTGACTATTATTGAAGGTAACATCAATTACTGGTGTACCACTAGCGCGGCGTTTAATTGGTGCTTGAAATACCTGTTGGCTTAGTTGTAGTTGCGCTTCTGTAGTAGCTATTACCTGGCTACTCATCTCTGGGGGTGCTTTCGGCAGAACCCTAGCTAGGGGAGCGGAATTCTCTGTACGAGTATACTTTTGGGCATTGGCAATTTGCCGTTGATATTGAGCAATCTTTGCTTTAGCAATCACTTTTTGAGGGCTAGAGGCTGGTACTGCTTTCATCAGGGCGATCGCTTCTTGCAATTGACTGACAACCAATTGCCAATCTTCTGGTGATGGGGCAGATTGGCTAATAATAGCGGCACTAGAAGCTTTATCTAAGGCAAGTTCAAAGTAATTAGGTTGAATTGATTTTTTTGCTACTGTTACTTTTGTCGATGGTGTAGGTGCAAGTGGTTTAGTAACTACAGGTAAGGTACGATCTTTAGTGGCGATCGTCTGAATATCTCTGCTACAGCCAACACTAATAAGCGCTAACGTACTTAAGAAAATTTTTGCTGTATGCGATCGCGAAAGAACCATAATTAGGTATAATCAGGCATAACTGCAGCTAGCAAAAGTTTTTTTGCTACCCAATTACAATTTAAACATAGTAAAACTGACACATTAAATATTAGAACTG
>ERZ501023.161-NODE-161-length-12279-cov-6.708688_pt1 | contig 12279 bp, 8 predicted proteins | sample MGYA00248839_ERZ501023 | MGnify/ENA primary metagenome ERZ501023 (study PRJEB25958, sample SAMN03398596) | human skin metagenome | study: EMG produced TPA metagenomics assembly of the Human Skin Microbiome Metagenome (human skin metagenome) data set.
GTAGAAAGCTGATTCGGATAATTAAATAGCGTTCTATATAGATCCTCCTACAAGTTGTAGGTACGATAGAACAAGCTTTAAATTCTGAATTCTTGCCTGACTTAAATTAAAGTTCTAACGCCCGAAGTAAACCCGCGCATTCTTCAATCCCGAATCTACTATATAGCGGTTTAAGCGTTCTGCCTGCGATCGCTCGGCAAATGGTCCTACGCTGACGTGCAAACCTCTTGGCTGCTCTTTTTGACTGATATTTACTGGACTATCTAGCTTCAGTTGTTTCACTTTTTTTTCAATTGCAGGTAAGTCCTCTCTGCTACCAGGAATTACTACAAAATAAGAATTAGAGTTTTTGTCAAAGTTTGTCTCTGCACCAGTAGCAAGGCTAACAATCCGGGCTTCAATACCTCTTGATTGCAATGCCTTAGCTTGCTGTTGAGCATTAGCAGTTTTGCTAAAAATCCCTGTTTGAATTACAGAGTGTCCGTTGTATTGCCTTACAAACGCTTTTGGTTCTAGCTGCCTAACTTGTTGCAGTGTTGGTAAGCTAGCTGCATCTACATAAACTAAGTAGCTTTCCAAGTTTGCTTTAGGTGGAGTAGTTGTTGGTGCTTTAAACTCAATCTCGCGGGGTGTAAATGATGCCGTAGAAAATTGCTCTTGCTCCGAGTTCGTTGGCGGTGGTGGCGGTAAGGTATCCACTACTACTTGGGCAATTAAGCTGCTAGGCTGGGGTTGTACTTGAATAGCAAACGGTTCAGCCGCGTTTACAACTGACGTTAACCATCCCCCCAATACCACAAATGCCAGTGGTGAAGCTAATAACGGGTTGGAGAGCCGAGCAAACAAGCTGGCAAATGCTGTGGATTGATTTTGCCGATTCATCTTCACCCCAATTTCTCAAGCATTATGTTGTGCAATGGTAGATTTGTAAGCTTAAAGGCTCTAAACGTAAACACCTTACAGCAAAGATGACTGCTTCTAGGTGCAAACGTTTCCGATTCTTGAACAAATATATACACTAATTGATGTATTACCTACAACAAAATAACCCTAGCTTGAATTGCCTCCAAGCGGAATTTTGCTGATAATTAAGCTATCTTCATGTTTTCTTAATAGTGATTTTCAGTAAATTTACTCTAGTAAAATTCAGTACTTAATGCTTTTCGTGAATACTCATTCAATAAAAAACTAGAGAGCGCGATCGCTAAATTGAGAAATGTTAGCTTAGAATAAGTGTTCCGATTCAGTTCGCTTACGTCCATGAACAAAGTCGTAGTCGGTCTCTCTGGTGGTGTTGATAGTTCTACCGCCGCCGCCGTCCTGCATAATCAAGGCTATGAAGTCGTTGGTCTCACCCTTTGGTTAATGAAAGGGAAAGGTCAGTGCTGCTCTGAAGGGATGGTCGATGCGGCGGATATTTGTGAACAGTTGGGTATTGAGCATCACATTGTTGATAGCAGAGAAGTTTTTCAAGCAAATATTGTCGATTATCTAGTTGCGGGTTACAGCGCTGGGATTACTCCCTTACCTTGCTCTGCTTGTAACAAAACAGTGAAGTTTGGTCCAATGGCGCAGTATGCCCGTGAACAGCTAGGTATTGACACAATTGCTACAGGTCACTATGCCCGAATTACGCGCGATTCTCAATCAGGGCGTTATCAGCTACGACGCGCAGTAGACTCCAATAAAGACCAGTCCTACTTTTTGTATGACTTGACGCAAGAATTATTAGCTGCGTCACTGTTTCCTTTGGGGGAATATATTAAAGCTGAAACTCGGCAGATTGCAACTTCGTTTGGACTCAAGACTGCTGACAAGCCAGAAAGTCAGGATTTATGCTTGGTTGAAAGTCACGGTTCGATGCAGTCGTTTCTAGATAAATACATCACTCCTACAAAAGGCGATATTGTTGACTCTTTAGGGCGGGTGCTGGGGCAACATGATGGCGTTCATCATTACACAATTGGTCAGCGTAAGGGACTGGGAATCGCGGCGGCTGAACCATTGTATGTAATTGGGTTGGATGCGGGACGCAATCGCGTAATTGTGGGCGATCGCCATAGCGCACTTCAATCAGAATGTACTGTAGGAAAAGTTAATTGGGTTTCAATTCTGCAACCAACAGCCCCAATTGAAGCAGAAGTACAAGTGCGTTATCGCTCAAGTCCGGTGCTAGCCACAATAATTCCTTTAGCAGACTCGCGTGTCAAGCTGATTTTTGCTGAACCTCAGTTTAGTATTACCCCAGGTCAAGCAGCTGTTTGGTACAACGGCGATATTGTTCTAGGTGGGGGAATTATTGAAAAATGAACAGGAGTACGATTAGTTTCGCGTCGCGTTACTTGGAAGCAGGCTCTAATCGGGCTGATGCTGATAGCTGATAAAATTATCGGAGCCAGAAAGTAAAGATTTTGTATGGTTGCATTCTGGCTTCTTAATTTCTTCACATAAACGCTTTTGACTTGATAAAACTAATCCCTTAAGTTAAACATAGTTTGAAATAGTCACAGTTAAAATATAAAGGGATTACTTTGAGTCACTATCGAGACGGCATTGCTCCGCACGGTGTTGAGCTGATTAATCGCATCGCTCCGCCTGAACAAAAACAAGAATTTCTAGACAAAGCTGATTTTCTACCCTCTGTGCAACTCGATGAACGAGCCGTTTCTGATTTAGAAATGATCGCCATTGGTGCATTTAGTCCGCTCACAGGTTTTATGGAACAGGCAGACTACGATCGCGTAGTCACAGATATGCGGCTGGCGAATGGTCTACCTTGGTCAATTCCAATTACATTGTCGGTAGACGAAAGCATTGCTCACTCACTGCAAGAAGGTGGTTTTGTCCGCCTAGACGATCCTACGGGCAAATTTATTGGTGTATTGCAACTTACCCAGAAGTATCACTACGACAAAACAAAGGAAGTAACCAACGTCTATGGCACTGACGATGCTAAACATCCAGGTGTCCAAGTTGTTTATAACCAAGGACAAGTAAATCTTGCCGGGCCAATTTGGCTATTACAACGGCATCCGCATCCCCAGTTTCCAAGTTACCAAATTGATCCAGCTCAGTCACGGCAGATGTTTAAGGAAAAGGGCTGGAAAACAATTGTCGGCTTCCAAACCCGCAACCCCATCCACCGAGCGCATGAATATATCCAAAAGTGTGCGATGGAAACTGTCGATGGTTTATTTTTGCACCCATTGGTAGGCGCGACGAAAGACGATGATATTCCCGCAGATGTGCGGATGCGCTGTTACGAAATTATCTTAGAACATTACTATCCAAATGACCGAGTAATTCTCGCAATTAATCCGGCGGCAATGCGCTATGCAGGACCGCGTGAGGCAATTTTCCATGCGATCATCCGGAAGAATTACGGCTGTACTCACTTTATTGTGGGACGCGATCATGCGGGAGTAGGCGACTACTATGGTACTTACGATGCTCAATACATATTTGACCAGTTTGAGTCTGCTGAACTAGGCATTGTGCCAATGAAATTTGAACACGCTTTCTACTGTATGCGTACTCAGTCAATGGCAACAACAAAAACGAGTCCTAGCAGTCCCAATGAGCGGGTTCATTTATCAGGTACAAAGGTACGGGAAATGCTGCGTCGGGGCGAACTACCTCCCCCAGAGTTTTCGCGTCCAGAAGTGGCAGCAGAACTAGCTAAGGCAATGCAATCAAGTTAGTAAGCTATCAACTCTCAGCCATAGGTGAATTATGAAGGATGAAATGCGAGGTGTGCATTTCATCCTTTATTTTGCAGTCTTTAATTGATTTAATAGCTGAAAGAATAATTGCTTAAACAACCACAACTACCTCTGCTGTGAATGCGATCGTAAGACCTACTCTAAGACGATCGCAGGATACCAACCTGAAGATAAAACATATTACATAGTGGTGTATATGGTTTATCTTGATATTTAAGGTATTGCCAAAGTAGACTAACTTGAGTAGACAAGAATATTTATGAGTAATTAAGTTAATTAAGTACGAAGGGTCGTGAACTACCTTTACCCTGGTTGGACTTAAAAGAACATTAATGATTATCCAAACCTCCCTGCTAAAGGAACTGCTAGAATCTCAACCGCAGGTGCGGACACAGACTTACTTCAAGCCTTCTCTGATTGCGCTTTGTCACGCGATGGAAGACCAAGTGTTTGTTGGAGGCGATCGCCCACTGGTAATTGTAAGTTTTCAGCGCGAGCGGTTCTTCCGCCAACAAACTCATAGATATCTGCAAATTGGTGAACAAACTGACCAGCTTTACATCCTAACTGCCCCAGAAGCTGATTTTACAAGTGGCTCGCAACCCTCTGAAATGATACCTTTTGACCTTGAAGATGCTATGAGTCAAGAGTGGCATATGGTGATCATCGGACAGCAGTACGCCAGCTGTTTACACTTCCGAGAGCAAGGTTCACCTTTGTTAGAGGCAGCGCCACTGTCAGAACCTTTAGATCAAGCCCGTCGATTTGAGGGTTTCTGGAGTTTTGACCGTCAACTTAGCTGTGTAGCGGCTCAATTGTTTTTAAAACGAGTTTTGATCTACCAACCCCAGTTAGCAGCCAAAGTCAATCAGGCAATTTCTCAGCTTACGCCTGAAGGCTCATCAGGCTTGCACCAAATTGATGTAACTGCTTTTTCTGATCGTTTGGTTACGTATTTACAGACAGCTCAGTACAAATTGCTGAAAGCCTATAATCTGATTGTGGCTCAGGAGCGTAAAGACCGCTTGCTTGATGCCATTAATGTTGCGGTTCGACGTTCGCCAAATCTAGATGAAATTCTCCAGATAACGGTTGAAAAGCTAGGACAAACGCTTTCTAGCTGCCGTTGCTTAATTTATCCCTGTAAACCAACGGATCAGACTGTCACAATTCAATATGAATTTTTAGGCGCTGATCTAGTATCCCTAGTTGGACAAGTTTGGTCGTTGGCAGATAATCCTCTGCTGCAAAAGGTGCTGCAAAAGCAAGAATCAATTTATATTGAAGACAGCCAAACCGATCTGAGCCTAACAACTGAATCCTTACAGAACCTGGTTGAACGCGCCTCAATTCGTGATTGGCTAGTAGTTCCGGTGCTTAACCAAGGTCGGATACTAGGAATAATAGAGTTACATAACTCTAGTGAAGACTCCAGTGTTTGGGATGATGAGGTTGTTTCTTTGGTTGAGATCGTCGCTACTCTAGTTGGAGTGGTATTGATTCAATCTAAAAACTAGATCAACTTGGAACACTCGTATCAGCAGCTGATAATAACTTTACTTCACAGCTGCTCGCTGCTGAATTCTTTAATTGGCAGAAATAACGTTTCCTCAATTTCCTGCCGCACGGCACGGGTGACATAACAATAGCTATTAAGACAATCCACCAGCAAAGAATTGGCATCATAGTATTGATTCAGTGCTGTCTGCTGCTGTTCGCTAAACTGCCAATTGTGACCGATATGACGATGCGAATTTATCACAGTTCTTAACTTATTAACCCAAGCTCGACCTTTTGCTTGCCACCACTGCTTAAACTTTCCTATGCCGAGCTCTGGATCAGGAAGTTGAGCTTCGAGTCGTTTCAGAGCAAGGGCTAGCTCGGGGTTGAGAGTAGGAGCCACCAAGTCCAGCGCTCGTGTTAAGTTAACCTCTAGGGCAAGAGCCTGGTCAAGCTCTAGTTCAGGAGCAAGGTCTAGCTCTAGGACACGGTTCAGCACTAAGGCACGGGCTAGTGCTAGGGTTAGCGCACGGTCTAAAACTAGATCATCGGAGTTAAGCAAGGTCAGGTCAAACTCTAAGTTTCGGTTGAGAGCCAGTTCGCGGTCAAGCGTAAATGCCATCTCAAGGGTATCAGCAGCCAAAGCTATGGCACTATCTAGGGTAAAGCGATCGCTAACCAAAGTCAGGATACGTTCTAGAGTTAGATAAAAGGTGCGAATAGCAACACATTTGTAGGCAGCAGTGACGGTAGACGATTTTTTACTCAACCAAGTAAGAAACGCTTGCAAATGGTTGTCTGCGGCTAGTAGCTGATCGGTCTGTTGCTTGATCAATTGCAGCAAATAGTCTGCATTTCGCAACATCCCTACTGTTAGCAAAAAAACTTCACGCCAGCGTTGTTGATTGATGTGGCTGACCAATTGTTTCAAAGCTGTGTTGATTGCTTGCGGGTCGGAACTTCTAACAATTTCTCTAGCAGTAAAATACTCATGAAACGTCAGATGCGAAAATGAGTAAATTCCTCTGGCGCGTTCTACTAATAACCCATGTTGGGCTTCAATTGATTTCAATACTACCTTGCTCAGTTGCAACGCCTCCAGCTTGCTACTAACACTGGGTAAGTTACAGATATAATCAGCAGTGTACTGCTCTAGCTCTTTTTGCTTAAAGAAATAGTCGCCCTGCTCAAAGGTTTTGAAGGCAATCTGACTAAGTAAGTCTTCTTTTTGGTAGATAGATAATTTTTTGTAGATTTGCTCGCGTTCAATATTGCGCTTGGCATCCCATTTTTTGAGCAGTACATTCAGCCCTTCTTCGTAAAGCTGTGAACGATTTGAGGGAAATTCTAGCGATTCTTCAACCATTAAACATAACAGCGTCAGCAGAAGCGGATTAGTTGCTAGTTCTTGAAGATGATGATTTTTTTTAAGCTTTTTAATCAGTGTGTTACTTTTAGTTGGATCAGCAGCAAACCACTTGTTAATAAAAGTAGCAATCTGGACATCATCAAAATCAGCAATTTCTACCTCAGTAAACTGCTCAAAAGTATATTCGCGCGTTGCAACTCGACAAGTGATTACAATTTGATTGGCATGAAATTTTGAGCTAAAGTTGCGGATTTCTTGGGCAACCCGATAGTCGTCTGTTTCCTGCACTTCATCAAGTCCATCAAGTAAAAGAAGTGCTCTTCCTTGGCTTAATACTTGCTGAATAGGCTTACTAAATGGGTAAGTTACGAACTCCGAGAGGATATACTCGAGTAAGCTGGGGTGCTGTGGTGCTTCTGCAAAGTCTTTAAGAGTGATGAAAATTGGCACTAAATTTGCTTGAAATTCACCAAAACTACATTGGATGGCAATGTGCTTTAAAAATGTAGTTTTACCTGCTCCTGGCTTACCTAAAACTATTAACTTTGAGTAGTTCTTAACGGCTTCTAACCCTAGCACTCGCTCTTGGGATTTGCTTAAACCCGGACGTTCAAACTCGGTAACGCAAACTTTCACGAGTTTTGCAACTTCTAGTCGGCGGCGACCACTAATTTTCTCTAAAATATTGACATCGGTGTAGATGTCTTTCAACTCAATCGGTTGAGACATATCTAACACGCGCATGATGCCGCACTTTTGTTGAATGTTAGCGCGTCCATAATGCCGTAATTCTGCAACTAAGTTATCAATCGCATCACAGTCGTTATCTTCTTTTTGTTGCAGATAATCTTCAGGATCTTGATTTAGCTCTACTATTTCTTGCCAAGGCAGTTTTAGCTTTTGGCAAATGCTATGAAAATTTTCTCGTCCTATTGATTTACCTGCGAAAAAGTTCTGCACGGTGGCGCGAGATATATTCAATTCCACTGCTAATTCAAGCTTGGTAGCAAACATTAATATTGCTTTGTTCGCTCGATTTATGCCTTGTTCTGATGCTTTTAGCGATCGCCCTGCTCGTTTCATACTACAGTCTGGCTTATTTCAATTAGGCAAATCATGCGACTTAAAGTTATTCTCTACAGTGTCAAATTGTTAACTATAGTGTTATTTAACACTATTATAATTTCTGCTACATCTCTTGCTAGGAAACTCCGCAGTTGAGAAGCTAGTTGAACCAAGGTAAGGGTAAAATAGAACATAGTATAAAGAAATAGCTAGGCAAGTCTTAGTGTTACTTAAGTAGATTTAAGGAGCGAAAAAGTAATAGTTATTTTTCATTATTTACTTATGAAGTAACTTTGCCAAGTTTCAACTAACTGTTTAGCTGCGGGTGTTCCCTCAGCTGGAAAAATATCAAGAAATTCTTTGTCTGTACTGGGGTCATAGGGTCCTTCTTTAAGTTCTAGAATTACGGTATCTGGAGTTAAAGCAACTAAAGTATGATAAGTTCCTTCTGGGAGTTCAATACCCCGAGTAGAGCCATGAGCGCTGATTCGCTCTTTTGCTAAAATTTGACCGTTCTTGTCCATAATAATCATTCCCAGTTCGCCTTGAAAAACCAGGAAGAATTCAAAGCCATTCATCTCAGCTGTCCTGTGATGGCGATGGGGACGGACGTAAGTACCAGGTTGAAGGACGTTGATAAATCGTTGAACTTTTTCTGATAAGTCGTGGAGATTGTAGTTTTGGCGGAGACGGGGACTAGTACGCGCTTGTTGAGAAATATCGTTCAATAATTCCTGAGTAATGCGCTTGAGTGGTGGAGATGTCATAAAAGTATCCTGTAAAAATAATATTTAAGCAGCAATGTTTAATAAATTAGCTGTTTTTGTTTTACTGTAGCGAATCACAAAAAATCAAATCGGCTGGAGTGGTGTTTTTAGAGATTTCTAACTATTCCTTTGAAAAAGCAATCAAGGATGCAACTTGAGACAGACGTGCAGAAGTGCCGAAATCAGTAGGATTCCTCTGATGGAGTTTTAAGTTGCAAGACTTTTACTTAGAAGTCAAAACTCAAACACTTCTGGCTATAGCTAGCTTCATACCGTAACTTCCTGCTTGTTGTCTATCTAGGTATATCTCGATGACTTCAACACCCGTAATGACCGATATAAGCGGTTTGGTGTCTGTTCAACAAGTCCGTGAAGCGCACAAAGCAGAATTAGAGGCGATCGCCCGTTATCGCCGTGCTACTAATTACCTAGCAGCCGCCCAGATTTATCTTCAAGACAATGTTCTCCTTAAAGAACCTCTACGACCTGAGCATATTAAATCGCGTTTACTAGGTCACTGGAGAACTTGCCCAGGTATTAATCTTGTCTACGCTCATCTCAACCGCCTGATCCGGCGCTATGACGTGAATATGTTCCTGGTAACAGGCCCCGGACACGGCGCACCAGCAAACTTAGCTAACCTTTACCTGGAAGGCTCTCTACAAAAATTTTACCCAGAACTGAGCTTAGACGCAGCAGGGCTACAAGAATTCATTAAACGGTTTTCCTGGCCTGGTGGTTTTCCTTCTCACCTTTATCCTGGGATTCCTGGCACAATCCACGAAGGCGGCGAACTAGGATACGCCCTGGCTACGTCTTTTGGGGCAGTAATGGATAACCCCGATTTAGTTGTTGCTTGCATTGTTGGTGATGGAGAAGCCGAAACAGGTCCAACGGCGACGGCGTGGCATAGCTACAAATATCTCGATCCAACTGAATCTGGGGCAGTGTTACCAATTCTGCATTTGAACGGCTACAAAATTTCTAGTCCGACAATTTATGGCTCGATGAGCGATGCTCAGTTACAGCAGCTGTTTACTGGCTATGGCTATCAAGTGCGGATTGTCAAAGATGCTGACTTGGATGTTGATGTGTATGCGGCAATGGACTGGGCGTATCACGAGATTTCCTCTATTCAACAAGCGGCGCGATCAGGTAATCCTATCGATCAACTCCAATGGCCTTTGCTAATTTTGCGATCGCCTAAAGGCTTGAGTGGCATTAAAGAAATGGACGATCAACCGATTGAAGGTTCTTACCGTTCGCACCAAGTTCCCGCCAGAGAAGTTAAAACTAAGCCATACCAACTGCAATTATTAGAAGATTGGCTACGTTCGTATCATGTTGAAGAGTTGTTCGATTCGCTTGGGCAGCCGATACCGGAAATTTTAGAACTTTGTCCCCAAGGCGATCGCCGTATGGGATGTAACCCGCATACTTTGGGCGGACGCATCCGTAAGCCTCTGAATTTACCGATTATTGCTGAATATGAGGTAGCCATCGAGCGTGTGGCAACAACCCAAATGTGCCAGCGCGGGGAAAATAGGATCAGTAACACAGAGCAGGTTGCCAATTACCTCAAAAGCGTTATTGAATCTAATCCCAAAACATTCCGGATCTTCTCTCCCGATGAACTAGAGTCGAATCGACTTACAAAAGTCTTTGATGTTACGCAGCGTAATTTCCAACTGCCAGTAGCACAACACGATAGTCATATTGGTGCTAACGGCGGACGAGTCTTAGAAATTTTAAGTGAACACACTTGTCAAGCTTGGTTACAAGGATATCTGCTTACTGGTCGCTATGGGATGTTTCCCTCTTATGAGGCATTCTTAGGCATTATCACAACGATGATGGATCAGTATGCCAAGTTCATCAAATTTTCTCAAGATTTTCCTTGGCGTTTACCAGTTGCATCCTTAAATTACCTGGAATCTTCTACCTTATGGCGGCAGGAACACAATGGCTTCTCGCACCAAAATCCTGGCTTTATTAATTCTGTACTCGATCAACAAGCTCAGTATGCACGGGTTTATCTACCGCCGGATGCCAATTGTTTAATCAGTACAATTGACCACTGTTTGCAAAGTACCGGATATGTAAACTTGGTAGTTGCTAATAAAAATCCGATGCCGCAGTGGTTGTCGATGGCAGAAGCGATCGCTCATTGTCGGGCTGGTGCTTCGGTTTGGTCTTGGGCTAGCATTGATCAAGGGATTAACCCGGATATCGTCTTTGTGGGAATCGGCGATAGTCCTACAGTCGAAGTATTGGCAGCAGCTCACATCCTGCGTTCAGAAATGCCAGAGTTACGAGTGCGAGTAGTCAACGTTACTGATCTACTGATATTAGAAGATAAGACTGCCCATCCACACGGATTAGATACTGAGATGTTTGATGCTTTGTTCACGCCAAATCAGCCTGTGATCATTAACTTTCACGGCTACCCCTCGGTTGTGAAGCAGTTACTATTTGGTCGTCCTAACCTGGGGAGATTCCACATTAACGGCTATCGAGAAGAAGGAACAACAACTACACCTTTTGATATGCACGTACGTAACCGTACTAGCCGTTATCATCTAATTATGCAAGCGATTAAGCTTGCCTCTGCTCAGAACCCGCTTGTAGCAGTACGGGCGGTTAGTTGCGTACATCACTACGAATATATTTTGCAAGATCACCAGCGTTTTATTCAAGAAAACGGCGACGATCCAGCTGAAATTACTAATTGGCAGTGGTGTTAAGAGTAATCAGCGATTGGTTAACACATTGATCGCTAATCGCTGTTAAATAATTTATATTTCTTAATTACAACAAAAGATGAACAAACTAGACACCTACGAGCAACGTATCCGTGATATATTTCCTGAGCTTTCAATTGAAAATATAAGTCTCAACGATGAAGGTTTCAACGACAATATTGTCATAGTTAACCAAGAACTTATTTTTTGTTTTCCTAAACACGAACACGCTGTCAATAAACTTGAAACAGAAATCAAACTTATAGAGTTCATCAAAAAATATGTAGCGTTAGAAATTCCGAAAATCTTTTATAAAAGCCGTGAAGTTATCGCTTATTTCATGATTCATGGAGTAACTTTACGTAGAGACCTGCTTTTAGGACTTGACCAAACAACAATTCAATTTATTGCGGAACAGTTAGCAACTTTTCTTAAAGAATTACATTCTGTACCAGTTAATAACGCAGAATTCAAGATTCCGGTTGCTGATGTTCCTAGTAAATATAATGATTGGGTAGATTTATATGATCGCGTAGAGAATGAAGTTTTTCCGCACTTAATGGTACACACTCGTGAGTGGGCTAAAAATCATTTTGAATCTTTTTTAGACGCTAAAAGTAATTTTGAGTACGAACCTAAGCTGATACATGGAGATTTAGGTCCATATCACATTTTATTTGATAGACAAAGAAATCGTATCAATGGCGTAATTGATTTCGGTTCTTCGGGTTTGGGTGATCCTGCTATGGATATCGCCACAATAATTCACTCATACGGAGAATCATTTTTAAGTAGATTTCAAACAACTTATCCAGAAATATCTTCATATTTAAGACGCGCTCGCTTTTATGCAGAAACTTTTGAATTTCAATGGGCGCTTTCTGGAATTAAGAGTAAAGATATTACTTGGTTTTTAGGTCATTTAGGTAGCGCCAAGGATATTAATTATCACGCTGAAGATAATATTTATCAGGATTTATAAGCTTGCAAATAAAATCTACAACTGATCTTAGACAAAAAACAAAATCTGCCTATGTAGTGTGAAAAACATGACTTACGCAAAAATCGCTCAATAGCTTTATTTATCGTAGACGCTTTGCGGCTTGCCGCAGGCT
>ERZ501023.165-NODE-165-length-11553-cov-6.180988_pt1 | contig 11553 bp, 10 predicted proteins | sample MGYA00248839_ERZ501023 | MGnify/ENA primary metagenome ERZ501023 (study PRJEB25958, sample SAMN03398596) | human skin metagenome | study: EMG produced TPA metagenomics assembly of the Human Skin Microbiome Metagenome (human skin metagenome) data set.
AAAGTGATTTTTTAGCTGAATTAGTTATTTTAAATAACTTAATTTCTCTCAACAGATTTCAGCTTTGGCTTGGAACTTTCGTTCAGAAATTGGTACAAGAAGTAAAAGGGAAAAATTAATGTGCAGCTATGTTAATCGTCAACTATGAGTAAAAAAACTCGCGGTACTATTGCCGCCGGACATCAAAAAACAGCCCAAGCAGGTATTGAAATATTTAATTTAGGTGGTAATGCTTTTGATGCAGCAGTGGCGGCAATTCTAGCTTCTTTTGTTACTGAATCTGCGCTTACTTCTGCTGGTGGTGGTGGCTTCCTGTTAGCTCACACCAACACCAACAAAAATATTTTATTTGACTTTTTTACTCAAACTCCACGTCAGAAAAAACTTAATAGCAAGCTTGATTTTTACCCAGTTAAAATTATTTATGGTGATGCCGCACAAGAGTTTCATATTGGGCTTGGCTCAATGGCAGTACCAGGAAATATTGCCGGAATTTTTCATGTTCATAAAAAATTAGGTAGATTGCCTTTTAAAGTTGTTGCTGAACCAGCAATTCATTATGCCAAAACTGGTGTAGAAGTAGGTGATTTTCAAGCTTATTGCTTAACAATTCTCAAAGAAATTATGATTTCCTCCCCAGAGGCACGTCAAGTATATGCACCTAATAATCATTTGCTGCAACTGGGAGAAACAATATTCATGCCTCATTTTGCAGATACTTTAGCTTATTTAGCACAGACAGGAGTAAAAGAATTTTACGAGGGAGAAATTGCTCATAAGTTAGTAAAAGATTGTCAAGATTACGGCGGATATTTAACTTTACAAGATTTAAAAGATTATCAAGTTATAGAAAGAGAACCACTGCAAATAAATTATCGTGGTAATACTTTTTTAACTAATCCTCCACCTAGTTCTGGTGGCGTATTAACTGCTTTTGCATTAGAACTTTTATCAAAGCTTGACTTAGATTCAGTTGGTTTTGGTACTTCTCGCCATCTACAGATACTAGCCCAAGTGATGCAACTAACAAATGAGGCGAGGAAGGATAGATACAATACTAATATTTACCAACCAGAGGTTGCTGAGAAGTTTTTAGCTACTGAACATATTGCCCAATACGAGCAGCAATTAACTCAAACTGTAAACAAATGGGGAAGCACTACTCATATTAGCGTTGTAGATAATGAAGGTAATGCTGCTAGCGTTACGACTACTCATGGCGAAGGCTGTGGGTATGTAATTCCCGGAACAGGAATTATGCTTAATAATATGCTTGGAGAAGAAGATTTAAATCCGCATGGCTTTCATCAATGGCAAGAGAATGTGCGGATTTCTTCGATGATGGCTCCGACAATAGTGCTAAAAGATAATCAACCAGAAATTGTTTTAGGTTCTGGTGGCTCTAATCGCATTAGAACAGCAATTTTACAAGTTATTTCTAATATAATAGATTTTAAAATGCCCGTTGATATTGCAGTAAATAGCCCTCGTGTTCATTGGGAAAACAATATTTTTAATATAGAACCAGGATTTAGTGAAGAGGCAATAAAAGCAATAATGGATGACACCAATCAGCTAACTTTATGGAATACCAAAAATATGTTTTTTGGTGGTGTTCATACTGTAATGGAGTTAGATGGATTAATTGCAGGTGCAGGAGATCAACGCCGCAACGGAGTAATCGCGCAGTTGTAGATGCTGCGATCGCAACAACTAATACTTACTATTTTTTTAGAGTAAGACTTAATTTTTACCAGAATACTAAAGGCTTACTGATAGCTCCTCAGACATAACTAATTTCTCATTTTCTACCGCCCAAAAAACTTTCAATACAGCGAAGTTGAGCTAAATAGCTGCGGGCGATCGCCTCTACCGTTTACTTAGCGCGGATACGGGCAATCCGCATAAAGTTTAGCCAACATATCCAGCTACAACAGCCAGAAATTGACTTCAAGTTGAAGGCGTGTCTGCATTCATTCTGTAAAGAAAGATTACAAACACTTAACATCTTGCGTAAAACGCAAATGTAACTCTGAGTAATAATTAACAGCTTAAAACTGTAAATCTTGTACCTAGACAGAATCTAAATGCACTCCTATAAAAGGAGAAAAATATATCTATGACAGACTCAATTCTTTTGTGGAACGAAGTTGCACTTGAAGCCAACCGCGTCAGCCATACTGATGGCAGCATGGAACAAAACGGACCGACGCTTAGTTCACGAGCGCTAGCTATTGTTCACTTAGCAATGTATGACGCTTATGCTGGTATCGTCAACAACTCCGACTTACCACCTTATATGCCTGGATTACCGAAACCTGAAGCTGGAGCGTCGGCACAAGCAGCAGTGGCAGCCGCAGCTCACGCAACCTTGTCAAATTTGTTTCCTAGCCAAAGAGCTTTTTTTGACTTCATACTTGCGGGAGCAGGTGACACCTCTAATCCAGGACATAACTTTGGATTGACAGTAGCTCAAAAAATTCTTGACGATAGAAAGGACGATCCGAGGGCAAACAGTGATGGCTACGTGCCTTCGCCAGCGCGTGGTAAACATCGTGTTGACCCCGACAATCCTAGACAAGGTTTTAATGCACCTTTTTATGGCGCGCGGTCAAAAGGCTTTGCGATCACAGATCGACACGAGCTCGAGGAACCACCGTTCGATAATGATGAATATTTAATGGCATTAAGACAAGTGCGCGGCAAAGGTATCGCACCCGAACTGACAGGAACATTACCGGATAACATCGAAGCTCGAACAGTAGATCAAACTCTGATCGGTATCTTTTGGGCTTACGACGGAGTGCCTGGACTAGGTACACCACCGCGTCTATATAACCAAATTGTTCGCCGCCTGGCAATAGCTAAAGGGAATACAGAAGCGCAAAACGCTCGTTTGTTTGCGTTGGTAAATGTGGCAATGGGCGATGCTGGCATTTTGGCATGGGATCAAAAATATATTCACGAGCTGTGGCGACCAGTGCTCGGTGTTCGTGAACATGATAAATCAATTGGTCCGGCGGCAACGGAAGCTAGAAACGATATTTCCGATGATGGCGATCCACAGTGGTTGCCATTAGGTGCGCCAGCTACAAATTCGATGAACAAGAATTTCACGCCAAACTTTCCGGCATACCCATCGGGACACGCCACGTTTGGAGCAGCTGCTTTGCATATCACGCGGCTCTTCTACGGTGTGAGCGATCGCGCACCTGACAACCTGCTCGCTGGTCTTGATTTTGTTTCCGATGAATTTAATGGCAAGAATCAAGATAACAGAGGTACTGTGCGCCCAAGGCATCGCCGCAAGTTTAATAACGGCTTGTGGCGGATGATTATCGAAAACGGGCTAAGTCGCGTTTACCTCGGTGTACACTGGGTATTTGACGCTTTCGCAGTCAATAATAACGGTAATATCGATCTTTCGAGAAATATCGGGGGAGTACCGCTTGGGATCACTATTGCGGAAGATATCTACAATAGCAAATTGCAGAAGTCAACGGTAGGTCCACGAGAACATAGCTAAGCAATTGTTGACGGCGTTGCAGTCTAAATTTTGGCTTCTACATGGTGATGTTGATGCACGAACCGTACTCCTAAATATGTTACGTTCTGCATACTGAATTAAGCATCGCTATGGTTTAACTAGATGCTTTTAATCCTCAAAAGGGGCTAGTTCCTATTTCCCTAGCCTCTTTTTTAATTTAGTTTTTCATAAGCAGCTAAGACAATTCTTTCTGTTTCTTCCCAGCTAATACATTTATCTGTCACCGAAACGCCATATTTTAATTGCTGTAGATTACTAGGAAGTGGTTGATTTCCTTCTTGTAAATGCGATTCTAGCATCATCCCCACAATAGATGTGTTGCCATCAAGTATCTGTTGAATCACACTTTCAAAAACAGCAGCTTGGAGTTTGTAATCTTTGTTTGAATTGCCGTGACTGCAATCAATAACAATCCTTGGAGGTAATCCTGCCTCTTTTAACTTCTCTTCTGCTACTTTTACATTTTCAGCATCGAAGTTAGGTTTTTTATCTCCACCTCGTAAAATAATATGACCATAGGCATTACCTTTGGTTTTAAAAATGCTTACCTGTCCCTGTTGATCAATACCTAGAAAATGATGAGGAATTTTTGCTGATTGCAGAGCATTTAGAGCGACGGTTATACTACCATCAGTGCCGTTTTTAAAACCCACAGGCATAGAAAGTCCACTCGCCATTTCTCGGTGAGTTTGCGATTCTGTTGTCCTTGCTCCAATAGCAGACCAGGTAATAAGTTCGCCAATATACTGAGGTATAATCGGATCGAGGGCTTCTGTGGCAGTAGGTAATCCTAATTCAGCAAGTTTTATCAGTAAATTTCGGGCAATTAATAATCCCTTCTCGATCTGGAAAGAATCATCCATATCAGGATCATTAATTAATCCTTTCCAACCTACAGTTGTTCTGGGTTTTTCAAAGTAAACCCGCATAATTAGCAGCAATTTATCTTTAACTTGCTCAGAAAGACTTTTAAGTTTTCCGGCATATTCTTCAGCTGCACATAAATCATGGATAGAACATGGTCCAACTACTATAAATTTTCTCCGATCTTCAAAATTTAGAATAGCCTCTAATTCTTGCCTGAATTGCAAAACAGTTTTTTCTGCTAAAGGCGTTAAAGGCAGTTTTAATTTAATCTCGTGAGGAGTTATTAAAGTATGTGAAGTTTCAATATGAGTATTAAATATCCTGTTGTGCATGAGGTATTCCTAATTTAGCTAAGTTTAAAGCTTAGGTTTAAGAGTAATGGTCTAGCGGTGCTGAAAAACTTTATTTATCTTAGAGCAAAAATCTGATAGCCTGACGGTTAAATAATCGCCTAAAAATACTTACCGCTTAATATTAAACCCGCGAATACCTTCAGGCGCTTCGTACTCAACTGCAACATCTTTAACTACAGCAGGCGGGTTTCCCCGGTGACACCAATCAATCATCTTTTCAATTACATCCCTACTTCCTTCAAAAACCGCTTCTACTCTGGCGTCGGGAAGATTACGTACCCAACCACTTAAGCCTAAATCATTAGCTACTTCATAAGTTGACATCCGATAACCAACCCCTTGCACTATTCCAGATACGAACACATGAGCGCGGGTTTGATTTTGTTGGGGCGATCGCTCCTGCATTAACTTCGATCTCAAATAACTTGCCAGTTAAAATTGCCTTAACCCATATTATGCAGAAACGGCGTAACTTTTGAGGAAACGCCGCTTAAGTCTTTTTTATTTAGTAGGCGATCGCTAATGCACAGCAAGTTCATTCAAACTCAAAATTTTAATCGTCGTCGTCATCATCATCGTCATCGTCGCGATCGCGATATTTACGGCGATCGTCATCATCGTCATCATCATCCTCGTTGCGATATCTACGGCGATCATCGTCATCATCATCGCGATCCCTGCGGCGACGTTCGTCATCATCACCTCTATATTCACGATCATCTCTGTCTCGTCCGCGATCGTCACCACGTAGACCTCTAAACAAATCACCTATTCCCATAGTTTCCCCCCATAGAGCTAATGGAGAATATTTTTTATTTAACTAAGCCCTATTTTGGTAGTTTGTCACAGTGAAATTGACCATATCTCTATCAATAGACATAAATAAAATACCCATAAATATATTATTTAGTGTCATCTCAGTGAAAATTTAAACCTGATTAGGAATAATGAAGAAAAGCTTAATTACTCAATTTATTAATAACGCACCATAGCTATTGCTATATCAATACCAGCCACTCTAAAACTGCATTATATTAATAAATTAATTTCGCTAACCCTAGTAACAAAATATCATGTCTAACTTACCGCTACTCAATACAGAAACAATTTGGGCAATTCTCAACGATGAAATTGATGATACTACAGTGAACCAGCTTGTCTGGTACTGCTTGGGATATCGCTATGACGAATCAACTGCTTTATGGGATACAACAGATGTAGCATCAGAATGGCAAGAGTATCCGCAGCCACCAAATTTTATTGAGAGTCGTCCCGCGACGGTAAAACTAACTCGTTCAATTCCTCCAGAAAATAAACAATTATTGAAGGAAATGGGATTTAAAGGTTACAAAGTAGGTGAGTTTGGTCCTCGACAAACTCGACGAGCAACAGCAGCGAATTGGCTGTTGAGTTATATGAAATTAAAGAATGGATAATAAAAATAAGTGAGCATAAATTAGAAAATTTCTATTATTTATTTTATGCACACAACACTAGAAATTTTAAATAAAATTGCTTCTCCAGCTAATTTTACTAATGAAGCACAACACAATTAGCAGCAAGTAGAAGCAAAACTTAATCTAAGGGTAGTAATGGTTAAGAGCGAAGAGAAGTATTATAGTGATGCAGAAAGTACCAAATAGCTCCAATATGATTGCTCATATTCTGGGATAAGGTTTGACGAACTAATCGCTCCAGTCTTTGCCGTAAGGTGTTGTTGAACCGCCGTGTCCTCTCCTACTTTTTGAAAAGGCACGTCGGCAATCCCAGCGTTCGACGCTGGGATGCCTTGGACGACGCGCGGAGAGTGTCGGCTAGCTCGATGTCTTTTACCGGGTAGTACCTGCTCGTACGCCTGCCAAAAGTCGGTGGCACAGATAGCGCACTGTCGATCAGCCGCAGGTAAGGATTGCCACAGCAGCTTTACTGATCAGGACTTACGCAAAAATAGCTCAAGAGCTTTATTTATCGAACCGCCAAAACGCCAAGAACGCCAAGTATTCTTAGAGTGTGCGTAAGTCCTGCTGATTAACGAGAACGACGATCTCCAAGGAACACTCTGACCAATGTGAGCGACAGGCATCTCTGCGACGGCTATTAGATAGTTGCTATGGTCTTCCAGAATTAGATGTGCGCTCAGCCTATGTAACAGCAAGCACAAAGAAGGCGATGCCAGACATCTTGATTTAATGGCTCATGTAAAAGCGCCATAACCGCTTTCTGCAATTCTCAAATACTTCTCATAAGTGTCTGCTCATAGACTTGCAAAAAGCCGATCGCTACTTGAATTAAAGGCCAGCCTATTAGACAGATTAAAGCAGCCCAAGGAGGGTTTATATCTAAACCTTGACGGACTGCAACAATCACAGCTAGTAAACTCCAGGCGGCTAATATTAGTTGAATCGGTCGTCCTAATAAGGGAATTAGTGTTAAAAAGTTCAGCACTTGAGGTGCATAAGCAAAACCAATAGGGATCAGCAGTTCTCTGTAAGTAACATGATTTGGTTTGAACCAATCACCTATTTTCCAAATTGTTAAAGTCCAGAAATAGTAGCCTAACACCACACCAATGCCATTAATCACAAGTGCTAAAAACAGCATCGGCAGCGTGACTCGGTTAATTAATAAGATGAATGCACTACCTAAAGTGTTAGACACTGCTGCTAAAATCACAATTGTTCGAGCTAATCGACGACTTCTAGGAGTATTGGGAGTATGTTCATAAAAATTTGCATCTAATGTGAGTGCTTCTCTCAGAGTTGTACCCAAGTTCAATTTTGAATTCCTAGCACTCACGCTCAATCTCCGCTACTAATAATTATTAATAACAACTCTAATATGATATTTTTCTTATACAAGAAACAATAAAAAAGCAATGTTTTTTTTGGCTGTTAATACTATGAAGCATCAAAATATTATTGCATGATTAGGTTAATTGAACGGATACTTCAGTGGCTACGAGGCGGTAGCTTAAAACTTCTGATCCTAGCAGGAATCATCCTCCTTGTTTGGGGAACACTCTCGCCAATAGGCACTTTGGTCTGGTGGCTATCACAAGGCTCGGAAATTCTAGGTTTTAAGAAAAACGAGCCAAAGCAACTACCACCTAGCAATAACTCAAATCCTGCTAAAAAGGCAATAAATTGTTACGTTATTTTTTTAACGGGCGTAGGAGATTTTTCTACTGATGAATTGACTGAAGGAGAAGAAAGCTTTTTGCAGGGTTTAAAGCGCGATCGCCCTCAATGTGTAATTGTTGACGATGTTTTCCCCTACTCAGCAGCTAACGAAAGTCTAGGCGGAGAGCGCTTACTGGCTCCTTTATGGAGTTTTGCGAATCAAGCAGAAGGCTGGCTAGGCGTAGCTAACGTATTAATTAAAATCCGCAATCTCTGGCGATTTGCGATTTCTGCTGACGAGCGTTATGGTCCAGTTTACAACCGAGGAATTGCCAGTGCGATTATTGAGCGGATGAATGCAGCATATCCCATACCGCGATCAAATCAACCCCTAAAACTTATTCTTATTGGTACTAGCGGTGGTGGACAAGTTGCGCTAGGTGCTACTGACTATCTGGATGAATGGCTAAATGCTGAGATTACTGTAGTTTCGGTTGGTGGTGTTTTTAATGGTGTTAATGGCTTTGATTCAGCTCAGAGTGTCTATCATCTCTGGGGCAGTCGCGACTGGGTTGATAATATAGGCAACATAGTATTTCCCTCGCGTTGGCCGTTGACATTTGCTTCCCCGTTCAATCAAGCTCTACAACAGGGGCGTTATGAAGCAGTTATGACGGGTTCCCACGAGCATGATGGCTCTCAAGGCTATTTTGGGGAAAATGTCGCTAGGGCAAATGGTATAAGATATGTAGATTTAACTTTACAAAAGGTCAATCAACTTCCTATTTGGTCAATGCAAAAACCCAACGACGTTACCAGTAGTGAATAAACAACCTCAAGTTGATCGTCAAAGGGAACATCAAGCAAACGAGCGCACTTTCTTAGCTTGGCTGCGGACTTCTATTGCATTGATTGGATTTGGTTTTGCGATCGCGCGATTTGGTTTATTTCTGCGTCAACTCCAAACTGCTGTTACTCAGCAGGATACTCCCAATAATTCGCTTTTTAACTCTGAGAATCTTGGTGTTTCTTTGGTAGTTGTTGGCATTGTTGTTATTGGCTTAGCAGCCTTACGCTATAACCAAGTTTTCTGGCAAATTGAGCGCGGAGACTATCGCCCAAATCAATTATTCGTTTGGCTAATAACTGGAGTCGTGATGATTCTAGGAATGCTGAGTATTCCTTTAGTGCTTTTGCGTAATCAATTGCCAACAGGGACTTCAAGTAAGCAGCCATTCCCAAGTTTCTTAGATAAGCAAGAGGAACGATAAATTCTCAGATCCTCGTAATTGGAGAAATATAGCATTACATTAAAAGTCTAGTAAAATTAACCATAAAATGCCTTCGTACAGCTACGATTTACGAGCGAAAGTTATCAATACCGTCAATAGTGGAGCCAGAAAAATCTCCGATTGATGCTGAAGCGCTTGTCCAATCGATGAGATCATAAATCGGTTCTATAGACTAAGTAAGTTCTAGTGTATTGCTACTTACGAGCGGCTGTTTTATGAAGTCAAAGTAATTAAACTATTTTCCAATGCAAAAAGAGCTAAAAATTTTATCTAGCACTGATTCTGTCACTTCTTCGCCAGTAATTTCTCCTAGTGCTTGAATTGCTCCTCTTAGATCAATTGTCCAAAAGTCAAGAGGTAACTGTTGGGTAATAGTTTCTTGCACTTGTTCCAGCGATGTTTTAGCTCTGATTAAAGCTGCTGCTTGGCGTTGGTTAATTGCTAAATCCATATCAGCCGCTTGGATTTTACTTGTCTGCACTATTTCCAATATGGCTTTTTCTAGGTCTTCAATACCTTGATTGTAAGCGGCAGCAGTGGTGACAACGTGGCTAATGTCAGCTGGGTAAAACAATGATTCTACGGATGCTAAGTCGATTTTGTTGATCACTAAAATTAAGGAACGGTGCTGCACTTGTGCGTATATCTCTTGATCTGCTGTCGTCCAACCAGCAGTAGCATCAATTGTGAGTAATACTAAGTCAGCTGAAGCGGCGCTAGAAAGCGATCGCTCTACACCAATCTTTTCTACAAAATCGGCTGTTGCTCTAATGCCAGCTGTATCCAGCACTTGCACTGGAATCCCCCCCACTACTAACTGAGATTCCACGATATCGCGGGTAGTACCAGGCAAGTCTGTGACAATAGCGCGATCGCTCCGACTCCAAGCATTCAACAAACTCGACTTCCCCACATTCGGACGACCGACAATCGCTACTTTTAATCCAGTTCGTAGTAGTTCACCTTTATCTGCTGTCGCCATAATTTTGCTGGCTTGGATTAATAATTGAGTAATTTGTGTTTTAATAACATTAAGATCCAACGGGGGTAAATCTTCCTCAAAATCGATCCGAGCTTCAATTTCTGCCAAGATATCTAAGCAACTGGCGCGTAACTGACGGATTGGATGAGCTAATTTTCCCTGCAACCCAGCTAAAGCACTTTGCGCTGCTTGAGGCGATCGCGCTCCTACTAAATCAGCAATACTTTCCGCTTGAGTTAAATCTAGCCGCCCATTCAAAAACGCCCGCAGGGTAAATTCTCCTGGTTGAGCTAATTTTGCTCCCTGTTCTAAACATAGTTGCAATACCTGCTGTACAGCGATAATTCCCCCATGACAATGAAATTCCACTACATCTTCACGGGTATAAGAGCGCGGAGCCTGCATAATTAACAGCAGTGCTTCATCAATGATTTGTTGCGTCTGGGGATGACGGATGTAACCGTAGAGGATGCGGTGAGTTTCCCAAACTTGACGACCAGGAGCATCAAAGAGGCGCTGGGCGATCGCCATTGCTTCGGCTCCTGATAACCGCACAATCCCAACACTACCTTGTTGCGGCACAACAGCAGTAGCGATCGCGGCGATAGTTCCAGCTTGTGTCAATTCAAACCTCTGTATTTCTGACTAAGGCGATCGCTACTGCTACAATCAATTCCCAGTGCGATTACTTTTTAGAAGTGACGGATCTCGACACTAACTACAAGCAGTATAACGTGGGCTTTTTCCTAGCTTGTTAATAAAATTACAACTTATCCTGATAAATGCTTAATTTGTGCATTACAGAAACTATAAGTTACCTAATATTTAGATATTTATAGCTATCTACTTTTGTCCTTAAGTATTTCTCAGTTTAATAAAATTAAATTTATCTGCCTTAACTATATTGGCAACTACAGTCAACTCTTAAGTAGATGAAACTTTTAAGGCTGTGTTTGTGATATTACAAGATGATTTTAGCAAGGATGTTCGCATTTTTAATACTAAGCTAAAATTTCATCAAATAAAATCCATTATGAAGATTGTGTTAAGTCATCAGTAAATACTTTGATCTTTAAGGTGTTCAAGTTAGCATGAACGCAGTCTTGAGAAAAAGGATCAAATCAAGCTGAAATCCCCCTATATATTTGTTTAACATATACCTTGTATAAGATAAGTTAATATACTAGTTGATATAAAGTGATTTATTTAACAAAACTTTTGTAAGATTTTATGGTAATAATTTAAAGGATTTGGCTGCACTTAAAAAATCAAAACCAAATAGCAATAATACAAACAGCATAAATGAACCCGTACCTCCACCCAAAAAACCATCATAAAAACCAATAATAAGCATGAGTGTTACAAAAATTATTGCTTTTACAGGCGTTAATTT
>ERZ501023.166-NODE-166-length-11520-cov-6.839075_pt1 | contig 11520 bp, 9 predicted proteins | sample MGYA00248839_ERZ501023 | MGnify/ENA primary metagenome ERZ501023 (study PRJEB25958, sample SAMN03398596) | human skin metagenome | study: EMG produced TPA metagenomics assembly of the Human Skin Microbiome Metagenome (human skin metagenome) data set.
CGACTGAGAAACTGCGAGTTCTCCTTGAGTTTGCTGTAGTTGCGACTGAGAAACTGCGAGTTCTCCTTGAGTTTGCTGTAGTTGCGACTGAGAAACTACAAGTTCCTCTTGAGTTTGCTGTAGTTGCGACTGAGAAACTACAAGTTCTCCTTGAGTTTGCTGTAGTTGCGACTGAGAAACTGCTAGTTCCTCTTGAGTTTGCTGTAGTTGTGCTTGCAAATTCTCAAACTCTGCTTGCGTTTGTTGCAACTGAGTTTGGGAACACTGTGTTTCTACCTGAGTTTGTTGCAACTGAGATTGCAAATTTTCTATCTGGGCAATAATTTTAAGATATCTTTTGTTTAATGCTGCATATTTACCTTCTGGCAAACAGGGAAACGCACGTATAATAAATTGAAGAGTATCTACTTCTTCATCCTGTTCAACTTGTTGAATAATTTCACTATTAAAATCGTCTTTATTAAGATGAGGTATTAAAGGAGCATTAGAAAATATTGGCAGTTTTGTGCGTTCAATAGTTTCCACAAAGTAACCTGAATGCTCTAATAATTCTTCAACTGTTTTTCTGGTGAAAAATCTTAAGTGAGTATTATCTAAAATACCTAAATCTGTATACTCAAATTTACCTTGTAGTAAAGCTAAACGAATAGAGCCATGAGCGATGTTAGGAATAGAGGTAACTATGTATCCTTCAGAATTTAACAACTTCTGAGTTTCTTTCAGTATCCGCCAAGGATCGCGTAAGTGTTCTAAAACATCTCCAAATATGGCAACATCAAATGCTTGCTCAGGTAATATTTCCGGAAGAGATACTAAATCTAAATCTGCAACAATCACTTGATCACAGTATTGTTCAGCAACTTTTACAGCATCTTGATTAATTTCAACTCCCGTTACTATACACCCTTTTTGGGTAAGTAATTGTGCAAAGTAGCCAGTCGCACAACCAAAGTCTACTACCCGCTTATTTTCTCCTACCAAACGAAACATTTTATTTAAGCTGTGATTTTCTCCAAGCTCTATTTCTGTGAGATTTTCTGCTAAGGGGTAGTCTTTTTGCCAGTTTTTCATATATTTCTTACCTATATTTAAAAAGCAATATTGACTAAACTTTGTTTAATTAACTTCACTTTCATAGGATGGTCTATTAGAGTATGAATATGTTTACCTGTATCAGGAGGTAAAACTTGAAAAACTGATAAATTATCAATCCAGTCAAAAGTTACAGCTGTATAGTTTTCTGAACCAGCTACCGTCAAACTATAGGAACCAGTTCTTAGTGGCAGTTTAAATTTAAATTCTACAGTTACTCTATCTCCTGGCTCCAGTTTCCCAATCGGAAAATTTTCTTCTAAGGTGTTGCTACCAATAATTTCAACACCATTCTTATTGCATATATAAAAACCAATAATACATCCTTGCAATGGCTCATACACTTTCAAATCTATAATCAACGTCACCTCCTCATTAAATCCAAAGATAGGGCTTTCCGTACATTCACCTAAGTTATTTAATAGCTTTACATTTTCAATAAGAGCCTTGCGGTTTCCCCTTCTTGGAGCCTTTCCATTATTTTCAGGTTGTGCTAAAACCTCGTTTTGAGGTGATTCTTTGAAACTATTTTGCTGTTCAATACCATTAGCTTGACTATCATTATTAGAATGTAATTCTTTAAAATTATCTTGCTGTTCAGTATTATTAATTTGATTATTAGATTGCTTTTCTAACTCCACTTGTGCTAAACCTAATTCCTCCTCCGTAACCAACTTCATGTAATCTATAATTACTGCATTAGGTAATCCAGAAGAATAAAGTTTACCCTGGTGTAGCATTACAGCAGAATTACATAATGTCTTAATTGCACCTGAATCATGTGACACAAACAGTGTTGTTACTCCAGAATCCATTAATTTTCGCATCCGGCGCATACAACGATGCTGAAATACAACATCGCCTACGGCTAGTGCTTCATCGACAATTAAAACTTCAGGAGCTACATTAACTGCTACTGCAAATGCCAAGCGGACGAACATTCCACTGGAGTATGTCTTAGTAGGCTGATCGATAAAATCTCCAATATCTGCAAATGAGGCGATTTCGTCAAATTTATCTTCAATTTCCTGCTGGTTTAACCCCAACAACCGCCCATTAAAAAATACATTTTGCCGCCCTGTAAACTCTAAATTGAATCCACTACCAAGTTCTAGTAATGCAGAAACTCGACCATTTACCCTAACTTCCCCTGTAGTTGGTGTTAAAGTTCCAGCAATAATCTGGAGAAGTGTACTTTTCCCACAACCATTGCGTCCTACAATTCCTAGTGTTTGTCCTTTTGGCACTTCCAAATTAATGTCTTGTAATGCCCAAAATTGGTCTGCTTTGCTCTTTCCTGGTAACAAAATTTCTTGTAAACGATCTACCGGACGAGCATACCGTTTAAAGCACTTCGAGACATTTTTTACTGAAATTGCAATTTCACTCATTACACCACATACTGCAAAAACTACAACCAGCGTAGTCAGTCAGAACCTATAGCACATCAGCAAATGCAGGTCGCAACCTACGATATACCCACAACCCTCCACAAAACATTATTAGGGAAATAACAGACGCAACTCCCCATTCCCGCCAGTGCGTTACTTGTCCTACTAACACTAAATCTCGATAAACTTCGGTGATTGCCGTCATTGGATTAAACCAAAAAACGAAAACTCGCCAGCCTTTAGGAACCAAGGATGCCGGATAAATAATTGGTGTTGCATAAAACCACAGATTTATCAAAACCCCCAATGTTTGCGGTATGTCCCGCAGAAATACTGTTAAGCCAGCAACAATGTAACCTAAACCTGCTGTTAGCAGTAACTGTGGTAACCACACGAGTGGCAACAGCCAAAGCGTAGCATGAACTGTCTGCGTCGTTATTCCGACTAACAAAATCAACACCATTAATCCTAGGGAACTTTCGACAAAAGCAGCACAAATAGGTACTAAAGGCAGCAATCCTAGCGGAAATACTACTTTTTTAACCAAATTTGTTTGGGTGATTACTGAACTTGCAGCAGGTAAAAATCCACTTACAAAAGCTGTCCAAGGTAGCAGTCCTGCAAATAGCCATAGTCCAAATGTCAAGTTATTTGGTGGCAGTCCTTTAAGACTCAGCTTGACGTTTAGGACAACGGAAAAAACATAGGTATAGATCAGCAACTGTGATAATTGATTCAGTAAAGGCCATAAGTTGCCTAATACAGAACCTTTGTATCGCACCTCTAAATCCCGCCGTACCAAAGTCAGCAGCAAGTCAAACTGCGCCCACCGATGTTCCTTTACTGGTAGCCAGCGCCTCAACCTACTAGCTTTTTGGACAACTCCTCTCATCGATTGCAGCAATTTTCACTTCCTCACCCACTACCTACACACTCAATCAGTTTTTGTCTATCCAAGCTAATTACTTAATTTAAATTGCCGTCCCTTAATTTAATAGTTATTCATCAACGCTGATACTACTAAGTTGAAGATTGTATAAGAAATTGACTTTAACACAACATACATTTATCACATCCCTAAGAGCAGAAGATCAATGTTATATGAGCTAATTTAACTTGTACTCAATCAAAGAATAGGCACAAGCAAACAGACCACTTCCTTCCCAGCGTCAATAAATTGGATAGATATTAGGCGATCGCTCTTTCCAACAACTAAAAGACTTTGTTGTGAAGCTTAGAGCATAGTTTCGCAAATGACAACCCATTAGCTCCATTCTCTACGTCCCTGATTCCGCTACACTGGGTCATGGCTTATCGCTTCATAAATTGCAATGGAAATCGGACAACAAGTCAAAGTCTATCGTTTAAGAGATCGAGTGTCTCAACCGATTATCAAACGCTTAGGGCAAATCGGCACTATTCAAGGCTTCAAAATGCTGGATGGTAGTAACGTTGGCATAGTAGTACAGTTTGAGGACAATTTTGCCACTTGGTTTTTTGAAGATGAACTCAAAGCTGTGTAGTAAAGGCTATGTTTAAAATATCTTCCATCGGCGCGTGGATATGTCATCAAATGTCCCTCGCGCTTTTCACTAGCACCGCTCAGGAAATTTAGCAATGTCCCTGATCTTAACTTTTTTGGGCAAAGGCGGCACTGGTCGCACTACAGTAGCGATCGCTGCCGCTAAGCGATTGGCACATTCTAAACGAGTGCTCCTAGCGGCACAAGACACTGGACCAGCGCTTAGTTTACTCTTAAATGCCCCCCTTACCCCAGAACCCCAAGAACTGTCTGAAAACTTCCAAGTCGTCCAGTTCAAAACATCTACGCTGTTAGAACGTAATTGGGAGGAAGTAAAAAAACTCGAAGCTCAATACCTCCGCACCCCAATCATCAAAGATGTCTACGGTCAAGAATTAATCGTACTACCAGGAATGGACAGAGCTTTAGAACTCAATGCCATCCGCGAGTATGATGCCAGCGGCAAATATGATGTGATCATCTACGATGGCAGTGGGGACATTTCCACACTGCGGACACTAGGGATGCCAGAGAGCCTAAGTTGGTACAGCCGCCGATTCGGTAAGTTAATCACAGATTCTGACTTAGTTAAAACAATTTCACCTTTTATTCAACCAATCGTTAGCACTGTCCTCAACGTCAACTGGAGTGGTGACTTTGCCCAACCGCCAAAAGAAGTAACTAATATTCTAGAGCAGGGCAGAGCCGCTCTTGCTGACCCCAAGCGCCTTGCAGCCTACTTAGTAACTACAGACGATCCAGCTGCTGTTGCTACTGCCCGTTACCTATGGGGTAACGCTCAACAAGTAGGTTTAACCGTTGGTGGTGTTATTTTCAATTCCTCAACTGTGGACGCAGCCCAATTTTCTCCCCTACCCGTCAGTAACGTTCCTAGAAGTGCAGGTGATTGGCAACCATTAATAGAGGCAATGCCAGATTTCACTCAAGTAACACAGGTTCCTAAGCCGATTGAAATCGACATTTCTGCCCGTGAGGTGCGCTTGTTCCTACCTGGATTCGACAAAAAGCAAGTGAAACTAACTCAATCTGGACCAGAAGTTACTATCGAAGCTGGCGATCAACGGCGGAATATTCTCCTACCTCCTGCTTTAAGTGGTAGTACAGTCAAAGGCGCGAAGTTTCAAAATGGTTACTTGATAATTTCGTTTTAATAGAAGTGGTGAGGGGATGTTAGGTCATAGGTGTTAGGTAATACCAATACCTAGCGCCCAACACCCAGCACCCAATACCTAAAACCCAATACCTTATTAGAGCCTATGTCTGATCCAACTCCCTCTCCTTTTCCAGACGCTAACTCGATTGAGGCTGACCAGACACCTGCCTCTGAGGTCGATATTAACCCCAGTACAGCAGCTCCTTTAGCAACCCGTAGTGTGATCACAAGGCAAATGCTGGGTATGAAAGGTGCAGCACCAGGAGAAACTTCTATCTGGAAAATCCGCCTCCAGCTAATGAAGCCAATTACCTGGATTCCCTTAATCTGGGGAGTTGTGTGCGGCGCTGCTTCTTCTGGAGAATACACCTGGACGCTAGAGAATGTTTTAAAAGCAGCAACTTGTATGTTGTTGTCGGGACCCGTATTAGTTGGTTATACCCAAACGCTAAATGATTTTTATGACCGCGAAATTGATGCGATTAATGAACCTTATCGCCCGATTCCCTCGGGAGTAATTTCCATACGGCAAGTAGTCACGCAAATTATTGTTTTGCTAGTAGTTGGTATTGGACTTGCCTTTGTTCTTGATCGCTGGGCTGGTCATGATTTCCCGACAATAAGTGCGATCGCTCTTGGCGGTTGTTTCCTTGCCTACATTTATTCCGCTCCACCTTTGAAACTAAAACAAAATGGCTGGCTGGGCAACTACGCCCTCGGCGCTAGCTACATTGCTTTGCCTTGGTGGACTGGTCATGCTTTATTTGGCGACCTCAATTGGAAAATCGCAATTATCACGCTGATCTACAGTATGGCTGGCTTAGGAATTGCTGTAGTCAATGACTTCAAAAGTGTAGAAGGCGATCGCCAGCTAGGATTAAAATCTTTACCAGTAATGTTTGGTATTACCACCGCCGCTTGGATTTGTGTCGTCATGATTGATGTATTTCAAGCCGGAATTGCTGCTTATCTAATCAGTATTCACGAGAATTTATACGGCGCGATTCTGCTATTGCTGGTTATTCCCCAAATTACATTTCAGGATATGTATTTCTTGCGCGATCCTCTAAAAAATGATGTCAAATATCAAGCAAGCGCTCAACCATTCCTCGTCTTGGGGATGCTTGTCGCTGGTTTGGCTTTGGGTCATGCAGGTGTTTGAATCGTGGGAAAGCGGTGCTAGCTACACCGCTTCTGCCTTATAAAACAATAATTTAAAATATATTGAGCTAGCTAAACACAACTGTTTTTTACATAGCTCAGATATTAGTTAATAGTAATAAATATAATTATTAACTAATAGTTTTCTCTTAGTTATAAATACTTTATGAAAAAGTGCCACAGCCACTAGGAATGACACCCTCTACTTACAAGCAACACGGCAGAGGTGCAGAAATTCGCTATACAACCGTGAACTCCCCGCTTGGTTTTCTGATCATTGCGACAACAAAGCGTGGGCTGTGTAGTGTCCGACTGGGAGAAACTGCGGCAGAACTGGAAGACGAACTAATGCAGGAATTCCATCATGCATCCCTACAACGCGCTGATCATGAACTGCAAGAGTGGATTCAAGCTTTAGTAGACTACCTGAGCGGCAATCTAGCTTTACCTCAACTACCCTACGACGTAAAAGCAACTGCATTTCAACTTCAGGTTTGGGAGGCACTGAGAGAAATTCCCGTCGGCACAACCGTAAGCTACACTGACATTGCTTGTACAATTGGGCAGCCATCCGCAATTCGGGCTGTAGCTAATGCCTGTGCCACAAATCCTATTGCCCTGTTTATCCCCTGTCATCGGGTAGTACCGAAAGCTGGTGGGCAAGGAGGATATCGCTGGGGTGTTACTCGTAAACAAGCACTTCTTCATCTAGAGAACTTATATACCAGAACTAAAGCACTAGACAGTTAATTTCAGCTAGGCAGCTATGCCATTTGCCTTTCAGCAGACACAGCCATTAATGTCATAATTGTTTACATTAGATTTACTAATAGCAAAGGTATTTACTAATAAGGTTGCCTAAATATAAGCTAGAGCTTAATGACATGGGAGCAATCTTAAATGTACGAGCCTTTGAATACCTCATCTAGCTACTGGTACAAATCGTTGAACAAAAGTTCAATTGTCCGCGCTCTGGAAACTGTCCAAGACTTGATTGTGGTTTCACTGTGTCTCGGATTGTTTAGCGTCATGGTGATTCAGCTAAGAGCAATGTTTATCTCCCTACTGCCTCCTTTAGATTTTAAAGCTGTAACTTCAGACATTTTGTTTCTGCTGATTTTAGTGGAGTTGTTCCGACTGCTGATTATTTACTTACAGGAGCAAAGAGTCTCGATTGGGGTAGCTGTAGAAGTATCTATTGTCTCTGTGCTGAGAGAAGTAATTGTCAGAGGAGTGCTAGAAACACCCTGGAGCCAAATATTATCAACCTGCGCCTTTTTGCTTGTTATGGGCATCTTGCTGATAATTCGCGTCTGGATACCACCAACCTTTAGTGGCATTGATCCGGAAAAACGCTTGTCTACTAGAGAGCAGGCAATTCCCAATGAGTCATCTGAATCTACTCACAATTCTGTCCATAGCGATCGCCCGCTGATGTTTGCAGAAAGCAGTGAACTGTTAATCCGTGATAACTAAAGCACAAATCAGCTAAATACGCCGCTCATCGCTCAATTAATAACTCTTCAAATCTATGCCAGAAGTAAAGAAACGGGATGTTCAAGTCCTTCCCTTTGGTTTAGACACCTCAGTTATGCGATCGCGCACCTGGGATCGCCTCAAGTTTGAAGTCGAGTATTCGCTGCAACGTGGCACTACAGCAAATTCCTACCTAATTCAAGCGGACAAAACCGCACTACTCGACCCCCCAGGAGAATCCTTTACTGAGATATTTCTGGCAGCGTTGCAACAGCAGCTTGATTTAACTGCCCTAGATTACGTGATTCTCGGTCATGTTAATCCTAATCGAGGTGTGACACTCAAAGCCCTGCTTGATTTAGCACCCCAGCTGACTTTTGTTTGTTCCAACCCAGCAGCGATCGCACTGCGGGTAATCTTTCCAGAGCAAGACTTGAAAATTACAGTCATGCGCGGGGAAGAGTCCCTAGACTTAGGCAAAGGTCATCATCTGCAATTTATCCCTACACCAAGTCCCCGGTGGTCAGATAGTCTTTGCACTTATGACCCGCAAACTAAAATTTTGTACACAGACAAATTATTTGGCGCGCACGTCTGTAGCGAGAAGTTAATTGATGAAAGCTGGGCGGTTTTAGAGGAAGACAGGCGCTATTATTTCGATTGCCTGTTTGCTTCCCAAACGCGCCACGTAGAAACAGCTCTAGATCGATTAGCATCCCTACCACTGCAGTATTATGCACCTAGTCACGGTCCTTTAGTGCGCTACGGTCTGACTCAACTTACCCATGCTTATCGACGATGGGCAAAAGAGCAAAATCAAGCTGGGATCACTGTGGCACTGATTTACGCTTCTGCTTATGGAAATACGGCAACTTTAGCGCAAGCGATCGCCAGGGGTATTACCAAAGCTGGAGTTGGAGTTGAATTAATCAACTGTGAATTTGCCGATTCTACTGAAATTGAAGCAGCTGTAGAAAAATCAGCCGGATTTATAATAGGCTCACCCACACTAGGCGGTCATGCTCCTACGCAAATTCAAATTGCTCTAGGAACTGTATTATCAACTGCTGCTAAAACTAAACTTGCAGGTGTTTTCGGTTCCTACGGCTGGAGTGGCGAAGCGATTGACTTGATAGAAGGCAAACTTCGAGAAGCTGGATATCGATTTGGCTTTGAACCGCTCCGCGTCAAATTTACACCCAATGATGTCACACTCCAATACTGCAAAGAAGCTGGCACTGACTTCGCCCAAGCATTGAAAAGAGCTAAAACTAGACCCAGGCAGCAAACTAACGTCTCTCCCTCGGCGCGAATTGAACAAGCAGTAGGGCGGATAGTTGGCTCGCTAAGTGTAATTACAGCTAAACGCGGCGATGTCACCAGTGCGATGCTAGCTTCCTGGGTTTCCCAAGCAACCTTCAATCCTCCTGGTTTTACTGTTGCTGTAGCAAAAGATCGAGCGATCGAATCGCTGATGCATACAGGTGACAAATTTGTTTTAAATATCTTGGCTGAAGGGAAGCAACTACGAAAACACTTTCTCAAACCTTTTGACCCTGGCGAAGACCGTTTTCCTGATGTCGCCACTCAAGAAGCCCAAAATGGTAGCCTGATCCTGACTGGTGCTCTTGCTTACCTTGAATGCACTGTCGAAAGCCGTATGGAGTGTGGCGATCATTGGGTGATTTATGCCCTTGTTGATAACGGCAAAGTCCTCCAACCAGAAGGAATCACAGCCGTACATCATCGGAAAGCAGGTAGCTATTATTAGGTAGGGGCTAGGGGCTAAGGCAATTAGAATTAGAGTAAATTAGCCTTAACCGCAAATGTAGGTCATAGTTCTTGCTATGGGCTACGCAGATAATATTTAATTCATCTGTGTGGATCAGCCTGTATTAGCGGTTCCCCTTCACTCAGCCTTTTTACCTATGACAAACAAGCCACGCGATGTTCAAGTTCTGCCGATTGGTATTGATACTACCGTACTGCGATCGCGCAGTTGGAATCGGCTGCGGTTTGAAATCGAATATGCTCTTGGTAGGGGTACAACTGCCAATTCCTATTTAATTAGAGCTGATAAAATCGCCTTGATCGATCCTCCAGGCGAGACATTCACCCAAATCTACCTAGCGGCATTACAACAGCGCTTTGATCTAGAAAGTTTAGATTATGTAATTTTAGGTCACGTCAATCCGAATCGCGCCGCTACACTCAAAGCTTTACTAGAAGTCGCACCGCAAATAACCTTCGTTTGTTCTAATCCCGGCGCAATTAATCTCCGAGCTGCCTTACCAGACCATAATTTACAAATTATCGTCATGCGGGGAGAAGAAACCCTAGATTTAGGCAACGGTCATAATCTCCAATTCATCCCCACACCAAATCCCCGCTACCCCGATGAGCTTTGTACCTTCGATCCGCAAACAGAAATTCTCTATACTGATAAGCTATTTGGGGCGCATATCTGTGGCGATCAAGTTTTTGATGAAGGTTGGGAAGTATTCAGCGAAGACCGCCGCTATTATTACGATTGTCTAATGGCTCCCCATGCGCGTCAAGTTGAAACAGCCCTCGATAAGTTATCAGAACTTCCTGTCAGACTTTATGCTACTGGTCATGGTCCTTTGGTACGCTATGCCCTAATTCAACTTACTGAAGCTTATCGCCAATGGAGTCAGCAGCAAACAGGTCAAGATACAACAGTAGCGCTGCTGTATGCCTCAGCTTATGGAAATACGGCAACTTTAGCCCAAGCGATCGCTAGGGGCATTACTAAAGCTGGAGTTGGTGTAGAATCACTTAACTGCGAATTTGCCTCCCCGGAGGAAACTCGCGCCGCTATCGAAAAATGCGCTGGCTTTGTGATCGGTTCACCCACACTCGGCGGTCATGCACCGACACCGATTCAAACTGCGCTGGGTATCGTGCTATCTACGGCTACCAACAACAAACTTGCTGGAGTTTTTGGTTCCTATGGCTGGAGTGGCGAAGCAGTTGATTTAATCGAAGGTAAACTCAAAGATGCTGGCTATCGCTTTGGATTTGAGACACTCCGCGTTAAGTTTAAACCGACAGATGTCACCCTCAAATTGTGTGAAGAAGCAGGTACAGACTTTGCCCAAGCATTGAAAAAAGCAAAGAAAGTGCGATCGCCACGACAACCTGCGACTAACGTCGAACAAGCAGTAGGGCGGATTGTTGGTTCTCTTTGTGTCGTTACAGCTCATCAAGAAGATGTTTCTAGTGGAATGCTAGCTTCCTGGGTTTCCCAAGCAACTTTCAACCCCCCTGGCTTAACTGTCGCCGTAGCCAAAGACCGCGCAGTTGAATCTTTAATGTATCCCGATAGTCACTTTGTCCTCAATATTTTGGCTGAAGGCAAGCACTTAGGTTTAATGAAGCACTTTCTCAAGCCCTTTGCTCCTGGAGAAGAAAGGTTTACAGGTATTGCTACAGAAACAGCTGCTAATGGCTCACCCATTCTCAGCGATGCCAGTGCTTATCTAGAATGTTCAGTTAAAAACCGCATGGAAGCTGGCGATCATTGGATTATTTATGCGATCGTTGACAACGGTAAGTTATTACAATCAGATGCGCTTACAGCAGTCCACCATCGCAAATCAGGTAATCATTACTAGGGGTCAGGGAATAGTTTTGAGTTTTGAGTTCTTACAAACTTTGCTCAACGGGGGGGGATTGGGGTC
>ERZ501023.167-NODE-167-length-11405-cov-6.768546_pt1 | contig 11405 bp, 8 predicted proteins | sample MGYA00248839_ERZ501023 | MGnify/ENA primary metagenome ERZ501023 (study PRJEB25958, sample SAMN03398596) | human skin metagenome | study: EMG produced TPA metagenomics assembly of the Human Skin Microbiome Metagenome (human skin metagenome) data set.
GGGCGTATGCCGACTACCGCCAAAAGTACGACGAACTCTGGAACCAAGGTTGGCGGTTGAAATTAATGAGCGTGTATTAACCAAGTTCTAGGTTGTAAAGTGTGATCGCATTATCCACCGATATCAAGCGATCGCGCACAAGTAACCTCAGTAAAAATCTTACTGAATAGCAGTTATACCTAATGTATCTGCGAAGGACGAAGACATCTCTCCAGACAGTGCAACCATACATAACATAGACCGTTGGCAAGCTTTTTTCGCCTCCACTTTTGATAGCAACTTAAATGGGGTGGAGCCGTAAGGATATAGGTTAAGTTCGGCAAGCTCCATCCTCAAGTTTTTCAAGGTGTAGATTATTCCAGCATTTGCCAAGCGCTCTCCTCGCTTCGCGGAGGTAGGGGGAACTGAAAGCTAGGAACTTGAAGTATCGAGTATAGCAATGTAAGGCGGAGGATGGCAGCGTGGGAGAGCGCACACACTTCAAAACTAACCATACCTAACTATGGCACTAATTTTTCGTATTTCCAATAACAAGTTGCGAGGCTAAAACTATGCTCACTTTTCGTAAAAGTTTCAGTGTTCTGTTTATCACTAGTCTGCTGTTTACAGGCTCCATTGGCTCTTTAAAAGAAGCTCGCGCTCAACTGCCACAAGCACCAGCAACTAGTGAAATTCAAACAAATATCCAAATCCAAGATGAGTTGTACTTTGGCAGAAATCGACCAGGAGGAGTAGTTTCTGAGGAGCAGTTCCAGAACTTTCTGCGGACTGTAATTACACCTCGCTTCCCCGATGGATTAACTGTAATTAATGCCAATGGACAGTTTCGCGGTAGCAAGGGAATAATCACCAGAGAACCAACCAAGATTGTAGTTTTGATTTACCCTTACAGCCGCAAGAACACGCAAGCAATTCAGGAAATTATCAACAAATACAAACAGCAATTTCAGCAAGAATCTGTTTTGCGTGTCACAAGTGTACCTGCACAAGTTCGCTTTTAGAAATTAGTGCGGCGATCGCTTTGATTACAGCAACACTCTTTAGTCAAATAGGTTCTAATTGCACTAGTTAGGTGCGATCGCTTCTGTCATAAAGAACCTACTAACTAACCAAAATTAACCTCTGATGTGCTGCCACTAAGAAAATCTAGGTAGCAACAAGAGTTAAAGAATTCATTCAGCCAATACTTTTACCCGGCTACTCCAGGCATAAGGAGAGGTTGCAGGTGGTTTTGTGCTGGGCGAATAGCGTCGGCTGCAACAGTTAACACATTCCTCAAAACACTAGCTGACGTATTACATACCAACCCTATAAAAAGGAAGGAAAAGACTATGGCGATTATTTCCGGAACTCCAACTGCTGGAAACGACAACATTTTAGCTGATGGCGCTAACGACTTGATTAATTCCCTTGCAGGCAACGATACAGTCAACGGTGGCGGTGGTAACGACACCCTGATTGGCGGCGATGGGATCGACATCCTCAACGGCGGCGCTGGCAATGATGAAGTTGAGGGTAAAAGAGGCAACGACAGAATGATTGGTGGTACGGGTAATGACACCTTGGAATGGGACGATGGTGATGGTAGCGATCGCATTAGTGGCAATGCTGGCATTGATACAGTTGATGTCGATGGCTCTGTTGCTCTAGGAGACAACTTTGTGCTTGGTCAGCAGGGAACCCAGGCAATCTTTGATCGAGTTAACTTAGGACAGTTTCGTCTTACCGTAGATACTGCCGAGCAGTTTTCCGTCGCAGGCGTTGGTGGTAATGACTCCTTTGATGTCAACAACCTAAGTAACACCAGTGTAAACTTAGTCAACTTCTCTGGTGGTGCGGGTAATGACACTCTAGATGCTAGCGATTCCAGTACCCGCATAGTTGGCAATGGTGATGGAGGTAATGACCTCTTGACTGGTAGTAGTGCTAATGACACTCTCAATGGCGGCGACGGCAATGACTTCGTTGAAGGAGAGAAAGGCAACGACAGGATGATTGGTGGTACGGGTAATGATATCTTGGCTTGGGACGACGGCGATGGTAGCGATCGCATTAGTGGTAATGCTGGTCTTGATACAGTTGCAGTTGAAGGTTCTCTAGCTCAGGGAGACAGCTTTGTCCTTAATCAGCAAGGAACACAAGCCATTTTCAATCGGGTCAATCTAGGACAATTTCAACTTACCGTAGATACTGTGGAGCAGTTTAGCGTTGCAGGAGAAGGTGGTAATGACTCTTTGGATGTCAACAACTTAAGCAACACAAGTGTAAATTCAGTCAGCTTCTCTGGTGGTGCGGGTAATGATACTCTTGATGGTAGCAATACCAGTACGCAGCTAGTTGGCAATGGCGATGGAGGTAACGATCTGCTAATCGGTAGTAGTGTTGCTGATACCCTGAATGGTGGTGTAGGTAGCGACTTCATTGCCGGAGCCAAAGGCAACGACAGGATGATTGGTGAAGACGGTAATGACACCTTAGCTTGGCGTGACGGTGATGGTAGCGATCGCATGAGTGGCAATGCTGGTGTTGATACAGTTGCAGTCCAAGGTTCCCTAGCGCAGGGAGATAACTTTGTGCTTAATCAACAGGGAACTCAGGCAATCTTTGACCGGATTAACCTGGGACAATTTCAACTCACCGTAGATACTGCCGAACAGTTCTCTGTTTCTGGCGAAGGTGGCGATGACTTCTTTGATGTCAACAACTTGAGTAATACCAGTGTTAACTCGGTAAGCTTCTCTGGTGGTGCAGGTAATGACACTCTCACTGGCGGCGGTACGAGTACCCGATTGATTATCAATGGCGATGCTGGTAATGATGTCTTCATCGGTGGCAGTGCTAATGACACTCTAATTGGTGGTGCTGGTAGTGATACCCTTACAGGTAGTGGTGGTGCTGATGCCTTTACCTTCAATGCCCCAAATCAGGGAGTTGATCTAATTACCGACTTTGTAGCTGCTGATTCTATCCGAGTTTCAGCAGCAGGGTTCGGAGGTGGACTCAGCGCTGGGAGTGCAATCTCAATTGGTCAGTTCCGCATCGGTGCTGCTGCTGCTGATGCCTCAGATCGATTTATCTACAACGCCAACAACGGCAATTTATTCTTTGACGGAGATGGTGCAGGCGGAGCCGCACAGGTGCAAATCGCAACCCTGGCTGGTACTCCAAATCTTGCCAGTGCTGACATTGTAGTGTTCTAAATTCTAAGTTCCGCTTTCAAATTGCTTTTTACAGGTTCCACCAAAAACAGGTAGAAGCACAATCTATAAAAGCGACTGAAATTTCAGTCGCTTTTACTTAGGAAAGGTAGGCATCCTACTACATTGATACTGGGAATTTAAATGGGCGGTACTGGATTCGAACCAGTAACATCCTGCTTGTAAGGCAGGCGCTCTACCGTTGAGCTAACTGCCCAGTGTCACACAGTATATCATAATAGCAGATGATCACGAGTTAAAGCTACGACGAGGATACTAAATTTTATGCCCTCTGGTCGGACGCACGATCGCATTACTTTATGGGGCTTGCCTGGCGTAGCTGGTATGACGTTTGCCCAGACTGATAGTAGCAACTTAACTTTATTGCTTTCGGGAGCATTTTTATTTAGTGGCTTAATGTTTGGACCTGATTTAGATATTTACTCTGTACAATACAAGCGCTGGGGCTGCTTGCGCTGGCTGTGGATACCCTACCAAAAAATAAGGCATCGATCGCTGTTATCTCATGGCATGATCATCGGCACAACGCTAAGGTTACTGTATCTAACTACTTGGCTAGGACTACTAGGTGTTTTAATTTTGGGAATAGCCCAGCTAGTATGGGGTGTAGGGTGGAATTGGCAGCTAGTAGTGGAGGTAATTAAGGAATCAGTTACTCAAAATAAAGCTGAGTGGATTGCCCTTTTTTTAGGGTTGGAACTAGGCGCACTCAGCCACTCGCTCAGTGATTGGGGTGCTTCCGTCTACAAAAATCACAAAAAGCAGGCAGCAAGGGGCAAGCTACCAAATGGCAGAATGAATAAATTAACTAAAAGCACTCGCCGCCGTCAGGCAGTTAAAAATCGCCAGAAGCATTAATGTAAATTATTTGAGAATGACTAATATTCAAAAATCAAATTCCCAGTCTGATGCCGCTACATTAGCAGCACTACAACAATTAATTGATATAGTTGCCCAATTGCGATCGCCTGATAGTGGTTGTCCTTGGGATTTGGCTCAAACTCCTCAAACACTGATTCCTTACGTGATTGAAGAAGCTTATGAAGTAGTAGATGCAATTAAAAGTGGCAATCAAGGTGCGATCGCAGAAGAACTCGGAGACTTACTATTACAAGTTGTGCTGCAAGCTCAAATTGCTTCCGAAGCCGGAGATTTCAGCCTTATAGAAGTGATTCAAAGCATTAGCCAAAAGCTAATTCGTCGTCATCCTCATGTATTCGGAGATGTAGAAGTTACTAGCGTTGAGCAAGTACGCCAAAATTGGGAACAAATTAAAGCTACAGAAAAAGGGATAGAGGATGCTTCAATCAGTAACAAACTGAGTCGTTATGCACGGACACTACCGCCGTTGATGGCTGGGATGAAGATTTCTCAAAAAGCGGCGGCGGCTGGGTTTGAGTGGGAAAATGTTGATGGTGTTTGGGCAAAATTTGCTGAAGAATTGGCAGAATTTCAACAAGCGATCGCCACTGAAACACCTGAAAGACAACAAGCAGAATTAGGAGATTTACTTTTTGTAATTATTAATCTGGCGCGTTGGTACAACCTTGATCCCATAGAGGCTTTACAAGGCACTAACCAGCGATTTGTGCAACGATTATCGCACGTCGAAAGTATTGCAGGTCGTCCTTTATCTGACTACACACTAGCAGAATTAGAAAATCTTTGGCAGCAAGCTAAAGCCCAACTAAGCAAAGATTAGGAACTCCTTATTTTAGTTTGAGTCTCAAAAATAGTAAGTAACAGCTAATAACTATTTATGCTCAAATTAATCAGAATAAGCATTATTTCGGTTGCTATAGCTCTAAGTAGTAAAACAATAGCAGCGCCTACTGCCAAACTCACCATAGTAGTAAATAACCTATCTAGCCAAAAAGGTGAAGTTTGCATGAGAATTTATGCAAAAGAACAAGGATTTCCCCAAAGCACAGCAGGTGCAGTTCAAAGTGGTTGTACTAAAATAGTAGGTCGTTCGGCAACAAAAGAGTTTTCTGGGTTGAAGTCGGGAACTTATGCTGTGGCTTTATTCCACGACGAAAACGGCGACGGCAAGCTAAATACAAACTTTCTCGGCATACCACGAGAAGGTTTTGGAATTTCTAATAACCCACCTGTAAAGCTTGGTGCGCCAAAGTTTAAAAAAGCTAGTTTTTCTTTAAAAGGAAATGCAACAATTAAGATCGGGATGAAATATATTTAATAAATAATTATTAAATTGCTAAATTCATAGTTAATTGCTTGAGATTAATGACGGTTAACCAAATTGTTCCCTTAATTGAAATTGCCCAAAAAACTCGTGAGGCGGCGCGTCAGCTAGCGGTGCTGTCAACGAGCGCTAAAAATAGAGCAATCGAAGGAATCGCCCTAGCTTTAGAATCAGCAACAGAGGAAATTTTGGCGGCAAATGCTGCTGATTGCCAAACTGCTGCTGCAAAAATTCCTAAACCGCTTTATAATCGGCTGAAATTGGATGAAGCAAAGCTAAAAAGTGCGATCGCCTCAGTGCGCGATGTTGGTAAATTAAGCGATCCAGCTGGCGTAGTCCAAATTAATCGGCAGCTAGACAATAACTTAATCTTAAAGCGTGTTACCTGCCCCTTAGGGGTTTTGGGTGTGATTTTTGAAGCTAGACCAGATGCAGCTATCCAAATATCTTCACTAGCAATTAAATCAGGTAATGGTGTAATCCTTAAAGGTGGACAAGAAGCAATTCGCTCTTGTGAAGCAATAGTCAAAGCAATTCACCAAGGATTAGCTCAAAGTGATATAAATCCGGCTGTTGTCCAGTTATTAACTACCAGAGAAGAAACACTAGAATTATTAAATTTAGATCAATATGTAGATTTAATTATCCCTAGAGGTTCCAATTCCTTTGTGCGGTTTGTCCAAGATCATACCCGCATCCCGGTACTCGGTCATGCAGAGGGAATTTGCCATCTTTATGTAGATGCGGCGGCTGATATTGATCAAGCAGTCGAAATTGCCGTAGACGCAAAAACTCAATATCCAGCTGCTTGTAATGCAATTGAAACTCTACTTGTTCACGAATCAATTGCTTCAGCCTTTTTACCAGAAGTAGCCCATGCTTTGGCAAAACGCGATGTTCAGTTACGTGGCGATCAAAAAACTTGTGAGTTACTAGATATTGCCGCCGCTACAGAGACAGACTGGGCGACGGAGTATAGTGATTTAATATTGGCGATCAAAATTGTCGATTCCTTAGAAGCTGGCATCGCCCACATTAACAATTATGGTTCCGGACACACAGATGCGATCGCGACAGAAGATCCAGCCGCCGCCGCTACCTTCCTCGCACAGGTAAATGCAGCTGGCGTGTATCACAACTGTTCAACTCGCTTCGCTGATGGCTTCCGTTACGGTTTTGGTGCAGAAGTTGGCATTAGTACCCAAAAAATGCCGCCACGCGGTCCTGTAGGTTTAGAAGGATTGGTAACTTACAAATATCAATTAATTGGCGACGGGCATATTGCGGCAACTTATAGTGGTGAAAATCCTAAGTCTTTTGCTCACAAAGATTTGGATTAATGCTTCTGAAATCAGGAGTTTTATCAAGGGGACTGGGGATTGGGGATTAGGAATAATACCTCGAAGACAGTCCCCAATCCTCAGTTCCAGGAATAGGGCGCTCTTTAAATCCCCGTCCTCAATTCCTCCCAATACCCAGTCCCCAATCCCCAGTCCCCTTTAAATAAATTCTGACGGACAAAAAGCTTACCTAGAGAGCATTTCGTTTCTGAGATTACCGTTATTGCTATCGTCCCCTAGATTACTTTAGTCAAAAGCAGTGATTTTTCAGTTCAGACTGGGAAAACTATCAGTAACACCGCCAAAGACTATTTAAAAACAGTGCTAGAGAGTGACAAGCAAATTAACCATCTACTAGTTATTGAAGACGATCTAGGTAAACGCACTATTGCCCTGGAAGCCGCTACGTTTTCAATTGGTCGCGACTTAAGCAACTCCATTGTGCTTCACTCCCACCTAGTTTCGCGGCAGCACGCGATCTTAATGCGGGTAACAATGCCCGAAACTACTACTTACTTATTTCGGATTATTGATGGGAATCTCCAGGGAAAACGCTCTAGAAATGGTTTGATTATTAATGGTAGTCGCTGTTTCTTCCACGACCTCAAACATGGGGATGTAATTATGTTTGGGGGTAATGTTAGAGCAAGGTATTATGCCACTGCTAACCCCTTAGATGTGCAGTTTCTAGTATCAGGCGAAGCTGAAGATGTCTCGGGTTTCTTGTCAAATTTAAGTAGTCCTTTTAAATCCCTTGCTGGAGTAGATAAAGAAAATTCTAGTGAATCCGCACTAGTACGGTTAGCTTCCTTTCCGGAAATGAGTTCTTATCCAATTATTGAAATTGATTTAGCGGGAGTGATTACGTATCTTAATCCAGCAGCAGTGCAGCAGTTTCCTAATATCCGCGACTCGCAGCATCCGACCTTAGCGGGGTTAGTATCTATAGTTAAAAATGGCGATCAAAAAGTTTTTGTGCGTGAAGTTGAAGTTACCAACAAAGTCTTTGAACAATCTGTACATTACATCCCCGAAAGCGATTTAATTAGAAGTTACCTTGTTGATATTAGCGATCGCAAGCTTGCCCAAGCTGCACTGCAAAAGACTTATGACAATCTAGAAATAAGGGTAGAGGAACGTACTGCCCAACTCAGGCAAGCTAACGAACAGTTACAAGCTGAAATTATTGAGCGCCGTCGCGCCGAAGAAGAAGTCCGCTTCCTGCAAAAGATTACACAAGCAATCAGTGAATCCGCAAATTTTCATTCAGCGCTAGGAGTTGTGTTGCATAAAGTATGCGACTTCACTAATTGGAAATTTGGCGAAGCGTGGATTCCAGCTGCCGATCGCACAACTCTTAAATGTAGCCCTGCTTGGTATGGTAGTAGCGAAAACTTAGAGAATTTTAGAAAGCAGAGCGAGAAATTGACATTTCCGCCAGCTACGGGGCTGCCTGGGCGTGTTTGGGTATCTAGGGAACCAGAATGGATTCGGGATGTTTCTCGTGAATCTGACACCTTTTTTCTGCGAAAGCAGGTGGCGATCGCAGCTGGTTTCAAAGCCGGATTGGGCATCCCGATTATTGACAAAAATCAGGTGCTGGCTGTTCTAGTATTTTTCATGTTTGAACCCTGCGATCAGGATAAGCGACTAGTTGAAATTGTTTCCACTGTTGCCAGCCAACTAGGAAGATTAATTCAGCTTAAGCAAGCAGAGTCAGCTTTACGGGAGAGTCAAGACCGCTTCCGCGCCGTAGTAGAGCAAACTTCAGAAGGAATCTTTCTTGTTAACGCTGATACTAAACGCATCCTAGAAGCTAATGCCGCATTTCACAATTTACTCGGTTACACGCTTGCAGAAATCCTTGACTTAACGCTTTATGATATCGTTGCCCTCGACCACCATGAACACTTAGAGCGTAGTATTCAACAAGTCTTAGAAGAGAAAAACTACTTTTCTAGTGAAGCCCACTACCGCCGTAAGGATGGTTCTTTAGTGCCTGCTGAAGTTAACGTTAATTTGATCTTTTACGGCGGCAGAGAAGTTTTTTGTGTTGTCGCTCGTGACATCACCAAGCGCAAGCAGGCAGAAAAAGCGTTGCAGGAAAGCGAGGAGCGACTAAATGCGATCTTGGATAACTCTACGGCACTGATCTATGTTAAAGACCTTCAGGGTCGATACATTATGGTCAATGCCTGGTGCGGAATTCTACTTCACCTTGATAGAGAGGAAGTTAAAGGTAAAACAGACTACGATCTCTTTCCTAAAGAAATTGCTGATATGTATTGGGCGCATGACCAAAGCGTACTTGAAGCTAAATCTCCCTTGGACTGGGAAGAAGTTGTCCCCCAAGCTGACGGGCTACATACTTATCTAGCAATTAAGTTCCCCCTCTATAACGCTGCTGGAGTCCCCTACGCGGTTTGTGGGATCTCTACAGATATCACTGAGCGCAAGCGAGTGGAAGATGCTTTGCGTTCCAGCGTCGCCACAAATCGCGCTCTTTTGAATGCGATTCCAGATTTAATGTTTCGCATTAGTAGAGATGGGATTTTTGTCAACTTCAAAGCAGCAAAGGAAAATAATCTACCAATACCTGCTAAAGAATTTTTAGGTAAACACTTGGATGAAGTGTTACCAGCAGCAGTAGCTAATCCAACCATGAATTGTGTAGAAAAAGCCCTCGCCACTGGGGAAGTGCAAATTTTTGAAACTCAATTGTTGGTAGAAAACACTCTGCTTGACTACGAGTTTCGGATTGCTGTTAGCGCTGAAAATGAAGTTATGGCTATTGTGCGCGATATCACTGAACGCAAACGCGCAGAAGCCGAAATTCGCAACACTTTACAAAAAGAAAAAGAACTGGGTGAACTCAAATCCCGTTTCGTGACAATGACATCCCACGAGTTCCGTACTCCGTTAGCAACGATTTTATCTTCGGCTGAGTTACTTCAACACTATAGCCACAAGTGGGGTGAGGAGAAAAAACTTAATCATCTCCAGCGCATTCAAGCAGCCGTAAAACACATGACGGCATTGCTGAATGATGTGCTGCTGATTGGCAAAGCGGAAGCTGGCAAATTGGAGTTTAACCCGATATCGTTGGATGTTACTAAATTCTGCACAGAACTAGTAGAAGAAATTCAACTAACTACAGATACTCATCATATTGACTTTCACACTCAGGGCGAATGCCATAATGCTTGCATGGATGAAAAACTGGTGCGGCATATTCTCAATAATCTGCTGTCAAATGCAATTAAGTATTCTCCAGCTGGTGGCACAGTTAAATTTGATTTAATTTTTGACCAAGACAACGCTATCTTTAGCATTCAAGACCAAGGGATCGGTATTCCTAAAATAGAACAAGCGCAATTGTTTAATTCTTTTCATCGCGCTAGCAATGTCGGCAATATTTCTGGTACAGGTTTAGGACTAGCTATTGTGAAAAAATCTGTTGATTTACATAGAGGCAACATCACTGTAGATAGTGATGTCTCAGTTGGTACTAAGTTTATTATTACTATTCCATTAAACAACCGAGTATAAAAAATGAAAAAGATTCTAGTAATTGAAGATGAGCCAATAGTTCGATCCAACATTTTAGAACTTCTTGAAGGTGAAGACTACGATGCTGTCGGTGCAGAAAACGGGGTGATCGGCGCAATGTCGGCGCGGGAACATTTACCTGATTTAATTATTTGCGACGTAATGATGCCGGAACTTGATGGTTATGGTGTATTGACTGCGCTGCGCCAAGATCCAGCTACTGCAACAATACCGTTTATTTTTCTCACAGCTAAAGCCGATAAAGTTGATCTGCGTCAAGGAATGGAACTCGGTGCAGATGATTACCTCACTAAGCCTTTTACAGCAGATGAATTACTGGGAGCGATCGCCTCTCGATTTGCTAAACAAGCAGCCGTAATGCAGCAGTACAACAACGAACACCAACGTGCTGAATCACTTAATCAAGAAGTTCAGGAACTTAAGGAGCGTAGTGATACCAGAGACGATCTCTTGAACCAATTCCAGCAAGAGTTACGCAATACTATCCCTAAAGTGAATATGGCAATTAAAATTTTGAAGACTCTCGAACCAGGAGCGCAGCGCGATCAGTGTCTGGAGATTTTGCGACAAACTTGTACCCATGAAATGGCAGTCCTCAAGGAATTGCCTGATTTACAAGATTTTCTCACTCCCGAAAATATTCAACTTCTGCGTCAACTTAATTTAGTTAGCAACCAATCGGAGGAAAGTTTAGTAATTGAAGAAAAACCACTTTAAGCCACCACAAAAATACTTCAGACTGAGAATTTATCAGCTCTATGGTGTCTAAAAAATGGTCATTTAGACACCTTCCCCTAATTAAAATTATTCGTTAAAGGCTAATAGCTAATCGTAATTTGTTCAATAGTTATAACTAACACAGTTATTAACTTTACATCAACGAAATAAAAGCTCAAATTTAGCTAAAACTTTTATTGCTACTAGTTGTAATTTCAGAAAATTTACGGTAATAATAATTTTTTGCTATATGTAAGTTTAATTATATGTTTTCTAAATTTCGACTTCTTTTGACATTGTATAGCAGTCCTAAATGATTCGTAAAACCCTCTCTTTCTTCCTTCCTTGGCGCTT
>ERZ501023.168-NODE-168-length-11398-cov-6.611655_pt1 | contig 11398 bp, 7 predicted proteins | sample MGYA00248839_ERZ501023 | MGnify/ENA primary metagenome ERZ501023 (study PRJEB25958, sample SAMN03398596) | human skin metagenome | study: EMG produced TPA metagenomics assembly of the Human Skin Microbiome Metagenome (human skin metagenome) data set.
GGGGACAAGGGGACAAGGGGACAAGGGGACAAGGGGACAAGGAGACAAGGAGACAGGAGTCAGGAGTCAGAAGTCTCAAAGACATTATAGAAGCTGCTCAAGCTTGTGGGATTAATTTGCGTACCTTGGATGCAAGTGCTATCGGAATTAGTCTGGATGAAACTACAATGATTGAGGATTTGCAAGACTTATTTGAGATTTTTGCAGGTTCAGAGTCCCTACCCTTCACTGTGGAAGAGTTAGCTTCTTCCCTCTCGCCTCTCGCCTCCCCCCTTGGTAAGGGGGGCAGGGGGGATTGCCTCTCGCCTCTTTCTCGTACCAGCAGCTATTTAACTCATGCCGTCTTTAATTCCTATCACTCAGAAACTGAGCTTTTACGCTATCTGCATCGTTTAGAGGCTAAGGATCTATCGTTGACGACATCAATGATTCCCTTGGGTTCATGCACGATGAAGTTGAATGCAACTGTGGAAATGATGCCCGTGAGTTGGGCAGAATTTAGTAAAATTCATCCTTTTGCACCGCGATCGCAAACACGAGGTTATCAAGTTTTATTCCAGCAGCTTGAGGAATGGTTAGCCCAGATTACAGGCTTTGCGGGAATTTCTCTACAGCCAAATGCCGGATCGCAGGGCGAATACGCTGGATTGCTGGTTATTCGTCAGTACCACGAAAGTCGGGGTGAAGGACAGCGAAATATTTGTCTAATTCCCCAATCGGCACACGGCACAAATCCAGCAAGTGCAGTAATGGCTGGGATGAAGGTAGTAGCGATCGCCTGCGATGTGATGGGTAATATTGACCTAGACGATTTGCAGACTAAGGCAGAAAAGTATCGTCATGATCTTGCTGCTTTAATGGTCACGTATCCTTCTACTCACGGTGTATTCGAGGAGCAAATCAAAGATATCTGCGCTGTTATCCATACTCACGGCGGACAAGTTTATATGGATGGTGCGAATATGAACGCCCAGGTAGGCTTATGCCGTCCCGGAGACTTTGGCGCAGATGTTTGTCACTTAAATCTGCACAAAACTTTTTGTATTCCTCACGGCGGCGGCGGACCTGGTATGGGACCGATTGGTGTTGCTTCTCATCTAGTACCTTTTTTACCCGGACATTCTGTAATTGAATTAGGCAATGAGCAAAGTATTGGCGCTATTGCCGCAGCGCCTTGGGGTAGCGCTAGCATCTTAACGATTTCTTGGATGTATATTGCGATGATGGGTGCAGCAGGTTTGACGCAAGCAACCAAGGTAGCAATTCTCAATGCTAACTATATTGCCCAGAGGCTAGAACCTTATTATCCGGTGCTGTATAAGGGAAAAACAGGTTTAGTTGCCCATGAGTGTATTTTGGATCTGCGATCGCTGAAAAAATCTGCCGCAATTGAAGTCGATGATATTGCCAAGCGGTTGATGGATTATGGCTTCCATGCGCCGACAGTTTCTTGGCCCGTAGCGGGGACGATGATGGTAGAACCGACGGAAAGTGAATCAAAAGCAGAATTAGACCGTTTTTGTGAAGCAATGATCGCAATTCGCCAAGAAATAGCGGAAATTGAAGCGGGTAAAGCAGATCCTAAAGATAATGTTTTGAAGAATGCACCCCATACAGCAGAGAGTTTAATTACTTCCGACTGGCATCATTCCTATTCCCGTGAACAAGCTGCCTATCCTGCAGCTTGGACTCGCGAACATAAGTTTTGGGTTACTGTGGGGCGAATTGATAATGCTTTTGGCGATCGCAATTTTATCTGCTCTTGTTTACCCTTAGAGGCGTATGCAGAAGAGCAATAAAAGTCACGCATTTCTAAAATCAATCAGCGTCTGCCGATAAGCGTCTGGCAAGCCAGTATCAAAACATCGTCCTTTAACAACATATCCTGTCATTCCTTGTTCTTGGCACAATCTATCAAGAGCAGTTGTTACTTGAAATTCACCTTTTACCCGAATGTTGTTGTTAATTTGTGCTTCTAGATAATCAAAAATTTTCGGTGTAAGTACATACAAACCGAATATACATAGAAACTGATCTTCAGCCATTCCTGCTACCCGCAGATGCTGACGCGCATATTCAATATCGGGTTTTTCGCTCAATTGTGTCACTTTAATAATCGAGTGTGGTTCTTGCCAAATACCTGTAACACAGCCAGCTTTGTGGATAATTTCTGCTGGCATTGTCGTCAAACTCACAACACTTTGCTTAGTTTGTTCGTAAATATCTAAAATTTGCCGCGCACAAGAGTTTTCAGTGTTTGATAAATAAACGTGATCGCCCAGCATCAGTAGAAACGGCTCATCTTTTACCCATTCTTTAGCACAAAATACGGCATGACCGTAACCTTCTTGTTGATCTTGAGTCAAGATTGTAATTGACTTACCTAAATCTTGGAGATACTGGCTGTATTCTCTATTTTCGGGTGATAATTTATGGAAAAGTTGTAGCGACGGTGGTGTTTTAAAGAAATCTTCAAACAAAGCGCGATCGCTCTTCTGCACAACTATACCAATTTCTTCTATACCACCACTAATTGCTTCTTCCGCGATCGCCATAATCACAGGTTTAGCCCTACCATCGCGGTCAATAATTGGGAAAAGTTCTTTTTTTACAACCTTGGTAGCTGGAAATAAACGAGTACCAAAACCAGCCGCCGGAATAATAGCTTTACGAACTTTCATAAGTTTACCTGGCAATTCTCAAAGTAACTCTAAATGCAGAGGTGCATTAGAGTCTTTCTTCTCCGTCCTCTGCGTTTAAAAACCTTACACCACCACAAAGTTAACTAACTTCCCAGGTACGACAATCACCTTTTTAATCTCCTTACCCTCAAGGTAACGCTGGGCAACTTCTGAGTCACGGGCGTACTGTTCCAACTCTTGCTTATCCGCTTGTGCTGGAACTTGAATAGCCCCGCGAGTTTTGCCCATAATTTGAATTACTAAAGTAATTTCATCAGCAACTAAAGCAGCTGGATCAAACTTCAGCCAAGTTTGGGTATGCACTGAATCAGTTTTACCGCTTAGATGCCACAATTCCTCAGTAATATGCGGTGCGAAGGGGGCTAGAAGAACAATCAAGGTCTGAATGCCTTCTGCGTAAACAGATGAGTCTTTACAGCTAGCATCAGCAAGGGCATTGCTCAACTTCATCAACTCTGAAATAGCTGTATTAAATTGATATTCGCCATCTAAGTCTTCTGTAACTTCTTTGATAGCTATATGAATTGCGCGTCGCAAGTCTTTTTCGGCTTTACTAGGTTGCGCTTGCTGACCACTCCCCTCTTGATCAGGGGGATTCAGGGGGATCTGACCGCTAAATTCCGTTACCAATCGCCAGACACGATTTAAAAAGCGAAATTGTCCTTCAACATCAGCATCCTCCCACTCTAGGTCTTTTTCTGGCGGCGCTTTAAACAAAATGAACATCCGCGCTGTATCAGCCCCATATTTAGCTAAGACTTCTTGAGGATCAACGCCGTTGTATTTAGACTTGGACATCTTTTCGTAGAAGACTTCTAGCTGCTCCCCAGTTTCGGGATCTTGTGCTTGAGCGGGATTTACTTGGGTAGCAGGAATATATTTACCAGTGACCGGGTTTTTGTATGTTATACCCTGAACCATACCTTGAGTTAGCAGGCGTTGGAAGGGTTCGTTGAAGTTGAGTAAGTTGCAATCGCGCAACACCTTTGTAAAGAACCGCGAATACAACAAATGCAAAATTGCGTGTTCAATCCCTCCGACATACTGATCCACAGGCATCCAGTCATTTGTCTTTGCAGAATCAAAAACCTGCTGATCATTTTTAGCGTCTGGGTAGCGCAAGAAATACCACGACGAATCAATAAATGTATCCATTGTGTCTGTCTCCCGCTTCGCTTCAGTACCGCAAGTGGGACAAGGTACATTCACCCAGCTATCCAATTGAGCCAAAGGAGAAACCCCACGACCAGTAAATTGCACATCTTCTGGCAACTGCACTGGCAAATGAGCATCAGGCACTGGAACTGTGCCACAGTTGGGACAGTGAATTACTGGAATTGGTGCGCCCCAGTATCGCTGTCTAGAGATTAACCAATCGCGTAAGCGGTATTGTATTTGCGCTTTACCCCATCCTTGTTGTTCTGCATATTGAATGATCGCTTGTTTTGCTTCAGTTGAAGTTATGCCATCAAAAGAATTGGAATTCACCACAATTCCTGGCTCTGTATAAGCTTTGTCTGCTTCTGGTATCTTGCCTGCTTCCGGCACAATCACAACCTTGATTGGTAGATTCTTTTCCGTAGCAAACTTGAAATCTCTGGCATCATGGGCGGGAACACCCATGACTGCCCCAGTACCGTACTCATACAACACATAATCAGCAATCCAAATTTCTATTTCTTCCCCTGTAAAGGGGTTAATTGCCTTACCACCAGTGGGAATGCCGCGCTTCGGCTTGTCCTCGGCAGTTCGTTCTAACTCGCTTTGGCTAGAAACTTCTTGAATAAATGCGGCAACTGCCGCCTGTTGATCTGCTGTTGTGACGCGATTAGTCAAGGGATGTTCTGGCGCTAAAACAACGTAGGTAACGCCATAAACAGTGTCAGGTCGTGTGGTGTAAACACTGATTTTTTCATCCAAATCAACAATTGGAAACTCCAAATGTGCGCCTACAGATTTACCAATCCAATTTGCCTGCATGATCTTCACGCGCTCAGGCCAGCCTGTTAATTGGTCTAAATCATTTAGTAGCTGTTCTGCATAATCTGTAATTTTTAAAAACCATTGCCGCAACAGTCTACGCTCAACTTTAGCACCTGATCGCCAAGAGCGTCCTTCGGAATCTACTTGCTCGTTTGCCAGTACAGTTTGATCAATCGGATCCCAGTTAACTGCTGCTTCTTTTTGGTAAGCGAGTCCAGCTTTGAGAAATTGCAAGAAAATCCACTGCGTCCACTTGTAATAATTCGGTGAACAAGTGGTAACTTCCCGGTTCCAGTCAATAGAAAGCCCTAAACGCTGCAACTGCGATCGCATCTGCGCGATATTTTGATACGTCCACTTGACTGGCGGAATACCTCGGTCAATTGCCGCATTTTCAGCAGGTAAGCCGAAGGCATCCCACCCCATTGGGTGTAGTACCCGATGCCCTTGCATCCGCTTTAGCCGCGCAATTACATCTGTAATCACGTAATTACGAACATGACCCATGTGCAGGCTACCGGATGGATAGGGGAACATGGACAAGGCATAGAACTTTGGCTTGGTGCTACCTGTGGGGGTCTGATCTAAGCTACTTTCTGCCCAAGTCTGTTGCCACTTTTCCTCAATCTCGGCGGGGTTGTAACGAAATACGGATGACATTCCTGCTGGCTCGGTAATCTGTCTGCTTCAATATTGTAAATTGTTAGCACATCAGGCGTAGCAAGCTTTAAGTTATGACCAGCCGGTAAATCCTTAGCAATACCTGTTGAAAACACAAAAATACTGTGTCAAGAGTTAGTGATTAATCGCGATCGCCCTAATTATTGATTAGCTTCACAAAGTTACTCAACTTCTTTAACACTCACTTTAAAGACCACTTTTGCAGCCTCTAAGCCAGTCTTTAAAGCTTTCATTTGACTCAATATTGTTTAAATCAAGATTTTCTCCTATGTCGTAGCTTGGGCAATTAACTGGTCTTAATTAAGATTTTTTTAGTCTATCTTGCCAAAAATAAGCTTACGTGATATTACTTAAAAACATAATATTCTTTCGTGAACTATAAATATTAATAAGCTATATCTAACTAGTAATACTGCTTAATTACTATTAGAAAACAAAATATTATTTGTACTTAAATATACTTAAACACTAAGAATAATTGACAGTTATACTTTTGTTAAACTTACAACTTTATGCAGTATCAGCATTGAGAGTATGCAAGTTTTACCACGTTTGTAGTGCTAATTTTTTTATCGAGCAGATAATGAACAAATGGACAGTTCAATACTGGTCGTTGGGAGTTATGCTTTTCTGGCTACGCTTCTAACCCAGATTCGTGATAGTACAATTACTCTAGAAGTTGCCGCAAACGTTGATCAGGCGCGGTACTTAATTGAAATTCGACCACCTAATATCTTGGTCATGCAGGCAAGCATAGAGGGTAGTCTAGAATTTTGCCGTTGGCTGAGACAACAGACGCAGCTAACGTGGATTTACTGCCTTCTTTTAGAAGATCGCTCTGAAGTAATTGCTCAAAGAAATTGCTCATCATGGGATTGGGAATTAGAAGTTACAGCCGCCGCTCTAGAAGAGAGTGCAGATGCTTATATATGGTTACCTGACGAGGATACAGATCGGTTGCAGCCCTGCCATCGCTTACTATTGGCGCAAATACAGGTAGCATTGCGGAAAGTGAAAAAATACCGCGATCTGATGCAGACAAATAATCGCTTATCAGAGATCGCGCTAGTTGACTCCTTGACACAACTAAATAATCGCCGCGCTTTGGAATGGGACTTACCGCGACAAATTCTTTCTAGCCGCACTAATGGGACTTCTTTAAGCTTGATGATGCTGGATGTGGACTATTTTAAAGCGGTCAACGATACTTATGGGCATTTAGTAGGCGATCGCATTCTCCAAGTTTTGTGCGCTCGTTTACTACATAATTTGCGCTCTCAAGACACTCCTTTCCGCTACGGCGGTGAAGAATTTGTGATTCTGCTGCCTAACACGCAATGTCAAGAGGCGCTATTAGTAGCTCGGCGGATCAATCGCTTGATTGGTAATCAACCTTTTTCTATCGACAAAACCCTAGCTATCAAAGTGACAATTAGCCTGGGAGTTTCCTGTTTGCTACCCACAGACAATGCCGAGGGATTTGAGTTGCTCGATCGCGCTGATCGATATTTGCTTCAAGCTAAAGCCTTTGGACGTAACTGTGCGATTAGTTGTGAAGATAGTTAAGAGGAGAGAGATATTCTCAATTCTTCCGAATGATCTCCTTTTACTGTTAACGGAATACTGCCTAAAGTGCTAACGTGCCACTTTGAGAATTTTGGCAATGCTGATTAATTACATGACAACACTGAGAAACATCAGCGCGTTGTTGCATAGCCTTAACCAGTGCTTGATAAGCAGATGAATTTGCTTGTAGTAGAGTACGCGCTTGCAGAATTGCCCAACGCTGCTTCTGCTCTTGGGCGGCGGCAGAAAAACCTAATTTAGTTAGAACTATTCTGATCTTTTGCCTGTCGTCTGCGCCACCTTCGGCATTACCATAAGCCAGCATTTCAGCAGCAACACCTGCCATCCAAATAATGCAGTACGAGTTTAATAATTGAGAGTTGAGCGTACCTTGTTCTAGCTGTGAAGCTAACTTTTGATCGTCAAAGCTAACACCACCCTGCCCTGATTGTTTTTGCTTTAAAGCTTCCCAAGCGCTGAGTGTATAACCGCTAACTGGAATTTCTAGTAGGTGAGCGACTAGAAAGTGTCCTGCTTCGTGCTGGACAATACGCTCTCGGTGAGCAGGCGAAAAACTACCTAGCCAATCTAAAAGCAGTGTGTTTCCCTTGCCTTGGAAGCTGAGACTATCTAAGGTAGCAAGTCCTAAAAGGGTAAAAGTGGCGATCGCACTTACAGTTGGTGACAAGTTGAATAATGGTCCTAATAAACTCGCAAGCGTCATTACAAAAATAGAAATAGCTATCAAATTCAGGGAAGTCTGGCTCATTAGGTGTAATTTAAGTGCAGTGCTGTATTTATTATCAAGTGATCGCCGCAGTGCTTACACTACTTCCTAAAAAACATATATTTCGTGTAAGGTCTGTTCTTTGTAGACAAACCAAAAATCCCAGCAATACTTAATCTACAGGCTGCCAAGGCATCTTGTTTAGAAATAAAATGAAATGAACTAGATCACACCAATCCTGCTTTTATAATTTTGATTAGGAAAACTATCAAGGAGCAAGTATTCTTCCAACAATAGTAGAGCAAGGATTAGTCTACATTAATTAAGTTGTAAAACTGACTAGTAAATTATGCGCTTATTTCAAAACGCTAGAAATAGACCACATCAGAAAAACTATCGGCGAGTTCTTCAATGCCTACTCGAAACAAACAACCTTGCCAAAGAAGAACTTAATAATGAACTTCAACAACGAGAGGGATTGCTAGCAAGATTTAAATACTTTCTGTTTCTTAAACCGAATATTATTCTCCTCGTTCCTTTTATTGTTTTTTTAGTTTTACTACCTCCTGCTTATATTATTCGCAATTTTGTAAATGTTTTATGGATTCGCTTGTTATTCGTGTTTTTTTGTGCATTCCTTTACGTAATGATACCGCTATTTCTTCAAAGAATTACTCCCAAGCTTGATATGGAATTGCATGAGCTATGGGCAGGTGTTATAAGCTGCTGTCAGAGAGAAGAAAATTGGAAAAATAATTTAAAACAGATAAAGCGTGATATTAATAGAGCTATTCTCTCTTATAGATGGGAAGGCAAACCGTTGGGCTTTATCGCCAACCTTTTATGGGGTGGAGTTTTTATAGGTTGTCTTCCTGACCCAGATTTCCAGAAAGCTCTGATAACAATGTCATTTTCACAAGTATTCCAAGCCAATTTGTTTGGCTCTATGTGCCTAATATTTCTTCCATTTATTTACATCTATTATTTCATTAATTTTGAAACACCAATTGCTCGGATGGAGATTATTATCTCTCAAATTGAATTTGAGGAATAGTAGCAGGGATAGCTTCTCAATCACCTCATAACTCCACAAGTTTGCCAATATTAAAATCAATCCTAATCCAGCCTCTTAGTTTGTGTAAATCATCAAGGAGGAGTAACGGAATTTGCCAGTTGTGATCTCCCATAAGGAAAGAGTGGCAAGATTTTGAAATACCACGAATAGCCGCGCTCTTATATCCTGTAATTACGCCATGAGCAAGGGTTAGTACGTTTATCCTTAATTACAATAATCCTCTTAGCCCCTCTTTAAAAAGGGCTAAGAGGTAATAAGGGCTATCCTACTACGTGCTTTTACTGAGGTTGAGATTAAAAAGAGAATTGGTACTTCAAAGCCGCCTGATAATTGTCAAGCCATCTCGTAAAGGTAACAACACCTGCTCAACACGCGGATCGTTGGCAACCACAGAGTTAAAGTGAGCGATCGCTTCTCCATTGGTAGATCGCTCTACTTCAGGTAGATAAACTTGTCCCTGAAGCAAGGTGTTGTCCACACAGATAAACCCTTGAGGGGCAAGCAAGTTAGTATCTAGCAGTGTCTGGAAATACTGCACGTATTCTTGCTTATCGGCATCAATAAACACAAAGTCGAATGATTCACCTGCTTGGGCAAGCTTGCCAAGTGTATCCAATGCTGAACCTAATTCCACACGGATTTTTGCTCCGTGAGGGGAATTTTGGAATAAAGCTTGGGCAAATTGGGCAACGTAGGCATCGACTTCACAAGCAACTAAACGCCCGTCCTCTGGCAAAGCTTCTGCCATTGCTAGGGCTGAATAACCAGTAAACATCCCAATGTCCAAGATACTTTGGGCGTGGCTCATATGGACGAACATTTTGAGTGTTTGTCCTTCTAGGTGTCCTGACAGCATTTCTTGCTCTAAAGGACGTACCGTAGAGTTATCTTCTGAGAGTTTACCCCAAGGTTCGTGCTGAGTTTTCTGAGCGATCGCTGCCAGTGCCTCAGACTGGGGTGAGGTACACTGCTCGATATAGGGATCTATTCCTGCTGCTAGACGTAACGTTTTTTGCAGGTGGGTAATTACCTCAGGAGGTATGTTCTTGTCTGCTTCTACCAGATCCACCGCAGTTTGCAGATGTTCAACTAAAATCCCCAAGGGTGTGACGGGACGAGCATCAACATTCATAACACTAGACATTTGCACCACTTGGGATTAATTGATCGACGCTGCCGACATAAGCGTCTATACCTGCACCTCCACGCGGATAGGTAGCACAGATGCGCTTGTGATCGCTTAAGGCTGTGTCAAGTTCTTCTCTTGCCAAATCGTTAGCGAAGAAGCATTCACCGATTGGTTTTGGCATTGCAGCTCGCTGCAAGCCATCTCGGGTCATCGTAATCGATTGGGTGGCATCCCACAATAAATCGCTATCGAGTAGGGGATGGTCGAGGGCTAAACCGATACGGCTCATTAGTCCCAGGATGCGATCGCGGTCTGCAATGCTGATGTAGCCTCGTCTTTCCGCAATAGTAGCCGTCAGTGCCATGTCAATATTCACGGCATGACCATGTAACAAAGGTACTGAAGGAGCTAATTCTAGCGTCGGACTCCAAGTGTGTCCATAGGCGATCGCTCGATCAAGCATAATTTCGTGGAGATTAGGAGTCTCCAATTCCAACATTGTTTTGATCGCTTCGTAATTAACACGGTAAGCGACATCCTGAAGTTCGGGTGTGCTATCTATGTAGCCAAAGTGAGTACGCAGTAAATCTTCGCCATACTTATCCAACAGTTCAAATACTTCCGCATTTGAGACAACTGCAATTTTTACCAGTTCCGCCATGCCGTTGCGGACTTGATCTGTAGGCAGTGTACGCAAAAACGAGAAGTCCAAAATTACTTTTTTCGGCGGGTGGTAAGCGCCCAAACGATTTTTTAGCTTGCCATGATTGACGGCAACTTTAATTGCTACACCAGCATCAATTAAACCAATTAAAGTTGTAGGAACGCGGATATAGTTCGTGCTGCGGCGGTAAGTCGCGCAAGCAAAGCCAGCAACATCTGTAAGTAAGCCACCGCCAACAATCAGCACTGGCTCTTTGCGAACCAAATTAAAGTTAGAGAAAGCATCAACAATCGACAATAATGTATCCATCGTCTTAGTAGGTTCACTAATTGTGACTGGAAACAAAGTTAAGTCGATGTTGTAGTACCTGAAGTAGGCTTCAATTTGGCTGCCGTAAAGCCGATTCACATTATGGTCAACAATAGCCAGGCAGCGCCCCAAACTTTTGTAGCTCTCGGCTAACTCTGGATTTTTGAGATCGAAAGCCCCGTTTACAAAAACAAGACTAAATTCAATCTTCTCGTAACCTTCTACATGGAACGCAGTTTCAGTTGCTGCAAATTTTGCTTGGACATTACTCATTTTTTGTGCCTTTGTTCAATATTTACTAGGAATCAGTACAACACATCTAACACTTGTGGTTTTAACCAACTAAATGCCATCGCGTTGCCTGAAACTTTGAGCTGACAAAGACCAAGAGTCTTCTTGCTTTTTCATCTAAGAAGTAAAACAGCCTTAAAAATACCTTATTTTCAGCCATTTAAGACCATAAAAATAAACTCTTTTGTAGATTATTACTCACTATGTCTTCATAACTATACCTAAAGAAGTATAAACTTACAACTTTACAATTATTTAATATTTAGTTTAA
>ERZ501023.170-NODE-170-length-10600-cov-6.837743_pt1 | contig 10600 bp, 7 predicted proteins | sample MGYA00248839_ERZ501023 | MGnify/ENA primary metagenome ERZ501023 (study PRJEB25958, sample SAMN03398596) | human skin metagenome | study: EMG produced TPA metagenomics assembly of the Human Skin Microbiome Metagenome (human skin metagenome) data set.
CTTGCCGTAGGCTACCGCCTTCACGAAGTGTAGCGACAGCGTTTAGCCGCCAAAACCGCCAAGGAAGGAAGAGAGGGTTTTACGAATCATTTAGGACTGCTATAGTAGAAACTCACATATTGGTGACACGCTTAATAAGCTCACTTCCTTTGAAGAAGTGATAAATCTAACTTCCTTTAATCAAATGCTACAAGCCCTAAAACTGATCTTTCATGCCCCGCAGACGTGCAAAGGTCTGAACTGGATCTTGACTATTTACTGCTGATTGTATAGTCGGTTGATGCCAGCGCAAAAAGGGGTTTGTCCGCTTTTCCAAATCCAGCATTGAGGGTATAGTTGCTTGGGAGCGGCTACGAGCAGCTTTAGCTTTGGCAAACCGTGATTGTAGGTCTGGGTTACTAGCGTCAACAGTCAGGGCAAATTGCAAATTTTTCAGCGTGTATTCGTGGGCGCACCAAACTCTTGTATTGTCGGGTAGAGCCAAGAATTTGCTTAGGGAATTAAGCATTTGAGCGGGAGTGCCTTCAAATAAGCGACCACAGCCGCCAGCAAATAAAGTATCACCACAAAATAATTCTCCCGTTTCATCCTGTTGTTGAGGCTCAAAGTAGTAGGCAATATGAGCGCGGGTATGTCCGGGAACAAATAGAATTGTAGCTTCTCTATTGGCAAATTGAACGCGATCGCCTTCTTGTAAAAATACTTGCTGTTGAGGAATTCTACCTCGATCTTCTGCTCCGCCATAGACTATTGCTTGACTAAAGTGTTGTAGCAGTTTTGAGTTACCGCCTACATGATCGTGATGATGATGGGTGTTAAAAATCGCTACTAAATCAGCTCCTAATTCTTCAAGTTTTTCTAGGACTGGTTCAGCCTTTGCTGGATCAACAACAGCAGCAATATTTTGCTTTTGCTCGTGCAGCAAAAAGATGTAATTGTCAGAAAGTGCCGGAATCGGGATTATCTGCATTTTAGTCATTGGTCAATAGTCACTGGTCATTAGTTATTGGTAGATAACCCCACTACTTCCAATATCCTTTGTAGAACTGGGAATCTTGCCTAATACTATTATTTCAATACTTGTTAAGAGTTCGCCGCTTGAAATTACCTTTTAACCTCAATAAGGAAGTTAAAAGGTAAGGAGTATTGCTTTTATTGCCAAGAATCTAAATCTAAAGATTGGAATCCTTGCCGATCTACTAAGGCAAACATACTTCCTAATTGATACCAAACCAGGAAGCCAATCAGCAAAGTAAGCGGAATAGCAACTGCATAAGGAAGCCAACCGATCAACCCAAAAATTTCTAAACCAGAACCAAGAAAGAGGCAAACACCAGCAGAGATGCCCAAAAATGGGATTAGTAGTTGTCCTGTTTGCAATTGAGTTTTTACATTCGCAGCGCGATCGCTAGACCATTTTTGGACAATTTGTTTTAGCGTTGCTGAAAATGCTGTACCACAAGCTAACGCGACTAGAATCCCGATAGTTAGTAAAAAGTACGGCGGCTCTGAATAGTAGGACATAAAAAACTCCTTAAAGAGGCGTTAGCGTTCACGAAGTGTAGCGCAGCGTTTAGCGGTAGCGAGTCTTCGAGCGTCGAGGCAAGAGGCAGCAAAAATTACAACTTGACACTCAATAATTAAAAACTATTTTTAGTTGCGAGTTAAGATAGCAGCTGTTCGCTCTTTAGATAACTCTGTTAGAGCTTCAATCGCCACGTTAAATAAGCGATTGGGCTTTAATTCATCTTTAATCAAGTTCCAAATGCGTTGCACTTCTGCGGTATGCAGGCGATCGTCTTCTGTAAGTGCTAAAACTAGTTGCTGTCTGAGAAACTTACCTTCATCAGAGAGCAGATATTGCAAACCGAGTTGCGCTGTGGGTAATAGATCAAAGTTTTGATCAGCTCTTGCGATCGCAATCAAGTCTTCCAATCGCTGCCACTGGAATTTACCATCTTTAAACAATACATTTAGTAACCGTCGTCGTAATGCTGGAGTTTCTCCTGTTAATAGCCGCCGCGCTACATAGGGGTATGCCACCTCGACAATCTTGAAGTTCGGGTTAAGACTTAGGGCAATTCCCTCTTGCGTCACTAGAGAGCGAATAATTAGCGCAAATTTCGCTGGAACTCGGAAGGGATATTCATACATCAATTCCGAGAAGGCATCCGTAATACTCTTAAAGTTAAAACTGCTTACGCTTTGACCGATCGCATTTCCTAATACAGCTTCTAAAGCAGGTACAATAGGGCGAATATCTGTGTCTGGAGTTAGAAACCCTAGTTTTACGAAGTCAGAAGCTAAATCGGTGTAGTCTTTATTGACTAAATCCACAATTGCATCAACTAAAGTTTCTTTCGTCAATACATCGAGCTGATCCATCATCCCAAAGTCAATGTATGCCATACGACCATCTAGCATCGCAAACAAGTTGCCTGGGTGGGGGTCAGCATGAAAGAATCCGTGTTCTAATAGCTGCTGTAAACCTGCCGTCACCCCAATCTGAATTAATTCATTCTTGTCCAGACCTGCGGCACTAATGCTTTGGGTATCGGTGAGTTTAAAGCCGTCAATCCACTCTAGAGTTAAGACACGAGTTGCACAAAACCGCCAGTAGATAGCTGGAATTTTGACATGAGGATCGTTGCGAAAGTTAGTAGCAAATTTCTCGGCGTTGCGACCTTCGTTAAGATAATCAATTTCTTCAAATAACTTCGTACCAAATTCGTCCACAATCAAAGTGAGATCGTGACCAAGATTTAAAGGTAGCCAAGGAGCTAACCAACCTGCTGCCCACCGCATTAAGTAAAGGTCGAGTGTTAAAATGGGTCGCAAGTTAGGGCGTTGGACTTTTACGGCAACTTCTTCACCATTGTGCAAGCGCGCTTTATATACTTGACCCAAGCTAGCTGCTGCTACAGGATCTGATGATATTTCGCTAAAAATATCTTTAATCGGGCGTTGCAGCTCAGTTTCTATAGTTTGAAAGGCGATCGCGTTATCAAATGGTGGCAGCTGGTCTTGGAGCTTAACAAGTTCGTCTAAAAAATCTTTTCTGATTAAATCTGGTCGGGTAGAGAGAGCTTGACCGACTTTGATAAATGTTGGTCCTAAGCGAGTTAATAACTGTCGTAACTGAGCGGCGCGTTTTAACTTGTTCTGCTCAACTAAGTCTAGCCATTCATCCGACTTTAGACTAAAAACAAATCCAATAAATCCCCAAATAATTCTCAAAGCTCGCCAGAAAACAAGCCAGGGACGATAGCGGTAGTGTTGAGCGATCGCCTTTGGGTTGTATGACCGATTATTCTGACTGAGTTGATACTGACTCACGCCTTAATTTGCCTCTTAAACTTTATTAATCCGTGCAAATCAGAAAACTTATAAGATTCAGTTGTTAACTGTTTTTCTTGACAACTAACGCTTATAGATTCTTCAAAAGCCCTGTAAATCTTTTGTCTGAGTAGACTTAACAATTATTCTTATTTTCTTAATTATAATATATAAAAGTACAAATACTTACAAATAAATCAAAATAGCAACGCACCTGAGTTGGATTCAGGCTTAGACCCTGATAGAAAAGGCAGAGGAACTTGAATATTCTCCTTATCCTCTGCACCTTTTTCATTCCCTTGTTGCCGACTTAGCTTCTAAATCTTCTAGACGGCTTTTGAGTTCTTGATTGGCTTTTTTGAGCTGGTCAAGTTCTTCCCGTAGCTGCTTTACTGCTTGGTCACTACCAGCAGTTTTTTGGACTCGTTGGATTGCTTCTTCAGCCATGCGACGTACACGCCCATCTGGTGTTTGGTCAGCTAAAGAGTTGAGAATAGCGATCGCCTTTGGGGTTTCCATTTGCCCTAAAGCAACAACAACGGACACTTGAGTTAAAAAGAAAGTTTCCCTGGCTAACTCTGTTAATCGCTCTAATATTCGTTCTAGGTTCACCGGAGTTTGACCAGCAGAAATAGTACCTAGTGCGCGAATTGCCGCTAAACGTAAAGCTTGCGGTACACCTAATGTGGTATATTCCAAAATTAAATTTAGGGCTGTATCAGAAGTTTTCATCTGGCTAAGACCAGCGATCGCACCAGAACGCACTATCTCATTCCAACCTTCTCTTTCCTTAAGAACAGATTTCAGCAGTTTCAGCACATTCTCTTCTTTCGGCTTTTCATCCAAGTTAGCCGCCGCAATTCCTCCAACTGCTCTCACAGCAGCTGCTTCAACGTAGTAACTGGTATCACCATCTTCAACAAAGGGTTTAAGCGCCTTGTAGGTGTCGTGGGTCTTAATATTAGCAAGTGCTTCTACTACAGCTCGGCGTACTAAAGCATTTTTATCCTTCAACCCAACCACTAAGCCATCAAATGCTTGATTCAGTTTAATTTCTGCAAGCTGTTTCGCTACTTCTACCCGCACACCCCAAAAGTCATCGCGCAGCAGTGCCTCTGAGAGAGCTTTCACTGCCTCTAAGCCGCCTTTTTTTCCTAAAGCTTCAGCTGCATAAATCCGAGAAATCGGGTCAGGATCAAACTCAAGTTGTGCTTTTAGTTGAGGTAGTGGATACTCCAGAGATACAGTCTTTAAAAAGTTATTTCCCGCATCAAAGCTGACAAACTGGGGTTTTGCCGCTAAAGGAAAGTAAAAACTCTGTTCCCGCTCATGTATCCGCACTGTAATAGTTTTGAGTTTTGAGTTTTGAGTTTTGAGTTTTGAACCGCTCCTGGCTTCTAATTCCTGATTACTGTCTCCTGTCTCTAGATAACCAAAAGCAATTGGAATTTTCAAATCAAATAATTCACTACTAATGCCGTTGCCTTCTTTTGCTTGGGTTTGAGTGACTGTAACCTTAGCTAAGTTACTATCTCCATCCCAAGAGTAAGCTACTTTGAAATCGGGATGACCGCCGCGATAAACGTATTGGTCAAATAGAAATAACAGATTACGTCCAGAAGCTTTTTCAATTGCTCGTAGCAAGTCAATTGTTTCTACAGTTTTGTGAGCATTATCGTTCACGAAAGTGTGAATTGCCTGCCAAAACAAATCTTCCCCTAGCTCGGCGCGAATCATGTGATAGACACAAGATCCTTTTTCATAGAGGTGGCGATCGTACAGTTCAATTGCTTCTCGATAAACGTGAGTAACAATCGGGCGACGATAGCGGCTACTGTCTTCAGCTAGGTAGTTACGCGCTTCTAGTAAACGGTAGTAAGCAGCGTCTTGAACGCCATACTCAGCTTCTGTCCACATTACCTCGGAGTAGGAAGCCATGCCTTCTTTAATCCAGGCATGAGACCAATGCTTAATTACAACTAAATCACCAAACCACTGATGCGCTAGTTCGTGAGCAACTAAACTTTCAGTACCTCGGTTATCTAGTGCTGCTCTTTCATCTAGTAAGCAACGGTCTGTAAGCAGGGTTGTAGAGGTGTTTTCCATCCCGCCAAAGATAAAGTCATCAACGCAGACTTGGGCGTATTTCGGAAAGGGATAACGATAGCCATATTTATCGCTGAAAAACTCAATCATGCGCCCAGTTTTGCCCATGCTGCGGCGAGCATCTTCCTCACGTCCCTTCTCCACATAGTAAGTTACAGGTATGCCGTCCCATTCATCTGCAATTTGGGCGAAGTCTCCCACCGCCAAAGTCATTAAGTAAGTAGGATGAACTTCTTTCTGAAACCAGTGGTAAATTGTGTCGTCGCCGTCTTCTGCTGTGGAGATTAGTTCTCCGTTAGAAACGGCAATTAAGGGTTTAGGAACTCTTACCTTAATCTCGGAAGTATTAAGCTGCCCTGGGTAATCGAAGCAGGGAAACCAGAAGCGGGAGTCTTCGTCTTCTCCCTGTGTCCAAACTTGGGTGGGTTTGTTGGGGTAGTGTCTATTTGGGGTAATGAAGTAAAGACCGCGTTGGGGTTTTTCGACAGAGTAGGCGATCGCAATTGTTATCTGCTTACCAATCTGCGTTGGTGCAGATAGTTGAATGTGTATTTGTTCGCCGTCATAGTCAAATATTTGCGGTGTGTTATCAATCTGCACAGACTGGATATTCAGGTTCACTGCATCCAAGGTCAATCGCTCAATTGAGCTACGTATTGGTTTGAGGTGGATCGCGCAAGTACCGTGATAACTTTGGTTAGGAATATCTAGGCTCAGGTCGAGAAAAATATGCTCAACTTGTCCGGGGCGATCAGGATTATAGTGAGGTTTTGCCCCTGGTAATTCAAATGCTCTGTGACGGTTATTTTCTGTATCAAAATGCAACATTGATTCTTCGTGACCCTTGCAATACTAAAAGATATCGTCTGAAAAGGTTGACACCAACATCAAAAACGTATCTTCTCCAGATTAACGTCCCAATGCAGGCTGATATCTGAGAAACAGTCCAATTAATTTCTCTATTTTTATTTGAGTATAAATAACTAGTTGAGCTAGTAAGGGTAGATAACTGTGAAAGGCGATCGCTAATTTTTTGAAATTAATTTCCAGGCTACGAAATTTTTACTAATTAAGTTGAAGTATTGCTATAACTGCCTCAGAATTGATGACTCACTAATTAAAGTTGAGTGCTAGAGCAAAAAAACATCATGACATCCGTGTAAGTGTTAATCACAATTTCAACAGAGTCAAAAGGAAGATAAAGATGCCTGCAAATAAATCGAAGTTTCTCATTCCTGCTGTTGGTGCTGCTGTTGTTGTAGCAGGAGGTGTGGCTAGCTATTTTTACTTTAAAGGAGCTTTTGGCGGTGCTACGAGTCCTTTAGCTAGTGCCAAGGTTGTACCAGATGAAGCATTGATGGCAACTTTTATCTCTACTGATTCTCAAGGTTGGTCGCAATTACAGCAATTTGGTACTCTTGACGCTCAAAAATTAATTGAAAAACAATTACAAGATTTTAATCAGCAAATATTAACCCAATCGAATATTGATTATCAAACAGATATAAAGCCTTGGGTTGGTAGTGTGATGCTTGCTGTTTTGCCGTCAAGTCCAATCAAACCTACACAAGCTACACCACAAACAGCACCAGAACCTAATGTGCTGATGGTAGTAGGAATTAAGGACAAAGTTAGTGCCTTGAATTTTGCTAATAAGTTAAAGGCTGAAAAAAATGTAAAAACTCAGGAAATTACTTATAAAGGTCAGAAAATCACAGAAACTACGGGTAACGGAGAACCAAGTTATAGTGCTGTTTTAAATGATCATTTGGTACTTGCTCCTGCACAGAAGGCTGTAGAACAGGCAATTGACACATTTAAAGGAGAACCTTCGTTTGCAAGTATTGAGGGTATAGACAGCGCTCTTAGCAGGGGTGTGGATGTTAAAAACCCACTCGCTCAAATTTATCTACCAGACTACGCACGTATGGTGCAGCAATTAATAGCTGCTAATCCTAATGCGGCACAACTTCCACCGCAAACGTTAGCACAGTTGCAGCAGGTAAAATCTGTAGTAGCAGGTGTTGGGGTTGATGATGCGGGGTTGCGGCTGAAAGGAATCGCTAAATTAGACCCCCAAGCAATTAAGGCAGACTATAAATCGGCTTCCGGCGAGATTATCGGGCAATTTCCCGCTCAAACGCTGGCACTGGTTACAGGAACGGGAATTAGCTCTATTTGGTCAGCTTTTACAGAGCAAACAAAAACTAATCCTCAACTGCAACAAGGAATTGAGTCACTAAGACAGCAACTAAGAACCGTTAATATTGACCTGGATAAAGATATTTTTGGTTGGATGGATGGGGAATTTGGCTTTGCCGCAATTGAGTCTAACCAAGGACTTTTGGCTGCTGTTGGGTTTGGGGGAGCTTTGCTAATTGACACAAGTAATCGCACTACGGCTGAAGCAACTCTAAATAAACTTGATAACTTTGCTAGAAGTAACTTTGTGACTGTCGCGCCGCGCAATATTGCGGGTAAAACTGTAACTGAATGGCAAGTTCCCCTCCAAGGCGCATTATTAAGTCATGGTTGGCTAGATCAAGATACAGTATTTTTAGCTCTTGGTTCTGTAGCTGATGCGATCGCTACTCCTCCTAGTCAACCGCTTGCTAATAGTGACACTTTTAAAGCTGTTACTAGCTCTTTACAGCAGCCAAACGGTGGCTACTTTTATCTAGATATGGATAAAACTGTGGCTGTAACTCGCAATTTAGCTCAGGCACAAAACACTGTTATTCCACCGGAAGCTACCACCATACTCGATTCTATTCGTGGCATTGGCATGACTAATATCAGCCCAGATAAATTAACTAGTCAAGTGGAGATGTTACTAGCACTCAAACCTAGAACTACTAAATAATCAGCAAAATCTAGCTTCTGATCCTTCATTAGGTGTAGGGTAATGAGGGAAACTTTAGCCTCCAGCCCCTGTTTATGATTGCTGTAAATACTACTCCTGGATTAGCTTCCCGCTTAGTTAACACAGTGCTTGCTATCAAGCCTTTAGCAAACTTAGCGAAGCACCAAGCGCGGCAGATGATGATTAAACGCGCTGAGAAAATTGGTGTACCTTGGACAAAGGAAGTAGAGACACTGCGATCGCACGATTGGGAACCCCATCTAGCAAGTGTGCAGAATCCTCAGCTTGTCTACCCAGATTACTACTGCCGCTCATTCCACGCCTACGATCAAGGTAATCTTAACTGGGAAGCTGCTTTAGAAGTAGAGGTTGCTGCTTACGCTGTTCATGCTGGAATTTGGGCTGATGCGGGAGCGCAAGGCGATCCTAAACTGCGCGAAAGTTACCACGAAGTCCTTAAAAGCAAAATTAATAATCAGCCGCGAGACATTTTAGATTTGGGGTGTAGTGTGGGCATGAGTACGTTTGCCCTCCAAGAAATTTATCCTCAAGCTAAAATTACTGGCTTGGACTTGTCACCTTATTTTCTCGCTGTCGCCCATTACCGCTCTAAGCATAATACTCAAATTACCTGGCTGCACGCCGCAGCTGAATCTACTGGGTTAGCAAATAACTCATTTGATTTAGTTTCGGCTTTTCTGATGTTTCACGAATTACCTCAGTCAGCAACACAGCAGATTTTGAGTGAAGCGCGGCGGTTACTGCGTTCTGGTGGATATTTAACGCTAATGGACATGAATCCGCAATCAGAAATTTATGGCAAGATGCCACCATACATTTTGACTTTACTCAAAAGCACCGAGCCGTATTTAGATGAGTATTTCGCGTTAGACATTGAAAAGGCGCTAGTTGCAGCTGGCTTCCAAACTCCGACAATTACTTATAATAGTCCCCGTCATCGTACTGTAATTGCTCAAGTGGAGTAATTCAGTGGGTGGACAACTGATATTGTGGGCAGTTGTACCACCGCTTTTACTTCTTGCTTACTACTATCGCCGCATCTCTCCTACACTACCCCTATCAAGACTGCTGCTGTTTTTTGTATTTGGGGCATTATCAGGGTTAGTTGCTTTAGGTTTGGAGTGGGGATTTGAGTATTTGGCTAACTCATTTGGAGATTGGGATAAAATTACCCAGTCTCTAGCCGGAGTTGCTCTGCGTCAACTGGTGGAAGTTGGTTCTATTGAGGAAGGTTGTAAATTGGGCAGTGTTGTTTTATTGCAATACTGGCATCGATCTGGGAATGAATATCAGCGTTTCAAATTATCCCGCCCTAGTAGCGTATTTCTGTTTACTATAGCTGCTGCTTTAGGATTTACTGCTGAGGAAAACTGTGTTTATTTTATTAACTCAACAGCATCAATTTTTGACCGTTTAATTGGTACTCCAGTTCATGCCCTATTTGCTGCACCTTGGGGTTATGCACTAGGAATAGCTAGTAATACCTCAATTAATTTCGGTAGATATAGGGGAGTTATTGCTAGGGCTTGGCTTAATAGTGTAATTTGTCATGCATTGGTAAATATCTTATCAATTGCCTGGAGTTATTCACCGCCGCTAAGTTACCTTAGCTATGGGTTATTTCCGTTTCTGCTGTGGATGTTTTGGCGACTGGAGAACTTATTACGAAAAGTACAGCGTCAGCCAGCTATTGTGTTAATCTCTGGTTTTTCACCTATTCAGCGATACTGGCAGAAGGGTTTAGTAGTATTTGCTCTCTTACTAGGAGGTAATACTATTTTTGGGCTTTTCCTTTTAGTAAGAAGTCTCAATTTTATGAGTTTATCCCAGATATTTTACCCCAATGTTTTATTGTTTTTAGTTAGTCGCTTTCTGCTTAATTTAATCCCAGGAATTATAGCTTGGGTAATTTATCGCTATCTGCGAAATTCCAGCCGCGTGTAACAATACGGATTAAATTTTTATGTGGTAGTTTTATTCATCTCACTTTCGGGCTAGAGCTAGCTTGATGACATGAAGCCAGGAAACTTTTTCGCCGACACGAATCAACAGCCAAGCACTAAATAGAGAAGACAAACTTACAACTAAAGATTCACCAACTGACATGAAATTAATGGGGAGCCATTGGGATATCTGTTTAGATACAAGCAATCCAAAGATAGCTGAAAATGCTGCAAAAGTTCTTGTACCATTTATATAACTACTCAATATTTGCCTTTGCAGTTTCTAGGTCACTCTTTGTGTAAGTAGTGATTTTTTCAGCATACTGATACT
>ERZ501023.172-NODE-172-length-10511-cov-7.376052_pt1 | contig 10511 bp, 13 predicted proteins | sample MGYA00248839_ERZ501023 | MGnify/ENA primary metagenome ERZ501023 (study PRJEB25958, sample SAMN03398596) | human skin metagenome | study: EMG produced TPA metagenomics assembly of the Human Skin Microbiome Metagenome (human skin metagenome) data set.
TTTAGTTTAAGGGTTACTACTTCGTCTCCCCTCCGGACTCTGCGTAAGTCCTGACCAAGACCTTTCATCAGTCCGCTCTAAGCGAGTTGTTAGCCTGTCTCTCAGAGATAGTCCCTTTTGTGCTTGACTATATACTGGAAAGCTCCGAATCACTATCAACTCTTATTAAACAATCATCCTCTAGGTGCTAATACATCTGTCAAACTCACTAAAACAACTGCCTTAATAATTAGCATGCTTATTTCATTTCTTTAAGACGGACAGCCTAACGTCCACTTGACCTATATTGTCGTTATACGTCCTCGGATCAGGGAGATCATTTACCTTAAAAAAAACAGTTTCTCCTGACTCTACATCAAACGAACCTTTTGCACCGTAGGCTTGTTTGCAATTTCCTTGTTCATCTACAACTACCAATGCTCCTGTAGGGAATTGACATACTGTGTCATTTCGATTGGAATAGTTGGGATCGCCACCTGGTGGTAGATAACCTCTAGCATGGATCGGAACCTTAGGATCATCCCAATCTTCAGGAATGACACGCCAACGACCAGTAGCTTCAAAACTAACGTTTACATCGCTATTCTCCTTATTCTCCCAGAAAATACCTTTAGGAGAATCGGCAGGAACTGTTAGAGCCTCAATTGTCACTGGCTGCTTTGGGTTAAAAAACTTATCCCAATTTGAAATTAAAGCTGCGCCCAACGTGCCGATCAGACCAATCACAGCTATGATGATCAGTCCTCGAGATCCCTGCCCCTTGCCATCCTCATTTTGAGGCATCATCTACCTTCGGAATCCAAAACTACTTATGAACTCTCTAAAACATAGCAAACAAATAAGAACCTGCTGAATTGGCAGGCTAACAATTTATTGAACAGAGTTTTACTGTAGATTTTCCAGTTTGAGGTGAATGAACGAATACCTTGCTGTAGATCCACTAATATGGGATGGATCTACAGCAAGGCTGCTGTTTATTTCCCTTAATTAAGGTAGATCTACAGCAAAATTCTGTATATTTGCTCAAGCAATCTTAGTAGAATAGTCTTACTATTCAGATATATTTTATACAAGAATGTAAAATTACCTTATGTTGGAATTTTCCGAAAGCTGTTTGACCAAGTGCCCTTTAGAGGTTCGGGTCAAGCATTACTCTTATAGCACTGACAAAGCTTACGTTTATTAGATTCGTCGCTATATCTTATTCCACAACAAAGGACATCCAAAAGAGATGGGAACAGAAGAGGTGACACAGTTTTTATCTCATTTAGCGCTCAACAAACACATTGCGGCAACAATCCAAAACCAGGCGCTAAATGCCATCGTTTTCCTTTACTGAGTCATTTTGCAACAAGAGTTAGTCAGTATCGATGCACTGTGGGCAAAATGATCGCCTGTTTAAACTACCAGTAAAGCTTACTGCCACTTATTAATGCTTTATTCCTCCAAAACACCCAGCCTCAAAATTGCGCTTTAAGATCAGTATGCAAGCGCCAATCATCTAAACACATGAAAATCGCTGATTTAATTACCTGGTTTGAAAATTGGGCAAATCCAGCTTGGCAGGAAAGCTGGGATAACTGCGGCTGGCAAATTGAGCCAGGAGTGTTGGAACAACCAGCACGGGTACTAGTTTGTTTAACGCCGACTTTGGCTGTAATCCAAGAAGTCCTCGCCCTCCGAAATTCCGGTACTGAGGTTAATCTAATTTTTGCCCACCACCCTTTGATTTTTAGCCCTTTGAAATCATTACGTACTGGTAATGCGATCGCGGAAATTACCAGAATGGCTTTTACCCACCAAATCGGAGTTTACACGGCTCACACTAACTTCGATCAAGTGCAAGATGGTACAGCTGATGTATTGGCAAGTTTATTAGGACTCAAACAAGTAACGCCCATTGTACTAACCCAAGCAGGACTGGGATATGGTCGTGTTGGGCAATTAAATCCTAGCTTGACGCTACAAGAGTTATTGAGTCAAATTCAAACTAAGCTTGCTCCTGCTGATTTAATCTTCTCTCCTACAGAAGATTTACAGCAGATTATTGATACAGTTGCAGTTTTGGGTGGTTCGGGTGCTAGTTTTATCTCAGATGTCGTGAAGACGGGCGCTCAAGCTTATCTAACTTCCGATTGTAAATTTCATCAATTTCAAGAAAGTCGCGATCGCAATTTAATCCTAATCGACGCTGGACATTACGCTACAGAACGCCCAGCCTGCGATCGCTTGGTAGCAAGGTTAAAAGACTTGGGTGTGGACTGGGTACAATTAAGTCAAAATGATGAGGACTTTCGCCAATTTTACTCTACATACTGACGACCAATCTTACTTAAGATTATGAATGACACTCAGAGAATGAGTTAAAATTAACTATAATTAAACCAAGCCAAAAGAGTCCCTAGACTCTCAAGTAAGACCACTCCCTTATGGGTGGGTAACTCAAATAGCCGCACCCGGCGGCAAGTTCCAGAAGTTTTAATTCGGGAATTTTAAAGTCGATAGTAATCAATAGGCTTGGTCAGGGCAAATACCCATGTTGAACGCTATTGATCTACACCTCCCCTAACTGCTCGGTGTAAGATAACTTTCTTACAACAAGCAGTACCAACAGCTAGCAGTTCAGATTTAAATGAAACTGAAAAAATTAAAAAAGTTGCTAGCTCAAGTTTTGCCTACGCTCAAAAAACGTCAGGTAAACCTAACTTCATTGAGTGCTATGTACTGGACTCAATTCCAGAAAACCACAGAATTAACTACATTTAGAAGGGCAGAAGCAATACATGCTACACCGCAAGATTTATCAACTGTGTGGCGACGGGCGTGAGGTATGTGTTTTCTTGCGGGACCAGCAACGCTGGATCGAACGCGCCCGCATCATTGATATTGAAGGAGATTTAGTCACCTTACGCTATGAAACAGACGAAGAAGACGAAATGTGTTCTTGGGAAGAGATGGTTCGCTTAGAAAGCATCGGCGCTGTAACTCAGAAATTAGCTTCAGTGCCACGCGGCAACGTTGAACCCCTCGTTTCTGAAGATTGCCCAGAAGCCGAGCGAATTCAGAATCGTCATCCAGACTTCAATCCGGAATAATAGAAGTTAGAGGTTAGCTAATCAGCCTTCTTTGCCTGGTTCTACTTGCCCTTGATTTAAGTGGCATCGGTAGAACCAGGCTCATTAATGCGTTCAAAAGCAGGACAATAGCCTTCGGGCGTGACTTTAAAGTTAAATAGGGGAGAGGCGGGATTTCCACAGCGTTGCCCCCGTTGAAATCGGCAAGTGCCGCAGCATTTGATATCAGTCCAACTGAGGCGATCGCTACTTTGGTTAAGCAGCTCTTTTGGAGACAATCCCCGCAATACTAATTCCTGTCCTTGCCAACGTGCTTCTACTAAACCTGTATCGGCGAAAGAGCGCCACCTGGGGTCGGCAATAACGGCATCAGGAAGCGTAATTGTGACGACTGTGCCTAATTCACTCAGTTCGCCTTCATAGTTAATTTCTGGTGGTGCTGGTTGGATAAACGTTTCACCAATCGGCAGTTCTACTAATATGCCAGCTTCTGGAGAATGCAAATGATAGCGATTTTGTAACTCCTCTAAACTGGTAAGGTCTGCTAGGTAGGTAGGAGAGCCATGCACAAAAATAATATGCTGTGGTCGCAAATTGTGAATTAGTTGCGTAATCCCTGAGCCATCACTATGTTGAGCGAGTAAATAAGTTTCGACGCTGGCGATGCCAGAGCTTTCAAACTCAATTGGGTAGCCGGGTTTTTCTGGTAGGAGAACAACCCAGTCACCAGTGCCTAGCTGACAGTATTGATTTAAATCAGCGCTTTCGTCGGTAACAATAATACAGGGATGCTTAATAGTATGCTTTAATTTGGGCTGCAAGCGGCGCAGTCGGGGACGAACCCGCTCATCCCAAAATAAGGGTTGATGTTTAGCAAAGTTCTGTACAGAAGCAGGGAGATGAGGTAGCAATGCGAGATAAGCATCGCAACCAGTGGCGACAGTACCGTCAACCCAGATATCTAAATCGCGCCCTGTAAAGTTGTGATGACTCCGCAACAGCATTAAGATTTCTTGACCAAGCCCCAATGTGGGCGTGGGGAGTAAAACAGAATAGGAATTAGCGATCGCCTGGTTAATGCGCTCTACTAATTGATTTTCTTGATTACGTCGATGCGGGTGACGCGCCGTACCATAACTGCCCTCAATAATTAGCACATCTGGTTTCAATCCCCGCAGTTCCTCTAAAGGCAATCCCTCCACTAGCCGCGAGTTGGATAAGAAAAAATCGCCAGTATACAGCAGCGTGTAATCTCGCTGCGGCGTAGTGTGTGTTAGTAAAATCGCCGTAGCTCCAGGTAGATGCCCAGCCGGAAATAACTCAGCACTCAAGCCGGGTTGAAATTCCACAGGCGATCGCAAAGGCAAAGCTTGACAAAATGCCGGAATCTTCCGGTCTTCTAACCAATTAAGCGACAATAACTGCGTTGTCACTTCACTTGCATAAATAGGCAATTGCGGGAAAGCCTGATGCAGCGCTAGTAAGCCCCTAGCATGGTCTGGATGGGCATGAGTACATAGGAGTAAATCTGCTGGTAGTGGTCGCTTTAGTCCCTTTTGCAAAGATGAAATATCTGTTAAACCACAGTCAAGGAGAATGCGGTGTCGTCCCATCCGCACCAGCAAACACACGCCTTCATCAACATGGTGAACGCCATAAGGCAAACACTCAAGTTCTAAATCTTCCCCAGTATTAATGCGGGAGGACACCGACCGCTCATCACTCATGCTCCCCTCCCTGAAAACCGTATGCTCGGTTTTGGGCAAATAAAGTACCAGGCAAAAGTATAATTCTTTTGCCTACTGCGTCCTCTACTCATTTAATGAGCAGAGCCATTACCGTGATAATTGTCTGTATCATAAAATCCATTCTGAGTGCCAAAGAACAAGCACGACACAATAAATAGAACAGTCAATCCCACTAAAATCAATTTGACATCCATTATTTCTCACTCTCTCAAGTTAGGACAAGATGTGGTTATTCTGGAAATTGCCAATCCTCCTGATAGCATCAAGCAGGTAGGAAACCAGATTCCACTCTTAATTTTGCTAATTTACTTTGGTGAATTCAACTGTATTCAATCAGATTGTAGAACCCTCTTGGCTAGCGCGTCCATCTCCGGAAGTCGCACCCGATTTACTCGGCTGTGTTCTTGTACGTCAATTGCCAGATCAACAAATCATCCGAGGCTTAATCGTGGAAACCGAAGCTTATGCTCCAGGCGATCCGGCTTTTCATGCTTATAAGCGGCGCACAGAGCGTAACTGGGTATTGTTTGGACCTCCTGGTAGAACCTACATTTATCTTATTTATGGTCTCTACCACTGTTTCAACATTGTTACTGACCAAGATGGAATTCCTAGTGCAGTTTTGATTCGGGCTTTACAACTAGAAAGATTGCCAGCAGGAGTAGACGGCGGCTCAAAACAACTCCAGCGCCTTGCTGCTGGTCCTGGTAAGCTGTGCCGTGTGATGCAAATTGACCGTAGTCTTAATGCTAGCGTTCTGCAACCGAGTGAAGCACTTTGGCTAGAGCATCGCGGGTGGGAATTTCAACAGCAGCTTAATAGTCAGGCTATTAGCTTTGTGCAAACTACTAGAATTGGTTTAACTCAAGGTGTAGATTTGCCTTGGCGGTGGTACATCAGCAACTGTCCAGCAGTTTCTAAACTCTAAACCCCAGCAAGACCTAAAAGCAGACTAGTCCCTAGTCCCTAGTTCCCAGTCCCCAGTCCCCAGTCCCTAAATGAATGCAACCTCGACCCCGCAAACAATTTGCTCAACATTGGCTAAAAAGTGACAAAGCGCTGAATCAAATAATTCGGGCAGCAGAAATTACTAAAAGCGATTCCATTTTGGAAATTGGACCCGGCACAGGAATCTTAACTAATCGCTTATTGCCCCTTGCTCAGTCTGTTCTTGCCGTCGAAATCGACCGCGATTTGTGCCAATTGTTGGCTAAACAACTAGGTTCAATTGAAAATTTTTTACTATTACAAGGCGATTTTTTAACGCTGAATTTGGCTGATTTAACTTCTCCAGCCTGGCAACAGCCTAACAAAGTTGTTGCTAATATTCCTTACAACATTACTGGACCAATTCTAGAGAAACTGCTTGGCACGATCGCTAACCCAGCTGCTGCCTATGATTTAATTGTGCTGTTGGTACAAAAAGAAGTAGCCCAAAGACTATATGCTCAACCGCATTCAAAAGCATTTGGAGCTTTATCGGTGCGGGTGCAGTATTTAGCTGATTGTGAGTTAATTTGTCCTGTGCCTAGTGCTTGGTTCTACCCACCGCCACAGGTAGATTCAGCTGTTGTGCGCTTGCGTCCTCGCTCATTCTCGCCAGATGCTGTGAATCCTCAACATTTCGAGACTTTAGTAAAACTAGGATTTGGTGCTAAACGCAAAATGTTGCGAAATAATTTGAAAGGAGTAGTAGATCGCGATCGCCTTAGCCAATTACTGGAACAATTAGAGATAAATCCCCAAGCTCGCGCCGAAGACCTCAGCGTAGCTCAATGGGTAACTTTAGCCAACGAATTATAATTTTAAATTCTCAACTAATTCAACTCAAAACTCAAAACTCAAAACTCAAAACTATTTAAAATGCGTTCTTACTCCCTGCTGGCTCCTGCCAAAATTAATTTATATCTAGAGATCCTTGGCGATCGCCCGGATGGTTATCACGAACTAGTGCTGGTGCTACAAACCATTGATTTAGCAGATCGAGTAGATTTGCAAGCATCTAGTAGAGACACTATCCGTGTTCGTTGTGATTATCCGGATGTCCCTCAAGATCAAAGCAATCTTGCTCATCAAGCAGCTCAACTGATGGCAAACCAATTTCCTAACGCTTTTGCTCAGTATGGCGGTGTAGAAATTACTATTTACAAGCGCATTCCCGTAGGCGCTGGGTTAGCTGGCGGATCTAGCAATGCAGCAGCTGTTTTGGTAGGCTTAGATTTAATGTGGAAGTTGGGCTTAACACAGTCGGAGTTGGAAGAATTAGCAGCTCAACTCGGCTCAGATGTGCCTTTTTGTGTGGCGGGTGGCACAGCGATCGCGACAGGTAAGGGCGATCAACTTTCGCCGCTACCCAGTCTAGATAATTTATATGTAGTAGTAGGGAAATATCGCTCTATTAATGTTTCTACAGCTTGGGCTTATCAGACTTATCGGCAGCAGTTTGGTAAGTCTTACGTTGCTGATAAATATAGCCTAGAAGCTCGTGCAGCAGCAGTGCATTCTGGATCAATGGTGCAAGCAATTATGCATCAAGATGGTATCCAAATCGGTCAAAGACTGAGGAATGATTTAGAGCGAGTAGTGTTGCCAGAATACCCACAAGTATCGCAACTGCGGCAAGCTTTTCAAAATGCTGATACTTTAGGAGCAATGATGTCTGGCTCTGGTTCAACAGTGTTTGCGTTGTGTGCATCTTACGAGCAGGCACAGCAGGTTCAACAGCAGGTAAGAACAGCAATTGCTGACCCCAATTTAGACCTTTGGCTAGCTCAGTTATCTAGTACAGGTATCCAGGTTACGGCTACGGCTAGAAATTGAGCCACGCTGGAAATTATTAATTATTGGACTTTAATATTATGAATAATCAGCCACCGACGGAAAATCAATCCAATCCCGATACTAAGACACTGCCAACTCCTTTACGTTGTCTAACGGGAGCGTCAATTGCTGGTGGACTAACGATCGCCCTCTACTCCCTAACATCGTCCATTGCTCAAAGTTTTGCGGCTAAACCTCTGCACTCAGATAATGCACTTGTCTTAAGGATTAGCGCTGCTGTTCGTACTCTCGTTGTCGGTGTGAGTACGCTGGCTACTGGGGTGTTTGGCTTAGTAGCTATTGGTTTAGTAGCTCTTGCTGTTCAAGTTTTGATTCAGCAACTAACTCAAAAACAAACGCCACCAGATGTAGATTAAGATGTATTTTTGATACATACCCCACGTTTGTAGTAGTCATTAGTTTTTTTGGTACACACCTCGCGCTTGTAGTGGTCGAAAAAACTAGGAATGCTTCTAGTGGACATGGTGACGCTTCGTAACTTATGAGCGCGTTACGGCTTGATGCTATGCAATAAGTAATAAGTTTAAAATACTACCTAATTTCCTGACTGCAACCGCTTTACTAAATCATCAAAGGGCTGCCAATTATCTTCAGTAGCGATCGCTTCCCAAACAGATTCAATTACAGGTCTAAGTAATACCGTTTTTGGATTACTGCGCTCCATAGAAAAGGCAATATTATCCATTTCTGATGAAGGAACATTACTCAAAATTCTATGATATAAATTCAGCCAATCTTCAAGCAATTCTAAAGATGTATTTCCTTCTAAAAAGCCTGGTTGACTGAGTATAGAGTTAATATCTTTTCTCCAAACTGATGAAAATTGTTGAGTTAATTTCGCAAAAAAGTCATGATAACTCACCTGGGTAGTTATCAGAAGTTGCAGCGTTGACTGTAAAAGCTGATCTGCTTCTCCAGAATCGATTTGTAAAACTCCTAATTTTCTCAACATAAGCTGCTTGTATTCTGCATTGTAATAATCATCAAATTGTGCCAAGCCAGCTTCTAAATCATTGGCAGCAATAACAGATATTAGTGGTACTTGTAGCAGTTCTAAATTTAACTTACAAACAGACGGTTGATTACCGTAACTATAGCGCCTGTAATAATCGAAATAAGCGGCAGTAAATTGTGGATCGTAGCTGGGAATAAAAGCATAAGGACCATAGTCGAAACTTTCACCAGTAATCGACATATTGTCAGTATTTAATACTCCATGACAAAAGCCAGCTACCATCCATTGCGCTGCTAGTTGAGCTACTCGTTTTACTAAGTCGGCATAAAATAGGGCATATTTATCTGTGCCTTGAATATGGGGGTAGTAATATGCAATTACATGGTCTAACAGCTTTTTAATTAAATCGGGACGCTCGATATAATGCAACCGCTCAAATGTGCCAAAGCGGATATGAGAGCGACTAAAACGCACCATTACCGAGGAGCGCGTCGGTGAAGGTTCATCTCCCCGCCAAAGTTGCTCTCCGGTTTCAATCATGCTTAGACAACGAGAGGTACGCACACCCATTTGCTGCAATGCTTCGGCTGCTAGCACTTCCCGCACACCTCCTTTTAGTGTCAGCATCCCGTCGCCGCCACGAGAGTAGGGAGTTGTACCAGAGCCTTTTGTGCCAAAGTCGTACAGTTCGCCGTCTACACCACGTACTTGACCGTAAAGGAAACCTCTACCGTCTCCTAAAAATTGGTTATATTGACCAAACTGATAACCGTGATAGCGCAAAGCTAAGAGCGATCGCTGCTTTTGAAATTTGCCAAAAACTTCAATGAAATCTGTGTCTTTTACTGCTTGGGGATCTAGTCCTAATAGAGGTAGTAGTAAGTCGTTACGAAAACGCAGGATATGCAGATCAAATTGCGCTGCTTCAACTTCATCGAAGTAATCGCCGCCTAAAGATTCCAAGGCGGGTTCGTAATTAAGAGCCAAGAAGGGATTTGTGTTGTGAATTGTCACTGAGGTCATGACTTTATAGAGAATAGTAAGTTCTGACTAAATATTGTTGAGTTAATTTTTGCAGGCGATCGCTATATACAATCATCTAGTTAAAGCATTTATCTGCTGGCGGCAATTCCTTGGTTACTATAGCCAAAACTTTCAATAGACTAATTAGTAGCCTAGAGTAAAAAATAAAAGCCTTCTGCAGAATGACATATAAAGCAGATTCTGAGCTTCGCTCTGGTAATATCAAAGCTTAGTAAAATCCTAATTTAAAAACATCCCACTTTTGTAGTAAATCTAATTTTTGATGCTGTATTATAGGCTACAAATGCTGAAAGTCCAGAAAAATAAAAAAATCATCTAATTAACACATTAATTATAATTTTCTGCAACATAATTTTAAAAGCTGCTATTTTGTGCTTTTAGTAAATAACATAAAAGTAGCATTAAAATGAAAATTAATATTATTAAATTAAAGAGATGCCACACATAAATTTAGTATGCACTTTGGATGGTGCTGAATACAAAGAGTACGAGGTTTTGAGTGACGAGCAACCTTTAGGAATTATTTCTTGGAAAAGTGATGATGGCTCCTCCGAAGGATCTTGGTATACAACCGCTAGCGATGGTAACTCTCGGTACTTTGAAACCCAAGAAGAAGTTATCAAATTTTTGATAGATAACCCCTTAAAGTCTGCTAACGAACTTTCAGCCAAGCTAAAAGCTGAAGCACATAAGCTGATAGATATTGCTGAAGACATCGAAGCTAAAAGCGATGCTCCAGGACTTTAAGCTCAATAACTTATAAAAGTTAAGCTATATAATTATCTGACAAGCTCTTATAGAACCCATTTGGGATCTTATGCGTTTGCCAAGCGCTTTAGCATCAAGCGG
>ERZ501023.173-NODE-173-length-10410-cov-3.649155_pt1 | contig 10410 bp, 7 predicted proteins | sample MGYA00248839_ERZ501023 | MGnify/ENA primary metagenome ERZ501023 (study PRJEB25958, sample SAMN03398596) | human skin metagenome | study: EMG produced TPA metagenomics assembly of the Human Skin Microbiome Metagenome (human skin metagenome) data set.
GGGCAACGTCCAATTCGGAACCGACGTCACCCTCGACAACCTCCTCCAGTACTACGACGCCGTCATCTTCGCCACCGGCGCAAAAACCGACCGCGCCCTCAACATTCCCGGCATTGACCTAGACGGATCCTACGGCGCCGCCGAATTCGTCGCCTGGTACGACGGCCAACCCGAATTCCCCCGCCAGTGGCCCCTCGACTCCGAAAAAGTAGCCGTTATCGGCGTCGGCAACGTCTCCCTGGACGTCTCCCGCATCCTCGCGAAAACCGCCGACGAACTCCACGTCACCGAAATCCCCGACAACGTCTACGAGTGCCTTAAAGCCTCCAAGGTAAAAGAAGTTCACGTTTTCGGCCGCCGCGGCCCCGCCCAAGCCAAATACACCCCCGTTGAACTGCGCGAACTGGACCACTCACCAAACGTCCAAGTTCTTGTTAACCCCGAAGATATTGACTACGACAAGGCCTCCGAAGAAGCCCGGCGCGCCGCTAAAGCCACCGACATGGTGTGCACCACGCTGGAAAACTACGCCATGCGCGACGAGGACCCCAACCCGGATATCTGCAAAATCTATATCCACCTCTTTGAATCCCCCGTCGAAATCCTGGGCAAAGACGGCAAAGTGGCCGGTATCCGCACCGAACGTACCCAGCTCAACGGCAAGGGCGGTGTTACCGGTACCGGAAAGACCACCGACTGGGAGGTCGGCCAGGTCTACCGCGCCGTCGGTTACCTCTCCTCCGAACTGCCCGGTATTCCCTTCAACCACACCCTCGGCACCATTGAAAACGTGGCCGGACGTGTCGTTGACCAGGCCGGCGACCATATTGCCCCGCTGTACACCACCGGTTGGGTAAAGCGTGGCCCCGTCGGACTTATTGGCAACACTAAATCTGACGCCAACGAAACCATCCAGAATCTCCTGGAGGACTGGGCGGCAGGCAAACTCAACCAGCCAGCACACCCGTCACCAGAAGAAGCCCGTACTTGGCTGGATAACCTGCCGAAGAAAATTACTGACTGGACCGGCTGGTACCGCCTAGACGTTCACGAGAAGAAACGCGGCGCGCAGGAAGGACGCGAGCGGAAGAAGATCGTGGAATGGGACGACATGGTGAACGCCTCCCACGACACAAGCGTGGACGAAGAAGCCGAAGCGGACCGAAAAGCACGCGGAGGCTGCTAAAACATAAATAGAAGACCTCACCTGATCACCGGTAAAGGAGCATAAAAATGACCACTGCTGTTGTTGTTCTTATTGATGGTTTTGAGGAGATTGAAGCCCTTGCCACGGTAGACATTCTGCGCCGCGGCGGAGTGGGCGTGACCACCGCTTCCCTCACCGAATCCCGGACGGTGACGGGTAGCCATGCCATTCCCGTCCAGGCAGACGCCATGTTCGCCGATGTGGATGCGCAGGGTGCGGATGTGCTTGTTGTTCCGGGCGGCACCACTGCTTTCAACGACCACGAGGGGTTGAAGAAAGAAATTGTGGCCCGCGCTAAGAGCGACAAGTATGTGGCCGCTATCTGCGCCGCCCCCATGGTGTTGGGTGGGCTTGGCCTCCTGAAGGGCAAGAATGCCACCTGCTACCCCGGTTTTGAAAAGTACTGCGACGGCGCCACCATGCTGGATGTTCCAGCGGTTGTGGATGGGAAGATCATCACCGGGCATGGGCCTGGTTGGGCGCTAGAATTTGCTCTCACTATTCTGGCCGAGGTTGTTTCCGCACAGACTGCTGAGGATGTACGCGCCGGGCTGCTACTGGACTAGCGGTTACTGAGCTAGCCTGAGCTGGCTTACCACACTAAAGGACTGCTAGAGAGCTCTAGAAGATGCTGCGTCGTCCTTGGAGGGCGCGGCCTAGTGTGAGCTCGTCCGCAAATTCAATATCGCCACCCATGGAGAGGCCAGTGGCCAGGCGGCTCACCGTAAGATTGGGGAAATCCTTGAGAATACGGGCCAGGTAGCTGGCGGTCGCTTCGCCGACGGTATTGGGGTTGGTGGCTAGGATGACCTCACTGATGTGAATATCAGTGGGGTCTCCTTTATAGTCCTCCACGGGTTGGGCGATGCGGGTGAGCAGATTCCGGATGTTGAGTTGGTCTGGGCCAATACCTTTCAGTGGGTCCAGTGCCCCACCGAGCACGTGGTAGCGGCCGTGAAATTCGCGGGTGCGTTCAATGGCTTGTACGTCTTTGGATTCCTCCACCACGCAGATGACGTCGAGGTCTCGTTTGGGGTCGGAGCAGATGCTGCATGTGTCGGTTTCGGAGACGTTTCCGCAAATGTGGCAGTAGGTGACGCCGTCGCGGAGTGCGGCAACAGCGTTTGCGAGGCGGTCAATTGTATCGGGTTCCTGGTTGAGGAGGTGGAAGGCGATACGCTGAGCACCTTTGGGGCCTACTCCGGGGAGGCGTCCGAGCTCGTCAATGAGGTTTTGGACGGGTCCTTCATACACTTAGTTATCATCATCCTCTATGAGTGTGGCGCCCAACGTTTCTTGCAGATGTTCGATAGCAATATCGGCGGCACTGCGGTGGTCAAGATTCTTTTGTGTGGGGTCGGCAGCATCAGCCAACATCTGGTTAATACTATCTGCTTCACTGGACTGCTCCGAAGAACCAGTAGCAGACTCGCTGTCGGCAGGCGCACTGTCAGCAGGGCCACTGTTAGCAGCAGGGCCACTGTTGGCAGGGCCACCATCGCTCGAGGTCGCATCACCAGTGGGGTCGGCAGGTGTTGCACTAGCAGGTGACGTTCCACCATGTGAAACGCCGCCAGTCGGCGACGTCTTAGCATGCGCCCTCGCAGACTGTAGCCGTTCAGCATAAGACTGTGCAGAAGTGGATTGTGCAGTATGGGACTGTGCAGAAGCAGACTGTGCAGCTGGGTCATGCGTGGTAGAGGTGCCTGCACTGCGGGCGGCATCTTGTGCAGTGAGGCACCGAACATGCACCTGTACACCCAGCGTGTGGGCAATAGCGTCCGTCAACAATGCAATATGCCGGGGTTCGTTAATGCGGGAGACGAGGGGGCCGGACGTGTGGCTAATGGATAGTTGGGCAGTATCCGGCTGGTAGTCCACCACACGGGCGGTAGCGAGCATAACGTCCAGTGTGCGGGACTGTGCACGAACTGCATTACGGATAGCCACCCACTGGTTGGAGAAAGTTTCCGCGGTCAGATCGCTTGCAGCAGAACTGTTTTCCGAAGATTCAACCGTCTGTGTAGACGGAGTGGACTGTGCAGTCGAGGCAGACTGTGCAGACTGCCCAGCTGAGGCAGCCTGTGCGGCCGGAACAGCTTGTGCAGACGCAGCGGCCTGAACGGGCTGAGATTCTTGCGACGCTTCCTTTTTAGCCTTCTTCTCCGCCATAACAGCACGAATACGGGCTGTTCCCTCCGTAGCGTTACGGGCGGCCTCCTCACGGGAAATGTGTGGGGCGGAAGAAACGGGAGGTTCCATTGCCGCATTCTGATGAGCAGGCGTATTCAGAGAAATATTGGACCCTACACCGCGTTCCAGCTGCTCCACGCGCTGCAATAGTGCTTCGTAGGAATCGTCGGTGGCGGGTAGCAGCATGCGTGCCGACATAATTTCTAGCAGTAAGCGCGGTGATGTTGCTCCCCGCATATCTTTCAGCCCCGTGCTCAAAACATCAGCGAAGCGTGTGGCGGTGGCAGGGCCCAATTCCTTGGCCTGAGCTATCATGCGCTCCATCTGGTCGTCGGGGGCGTCCACCAGGCCCGTATCTGCCGCATCTTTTACCGACTGCAGCATAATGAGGTCGCGGAAACGGTCGAGGAGGTCGCTGGTGAACCGGCGTGGATCATGTCCGGCGGCAATAACCCGCTCAATAGTGCCGAACATGCCGGAGCGATCCGCCGCAGCCAGGGCGTTAACCGCATCATCGATAAGAGCAACGTCAGTGGCACCCAGGAGAGCGAGGGCACTCTGGTAGGTGATGCCGTCCTCGCCAGAACCCGCCATAAGCTGGTCCAGTACGGAAAGAGCGTCACGAGGGGAACCACCACCGGCGCGAATAACCAGCGGGTAGACTGCCGGGTCCACCTTGACACCCTCCTGCTCACAAATGCGTTCCAGCAGTCCACGCATAGCGTTAGGGGCGAGGAGACGGAACGGGTAGTGGTGGGTACGGGACTTAATGGTGGGGAGAACTTTCTCCGGCTCCGTCGTTGCAAAAATGAAAATGAGATGCTCGGGTGGCTCCTCCACAATCTTCAACAGGGCGTTGAAGCCGGCGGAGGTGACCATGTGGGCCTCGTCAATAATGAAAACCCGGTAGCGGGATTCGGCGGGCGCATAGAAGGCACGGTCGCGCAGTTCACGGGCATCGTCCACACCACCGTGGGAGGCCGCGTCCAGTTCGGTGACGTCGAGGTTACCGGGGCCGCCGGGGGCGAGCGCCAAGCACGACGCGCACTTGCCGCAGGGGGTGCTGGTGGGGCCCTCGGCACAGTTCAGGGAACGGGCGAGGATACGCGCGGAGGACGTTTTGCCGGTACCGCGCGGACCGGAGAATAAATAGGCATGGTTAATGTGGCCGCTGTCTAATGCTTGCATCAGCGGCTCGGTTACATGCTCCTGCCCAACTACTTCAGCGAAAGTAGCGGGACGGTACTTATGGTAAAGCGCCACGCTTTAGAGCCTACCCGGACAGTGCGACAAACACAGCTCAGCAAGCCTGCCACCCCAAACGTGGGTTATGTGCAGACAGTCTCCTCCTTGTGGGCATGCGCAGAATTCGCCGCACTTGGCGGTATTCACCACTTTTTTAAAAATTTTTTTATTACTTGTAAAAACATCGTAACTGCAGGTAAAAGAGCATTTTTTGATCAATAAAAGAGCATTTCTGACACAAGTAGCTCCCCCACGGGGGAACCTTATCCCCCATACTTGTCCGTGCTTCCCGCACTGCGCTTTACCGCGTTCTCCACTCTCCACGGGAAGCTACCGTAAGAGCCCACCTTAGGAGTAAAAGCATGGTTTATTCAGAATTCGGTGGCGACCACTACAACGCCCAACCCTCTACGCCCTTTACACCCTCTATCCCTCCGAAGCGCATCACCACCACAGAACTTCCTATCGTCGATCCGGACCCGGGCGAACGCCCATTTCTTCTGTCCGATGACGCAACTACCCCCACTCCTCCGCAGTCTTTTGAAAGCGCCTTCCCACCTGCCTATAAGGAGCCGACGACACCATCACCGTCCTTTAGTGATCCCTACCTAGGTTTCCGCGATCCTGCCTACTCTCCCACTCCTCCCGTCTATTCCCCCGACAACACTGCCCTATCCGGCCAGACTGCCACCCACGTTAACAACGCTCCTACACCATCTACACCCTCTCCATCTACACCATCTCCATCCACACTGTCCGCTATCGACACTGTGCAGAATGTTCCCACCGCGAAGGCCGTCCCGCAGAGTGGCTGGCGGAAGTTTATTTATAAAGCCAGCCGCGGCACCATCAACCCCGGACTATCCACTGAAGAAAAAGAAGTAGAGGCGTTAAAGGAACGCGTCCGCCAAAACGTTCGTGGCGACTACCGCATTGCGTGTTTGTCACTCAAAGGCGGGGTGGGGAAAACCACCACCACTGTTGGACTGGGATCCACTTTCGCGTCCCTACGCGGGGACCGCATTATCGCCATTGACGCCAACCCGGACTTAGGTACCCTCGCACAACGCGTACCCCAGCAGACGAATTCCACTGTGCGGGACCTCCTCGAAGACCCCTCCATTCACCGCTACTCGGACGTACGAGCCCACACGTCACAGGCTCTCTCCCGTCTGGAAGTATTGGCCTCAGAATCCGATCCGGCCATTAGTGAAGCCTTCTCCGAAAAGGACTACCGCCGCACTATCGACATTCTGCAGTCCTTCTACAACATCATTCTTACAGACTGCGGTACTGGCCTTATGCACGATGCCATGCACGGCGTCCTCGACCTAGCAGATTCGCTTGTGCTGGTCTCCTCCCCCGCTATTGATGGTGCCCGAAGTGCCTGGTCCACCCTCAACTGGCTGGACGCGCACGGCTACCAACACCTTGTGAAACGCACTGTGGTAGCCATCTGTTCCAGCCGCGCCGGCTCCGCCAGTATCGACATGGACCAACTCCAGGCCACCTTTAACCAGCGCTGCGCCGCCGTCCACCTTATCCCCTTCGATGAGCACCTTGCGGAAGGCTCCGAAGTGGATATGGACAAAATGGGCAAGGCTACCCGCCGCGCTTTTATTGAACTTGCCGCTTCCGTGGCGGACGGGTTTTCGCAGACTCTCGTCCCAACCAGTGTGAAACGGCCAGAGAAGCATCATGTAGAGTAACCGCCACTAACCATGCACCCTTCCAGGTGGAAACCGCATGATGTGAGGAAAGCCCCGGTCTGTTTTGGAGAGCATGACCGGGGCTTTCTGTATGTATTTCTCTATACCATCACCACGTGTAATGACTACATGTCATTGGTGAAATGGTGGCGGATTACGCAGCTAGTGCCTTCTCAAGAGCAGCTTTCAGCACGCATGTAGCAACACCATCCATGGCGACGGTAATCTCCTCCAACGGGGGAAGAGACGGGGCCAGGCGAATGTTGGTCTCCTTCGGATCCTCACCCTTGGGGTAGGCGGAACCAGCATTGGTGAGCTTAATACCAGCCTCGGCGGCGAGAGCAACCACGCGCTTCGCGGTACCCGGAACAACATCAAGAGAGATGAAGTAGCCGCCCTTCGGCTCAGTCCAGGTAGCCACGTCGTACTCGCCCAGGCGCTCAGCCAGGATCTTCTCCACGGCCGCAAACTTGGGGGCAAGAATGTCCTTGTGCTTCAGCATGTGGGCTTTGACACCATCTGCATTGCCGAAGAAACGAACATGCGCCAGCTGGCTAATCTTGTTCGGGCCGATAGTGGCAATACCCAGGTACTTCTTGTACCAGTCCAGGTTGGTGGAGGAAGTGTTAAGGAAGCTAACACCAGCACCGGCGAAAGTGATCTTAGAAGAAGACGTCAGCTGGAAAACACGATCCGGGTGGCCCGCATCGGCAGCCATCTTGACGATGGGCAGAATCTCGGGGAATTCATCGGTGAGCGTGTGAATACCGTAAGCGTTATCCCACATGATGGTGAAATCAGAGGCGGCAGTAGGCATAGAAACAAGCTTCTCGGCAACCTCCCGGGAGGTAACAGTACCGTCCGGATTGGCGAATACTGGCACCAGCCACATGCCCTTAATAGAGGGATCATTGGCGACGAGGTCAGCGATAGCGTCAGCGTCGGGGCCGTCCTCGTTCATGGGAACCTGGATCATCTCAAAACCCAGTGTTTCCGTGATGGAGAAGTGGCGGTCATAGCCGGGGACGGGGCAGAGCCACTTTAAGGTGTTTTCTTTTACCCATGGTTGGGGGCTGGAGGGGAGGCCGTGCAGCATGGCGAATGTGAGCACGTAGTGCATAATCTCCAGGCTGGCATTATTTTCGGCAATGATCTCCTCGACAGGTACCCCAAGAATGTCGGCCCAGATAGTACGAATGGATTTCAGGCCAGCCAAGTTCCCATAGTTGCGGGCATCGGTACCGTCTACATCCGTGGTTGAGCCTTCACCGGGCAGCGAAAGGAGACCATTGGAGAGGTCGAGTTGCTGGGCGGAAGGCTTACCGCGAGTGAGATCCAGTGAAAGATTTTTACCCTTGAAGTCTTCGTAGCGGGTGTTGATCTCGTGGGAGAGAGCTTCCAGCTCTTCGCGGCTCATCGTCGACAGTGACATGAGAAGCCTTTCTAAAATTGGCATAAAAAAAGCGGGCGCCGCGCACCCGCCAGAGCCCGCTGACCCTTGCTGCCTTCCGGCCCTGGGGGGATTCACAGGATGGACGCCGCGCGGTGCCCACACAACAGTTTAGCGGTTCTTATCATTCAGGGAAACTCTACGTATCCTCCCCACCACTACTGTCCTCCATTAGCTGAGGGGATTCCGCAGGAGCCAGTCCCGCACCTGTGCGGCAGTACGACCCTTCGCCAATTCCGACTGCAATGTCATACCGGCACCACCCGCCCGTTTTGCCAGGCGTTTTCCTTGCTTGTCCCGCATCAGTGGTACATGCCGGTAGGTGACGGGTGGCAACCCTAATAAGTGCGCCAGATAGGCTTGCCGCGGGGCTGACGAGAGAAGATCCTCACCCCGCACCACCTGGTCTACCCCCTGGGCGGCATCATCAACGACCACCGCCAAGTTGTAGGCCCACATGCCGTCACCGCGACGCAACACAACATCATCCACCACACCGGTATAGGGTTGCGGATGTCCCGGCCGTGCCCCCTCCACCGCGCACTCTTCCGGAACTGTCCACTCCGTTACCTGCGCGCGCAGACGTAAAGCGGGCTGACGGAAATTCGCTGCGGCGGCAAGTTCTGCGCGTTTAGCGGCACGCTGTTCTTCGGTGAGGTTGCGGCAGGTACCCGGGTAGGATCCCGGCGGGGAATGCGGGGCGCGGGGTGCCTCCAGGATTTCCCGGCGCGAACAGTAACATTCGTACACCAGCCCTTGAGCGGCGAGCTTATCCACGGCAGCCTGGTAGGCGGCATGGCGGCGGGACTGCCACATAATGTCGCCATCCCACTCAATTCCGAGGGCGGTCAGGTCGGCTAGTTGACGTTCGGCAATGTCACGGGAGCAGCGTTGTTCGTCGAGGTCCTCTACACGCATGCGGAAACTGCGCCCGGTGCTGCGGGCGGCAGTGTAGGCCAGTAGTGCGGTGCGTAGGTTTCCCAGGTGGAGGTCTCCCGAGGGTGTGGGGGCGAAACGTCCAGCTCCCATAAAGTTGACCATAGGGTGGAGTTTAGCGCGAGGACGCAGAAGCAGAGTCCGCAGTGTCAGCAGCATCTACAGCGTCAGCAGAGTCTGCAGTGTCAGCAGGCTGGTCCGTATTCACCATTTTCCGTCGCATAACGTGGGCAACTATAGAGGAAAGCAGAACAGACCCCACACCGGCTACCGGCCAGATAACCCATGTTGTGTTCCAGTCGTCAGTTGTGAAACTGATGAGGAGATACAGGAACACCATGAGCATCCAGTAAATACTCATGATGGGTTCCAGCCGGGTTGTCACCATCTTGTCCTCCGGGCTGCGCTTACCATCTTGGAGAACCGAGTGGAAAGAATCGTTAATAATACTGTTGCGGGTCAGGAGAAAAACGGAAATACTCGCCACGGCGAAGCCCAAGGCCACGAAACTTCCAGCATCAATCTTGGTGCTGTTAGCCAGTAGGTCCGTAAGGGCGAAAAGGACGATGGCGGCAATAAGGAGTACCGCCGACGTCACAAGGTTAGTGGTGTAGGAGGTTTGGAAGGCGTCGCGACGCTGTTTCGCCATACCACCCACCCCGTAGGCGGTGTCGAAGGGCTCCTTTTCTATCCACTCCCACTTTTTCGTGCGGTTGTGGTTGATGATGAAAAGAGAAACACCAATTGCTACCAGGACGGCGGCGAGGGCGAACCCCAGGGGGCCACGGGTGCTTTCCGAGAGGCCACTCCATGTGCAGAAGAAGATGAGGACGACAATGGCCAGGGAGCATAGCATGCAGCCGATGGCCATGGGGAGGGCGGAGTTTTCTTTCGCAGCGAGGAATGCGTTTGCGCCCTCGAGTGAGAGTTGCCGGTGGGTACTGTGGGTAAGGCTGGGGAAGGAATCCCCCGCGTCGGTGGGGGGAAGTTCCTCCATGTCGTCGCGAAGGAGATAGTCAGTACTGACCCCCAGAAGATTACTGAGGGCAATAATATGGCTAATTTCGGGGGAACTTTGGGAGGTTTCCCATGCGGAGACAGTTTGGCGACTGACACCAATCTTTTGTGCTAATTCTTCCTGGGACCAGTCGCGTTGCTTACGCAGTTGGATAATCTTGTCAGCCAAAATCATGTCAACTACCTCCGCTACTTCACGGGAGCGGAGGAGGTGGGAAGAACCTTCTCCACGGAGGGAGTTGTGGGGTCCGGAAGATTATTTTGGTTCTTCCGCCAGGGAATATAGATGGCAAGGAAAATAACGGCAATAACGATGAGCGTTGTCATCATGGCCGCAAAAATCTTGTTGATATTCCGAGCGCGCTGCTTATTTTCTTCCTCAATAGAAGCAATTTCTTCGGGAGATTGTGGCGTGTCTTGGTCGTGTACCTCTTCGCTGTGCAACTCTTCGTGGCTATGCACTTTTTCACTGCGTTCTTTAGTCTGGTCACTCACGTCATCATTATTATGCGTTTTACCGTGGCTATGTGTTTTATCGTGGTCATGCACTTTATCATGTGCTTTGTCGTGTGATTTGTCGTGTGCGTGACCATGTTTTCTGTCGTGGACGTGCAGGTGAGTGGGCGTCTCGTCAGCTATCTCATCAGCTTCTT
>ERZ501023.179-NODE-179-length-10099-cov-7.155217_pt1 | contig 10099 bp, 11 predicted proteins | sample MGYA00248839_ERZ501023 | MGnify/ENA primary metagenome ERZ501023 (study PRJEB25958, sample SAMN03398596) | human skin metagenome | study: EMG produced TPA metagenomics assembly of the Human Skin Microbiome Metagenome (human skin metagenome) data set.
TCGATTGCGATCAACTACAATCTGCTGCTCCCGGCTTAACCCGAACTCAGGTTAGTGTAAGTGGGTAGATAAAATAAATTTAAAAATGAGGTAGGTGAGATACCTACCCCAGATTCAAACTAAATTTACTGTTAGGTGAGTCGAAAAGCCTGCCCTAATGCTCAAAAAGCTATGCTCAGTTTATTATTGAGTGTTCTTTATTGGATGTTGCACAGTTAGAACTGTGCAAAGAGCATAGTGAAGTACGTAATTACTAACACTGCCCAGAATTAACTCAGTTAACCCAGAGTGACCCCGACGACCGATTACGATCAAATCAGCTTGCCAAGTATGGGCAAAATCACAAATAGTTCTACCAGGACTACCAAGGCGTTGGCTAAATTCTGCATTTACTCCTACTAAGATCGCCTCATGCTTACGGAATTGTAGTAGTTCTAAACTTCGCTTTTCAAACGCCTCCCACTCCTCTCGATAGCTCTCGATAATTTTGTCACTCCCTGCGTATCCTAGACCGGAAAATATTATAGGCGTAGATGGGCTACCTTCTTCTTCAGCAGATAGAACGTGCAGTAGCATTAGGCTTGCTCCAGTCAACTTTGCCAAATTAAGAGCTGCATCAAAAACATACTTACCAAATTCAGAAGTGTCTATTGCAACCAGAATCTTGTGAAACATATCTACTTCCTCCAGTTTGGTTCAACTACTTAATTAACATTGACCCCTACTCAGTCTGAGGCTCTGGATTGCCATAAAATTCTGACATCAATTGATCGCATTCCAGCTCTACGCGCGGCTTCTAATCCGGCTTCACTATCTTCGTAAACCACACACGCTTGCGGTTCAACTCCCAATTTTTGAGCAGCGAGTAAAAAAATATCTGGCTCTGGTTTTCCTTGTTCAACATCTTCAATGCTGACGATTGCATCGAAGCTGTGGCGCAGTTGAATCGCTTGCAGCGTTGCTTCCAAAACAACTCGCTCTCCACCGGAAGCAACCGCGATTGGAACCTTACCAACGTGCATCTGAGCAATTTTTGCCACTGGCTGAATTGCTTGAACTGTATGAATCAGGGCATGGTAGCGTTGTTATCGATCAGCAATCACGGATGCGGAATCAAATTCATAATCAAAGCTGTCTTTGAAAATTTGCAGCATTTCCACAGCCGAGGTTCCACAGTATTTGTAATACCACTCTTGGGAAATACGAGCGCCGACTGTTTGTAAGGAGACATCCCAGGTTTGAAAATGAACAGGCAGTGTGTCTGCTAAAGTTCCATCACAATCAAAAATGAGTGCCTGATAAGGTGCAATTGGGGCGATTTGAGAAATATCCATAGCCCAACAAGGTAAGTTTCTTGATTGTAGGAGTCAGTTCGCCTGGATGTACCTCAAACTTTCGCTGCACTTTAATTAATATGTTCTACTGACTCAAATAGTCATATAAGCAAGGGTGTAAAAGGCGCTTGCCAGAATGATTATCTAGAAAGACTTTAAGCACACGCGGATTCTGGACGATCGCTGCTTTTACTTTTAACTGCACACACCGGAGTTGTCCCGCGTGAACTGAAGTTGATAATACCCGCTAGCAAGTATTAGCGCCTTCTAGAACGTCTCCGCAGACGATCAACAACAACTGCAAAAATAATTACTAGACCTTTAACAACTAACTGCCAGAAGAACGACATATTTAACAAGGTCAAACCGTTGTTGAGAACGGCAATAATCAACGCTCCTAATAAAGTGCCGACAATAGTACCAATACCACCAGAGAAACTAGTACCACCCAAAATCACAGCAGCGATCGCATCTAATTCATAGCCATTTCCTAGCATCCCCGTAGCACTGTACAGACGGCTGGCACTCATAATCCCCGCCAAGCCTGCCAGCAAGCCGCTTACACCGTAGACAAATAACAGTACCCGATTTACCTTAATACCTGTAAGTCTTGCTGCCTGCTGATTACCACCTACAGCATAAATTTGTACACCCAAGACAGTACGCCGCAAGATAAACCAGCTAGCAATTACTGCTAGGAGGGCAATTACTACGAGCCAAGGCAATGGTCCGAGATAATTGTTACCGATCCAAGCAAAATTTAAATTCCGGTTGATTACCGTCGTGCCATTAGCAACCAAATAAGCAACGCCGCGCAGAGCAGTGAGCGCACCCAAGGTGACGATAAAAGGCGGCAACTCCAAAAAGGCAATTAATGCACCGTTAAGTAAACCCAAACCTAAGCCAGTTAAAAGCGCCGCCGGAACCGCTAACGCTCCGATTCCTGGCAATAGTGATGTCAAAACCCCTACTACGGCAGAAACCCCTAATATCGAGCCGATTGATAAGTCAATCCCGCCAGTAAGAATTACGAAGGTCATCCCAGTTGCTAGCACAATATTGATTGATGCTTGCCTGAGGATGTTGACAATATTACCAGGCGTGAGAAAGTTGGGAGTAAGGATAGTAAATAAAATGCCAATTAGTAACAGGATTGGTAAAATTCCTGCTACTTGAAGTAGATTATTTGTCGATTTGCGTCCGCCTGGTTGCGAGCGATCGCGCGTATTCCTTGCAGGTCTGACTATTTGACTCATGTTTCTACCTCACTTGCTCCGGTGGCGTAAGCCATAATGTTTTCTTGAGTAATTTCCTTACCCGTAAGTTCACCTTCTAAGCGTCCTTCGCGCATTACCAAAACGCGATCGCTCAATCCAATAACTTCTAGCAATTCACTAGAAACCATCAAAATCGCCATTCCTTGGGCGGCTAAATCGCTAATAATCCGGTAAATTTCACTTTTTGCCCCAATATCTACACCTCGCGTTGGCTCATCCAGTAGCAAAACTCTGGGGTTAATTGCCAGCCACCGAGCGAGTAGTAACTTTTGCTGATTTCCACCAGACAAATCCAGCGCTCTGTTTTCTAAATTTGCTAGCCGGATATTAAAGTTATCAACCGCTTGGGAGGCAACGTTGCCGACTTTCCGAAAGTCAATCAAGCCTGCCTTGGCATCACGTTTTAGGATATTAAGCACAATATTCTTACGGCAACTCATCTCTAAAAATAAACCCTGATCCTTGCGGTCTTCTGGTACATAGGCAATTCCCGCCGCGATCGCATCACTAGGTTTATCTATTTTCAACTGTGTGCCATTCAAAATCACTTCACCGCTTGCCTTGGGGTCAGCCCCAAAAATCAACCGCGATAGCTCTGTGCGACCTGCACCCACGAGTCCTGCTAACCCGACAATTTCTCCCGCATGAAGCTTAAAACTAGCTGGCTGAATCTTCCGCCCATCACTTAAATTTTTGACCTCTAAAACTACCGCACCCAGATTTTTCTCTGGTTGCCGTTCAAACATATCCCGCACAGGTCTACCGACCATCATTTGTACCAACCGCTCCGAGGTGATTTCCTCTCGCGTCAGACTACCAACATACTCACCATCGCGGAGTACACTGATCCGGTCAGCTAAAGCGTAGATTTCCTCCATCCGATGGCTAATGTAGATAATTGCAATCCCATCAGCTCGCAGTTTCCGGATTAACTCAAACAAGCGTTCTGTTTCGCGGTCTGATAAAGCTGCGGTTGGTTCATCCATTACCAAGATGCGGCTATTATCCTTCAGCGCCCGCGCAATTTCTACCTGCTGCTGTTCCGCAATTGAAAGGCTGGAAACTAGATCATTTGGTGTAAAACTTGCCCCTAAACTGTTAAGTACCTTCTCTGCCTCCTGGTTCATGCGATCGCGATCGAGTAAATACCCTTTGGTAAACTCGCTACCCATGAAGATGTTTTCCGCCACAGTTAAATTGGGTGCAACGTTGAGTTCTTGGTAAATCAACGCAATACCTGCTTGTCGTGCCGCTTTGGGGTCAGTAATCTTTACTATTTGACCGTTGATCCGAATTTCACCACCATCCGTTTCGTAAGCCCCAGCCAGGATCTTCATCAGTGTACTTTTACCCGCCCCATTCTCGCCCATCAGGGCATGAACTTCACCCGGATACACGGTTAAGTTGACGTTACTTAAAGCTGGTACACCATGAAATTTTTTCGAGATGCCTTGCATTTCGAGTCGCGGAATTATCGAAGATTGAGTTGCTGTCATTGCTGTAATTTTTGTAGTGCAGATATCGTGCTGGCAAGAAAATTCCCAATTATTCTTGCTACTCCGTCCAACCCTTGTAGTTTTTAACGTTCTCTCTAGTAATCAATTTGACCGGAATCAGGATATTAGGATTTTGGGGCTTCTTGCCGTTCAGGATCTCGTTGCCTACCTGAACTGCTTTTTTAGTCATGCCTAAAGGATCTTGGGCAGCAGTGGCGACAAACACACTACTAGGGTCTTCAATTGCTTCCTTTGCTTCTGGTGCGCCGTCTACACCGACAATGAAGAATTCATTACGTTTTGCCTGCCTTGCTGCTAGTTCTGCGCCTACCCCAGTTGGGTCATTAATCGCAAAAACTGCATCAATTTTTTTAAATGAGGTAAGCAAGTCACTCATTACCCTTAAACCACCATCTCTGCTACCTTCAGCATTTTGGTCTTTAGAAAGCACTTTAATGTTGGGGTATTTAGCCAAGATTTGTTCGCAACCTTGGACGCGCTCAACTACTGATTTAACTGGTGGCCCGTTAATAATTACAACGTTGCCTCTACCCTTGAGGCGATCTGCAATGTATTGACAGCTAACTTGCCCTGCTTGCAGATTGTTAGAAGTGACCGTAGCATCTACGCCGCCCCCCGCACCTGTATCTACGGCAATCACAGCGATACCAGCTTGTTTTGCTTTAGCAACAGCAGGGGCGATTCCCTCACTATCGCCAGCATTAAGTAAAATTAGGCTGGTGTTGGCAGCAATGAAGTTCTCCAGTTGATTAAACTGTAAGTTCAGGTCGTAACCACTAGAAACAATCGTAGTTCGGACATTTTCCCCACCGATTTTTCTAGCTTCGGACTCCGCGCCTCGTCCCATAAGGACAAAGAATGGATTACCCAAGTCACCTACAGTTACAGCTACTGATTTCAGTTTTGAGTTGGAATTAATTTGAGACTGTGTTGAATTATTCTGAGACTGTGAGCAAGCAACAAGGACGCTACTTGCTAGGCTAAGAAGACCTAAGGTAAGCGCGACTCGCTTCACGTTATATCTCCATATAAATGCTTTATTAAAAGTCTGCTAAAACGCTTATTTTAAAGGCAGCAGCGATGCTTGAAGCTAACAGTAATTGTCTGTCAACTTTGATAAATAATGGCGCTACCCCTTGACGTTTCCACAATTTCCAGCATACATATTACTTGTGACAGGTTTTGTAAACTTGTGACAAGTTTATGAGAAACTTCATAGTTTTTAACAGGAAAACTTGTGTTAAATAGTTCCCGACCTGGTAAGCGCGGTCCAGCGCCTTCTTGGAGGCTTGGCACTACACGCACTATTAGAGTACCGATTGTCTTAGCTGATGTCTTACTTAAACTAGCTAGGCAGATAGACAATGGCGAGGTGACTTTAGTTGATGCTGAACCGACACTGGATGAACAGGAAGGTCAGTAAAACTGCGTCTCAAAGTCAAATGACTTTTGGCAAGAGATCTCCAACTCGTCCTTCTTGGGGTTTGTCCAAGGGTAGAGTTAAGGTAAACGCAGTCTGATAAAATGGCGTTGAGTCAAGTGTTAAATCACCGCCGTGCGCTCTGGCAATTTCCCTTGATAAACTTAGTCCTAACCCTGTGCCTTCAACTTTACGAGTCCGCGCTGGATCGCCGCGATGAAACCGCTCAAAAATGCGATCGCGATCGCTCGGGGGGATATTTTTAGAGGAATTAGTAATTGTGAGTAATACAGTTGCTTGCTGTTGTCGAGCATAAATCTTGATCCAGCCATCCGGAAGATTGTACTTAATTCCATTGCTGATCAGGTTTTGCAAAACTTGGGTAAGTAAATCGCGATCGCCCTGTACCCGCAATTGGCTAGTAATTTCTGTTTGCACCTGAAGGTGTGGTGCTAGCAGTTCAATATCTTCCTGCATCTGATCCAAAATCTCCGACAAGTTTACTTGAACTCGCTGCAAACTCATGCGTCCGGCATCAGCTAAAGAAAGTAACAGAAGTTTCCGCACAATTCCACTTAGGCGACGCACTTCATCTAGCAAACTACTTAGGCTTTGCTGCACCTCTGACCCAGCTTCCGCTTGTTGCAAGGTTCGTTCCAGTTCTCCTTGAAGAATTGCTAGTGGTGTTTTAAGTTCATGCGCTGCATCACCACTGAAGCGAGAAGCCTGTTTAAAGCTGCGTTCCAGGCTTTCTAACATCTGGTTAAATACCTGAATTAATTCCACAAATTCTACATCAGTTGCACCAATCGGCACCCGTTGATCCAAACCGAGGACAGTTACTTGTTCAATTGCCCTAGTTAATCGCCGGATCGGTTGCAGAGCCTTTCCCGACAGCCACCACGCACCACCAGTAATTAGAAACAGGACAATAAATATTGAAATTAGGAAGATGTTGCGGATAGCTAACATTTCGCGATCAACTGTTTTGAGGTTAACAGCGATCGCCGCTTGAGTATAGGGAAAGGTGGCTGCACCAACGCGCCAGGTTCCTGTTGATGTATGTTGTGTCGCAAATCGCGGTGGCGGCGCATAACGCAATCGCGGTCTTTCTGAAGGTTCTGGCTTTGAAGGTAGCTGACGCGATGCCGCCAAGGGCGGCTTGCCTCTTAAGGCTCGCACTAGGTTATTCACCTCAAGCTCTGTAGACCAATTATCAGACTGATAAAGCGTGTTACCATCCGAGTCCTTGACTAAAAGAGCGATCGGTGTTTCCGCATCTGTGCCAAATATTTGCGGCGATAAAACTTTGTCAAACTGCCAAGAGCGCATATGTGGACGACCTGCGCGGAGCAACTGACTTTTTATCGCTTCATCCAGACGACTAACTTTAGCTTGGTAAATTAGCCACCAAGAAGTCATGCCAAATCCCACAAGCGCACTACCAGCTAGAACAGCAGATCCAAGGGCGATACGAGTCCGGAAAGAACGTTTCACAAATTAAGACTCCGGTTGACGAAACCGATATCCAACTCCCCGCACACTTTCTAGCCAGCCAGATCCCCCAATCGGGTCAAGCTTCTTGCGAATTCTTTGCACACACACATCGACAACATTGGTAGTTGGGTTAAAATCATAGCCCCAGACGTGCTCCAAAATTTGCGTGCGGGTGAACACTCGCCCAGGAGAGCGCATCAGGTACTCTAAAAGATTGAATTCGCGGGTGGTCAGTTCCACTGCGTGTTGATTGCAAGTGACTTCGCGAGTGATGCAGTCTAGTTTGAGCGGTCCAACACTGAGGATGTTTTGGCGATCGCCTACACTGCGACGCACTACTGCATGGATGCGGGCAACCAGCTCCTCAACAAAAAATGGTTTGGCAATATAATCATCCGCGCCAAGATTTAGTCCGGCAATGCGGTCATCCAATTCATTACGAGCAGTTAGCAAAATTACAGGCACATTCCGATGAGCTTGGCGCAAGCTTTTAAGAATCGCTAGCCCATCTTTTCCGGGAACCATGATGTCGAGCAACACCACGTCGTATTCATTGTCTATGGCACGATAATAGCCCTCATTACCATCATCGCAGTAATCAACAACAAACCCGTGTTCCCTTAGTCCAGCGTTGACAAAGTTAGCGATCTTTGCCTCGTCTTCAATAAATAGAATATGCATAGTCTCACCCGAGACTCTTATTGTATCTTCACGAAGTCATCGGACAGCGCCCCGCCGATGCAGCTTCGGCGGAGTACCGACGACAACCAGGCTACTTAAATTACAAAACTGTAATTTAGATTTGGTCAAGCTGTAATTTTCAGTTGGCTTAATTAAAACATGACACTACATTCACTATTAGCAAGGATTTCAATTGTCATGATTAAGCAACTGTTAGTTCTATCTGCTGCATCTGTTTTAATTGGCGGCGGTTTGATCACAACTAAGGCGATCGCCGATCAATCTACTCTAATGGCACAGACATCGCCACCAACTGAGCAACGAGAAGAAGGATCAAGACGACATGGTTCAAAGTTTGAACGTCTTACCGGACTAACCGCTGCCCAAAAGACTCAACTGCGACAAATTCACGAAGCTAGCCGTCAACAGATTGATGCTATCCCCACAGCCGAACAAAAAGCCCAAATGGCAGCAATTCGCCAGGATACTAAAACTAAGATGGATGCAGTTCTGACTGAGCAACAAAGGCAACAATTACAACAATCATCACCTGGTAAGGGAAGAGGTCATGGTTTCCCCAGAATCAGTGGACTAACCGATGCCCAAAGAACTCAGATGAGGGAAATTCGCTCTGCTAGCCGTCAACAAATGGATGCTATTCTCACAGCTGAGCAGAAAGCCCAAATACAAGCTATTCGCCAGAATACTAAAACTAAGATGGATGCAGTTTTTACTGAGCAACAAAGGCAACAACTGCAAGAGTTGCGCCAGCAAAAACGCCAAGATCGTCAGTCTCAGCAGTCTTAACTATTGCATCGCCTTTGCTCTAAGGTACGAGCTAGTATAGGCTAGTGGAAGTTAATAACCAGATTGTTTTTAATGGCTAATCTTGTGCAATCAAGCCGGTGATCGCTTCCCTCAAGATTTAAATCCAGTGCTGAAACCGAGCTAGGGGGGCGACTTCCTAGCTTTGGTTAACTGTACATCCCCTAATTAACAGTTAAAGACTTGAAAGCTTAGCAGCAAATGGTTGCGAACCATGAAGTTTTATAACGTTAAAGTAGGAGACATTACTTGGGTTACGGAAGGAATAAGTTGGATTAATGGTCAGCATCAATTACGGTTGTTAAAGTATCCAGATCAAGTAGTAGAAGTTTCTAAAACTGCTTTTACTTTGTAGAACTACAGATGCCTATTACCTCTACAGATGCAATAAAAGTAATGGAGTAGCTGTTGGTTATGGACATAAATGTGGTTGGGCAAAGAAGGTAAAAACTCGTTGATGCGAGTGGATTAAGCGCTCAGTTTCTTGGTAAATAGCTATGTGGTGAACACATCAGAACTGACATTAAAGACAATGATCGGCGATCGCCAATCAACACAATTGCTGAATGGTAATAGAAACCAGCGACAGCGCAGTTTTATGTTCGATCATTTTATTTGGTAGTAAACGCAATGAAAAAAGACCTTGTGCAGAGAATCTCAGTTGCCTCTATGTTTAAGCGACGAGAAGTGCTTGGCTTTCTTAGCGGTACAGCAGCCATATCACTTGTGGGATGCTTACGCCAACAGTCTGCCGCAGTAGAACCGACGAATACATCTCAGACACCGACTCCTTCATGCAGGGTAAAACCTCAACAAACTCAAGGACCTTATTTTGTGGATGAAAAGCTTAAGCGCTCCGATATCCGCTCAGATCCCTCAGACAATTCAGTGAAGCAGGGAGTACCGTTGCGTTTAGTGTTTCATGTCTCTAAGGTCAATGAAGGCTCCTGTACGCCCCTGAAGGGTGCAACTGTGGATATTTGGCACTGTGATGCCGAAGGTATCTATTCGGATGTGACTGATCCAAGCTTCAATACGGTTGGCAAAAAGTTTTTGCGTGGTTATCAAATCACGGATGCAAATGGAACCGCTCAGTTTCTGACAATTTATCCTGGTTGGTATCAAGGTAGAACTGTTCACATCCACTTTAAGATTCGCACTCATTCCGTGTCCCAACCCAGTTATGAATTTACATCACAGCTTTACTTCGAGGATGCTCTTACCGATCAAATCTACGCGCAGCCTCCTTATGCTGCCATTGGGCAACGCACGATAAAGAATGATCAAGATGGCATCTTTGGTGGGGAGGGTGAGCAACTACTACTCCAGCTTACTAAAGAAGCAGAAGGCTACGTGGGTACATTTGATATTGGGCTGGAAATTGCTTGAAAGATAGAAATCTGAACGAGACAATTAGCAGCTAGTAGCTTACAAGATAAAGATTAAGCTCCGGTACTACTAGGAAATACTTAACTTGATGGACGACGCGAACATCTTGACATCCTCCCCACCCTGCTTTTAAGCGAGGATGGGGATTCTTAAACCTCA
>ERZ501023.183-NODE-183-length-9892-cov-6.558809_pt1 | contig 9892 bp, 9 predicted proteins | sample MGYA00248839_ERZ501023 | MGnify/ENA primary metagenome ERZ501023 (study PRJEB25958, sample SAMN03398596) | human skin metagenome | study: EMG produced TPA metagenomics assembly of the Human Skin Microbiome Metagenome (human skin metagenome) data set.
ATCTATGTTTAGTTTTATACAAAAACAGTCTATATCTACTTTAATTGGGTTGGGAATAACGACTAATGCACTGACATCGTTATTGATAACACCAGTATTTGCTCAATCGACGTTTTACGATATGCAAAGTCATTGGGCTAAATCATGTATTATTCAACTGGCAAACCAAGGAATTATTAACGGCTATCCAGATGGAAGTTTTCGCCCAAATTTATCGATGAATCGAGCTGAATTTGCAACAATAATTGGCAATGCTTTTCCAGAGGCAGTTCGGACTCGTAAGTCAGTTAAATTTGTAGATGTTCCGGCGTATTATTGGGCGCACGAGCAAATAGCAGAAGCTACTCAAACACAGTTTTTATCAGGTTATCCTGGTAGACGGTTTAAGCCTGAGCAAAATGTCTCTCGCTCACAAGTATTAGTTGCTTTGACTAGTGGTTTAAATTATTCTCCAACTAGGGATACTAATAAAACTTTGAAAGTTAGTTTTGCTGATGCAAATGCAATTCCAGCTTATGCCCGAAATAGAATAGCCGCAGCTACTGAAAAACGTCTTGTTGTAAATTATCCTAACGTCAAGCTTCTTAATCCTAATAAAAAAGCTACAAGAGCAGAAGTAGCTGCTTTCTTATGTCAAGCGCTAGTTAATTTTAGTGAAGGTTCTGTAATTCCTAAACAGTATATTGCAGATACTGGTAATTCTGCGACTGCACATAAATTATTGAAAAATAATTATTGATAGGAATTTGGACATAATTAGGAATTAGGCGATCGCCCATTAGATTCTGATTCTTGCTTTTGGAGTTCTGCTAACTCTTCTGTAAGTGTCTTCTCCAGAGTTTCGATTACTACGGTGGGGTCAGCAGCTTGCTTCATGACTTCGGCTTCAGGATCGAAACGGTCTTTTACATCAGGTAAATCGCGGCGCAGTTCTTCAACTAAGGAAATTAGTTTAGCAATTTTCTGCTCAGATAGTAGGTTTAATTGCAGACTTAGCTGCGCTCGTTGTTCTGCTAGCTTTTCTTGTCGATCTTGCTTGATTAAGACTGCTACTGTCATTGGTAGTGCGATGATACCTAGCACCAGCTGTAGCAAGTCAAATGGAGGAGGATCGAATTGTGGTAAGCCTAAACGCGGTAAAGCGTTGGGAAGCAGCCACAGAATAACCACAAATGAGCTAAGGTACAAAAAAGCCGGACGACCGACAAAAGTAGTTGCAGTTTCTAAAACTCGCTGATGTCGAGGTACGCCTCGTTCTGCATTTGTGTGCAGCGCTACGATCGCTTCAATATTGTGACTAATAGGGTCTGGTAGTGGGACAATCGGGATATTGGGCTTGCTGAAATGGTGTAATGTATGCGATTCTGCTAATGGGCTTTCCTGCTGTGGGTTTTCCATGCTCATACTGTATCTTCTCTATTAATTCCTTGTTTAAGCTAACGCCTTATCAAGTTAAAGCTTTAGTTATCAGTAATTTTATTTTTTAATATCAACGAGATTTAACTATAACTATCTTGCTACTAGTGATGCTAAGAGGGAAATTCTTAACTTAGGCGATCGCACTTATTCTGAAATTGATGTAAAAATTGATACTAACTTCACTTAGCTATATCAGTTTTTGCCACACCACCTTGCTCAGTCTTTAGTAGTATAAAAACTCTACGGAAAACCCCACCAGAAGTGGCGCAAAACCCGTTCTGCATAAAGCTTACGTCTATTAATATATCGTTCATAATAGTAATTAAGAGAGAGTATAATGCAAAGCTAAATGAGAATACAATCATCGGTGCTAGTACATCTGGGGTTTGGTAAGTATGTGCGCTCAGATCAGGTAACAGCAGTTGTACCGATTGAAGAAGAGCGCGGACCAGGACGGCGGACTTTTATTCATGTGCAGGGACAATCAGACCCAATTATCGCCTCACGTGCTGAAGACTCGATTGTGCGCGATCTTGTGCAGGAGCCGCGTGAAGTTACCCAGTCACGCCAGCAACAGGAGATTTTACAGGATTTATTCCTTAATTTAAACAACGTCAACGCCACTGTGCGCCGGATTGCGCGTGACGAAGGTGGTCTTGATCTCGAACTTTTAGAGCGGCGTATCCGCGAAGTTCTCAAGGACTAGTAACACTTTAATTATTAGCTACGACGGTAAGTAAAGATGATATCTATCGCTTACCGTCTTCTTAACCAAAATCAGCAAGATAAACATTGTGCCGAACACGATAGCAGATAACCCGACAGCACTAGCTACACAAAAGCCTCGGTTATGGATCCCAGAGCGCGTATTGTTTACACCTGCTGCTCTAGAAGAGCCTTATGGTCAACAGATTTTAGCGCGTGTACAGGATCTAGACTTGCCCGTTGAGGAATTACCGCGAAATCGTTTGACTGGTTTACGTGGCGAAGATGAGCGCGAGACATACAATATTTCTAAGCGCACCCTTGCAGTTGTCACCGCGCCGCCTTCAGCATTTAAACTAAGTCCGATTCCGCCTTCGGCTGATTGGCAGTTTCATATCGCGGAAGGATGTCCAGCACATTGCCAATATTGCTATCTAGCAGGTAGCTTGCAAGGTCCGCCAGTGATTCGCGTCTTTGCCAATTTACCGCAGATATTAGCAAACCTAGCAAATTACGAGCGCTCAGGCGAGGATACAAGCTTTGAGGTGAGCTGCTACACAGATCCGCTAGGTATTGAGCATCTAACTGGTAGTTTGGCTGAATGCATCCGCTACTTTGGGACACGCCAAGATGGACATCTGCGCTGGGTTTCCAAGTTCGATGCTGTAGATGGACTACTTGAATTACCGCATAATGGTCATACACGCTGTCGCTTCAGTGTTAACGCGGCATCAATTTCCGGTCGATTTGAGGGCGGTACAGCACCAGTTAAAGCGCGGTTACAGGCATTGCGGCGGTTGGCACTCTTGCGATCGCAAGGCGGTGGTGGCTATCCTGTGGGGTTGGTGATTGCACCGATTATGTTTATGGAGGACTGGGAGTTGCATTACACTCAGCTTTTCGACTTGATCTCAGAAGCCCTAGATTTTGATTGCGACCTAACTTTTGAGTTAATTTCACACCGCTTCACACCAGGCTCGAAGGAAGTGTTAACTCAATGGTATCCCCAAACCAAGCTAGATATGGACGAAGAAAAGCGCACTGTTAAGCGTAACAAGTTTGGCGGTACGAAGTATGTCTATAACTCTGACACAATGAAGATTATGCGCCGCTTTTTCGAGAGCGAGATCGCGCGGCGTTTTCCCTCGGCGCGTGTCCTTTACTGGACATAGTATCTGGCTAGAAGTCGCAGCTACGCGGACTAAAGAGAATTTAGCTTGAATCTAAGCCCTAGACTTTGAGCTGAGGGCTTTTACAAGAGTTCTAGTAACTTGATAACTAGCAGTTCAGAAAATCTCGATGACTAGTGACTAATGATTAACTAGGTTAAGTTACCTTTAGATTCCTCATACGCTGCTTTTTGCTCAGGAGTTGACGAGCGCAAGCATTCTGCATGAATGCGCTCTAAACTTTCGATATACTCCTGATTTTGACTTAAAACTGGATTATCGCGAGTAGAAGCAATTAAAGTAATTTGGGCGCGTAGGGGCAATTTACGAAAAGCTTCTAGGCGTTTTTCAATAGAAGACATCTTAAAACCTTGAAATTAATTCAGAATCTCAATAACATCATTGCACCAGATTTATGTCAGTTGTCTACTTCCCAAAGTATCGACAAGTAATTGCAATACCCGATCCTTAATTGAGTTACCAGGTTTCTCATACTGAGATCAATATTACTAAATCTGTAGGACGACGGATGTTTGCTGTTGTGCCTACGTTAAGGTGTGGAAGAAGTCGTAATTTTAAAAAGAACAGCAGTTCAATCTCTTGCCGATACATTGAATGCCATTAATCTATGATGATTTCCAGGCTTACTTTTGGACTCCTGCTTGTGTCTGGCTGCTTAACTCAGTTAATAGCTTCACAACCAGCTACAACCGAAAACTTGACTGTTCTATCGTCAGCACGAATTAAAGATGTAGTACCCGCACTGAGCAACAATGCAATGACAACCCTTGATGACTATAAATGGAAAAACCGCTTGCTATTAGTGTTTGCTCCCAAAGAAGACGCTGCTTACCAGGATCAGATGCAGTTGTTTAAAGAACAGCAGCCAGGTTTTAATGAGCGAGATTTGCTTGTTGTGCATTTGCTAGCAGAAGGTACAAGCTTTATAAACAATCAACCTATAGACGCTCAATTAGCGACACAAATTAGAGAGCGCTTTAATGTGGCTCAACAGGAGTTTCAAGTTATTTTAGTGGGTAAAGACGGGACTGCCAAGCGGCGCGATCGCTCGCCTATTTCACCGGAAGTTATTTTCACTTCAATCGATGCCATGCCAATGCGCCAACAAGAAATGCGATCGCAATAACTAAGATATCACCTGCAAACGGTGTCATCCTCAGAGGTACACAATGTCAGAATCACCTAAAGTAGTCGTTGTTGGTGCTGGTTGGGCTGGCTTAGGGGCTGCTTATCACTTAGTTAAACAAGGCTATGACGTAACACTTTTAGAAGCTGGTGCTTATCCGGGTGGCTTGGTAGCAGGCTGGAAAACAGCAGGCGGACGCTCTATAGAAGCGGGAATACATGGTTTTTGGTATCCTTACAGTAATATTTTTAGCTTAGTCAAAGAATTAGGGCTAAGTCCCTTTACGCCTTTTACGCGCTCCTCCCAATATTCTCCCTCCGGCTTAGAAGTTGAATCGCCGATTTTTCAAGATTTGCCACAACTCCCCACACCCCTAGGAACTTTTCTCTACACTCAGTTTAAGCGCTTACCACTTATTGATAGACTTTCTGCTCTCCCCCTACTGTATGCATTAGTAGATTTTGATAATTCCGATGCTGCTTGGCGACGCTACGACGCTGTAACAGCCCGCGAATTGTTCAAAGATTTTGGAGTCAGTGCGCGGCTTTACCGTGATTCTTTTGAACCGATGCTGTTAGTGGGTTTGTTTGCACCAGGAGAACAGTGTTCCGCCGCCGCCGCCTTGGGGATGCTTTACTACTTCATTTTGGCTCATCAACCGAACTTTGATGTTGTCTGGTGTCGTGGCACAGTCGGAGAAATGATCTTTCGTCCTTGGGTGGAACGCATTGAATCCAATGGCGGTAAAGTTTTTACTCAACGACGAGTTAGCGATATAAAACTGAACAGCACTGGTAAGGCAAGCGGCGTTGTTTGCGGCGATGAAGTTTTTGATGCCGACGCTGTGATCTTTGCGGTTGGGATAAGCGGGATGCAGAAAATTGTTAGTAATAGCCCTAGTTTGCGAAATTATGCTCAATTTCGAGATATTAGTAATCTGGGAGCAGTGGATGTCCTGGCAACTCGGCTGTGGTTTGACCGCAAAATTAGTATTCCGCGTCCTTCTAATGCTTGCTTTGGCTTCAATTCAACTACAGGCTGGACATTTTTTGATTTGAATGCCTTGCATGACGAGTACAGAAACGAGCCAGGAACAGTCATCGAAGCAGACTTCTACCACGCTAACCAGTTTCTACCTCTCAGCGATGAAGAAATTGTGCCGCTTGTTCAACGAGACTTAGCAACTTGTATCTCCGCTTTTGCTGAAGCTAAGGTAATTGACAGTAGTGTAATTCGTCTACCACGAGCTGTAACTCATTTTGCACCTGGTAGCTATCAATATATGCTCTCGGTAGGAACAAGCATTGAAAACGTCTTCATGAGTGGTGATTGGATTGTTACTCGTCACGGTTCATGGTCTCAGGAAAAGGCGTATGTTACTGGCTTAGAGGCAGCAAATGCAGTGATTTCCCGCTTTAGACACGGCGCAAAAGCGCCAATTATCCCAGTTGAGGCAGATGAACTCCACATTCAAGTTGCGCGGCAAGTTAACCAAACAGTGCGTAGTTGGAGCAAAATATTACCAAATTTTTGGTTACCTTAAATTGGTTTACTCAGGTGCGATGTGTTACCCAGGCTTGACAAACTCTGGAGACAACCATTATGTGCAAAACACTCCACCAGAGTTTACTGAAAAACTCATTTGTAACCATCTATCATCCGTTGCAGATTGAAGTGAATTAAAACGTATTCCCGATAAGCATAGCGGTTTGATTGAAGTGTAGTTAATTAAAACTTGTTGGTAGAGGCAAGCTGCGTTTTGAATAGCTTAGAAGTTAAAATTACTAAGAAAGGTAGTAGCGCCCTTAAGGACTCTTGAGCAACTAAAAATATGGCTATGGGTTTTGAACATAGTTTTTATTGTAGTTGTTATAGTTTATGGAATAAGCAATACTCTGTTCCAAGATTCTGTAGAACTGCAAACCAGATTTAGATAGAAAGATGCATTAGCGGAATAGTTTTATATTGCCTAGTATTACTCTATACAAATGATAAAAATCCATCGAGTTTTAATCTGTAACCAAACATCTCAAGGATTATTCGGCAAAATTAACCTTGAAGGTTACATACCCTTAAACAGAATAAAGCTGAGTTCTACACCTTACAACCTAGAATTATATTTGATTTTAGAGGTAGAAGCTTATAGCAAAGAATTACAAAATAAGAGACTGTCCATTCACTTTGAAATGTATAATTTGGAGAATCATAAACTCGGTGATGCAATAATAGATTGTGGATCAGTACCAGAAATTGAATTTGAGATTCCTTTGTTTACTTTTCCAGTTCAGTTATATATTCCGGAGTACGGGACTCTAAAACTTACTGTAATAGTAGAAGGTAGTCCAGTATTTGAGGATTTATTCAAAATTGAACCAGGAGATTCAGCTAATTTCAACTTAACTAAACCATTAGAATCATCAGGAATCCTCTCTAAAGATAAAATGGGCTTTAGTCTAGCTCCATTTATAGGCAAAGCTAGTCAAGAAATTGTTTTTGTTGACTTGTATCTTAAGCCCGATTTTTTACTCGAAATAATACCATTAGTTCCAGCAGTTACTAATGTCAAAATTTTAACGGGAGAGGAACAAAAGAAAGAATATATTAAAGAAATATCAAAAACAAGAGCCATCTCAAACTCAGTTGAAATTAGGTTTAGTAGAAATAAAAGTGATAAACGTGGCTTTCATGACCGTTTTATCATCATCAACTGGATAGAGTATTTTCAGTTTGGACATTCATTAAAAGATTTATTACGTGGAAAAGTATCAAGACGAAGTAAAATGGTTGATAAAAAAGAAATTGATGATTTTAAGAAACATTTTGACAGTGAATGGCATAGCGCAGAAGCTCTGTGAAAATAGTTGTGTAAATGCTTGACGAAATACTTTTGACCATATCCGTTTAATTGGGTTGCTGGAGTAATCTCTGCTACTACTTCTTCAACCGAGTGACACAAAAAGCTCGTCTTTTCGTGAGCAATTATTTCTGTGTAAAACCCATCTCGATAACAATAACTGGTGTATCCGTTGCCATAGACTCGAACATCACTAGTCCAAACGGTTCGTGTCATGTAATCGGGAATTAAGTAAGAGTAGTAGTATTGTTTTGCTTAAAGTCTGCTCAGTTGTTTGGATAGCGATCGCATTTGACAAAAATTCACTAACAAAAGCGATCGCCAGCCTCACTCTAAGCCTCGCTGCGGAGTTTATCGAGTACACCCCGATCTTCTAGCGTAGAAGTGTCTCCAGAAACTTCTTCACCAGCAGCCAATGAGCGCAGCAACCGCCGCATAATTTTACCGGATCTCGTTTTCGGTAAAGCATCGGTAAAGCGAATTTCACCTGGACGCGCGATCGCCCCAATTTCCTTAACAACGTGCTGCTTTAATTCTTTGCTCAGTTCCTCACTAGATTTATGAGTACCTTCTAAAGTCACAAAAGCAACAATATCTTCGCCTTTGAGTTCATCCGGCTTACTGACTACGGCTGCTTCCGCAACAGCTGGATGGGACACAAGCGCTGATTCAACTTCCATTGTCCCCAAACGATGTCCAGAGACGTTAATTACATCGTCAACGCGCCCCATTACCCAGAAATAACCATCTTGATCGCGTCTAGCGCCATCTCCAGCAAAATAGACATACTGCCCATCTTGGGGGGGAATATGCTCCCAATAAGTGCGCCGGAAGCGCTCTGGATCGCCGTATACTGTTCGCATCATTCCAGGCCAAGGATGCCGTACTATTAAATAGCCACCTTCGTTGTTGGGGACTGGATTACCGTCTAAATCGACAACATCCGCCAAGATTCCAGGGAAAGGTAGAGTAGCAGAACCAGGTTTGGTAGGAATAGCACCAGGTAGCGGTGTAATCATAATTCCGCCTGTTTCTGTTTGCCACCAAGTATCAACAATCGGACAACGCTCTCCCCCAATTACGCGGTAATACCACATCCAAGCTTCTGGGTTAATTGGTTCCCCCACAGTTCCCAATAGTCGCAGGGAAGACAAGTTGCGAGCATTGGGTAAATCTTCGCCCATTTTAATAAAAGCCCGAATTGCCGTAGGAGCAGTGTAGAAAACAGTAACGCCGTGTTTTTCAATTACATCCCAAAAACAGCCAGGGTTAGAAGCACGGGGAGCGCCTTCGTACATCAGTGTTGTTGCGCCGTTGGAAAGAGGTCCATAGATTATATAGCTGTGTCCAGTAATCCAACCGACATCAGCAGTACACCAGTAGACATCCGTATCTTGAAGGTCGAATATCCACTTAGTAGTTATATGAGTGTAGAGGTTGTAACCTGCTGTTGTATGCACAACTCCTTTCGGTTTTCCGGTACTGCCAGAAGTGTAGAGAATAAACAGTAAGTCTTCACTTTCCATCGGCTCGGCTGGACAATGAGCAGAGACTGTTTGCTGGAGCTCGTGCCACCAATAATCGCGTCCCTGCTGCATTTCAATATCTTGTCCGGTGCGCTTGACAACTAAGACACTATGCATACTCTCGACAGCGTTATTAGCTAAAGCTTTATCGACTTGCGCCTTCAGGGGAACCATTGCATCTTTGCGCCAACCACCGTCAGCTGTAATTACTGCCTTAGCTTGTCCATCCACTAAGCGATCGCGTAATGCCTCCGCACTAAAGCCACCAAAGACAACTGTATGCGTTGCTCCGATTCTGGCACAAGCAAGCATGGCGATCGCCGCTTCCGGAATCATGGGCATATAAATCCCGACGCGATCGCCTTTTTGCACACCTAGCTGTTTTAAAGCATTCGCAAATTGGCAAACTTCCCGATGCAGTTGAGCATAAGTTAGAGTCCGCGAGTCTCCTGGTTCTCCTTCCCAAATCAAGGCGGCTTTATTTTTCCGCCAGGTAGTTAAATGGCGATCAAGGCAGTTGTAGGAAATATTAATTTTGCCACCCTCAAACCACTTGGCAAAAGGCGGTGTCCAATCTAATACCTTGTCCCACTTCTGGAACCAGTGCAATTCTGTTTCCGCCAGTTCTGCCCAAAATTTTTGCGGGTCAGCTTTTGCTTTGTCGTAGAGTTGCTGGTATTCTGCCAAACTTTTAATGTGGGCGTTTTGGGAGAATTGGGCAGGTGGCTCAAATAACCGCTTTTCTTGGAGAATTGATTCTATTGTGGGCTGAGACATAGTCATTAGTCATTAGTCATTAGTCATCAGTCAATAGTCATTAGTTATTAGTCATTAGTCAATAGTTATTAGTTATTAGTTATTAGTTATTGAGATTCAAGACTCAATGCTAAGGTTCTAATACTCGCTGACGAGACTCAAATACTGGATGATGAGGTTCTGCTCCTCGATAGCGAAACTACAAGACTTGATGCTAAGGTTCTGATCCTCGTTGGTGAGACTGCAACACTGAATGATGAGTTTCTGATCCTCGCTGGTGAGACTCAAATACTGGATGATGAGTTTCTGATCCTCG
>ERZ501023.184-NODE-184-length-9877-cov-6.634799_pt1 | contig 9877 bp, 6 predicted proteins | sample MGYA00248839_ERZ501023 | MGnify/ENA primary metagenome ERZ501023 (study PRJEB25958, sample SAMN03398596) | human skin metagenome | study: EMG produced TPA metagenomics assembly of the Human Skin Microbiome Metagenome (human skin metagenome) data set.
GGGGAGATAATATTTGATACCTCTCCTCTTGCCTATTGCTTCCCCCTCTGTTAAGTGTTGTTTTGGCAAGTAGACAACCGCCGTTACTTACAGTTGATCTAACTGCGATCGCAGACGCTCTAATTCATCGTCAACTGGTTGATTTGATTTTGAATTCGTTGCTGGTTCCGAAGCGGGTGGTAGTGATGTCTGATTTTGAGGGCTAGCAGGTAAGGACATCTGCGCTTTCATAGCTGCCAATTCATCATCAACGTCGCTACCAGCTTCTAGTTGGGCAAATTGACTTTCTAAATCCGCACCAACTAGCTCCTGTGCCGATTGAGCACGAGCTTCTTGCAATAACACTTTTTCTTCCATCCGCTCGAAAGCACCCATCGCACTGCTAGTTCCCAGTCTACCTACAGTGCTTTGCAGTTGCTCTTGAGCCTTGGCAGCAGAAATCCGTGCCTTGAGCATATCCTTTTTGGTCTTGGCTTCAGAAATTTTGCTTTCTAGGGCGACTAGACTGCGCTTCAGGGTATCAATCTGACCGACTTGCTGATCTAGCTGTGCTTTGAGTGCATTAGCGGTTTCTGCATAAGTTTTCTTACGCTCTAGGGCTTGCCGCGCTAAATTGTCATCGCCTTTTTGGAGAGCTAGTTGAGCATTGCGCTGCCACTTATTGGCTTCATTTTGGTTTTGATTATATTGTTGCTCGGTACGTTTTTGAGTAGCAATAGCTTGGGCAACGCCCTGACGTAACTGCACCAAGTCTTCCTGCATTTCCAAAAGAGCTTGTTCTAGCATCTTTTCCGGGTCTTCAGCCTTACTGACCATATCGTTCAGGTTGGCTTTGACAACTCGCCCAATGCGATCAAATAATCCCATAATTATGTTCCTTTTGCGTTTTCCAAAGTAATTGTTCGCGGCGCTGGATCAGAACTATCTAGTTCAATTTAATGGTCAATGAGTTTCTGCCCCTATTCTTAACATAAGCTCATTTTGAGGTTGACGCTGCATTCACGTAGTAACTTGCAAAGAATTTATTTGCCTAATCCTAGCGCCACTGCGATCGCCCCCGCAGACCAAGTTAAACTTCACATTGGATTGCTATGCTGTAACCCATGTTTTAACTATTGTGTAAATCCTTGAGTGCAGTGCCTAGCCAGCTTTCAAAGTTTTGTTCTTGAGTGGGGGAAGGATGTTCTACGGGAACTATCTGGTAGCGGTTGGGACGTGGTGCAGCTAAAGTAACTGCATAAGTACGGAGTTCTTCTTGGTGGAAAACAGTGACTTGGATAATGTCGTTTGGTTGGTAATCTTTCAGGCGATCGCTTAACTGCTGTGATTGCACTTTAATAGAGTCGATTGCTAGTAACTCATCTCCAGCATCAATTCCAGCTAAATAAGCAGGTGTACCAGTTTCGGCAAACTTAATTACTTCCCGTCCATTTTCGGTTTGCACTTTTACACCCAAAGTCGGCGTAGCTTCCTCTTGTTCGCTAATTAGTTGCAACCCAAATAATTCTAGGTACTGATTGAATGGTAATTCCTCAGTACCATCAACGTATCGTTTAAAGAAATCATCCAAATTTATACCAGCAACTGTTTCAATAACTTCCTTTAACTGTTCTGGTGTAAACCCAATTTCCGCTTGTCCAAATCGTTGCCACATGAGGAGCATGACATCATCAAGCGATCGCCCTTGTTGTCTAATTAATAAATCTAACAACAACGACACCATCTCTCCTTTCAAATAGTAAGAAATTTGGGAATTGCCACTATTTGCATCTGGTCGATAAAGTTTAATCCAAGCATCAAAACTCGACTCACTTAAAGGTTGCACTCCTCGCCCTGGTGTTGTCTGAAATCGAGTAATTTCTTTACTCAAATTCGCCAAAAAAGACTTAACATCATAAATTCCCGCGCGTAAGGGAATCACTAGATCGTAATAGCTTGTTGTCCCTTCACTAAACCATAACGAAGGCGTGTAATTTTCCTGATCGTAATCAAATACTTCTAAAGCTTTAGGGCGAATTCGCTTCACGTTCCACAAGTGAAAAAATTCGTGCGCTACTAGCTGCATAAAGCGATCATACTTATCTGAAGCGCGAAACCCAAAGCGGGGGTAGTTTAGGGAACAACCATATTTGTGTTCTAAACCACCATTATTTTGAGACGACAAATGTAACAGAAATAAATATCGCTCATAAGGCAAACCAGCAAATAAATCTGCTTCTACCTGAATAATTTTTTTGATATCTGGGATCATTTTGGCAGGATCAATGTTTCCCTTGCCCCAAATAGCTAATTCGTGGACTTTGCCTAATACCTCGAAGGAATGCAACTGATGACAACCAATTTCAAAGAAAGAATCTACCAATGTGTCAAAATCTGCCGCTTGGAAACTGTTGAGTTGTTCCGATGCTGGTAAAGGAGTAGTCACCCGCCACGCTGGTTGTGGCGGTACGATAGTAATTGTAATAAGTTGCTTTTCAAATTCAGGTATTCTAAAAAATAAAGCTGCACCGTTGAAGTAGCCGTGCGTAGCATCTAGGTGATTTGTCCGCACTGAGAGATCGTGGGCAAATACACGGTAACGCACCGTAATTGTGTCTGAGTAAGTGTTACCTCTTGCCTGCGTAGCAGATGTTTCAATTTGCCAGTGATTTTTACTAATCTTGCGCCAAGCTAAAGACTGTTCGCCTGCTTGAGCAGAAAAATCCTGCAAGTGCTTGGCGTATTCTCGTACTAGGTAAGAACCAGGTGTCCAAACTGGCATTTTTAAGTCTAAAGTCGGCAACTGCCAGTCTTGCAAGTGCAGTGTCACTTCAAACAGATGGAATTGAGGTTGTGGCATTGCCACATAGTAATCAATTTTTGGCGCGATGCTGGGGATGCTATTGGGGCGCACAGCTATTGCTTCAGTCATTTGTTAATTTTAGTTATTAGCTTTTAGACTAAATCTAACAATTAAGCATCCCCCCTGCTGCCCCTAATCCCCAAAGGGGAAGAGCGAGTTCCCCTGTCGTCACTACTCACTCCGTAGAGCCTGGGCTAACAGACATAGCTTACTCCATTCACTTGTAACTTGATGAGTTTTAAGGTTTAGCTCTTGGGCGATCGCAGCTATATTTTTGCCTAGCTTAGATAGCTCAATGATCTGGCGTTGTTTTAAACTTAATTTCTGCCAATATTGCCGCCACTGCTGGGGTGTTAAACCAAAGCTGTGTTCCTGCAATGAAGTTTCTAACCACCTATTAATTAGTTGGGGTTGATTTTTCAGTGCAAAAACTCGCACGGCATGGTAGCTTACTTTTTCTCGCAGTCGGTAAACCTGCTTGATGTCTAAATTTAACTTTTGGGCAATTCCTTCTGGGGACTTACCTTGAAGATACAGGTGTAACCACTGCACTGCTTCTGTTCCTAGCTCGCTTGCTAGATAAATCTCAAATTCCCCTTTTACTTCAGTTCGTAATATCTGTTGCTCTTCTAATGCTTGCATATCTTCATAGAGAGCGATCGCTTGATCATCTAGCAAGCTCACAGGATTTTCACTATCCTCTGTCAAAATCTCATCAGAAACTAACCGAATCAAATCCTTAGCGGGGAGCTGGGTTAAGCCACCGCGTTGTGTACGACGTAGGTAGTTAAAAAACCGATAAGCAAGTAACGGTTGATTACGCACTGGGCGCAAACAATACTCTTCTGTAGTAGTAAACAGTAAGGCATTTCGGAGACGCAGATCGCTGGTACACTGGGCAATCCACACCATTTGCTGTTGGATATTGCGATCGCTTTGCAGTAATTCATGCACTACTTCTTGTAAAACATCTACTACAGCTCGTTGGCGATCGCGACTAAGGCTAACCCAGGTGTTAATCTTATTTCTCAGCAACACACAACTACCTAATCGCGTCGTCAGGTTACGATAGATTTGCGCTGCTCCTAGCCCTAAGTAACGCTGTTTTAGGATGCGGTAGCGATATTCCATTGCTTGTTGGGCAATTTCCAGATCACTAGGATTCAGCAGCTCAAATCGCTCTAAATCTGCTCCTAGTAGCCAACGCACAATACTTTCGCGCGTCGCCGTACTTTGTTTGTGGCACTCAACACTCAGCCGCGATCGCCAATTCTGCGCTAGGTTTTCTGCTACCTTCGCTGTCAGATTGCCTTCTCTATATTCCTTTAAAGCTTGTGTGACAACCTGCATTTGTCCTACTTACTCCCTTCTAGTGCTGCTAATCTTTGTTTCACTAGGTTCGTTAACGGCTAAATATGCTTGTACTTCAACATTCACTTTGATAGAACAAAGGAGTTGTAAGCCAAATAAGCCGTAACTTCTAAACCTCTAATGACTTCTCAGGTCTAGAATTGGGAATAATGCAAGATTTACAAAAGTTTACAAACTAGGGGAATAAATCTGCTGCTGGAGGTAGGAGAAATTAAACTGTATGGATGTATGTACGAGGCAAGGAGACAGGAGGACAAGGGGAGGCTCGGGGTCCCCTCTGGGGATGGAGGGGAGAGGGGACAAGGAGACAGAAGACAGGAGACAAAATTAATTTCTCTATCTCCCCCAGTTTCTCCTCTCCCTCATCGCCCCGACCTTTAACCCCTCTTAATTGCTTCAGTTATGAAATAATTTTCTTTTCTACCTTTGCTCTGGCAGCTGCTCACCATGTTTGCAGTCACAGTAATCAAGTGATTTCCCTCACTTGGGTAATTTATATAATTTTTGTAAAGTAAAATTAAATAGCTTTTGAATACAAGTGATACAACCTGAGCCGATGGAAGATATACAACCGTTACAACGCCAGCTGATGTCAAAGTCAGGGGATGCGTTAACGAAAGGTGGTGAAGCGATCGCCTTATTCGATAAATTCCATCAGTTAATTCTGTTTAACCAAAAATTTGCTGATTCTTGGGGACTATCGCCGGAGGAGTTGCAGAAAAAGCCTAGTTGGCATGAAGTTTTTGCTGCTGTTGTCAAGCAGGGCTATTGGTCGCAAACTGATTATCAACAGTTAATTTCTGTGCTGGCGGCAGATGAAAGCTTCCTTGAGATTGAGCAAATTAACGGTATCTGCCTGGAAGTTTACACTAGCCTTAGCTTAGACCAGAGCCGCATATTTACTTTTCGTGACGTTACGGATGAGCAACGCTCCCAAGCTAAGTTAAACGCCGAAATTAAAAGGCAAGCTTTTCTACTTGGGTTAATGGAACGGCTACAGCCTGCAAGTGAACTCCGAGAAATTGGCGAATTTGCCCTTAGCTACCTTGTGCAGAACATGGGTGCTGCCTTCGGTGATATTAAAGTAATCACAGGTGAAGGGATTGATGCTGTGGCAAATCTCCTTTCAAATAAGATAACTGCTAAATTTATTGCGGTTTATGGTGAAGTTGCAATCGGAGAAATGGAAACACTGCTTAATCAAGGCATTCCTTATGGTCAAGGTTTGCTTTGGCAAGTGGTAGAAACTGGTTTACCAGTATTTATTGACGACTACAAAAATCACCCCCAGGCTGTGCCAGTATTTAGACATCCTGGTATTGGTAATTTGGGGCTGTTTCCGATTCCTGCTGCTAACGGCAACATTATTGGCATATTAACTTTAGAATCTCGATCTTCCCAAAAATTGCAGGATGCTCCCCAGCAAGATATGCTGCTAGCTGCCTGTCGAATGATGGGTGTAGCGCTGGAGCGGGCGCAAAATGAGTTACGCTTGTGCGAGATTAACGAAGACTTAGAGCGGGCTTCGCAGCTGAAGTCGGAATTTCTTGCCGCCATGTCCCATGAACTGCGAACCCCCCTTAACTCTATTCTGGGCTTTTCTGACTTGTTACTAGGGCAAAATTTTGGTGCTTTGAGCGATCGCCAGCTGAAATATACGCGGGTAATTTCTGAAAGTGGTCAACACCTACTGCAATTAATTAATGACATTTTGGATTTATCCAAGATTGAATCTGGTAAAGCTGAACTTTATTTACAGCCAGTTTCGATTGCGGCTTTGTGTCGGCAATGTCTGGAAATGATCCAGCCGCGAATGCAGAAAAAACGGCTGATTTTATCACAAGAGTTTGATTCGCGGCTGGGGATGGTGTATCTTGACGAGCGGCGTGTGCGCCAGATAGTGATTAATTTACTCTCGAATGCGGTTAAGTTTACGCCCGAGGGTGGGCAGATTACATTTAGTTGTCGCTTAACTTATGGTAGCCAACTACAAGGACAATTTCGACCGGATCGCAGTCCAATTAATCCCAGCACTCCTTACTTGTGTTTAGAAGTTCAAGATACGGGAATTGGTATTGCCCAAGATAAATGGAATTTGCTGTTCCGCCCGTTCCAACAAGTAGATGCTTCCTTAACGCGGCAGCATGATGGTACTGGTTTAGGTTTAGCGCTGACAAAACGCCTAGCAGAACTGCACGGCGGTACAGTTTCTATGGAGTCGGTGGAAAATCAGGGTAGTACGTTTCGTGTATGGTTGCCGTTAACAGAGATGCGTGAGGAGTTAACGGCGGCTAGTTCAAATGCAACTGCTCCGCTTGTAGCTGAAACTGTTTTAAGTGCTAATGATGCTAAATGCGTTTGGGTAGTAGAAGATCAGCCGTATAATCAGGCGTTGATGTCGGACGTGCTGGAACTAGAAGGCTACAGGGTAGAGTTAATCAGTGATGGTGGCGCAATGATGACAATGATTCAATCTCCAGTAGGAACGCCACAACCAGATTTGATTTTGCTTGATATCCAGCTCCCAATGGTAGATGGGTTTGAAATTGTCCGTCACCTGAAAGCTAGTCCCGCATGGCAAAATATTCCAGTAATCGCAGTTACAGCAATGGCAATGACGGGCGATCGCGATCGTTGCCTCGCTGCTGGTGCTAATGCTTATTTGAGTAAGCCTTTAAACCTAAATCTGCTAATAGAAACAGTGCGGACTTTGATTAATCCAGCGCCGAATTGAAACCGCAGCTACATAAGCAAAACTTGCCAACATAAATATTTAGTTTGCGATCGCCCAAGGTAAAGATTGCCGCCGGCTAGGCAATCACGCTAGATATTCTGCTAGCAGCGCAGCCAAGGATACTAGCCTTAAAAATCAGATGATAAACCGACACGGAAAGTTAAGCCAGGCTGATAGATGCGATTTGCTTTTTCGTAGCGCACATCTGTTAAGTTCTCTAGAAAAAGCGTTAAACCTAAATTTCTAAACAACGGAATCCGCGCTGCCAGATCCAAGTTGAGAAAAGACGGCGAGAAATCTCTAGGACTATCGCCTGGATTGTTAAAGAAAGCTCTACGTGCGCCACTAAAGTAACTAGCAAATAAATTAACTTGCCAGCCTCCAGAACGATAGCCGATGCCAAATTGTCCTACCGAGAATGGAACTAAGCCTAGCTGCAATCCTTTTTCTAGTCCGCTTTCAATTCGGGCATCTGTATAAGTGTAGTTGAGGAACGTTGACCACCGAGGACTGAGTTGCCACTTTAGCGCTGCTTCTAAGCCGTTTGTATTTACCAGACCAATATTAGCCCAACGCCCGTTTTCAATTCCTAAACGATCGTTTAAACTACTACCAAAGTAAGTAAACTGTCCTGTCAAATTGCGGGAAAAACCAACATCCACTCCCGCCGTCCAAGAAGAGCCAGTTTCTGGATCTAAGTCAGAGTTGGGTAACCAGTTATGAACTGTATCGTAGACATATAATTGGTCTAAACCAGGATTACGCTGTACTGATGCCCAACTACTACGTACAGCAATTCTTGGGCTAGCTGCCCAACGCAAGCCGACACTGGGGTTTAAATAATTACCAAACTCACTATTAAAGTTTTGCCTTAGTCCCAAATCTGCTTGAAAGCGATCGCTAATCTTCCAGGTATTCAAAGCGAACAGTGCTGTATGAAACCGATCTCTAGCTTCATTTTCAGTGAGGGCAATGCGATCGGGCGCTGTACTCAAAACATCACCATTTAAGTCACTGTTTTGTAAATCAAAACCCCAGCGCAGATTATTGTTTGTAGTTAACTGCCAGTCATGCTCTACTCTAGCGTTGAGTGTTTGCGAATTCAGTGTACCTGTGCGGAAAAAAGTATTTTGAGTTGAACCGTAAGTATTAAAGTAATCTTGGTTGAAAGAAATTGAGGTCTTGAGAATAGAATCTTCACCGCCACCGAGCAAACTTCTTCCAGATAAACCAATGTTAAATACATCATGGTCTAATCTATCTCTTTGTAACGGAAACCCAAAATAAAGTAAGCCTCGACGACTACTAATTTTGTAAGCATCCAAACTGATAGTATTTCTAGAATTTAAATCAAGAGTGGCACTACCATAGTAGTTGCTAGTAGCAGTATCTCCATTAAATAAAAAGCCTTCTGAATCGCGATTTGCTGCACCTACAGGCACGCGATAAAGGTTGTCTGCGGAATACTCTTCATAGCCAATGTTGAGCTTTAACGCTCCAAATCTGCCGCCATAACTCCCCCGATAATTAGACTGATTGTAAGAGCCAAATTCAGCTAAACCACTAAATCTTGGAATCTCATCACCTTGTTTAGTAATTACATTAACTACTCCTCCAAAAGCTTCGGAACCGTACAAAGTCGAACTTGTGCCACTCGATAATTCAACTGATTCAATAGCATCTACGGGAATACTGTTTAAATCAGTAGCACCATGATAAGTATTGATATTAGTATTGATTGGTCTACCGTTAAGCAGATATACAGTCTGATTAATTGACTGTCCGCGAAAGTATGTACCTGTGTGAATATCTGCGCCAAACCCAACATCGTTAATCGCAAATCCAGGTAATCCTCGTAATATTTCCGCTAAAGAGTTAGGATTTTGCTCTTGAATTTCTTCTTCAGTAATTTCATACACTGGAGAAGATGTCTCGGTAAAAGTATCTCTTTCTTCCTCTACTTCTAAAATAATTTCTGCCTCCTCGTTAGTATCAGTTTCATCAGGAGAAGAACTTGGCTCAACTACTTCTGGATCTGATTCTAAAGGCGTATCTTCTGTTGAATCAGGCTCTTGAGTTAATAAATTGGCACTGATGTGAGGAAGCTCTATGTTATTCAGATAAGGGATAGCTGCATTTTTTTCGTCTAACTTAGATGCAGTTAACTTTTGAATTAATAATTTGCTTCTCAGCTGCTGATTCTGAGAAGTTTTTGTGATGGAATTGAGTGAATGCGGTGAGTGATTACTAGCACTTGATTTTACTTGCTTTATATCTGTAGAAGTTGGTTCAGCTATAGCAACAGGCACAATCCAGTTAATTAAAGTAATGCTAGGTAGTAGGAAAAGTAATTTCATGTTTATCAATTGTGAAAGATGAATTAAGAGAAATTTTGCTCCTATGCGGGAGCTAATAGTTATCAGGGAGAGGTATCAATAATTGAAAAATTTAAGTTGACATAAGAAATAGATAGCTGGTAGGTATCAGAAATAATTTGCATAGCAAAGCTAGCGATCGCTCTACTAATGTACAGAGTCGCTAACAGCAGCCAAACAAGTATTTACTGCTCAGAACTTATATTAAATTAAGTAAATTTGTTGTCAGTGTCAAAAGACAGGCTGTCAAACTTCTTTATACACAAACTCTTCTCAGTATCAAGCTTAGTTATTAATAGCTAAAAACTATATTTTGGTAACTTTAAATCTTCTTTGCCCATATACCGTAGGCAAATACCTCTCTACTTACTAGAAATATTATTTTTAACTCAATTCTGTTATAATTAAAATAGCAAATTTATACTTTTAATTTGCAGAACTGGCTACTAAATTCATATTGAATAAATACATAAAATACTTAATATTTTGACTAAGGTCTTTGAGTAGAAATAGCTAATGTTGCACCCTTAACAGAACGCAAGCGATCCATAACAG
>ERZ501023.186-NODE-186-length-9666-cov-6.680262_pt1 | contig 9666 bp, 11 predicted proteins | sample MGYA00248839_ERZ501023 | MGnify/ENA primary metagenome ERZ501023 (study PRJEB25958, sample SAMN03398596) | human skin metagenome | study: EMG produced TPA metagenomics assembly of the Human Skin Microbiome Metagenome (human skin metagenome) data set.
TTCTCCTGGAGGATTTAGAACTCCTGGTTACAGTCAGCCGCTACCGAGACGTTCTCCTGGAGGATTTAGAACTCCTGGTTACAGTCAGCCGCTACCGAGACGTTCTTCTGGAGGATTTAGAACTCCTGGTTATAGTCAGCCGATGCCGAGACGTTCTGCGCCCCGTTACAACACTGGTAATCGCCCCTCTGGTTCGGGTTACGGTACGAGTACCTTACGCTCATCTGGTAGGTCAAGTTCCAGCTATAGACGACCATCATCTGGTAGTTTTGGCAGTAGTCGTTCTTTTGGCTCTAGCAGAAGCCGAGTTAGTGGTAGACGACGTTAGCCCATCAAAAACTAATTCATTAGACCTCCTGCACGAGTCAATTTTGTGTGAGTCCACGCAGGTGGACTTGGTTTGTATAGCCACGATTTTAATCGTCAGGCATTCATGCAGGAAGTCTATTTTGTTCTCATAGCCCTAGCATATTGATTCGGCACAAAAGCTTTATCTGCCTGGTGCAATTCTTGGGCTGCGCGATCGCACTGTCGCCAGCATGAGCAATTTGAATTCCTGGTACAGCACCATGCTGTTTGATAAAAGAGTTGATGCGCTGTAATGGTTCGATGTGTGATTCTGACCAAATTCCTGCGTCTCCTGGCGTAATTCGTCCCCGCGCTTCAACTGCTGTCGCTTCCGCAATAATCAGTCCTGCACCACCTACGGCACGAGAACCCAGATGAACGAAATGCCAATCGTTTGCCATGCCATCAATGGAACTGTATTGACACATCGGGGAAACGCCGATTCGGTTACGCAAGGTAACGTCTTTTAATTGATATGAGTCGAATAATTGGGGCATTTTTTTCCTTGATTAAAAACGAATACAGATTTTGCCGAAGTGTGCGCCACTTTCCATATATTTCAATGCCTGTGGCGCTTCTGAGAACTCAAACACGCGATCAATTACGGGGCGTAATTTGTGGAGGGCGATCGCTTTATTCATTGCCTCAAACATTTCTCGTGAACCCACATAGATACCCTGAACTCGTACGTTCTTCCTTAATATCGAGGCGGTATTAATTTCTCCGCTGCCGCCACTAAGAACACCAATCAAACTAATTTGTCCGCCATGACGCACAGCGCGTAGTGATTGGTTTAAAGTTCCAGCACCACCAACTTCAACAACGTAGTCAACGCCAATATCTTGAGTAAGTTCTTGTACCCGTTTACCCCATTCTGGCGTTTGTTTGTAGTTAATAGTGTCCGAAGCGCCTAATTGCCGTACTGATTCCAGCTTTTCGTCGCTGCTTGATGTCGCAATTACCCGCGCTCCCAGTAATTTGGCAAACTGCAAAGCAAAAATTGAAACGCCTCCTGTACCTTGCACTAAAACTGTGTCACCAGCTTTTACGCCGCCAGAAGTAACTAGGGCATTCCAAGCTGTTACAGCCGCACAAGGTAGCGCTGCTCCTTCCTCGTCTGTCAGATGTTCCGGTACAGAGACAACTCCATCTTCGTGCAGTACGGCATACTGCGTTAGCAAGCCATCTATCGCTCCACCTAAAGCTGACTGCGCTTTTGTTTCTGTTAGTTCACCACACAGCCATTTTTGGAAGAAAATACCAGCAACGCGATCGCCTGTTTTGACTTCCGTTACCCCTTCCCCCACCGCTACAACTTCTCCGACACCATCAGAAAAAGGAATACGAGGTAAAGGTAGCTTCGGATTGTACAAACCTTTAACTACCATCAAATCGCGGTAATTAAGCGAAACTGCCCGCAATTTAATTAGCACCTGTCCATAACCAGGAGCCAGATCAGGGCGTTCTATGAGAGTCAGGGAGTCTAAGCCAAATTTATTTTGAATTGCAAATGCCTTCATGATATTTTACCTTAACGTTAACGTTAGTTTAAGCTTAAAAAAACTCTTAGCTGCTGACTTCCTCAATAGACTGCTGGATCTTAGCGATACTCGTTTGTAAGTCTGAGCGGAACTGTGCTAATGCGGTAATTTTCTCGTCAGTCTCCTGGAGATGATTTTGCAGAATAGACAACACTTTCTGTTTACCTCGTAAACCCGTTGACTCTTCAAAGTACAAGTCAATGACTGTAGTAATTTCTTCTAAGGTTAACCCAAGTGACTTAAGACAATCGATTTTTTGGAGTTTGGCTAGCTCAGTTTCTGTGTAATACCGAAAGCCAGTCCCCTGACGCTCACTAGGACTCAGTAACCCTAAATTTTCGTAATAGCGAATTGTTCTCGGAGTTACGCCTGCTTTTTGAGCTAGTTCTCCGATCCGCATTTTTTCTATCACTTTTAGGCATCAATCAACATTGACGTTAACGTTAACTTAAATCTAGTAATTTTTGGGAAAACTGTCAAGCGCTGCGCCTAGAGAGCGATCGCCAATTATAACTATGATGCTTGTACAGCCTCTAAAAACCACGCTCCTACAGAAGTATTATCCATTTGCCGACTACGCCGCAAACCTTCTGCTAATAAAGAAATATCCAATCCAGGCAATACACTAGAGTAATTAATCCGTTGACTACCACCATCAGCAATGATTTTAAAGGCAGTAATTTGCGCCTTTTTGACATCTACCACCCAGTATTCAGCAACCGCCAAATCTTCGTAGAGTATGCGTTTTTGTCCTAAGTCGTCAGCTAAAGATGTGTCAGCAATTTCAATTGCCAAGTCAGGAGCTGCATTGCTATTTAGCTCAACTATAGAACTGCCTGTAGGAGCTAACTGCACTCGTTCTCCAATATAGTAAGATACATCCGGTTGAGCTTCTCTAACACCTTGCTTGCGGTAGCTACAGTTGATCAGAAGATCCAGCTTGATCTTTTTAGCAATACCAAATTGGTTGATTAATATAACAATAATTCCATGATCATCAGCGTGATCAGCTCCAACAGGAGACATTTCAATTCTTAACTGTCCATTGTGATAGTAGCACTTGGCTTTTTCGTAGACTGGATCTGCAATTGCCGCAATAAATTCATTCCAAGTGCAATCAATCCAAGTATCAGTGAGCAGTTTTGTCTGTAGTTCATGCATAAATTAGGTGCAAAAGAGGTATAAACTAAACTCCCGTTTTGATTAACCAAAACGCGATCGCTTACATCTTTAACAGTAGCAACAACTTCTTCTTGAGATGAAATTCTACTCGCTAATATGATAGTTAAGTGACCACCGAGACTCAATTGGCATCTGCGCTGCTTCGCAACTTGCTTCTAGATGCCTTTGTTGAGCAGCAGCTTTGCGAATGGTAATAATTAATTGATTGACTTGAGTACGTAAAGCTGGTTTTTGGCTCACTGCAGACATTGTTTGTTGCTCTAATAGTTGCAGTAGTAGTTCGTAATGGATAGATGATGGCAGGGGAATTGTTTCCATGAAAGCTAAACCTATCTTCAGTGTTTTAACTACTGAGTGCTATTTAATACTATTAACAACCCAGTGCAGGTAAGTTAAGCAGAGTGAAACAGAGTAGCGATCGCTGCTTCTGGGTTTGCTTGCTTTACCAATGACTCGCCAATCAACACTGCTGCTGCACCTGCTGATGCAACTATAGCCAAATCATCTGGAAAGTGTAAACCTGATTCACTGACAACAAGAATGCCCCTGTCTTGTAATTGTTGGCTTCGTGCTGCCAAAATATCACAGGTAGTTTGCAAATCAACTGAAAAATTTTCTAGGTTGCGATTATTTATACCAACCAAAGTAACGCCATCCAAAGATAACACACGGTCAAGTTCTGCCAAGGTATGAACCTCAATTAATGCTGCCATTTTCAGCGCTTTGGCAATTTTGAGGAAGTATTGCAAGTCTTGATCGCTTAGGATAGCGGCAATTAGCAAGATGGCATCTGCGCCCCGGACACGCGCGAGGTACATTTGATAAGGATAGAGAATAAAATCTTTGCACAGTAACGGCAAATCAACTGCGGCGCGAATCTGAGTTAAGTAATCAAAGCTACCTTGAAAGAATTTTTGATCTGTGAGTACAGAAAGACAGCTAGCACCGCCTTTTTGGTATGAGAGTGCGATCGCTACTGGATCGAAATCCTGCCGCAGCACACCTTTACTGGGAGAAGCTTTTTTAACTTCCGCAATCAGTGCTGGTTTGGTTTTACCTTGGCGGAGGGCAGCAACAAAGTCAAGTGGCGGTTGTGCCTTAAGTGCTTGACTTTGTAAATCAGCTAAAGGAGTTTTTTCTCTCAGTTGAGCAACTTCTATTTCTTTATGCCAAACTATTTCTTCTAAAATGTGGCTAGGTTCAGCATCCGGCATAGCGACTTGATAGCGCCAAGTTTCTAAAGTAATAGCTGGGTTAGGTGGGCGGCGACGAATTTGCATACTAGGAATTAGGGATGTTTGGTGTAAAGTGTGAAAACTAGTTAATGTTTTTAGTGACAGTCATTTTTTATGTTATTTTATATTTTTATTAGTTGAGGTATATTCTTGTTAATTAATTCTATTTTAAACTAGTATTTACAATTAAATTTACTCGCTTTTTTTAGAGTGTAGTCAATTTTTTAGCTTTTATATTTAATTGCTCTATTAACAATAATGAACTCATTTATTTTAGGGTTTAACTTAATTTAATAGGTTTTCTTTAAATAGTGGTAATTCTTTTATATCACTTTTAGATAGTAAATCTGCTGATTTTTTTGGAGGTAAATCACTGGGAGGTTCAACAACAAGAGGAGCATTTCTTTCAAACCTCAGCTTTGAACTAGTTATATAGTCCTCATCAAGCTCAAAAGCTAGCCAGCGCCTCTGTAATGTTTCTGCTACTCTGCCCGTCATATTAGAACCTGCAAAGGGATCTAAAACTAGATCGCCTATTTCAGTACACATATTAATAATAAACTCAGGTAAAGCTTGGGGAAACCTTGCTGGATGAGGCTTTATTCCTTCTTCCTTACATCTTTTTTGATAATAGTCATTTGAAGCTGTATTAGAAGCTGAAATAACATTAACTGGTTGGAGCAAATCTTCAGTGATGTTGTCTAAACTAGTTAAAACAGGCTCACCAAAGTTGGCGCGATGCTCACTGGAATGCGATTCCAGTGAAGCGCCAACTTCTATTTCTTGCCTATTTTCTATATCTTGAGCATCAATAATATTTGGGGGAATAGCACCGCCTCGGTCATTTTTAAATTTTGTCGATATGTCATGTCCAGATGGGCGAAGTTTAGCTTTATAGCCATTTTGCAAAAGATTTCTCATTGCCTGACTATAAGGTTTTAATACTCTCCTATTATTAGCTTTTGGATGTGGGGTTTTAGCAAGCCACCAAACAGTATTCACAGCATCTTTAACTCTTTCGCGGCGGACTGTAACCCATTCAGCCGGAGTAGGTAATTTAGCAGGATTGTACCAATACAATTCTTGAGCTAAATAAAAACCTAGACCATTCTTTTCTGGAGGTTTGCATAAATTAATAAGCAGTTCATAGTGATAAAGTGAGCGTACTGGATAACCTTTAATCCAACTACCGCCGATATCAATTACAAGTGAGCCGCTTGGTTTGAGAATCCTATAAAAGTGATTAGCGAAATTTTTGAACCACTGAACATATTGTTCAGCATCAACGTTTCCGTACTCTTTCTTGCGTACTAAAGCAAAGGGTGGAGAAGTACAAATTAAGTCAATACTTTCGTCGGGAATCTCTGCCATTAACTCTAAGCTATCTCCTAGATACGCAGCACCAAACTTAGTCTGGTAGTAAGGACTTTGGTTTAATTTCATGAATTCAAGAGCTATGAGTTTTTAAGATAAATGTATGCAGCAATGTGACAATAAAGGCAACTGTTATTAATTGCTGCAAAGCATTAATTGTTGATTTTAAGGAACTTGCGTCGTAGTTAGGATATCTCAAGTAGCGCTACAACGAAAGTTCAATATTACGATCTTGAACTAAGCGATCGCCCGTTTATATGCTTCGTCTAGCACTTCCGAGAGTGTGGGGTGCGCGTGGACTAGATAAGCCAAAGTATGCACAGATTGGCGATTGGCGATCGCCGCCGAGGCTTCGTGAATTAAATCTGAGGCGTGGATGCCTAAAATATGAACTCCTAGCACAACGCCAGTATCTTTACGGTAAATTACTTTTGCCATGCCGTCTGCTTCGCCTTCAGCGATCGCTTTGGAATTGCCTTTAAAGTAACTTCTTACCGCGCCAACCTCAAATCCTTCAGCTTTGCCTAAATCTTTAGCCGCTTGCTCTGTCATGCCTACATAGCTAATTTCTGGGTGCGTAAAGGCAGCAGCAGGGACACTGAGATAGTCTACCTCGCGCGATCGCCCACAAATATTTTCTACCGCTACAATACCTTGCCCAGAAGCCGCGTGAGCTAACATCATCTTGCCGTTAGCATCGCCAATTGCCCATAAATGCGGCACAACTTCACCTGCTGATAACACCGCCATGCTGTCATTTACGGGAATGAAACCGCGTCGATCAATTTCTACACCTACAGAGTCTAAACCTAAGTCTTGGGTAGCTGGGATGCGTCCAGTGGCAACTAAGCAAGCATCCACTTCAATTATATCTACAACTTCTTTTGTTTTAAAATCAGCTAGTTCGATGACTACAGGCGTTCCCGGGGTAACTTTCTTTGCCATGATCCCCACCTTGGTTTCAATGTCGCGGGGAGTAATTAGCACTCGCTCTGCAAGTTTAGCAATATCGCGGTCAAAACCTGGCATCAGATCGTCTAAGGCTTCAATCATGGTAATTTCTGAGCCTAAAGCTGAGTAGACATCAGAAAATTCTAAACCGATGTAACCACTACCAATAATTGCTACCCAGTCTGGTAGCCACTCTAGTTTTACGCCGTTGTCGCTGGTAAAGACAGTTTTATGATCAACTTCTATCCCAGGCGGAACAAAAGGCACTGAGCCAGGGGACAGAATGATGTCTTTTGCTGTAATCGTTTTTTCACCACTGTCTGTAGCAATGGATACTTTTTGCGCTCCTGCTAGCTTACCCCAACCGCGAATAATATCGACTTTCAAGCGTTTGAGGCTGTTGGTTAAATCGCCTTGAATTTTGGAGACTAGGTTATTAGCATGAGCGGCGATCGCCCCGCGTTCAAACTGGACATTATCTACTTGAATACCTAGCGACTTCAGGTGATGAGCGTTGCGTAATTCTCGTACTCTTCCAGCAGCAGCCAGCAGTGCTTTAGAAGGAATGCAACCCCGATTAACACAAGTACCACCCATATCGGCGGCTTCAATAATTGCTGTTTTCAACCCACAGCTAACAGCGTGTAAAGCAGCACCGTGTCCCCCTACTCCAGCGCCAATAATTACTAAGTCGTAATCGAACTCTTGACTCACTTCTTCGCTCTCCTGGTGCGCGTTACCTTTTTTATTCTCAACTTGACTGAGTAATCCTTGCAAGTCTCTTGGTTTTAAAATCACCTAGCAAGTGTAGAATTGTCTGCTATTTGTGGAAGCCCAAGAAATTTACGAATGCAGTTCGCTATATAAAGTAGCTCTTGGCACTGATCAATGCTACATAGTTTGTACATGATTTGGCGATCGCCTGATAGCAAGAGAACAAGTCGACAACATTCGCTGTCTGTATCCTCTTCAAATCTCACACTACAGTCACGTAGTTCATACTCAGTAGTTTGAAACCCGAACAAGTTCCATGCTTTCACAGTTAACTTGCCACGAGTTTTATCAAAAATGTACTTTTTTTGCCTAACAGATAATGTCTTAAGGGATACCACCGTAATTAGAGTCATTAAGCACAAGGAAAGAATTATCATTTGAGTAGGATATTCTTGTTGAATTACTAAAGATGGCTGTTCAAAGTTGTGGAGAAAATTATTGATTTTTGAGGTAATTACTTGTTGCTGTTGGTAATTATCTCTATAGTCGCTATAAGGATATGCACCGTTACTACTCAAAAGCACGATTTGATATACAGGAACAAGATGACTACCGAAGTGATCAGCGCTACTAGCGATATATTTAGTATCAATTCTAACACCTTGTAACTGACTTAATGAAACCTCTCTTGCTTTTAACAGCCCAAAACTCGTTGAATTTATTAATATACAGTTAACTTTATTTGCCTCTATTCGGCTACAAGAAAGCACTACTTGTTTAGAAAGAAGAATTACTAGTATCCCGATTGCCAAGGGAAAGACAACCAGAATAGCTAATAGCACTTTCCAGGTAGTTTTACTTAATTTGTTGCTTCGCCAAAGTGTTAGCTTACTCGACGTTTGTTTTACAATTAGTGAGCGTAAAATTGTGGACATATTCTTAAAAAATTAACATTTTTTAGAGGGTTTAGAAAGTTGCCACTACTCATTCTCACTACCAATTTTACTGGATTTAGCAATAGTAAACTTTTGTCAATGCAGTATTGAGTGCTTTTATTGAAATGCTTGCGTAAAACAAATTGTAGGTTGTAGATATAAAGGAAATTGATAGCATGACGATTGCCGCATCCAAACCAATTACTTTAGAGGAATTCCTGAAACTTCCCGAAACTAAGCCAGCAAGTGAATACATTGACGGGGAGATTATTTACCAAGCCGATACCAAAGGGTAGACACAGCCGCTTGCAGGGCAAACTTTGTGTTGTAATTAATCAGGTTATAGAGGAACAGCAGATTGCATACGCTTTTCCTAAGTTACGCTGTACGTTTGGCGATCGCTCAATTGTTCCTGATATAGCCGTATTTCAGTGGAACCATATCCCCTTTACTCCAGATGGGGAAATGCCTGATAATTTTGAATGATATCCAGATTGGACTGTTGAAATACTCTCCCCCGAACAGAAGCCGAATAAGGTAATTGGTAATATCCTTCACTGTCTACGACAGGGCTGTCGATTAGGGTGGTTGATCGATCCTGACGATCGCAGTGTGCTAGTATTCCTGCCAAACCAACAGCCAGAACTGTTACAAGGAGGCGTTAGCGAAGCGCTTCCTGTGGAAGCTCGCTTGCCATTGCTAGCAGGAATTGAGTATGTGCGGCTACGGCTAAGATTTACTATTGAAGTTAATTCGGTATAGCTGTCAAATGTTCAATCAAAATTTTACTACCAATGATAATTAGAATTGCTCCGCCGACTATCTCAATTCTATTTTGAAATAATTCTCCAAATTTATGACCAATAAATACTCCAATAAATGATAAAAAGAAGGTGATAAATCCAATAGCAGTAATTGCCGGTAAGATAGAACTTTTTAGCAAAGCAAATCCGATGCCAACAGCTAAAGCATCTATACTAGTCCCTATAGATAATGTAATCAAAGTATAAGTATCTAATGGGTTGAACCGTTTAATAATTTCATCTTGATTTGATTCATAAATCATTCTTGCTCCCAGAAAACCTAAAATGCCAAAAGCAACCCAATGGTCTATGGCTGCTACTATATCTTGGAAGATTAGTCCTACCCACCAACCTATTATTGGCATAAAAGCTTGAAAACAACCAAAAAATAAAGCGATTTTTAGAGCTTTATTTATTTTTATATGCTTAATTTTTAAGCCACTGGAAATAGAAACAGCAAAAGCATCTGCTGCTAATCCTAGTGCAATAAATACGGTTGCAATTAAAGTCATTTATCTGCTGATAATGAGCAAGAGTTAATCAGGAAAATTTTACTTTTTATTCGTTCAACATAAGTTTACAT
>ERZ501023.187-NODE-187-length-9665-cov-3.837669_pt1 | contig 9665 bp, 11 predicted proteins | sample MGYA00248839_ERZ501023 | MGnify/ENA primary metagenome ERZ501023 (study PRJEB25958, sample SAMN03398596) | human skin metagenome | study: EMG produced TPA metagenomics assembly of the Human Skin Microbiome Metagenome (human skin metagenome) data set.
ACCAGGTCAGGAACTAAACCTGGGCTGACAGACACGCGTCGCTGAAATTAGGCAGCGAGGGCGTAGTCACGCTGAGAGTTCTTCTCTGCGTTTATTGGTTGCTACGACGCTTAACGGTGGTCTCTAGCCTGCACCGGCACGCTTCTCCTGACGCAACATACGTAGTCGAAACCGTTCAGCCCCTCAGAAAACCAAAAGGCTTATCACCTGAAAATCAGGCGATATTTCAGGATATCCAATAGTGAAGGTATGGTCAATAGGCTGCAGAATATTTTTATCCGGGCATGCCTTTCACACGCCGGCCAAGTTCCCGGATAACATCGCGCTCAGCCTGGCGGCGTGCCAGATCCTGCCGCTTATCGTGCGCTTTCTTACCTTCTGCAAGGCCTAATTCCACTTTGCATAGACCATCTTTAAAGTACAGTTTTAGCGGCACTAAAGTAAGGTGGCCATCGCGGATCTTACCTTGTAGGTAGTCAATTTCGCGGCGGTGGGCAAGCAGTTTGCGGGTGCGGCGCGGGGAATGGTTCGTCCAGGTTCCGTACGAGTATTCGGGAATATGGAGGCCGCGGAGCCACAGTTCCCCGTCATCAATGGATGCCCAGGCGTCCACCAGGGAGGCTTTGCCTTCCCGTAGACTTTTGACCTCGGTGCCCACCAACATAATGCCAACTTCATAGGTGTCCAGAATGTTGTAGTTATGGCGGGCAGAGCGGTTAGTGGCAACAGTAAAATTGCCACCATTTTTCGCCAATTCAGCAGCTTTTTTCTGCTGGGCCTTTTTCGACTTTTTACCCATCTAATACCACTACTTCACTACCCTATTACCGCACTTATCGCCGCACGTAAATAGGTAGTACCACTACTGATGTCAGTGCGGCACCAATAACTGCAACAAGGATAAGGATGGGGGACACAAGCCCCACATCTGCGGCAGTTATCTGCGCTATCGCCCTGCCTTCCCACACGTTCTTTAAAAGTGGTGTCAGTATCCAGGCATGCACGGCGAATAAGCCAGCGATAGCTACCAGGGAGCCAATGAAGGAGCTCATGACAACTTCTAGTGTGAAGGGAGCTGTAACAGTAGTTCTACTGGCACCGACAAGGCGCATAATTTGTGTAGTTTTACGGCGGGTGAAGGCGGCCATCTGCACCATATTGGCAATAAGGGCAATAGCGCCTAGACCAAGGAAGCCGGCAAGTGCGTATGCACCATTCCGGGTGAGATCGAGGAAACTGAAAAGACGATTAATGAGCTCTCGGGAATCTGAAATATAGATTGCCGGCTGTCCACTATGCGCCTGCACTGCAGGTTGAGCCACATCTGGGAAACGAGCCACAGTTGTCTCTACCGGAGTAGTATCCGTGTTTTCGCCGTCTAGCTTCACTAATAGTGTACCGGGCATAGCGTCAACCTGCGCCCGATCGAATAGTTCAGCAGTGTCGGCGCGGGCGGTTTTTTTACCAACATCAAGTGATTGTTGCTGGTTACGGTAGCGGACTGACTTCACTCCCTTTGTGTCAAGAAGGGCGCTGCGGAGGTCACCACACCCACTCTTGGAGCAGTCAGCGTCTTTCACAGCAACTGTTGACTCAACAAAAATGGAGATTTCAGTACGATCAACCCATTCTTGTTTAGAATTATCGGCCATTCCCGCAATCAGAATGCCCACACCCAGCATTACGAGGGAGATGGAGGCTGTGACGATCATGGCGAATGTAATGGTGAGATTACGTCGTAGCCCTCGGAAAGCCTCACCGAAAAGAAACTTTGCATTCATTGGTAGGCTCCTTACACGCGCCCATAGACGCCGGACATTTCATCACGAACAACTTTGCCGTGACGCATCTCAATAACGTGTTGACGCAGTTCGTCAACAATACGATCGTCGTGCGTGGCCATGAGAATAGTTGTCCCAGTGCGGTTAATCTTCTGCAGCAAAGAGACAATCTCGTCACTAGTTGCACGGTCTAGATTACCTGTGGGCTCATCGGCCAGCAGAACGAGTGGATGGTTAACGAATGCGCGCGCAATAGCAACCCGCTGTTGTTCACCACCGGAAAGTTCGTTGGGGAATCGACGTCCTTTACCTGCTAGACCCACCATATCGAGGGCCTCGGGCACGGCATCCTTAATAAAGCGATCCCGTTTACCAATAACACGTAGTGCGAAAGCAACATTCTCTTCCACTGTCATGCGTTCCAGCAGGCGATAATCCTGGAATACGCACCCAATGTTTCGACGGTAACGCGAGATTGCCCCGCCGCGGAGTTTATCTACTCGCTGGCCGGCAACCGTAATGGTGCCTGAACGGATCTTCTGGTCTGCGAGGAGTGCAGATAGCACAGTAGATTTACCTGAACCAGATGGCCCGATAATAAAAGCGAATTCGCCTTTATCTACTTGAAAACTGACACTGTCGAGCGCGGGGCGGGTGGCGCCTCGGTATTCAACTGATACATTCTGAACGTCGATCATCACGGTTATCACTCTAAAAGGTTTGTAGGGGTTAGTGCCACCAAACTCATAAGATAAGGGAAAACTGACACTATGGCCGTGTGGCAGAGCCTATGGCCGTGCAGCAGAGTCTGGGGATGACGGCGGCGCCGATGGCTCGTTATTATCCGGTGCGTGTACCGGCGGGAACAGCTGCCGAGTCTCTGCCCCATTCTCACCCGTACTCTCCCCTGGTGAAGGCTCAGCGGGTGTCTTTGATGGTGTGGAACTATCACTCGGTTGCGGCGATGTGACCGATGGCTGCGGATGCTGCTTCTTGTAATCTTCCCAGGGAATGATGGGAACGGGCTGTACGGTACTGCTTGTTGGTTTTGGCTGAAAAACGTCGAAACGGTCTGATCCGTGGAGATAAATATATGTTGCTAGTAGCGCAATAAAAACAACTGTGAGGATGATAGTTGACGTGGTTTTTCCGCGATGCTCACGGCTATGTTCTTCTTTAAGATGTGTACCGAACGCGTGCTCATCTTTTGTCGGCAGGTGTTTTACTGTTTCCGTTGCTGTTGTTTCTGCAGTTCCTTTCTCCTCCATTAGTCATCCTCCTCTCCAACACCCGCAGAAGCAGTAGCGTCCTCACTGTTTTCGGAAACACTAGTGCCGGTATCTCCTATGGAGTCCACTGCGTGAACTTTGGTGGAGTCCACTCCCAGATCAGCGAGTCTACGGGCTACTCGTGCCCGCAATTCGCGGGATACTTCAAACTGTTTACCGGGAAGAGAACGGGCCACAATACGCAATACCGTTTCTTCCGAACCAATTTCTTCCACCCCAATAACAGTGGGTTTATCAAGTAGAAGATCCCGGAAATGCTGCTCTTTAATAATGTCGTCGCAGAGGTCATGCAATTGTTGCGTAGCCTCAGAAATAAACTGATTCCGCACTGGTACGTCAACAACTGCACGCGCCCAGTCTTTAGAACGGTTAATTGTTTTAATGATCTGCCCATTGGGGACGGTGACAACTTCACCATCTGCGGTGCGCACTCGGGTAATGCGTAAGGTGACGTCTTCTACTGTGCCTTCTGCCGGTTCAATACACCCGGAAATCCAAATGGTCACTACGTCGCCGTACCCATAATGGCGTTCCGTCACCACAAAAAATCCGGCAAGAAAATCTTGGACAACACGCTGCGCACCGAAACCGAGGGCAGCACCAAGCACGGTAGCGGGTGCCACAAGGGAGGTCAGCGACACCCCTAGACGGTCAACAACCCCTACTGCCGCAACGACGACAATAAGAGCCACCACCACATAGGTAATAACTTGTGCCACCGCATAACGGTGCTTCGCGGTTTCTGACTGGACGAGACTGTCGCGGTCTTTTTCTCCCCGCGCAATACTGCGTGTTACACGGTGACTAACGAACCCGGCCAGACGAGCCAGCAGAATGGACCCAATAATGATGAGGAGGATTTGCAGCCCCTGGGTACCAAGCCAGGTGACAACAGAAACCCACCAAGACTTAGACATAATAATCTCTCTTCCCACACGATATATTCGGGGCAGCTAACAGCTTAACGAGTTATTCTCTCAGTTTTGTGCATCTGCTTCGCCAGTTGCGCGCCAGCGAATACCGGACTCCAAAAAACCATCAATATCGCCATCGAGGACCGCCTGCGGATTATTCACCTCGTAGCCGGTTCGCAGATCCTTCACCATCTGGTAGGGGTGCAATACGTAGGAGCGCATTTGGTTACCCCAGCTGGCATTACCGCCGGTACCAAGTTCCCGCAGCGCCTCCTTCTCCTCCTGGCGCTTCTTTTCTAGAAGGCGAGATTGCAGCACTGCCATAGCAGCCGCCTTATTTTGTAGCTGGGATTTCTCATTCTGGCAGGTAACAACAATGCCAGTGGGAAAGTGCGTTATGCGTACTGCAGAATCCGTGGTGTTCACCGACTGCCCGCCAGGACCGGACGAATGGTACACGTCTACGCGGATATCCGAGTCGGGAATATCGATATGATCAGTCTGTTCCACGACCGGCAGTACTTCTACCTCTGCAAAGGATGTTTGCCGGCGGTGTGCATTGTCGAAGGGGCTGAGACGAACAAGGCGATGCGTACCCTGTTCTACGGAGAGGGTTCCATACGCATACGGCTCATGCACGACGAACGTGGCCGATTTAATGCCGGCTTCTTCCGCATAGGAAGTGTCATATAAATCGACTTTTGCCCCCCGTTTTTCCGCCCAGCGAATATACATACGCAGCAACATTTCTGCGAAGTCTGCAGCGTCAACACCGCCCGCCCCGGAACGAATGTTAACGACGGCATCACGTTCATCTAACTCACCGGATAGCAGTGTGGTTATTTCTGCAGATTCAATATCCGTCCGCAGTGCGCTTCGCTCCGCATCGGCAAGATCATTGGCGTCCTGCTGTGCAGCCGCGTCGTCCTCTTCTTCTGCTAACTCGTACATGACGGGGAGATCATTGAGCCGGTCGCGTAGAGACGTCATTTTTCTCAGCTGCGCCTGTGTCTGAGAAAGTTGGCTGGTGACGTGCTGGGCGTAATCCTGGTCATTCCACAAGTCTGGATCGGCGGCCTTTTGCTCTAATTCCTCCACCCGGCGGCGTAATTCTTCCGGGTTAAGAACTTTTTCAATGGAAACAAGCCGGCTTTTAAGATCCTCAATATCAGCGGAAATTTCAGGGGTCATAGAGCCAGGATACCGGCTGCACACTACCAGGTGGTAGCAGAGACAAAGGAAGTCCCCCACAGTAGGCTGCGGGGGACTTCCTCAATAATTGGTACAGGTGAATGACTGGGTGCGTGAATTACTTGACGCCAGTGAGACGACGACTGGATTTCTCTCCACCGGTTTGGTCGAGAATGTCCTCTCCGCGGTAGCCGGAGCGGAGGGTTCCATCACTTGTCATGGCGCCAACAGCGAGTGCGTCAACGCGACGAATGAGGTAGTCGCGGAGTAGGTTGGCACGCTCACGTCCGGTGATGCCTTGCTCGGAGGGTTCATCAACACCCCACCGCAAAATGACGCCCTTCATGTCAGGGACAGGATCAACAGTCATCTTGCGGGAAACGACGATAACGAAATCCGCCTTTTTGAAAAGGTCTTCGTCAACAGGGGTGGAGACACCATCAAGGGTGATACCAATCTCGGCGCAGGCAGCTACACAATCCGCGTCTCGGGAAAGACCCTTTTCGCAGTCGGTGCCTGCAGAGTATGCCTTAAAAAGATGGCCGTGGCGAGCATTGGTAATCGCTTCCGCCATAGCGCTCTTTTCAACATTATTAGCGCCTAGGAAGTAGACGATAGGGAGATTTTCAGTAGTGCTCATGCCGCCCATACTAAAACCACACCTACCTAATTCCCAAGACAAATGTGGCATTTTAGACAACATATCAACTGTTAATAGTTACATAAGTACTAGCGCAATTTAGCACTATCTACTAATTCAACTGGTCTAATACATTTTTTACGGTACTGATAGCCCGTTGTGCCTGTGATGGAAATAAACCGGCGCAGCCACCAATACGCAACCCACTTCGCTGCCATGGCACACTGGGCGGACGGAAACAACCAACCTCTACCCCCATCGCACTAAGACACCGTTGCGCCTCCAATGCAGACACCGGATCGCCTAACGGAATAGCCATTACCCCTGTGCGTGTAGCAGGTAGATCCAGGGCATGCGCAAACATGTTCATCTGCTGATGTAATGCCTGTACACGATCTGGCTCTGCGGACAGAATACGGAGTGCTTCTGTGGCCGCAGCAGCACACGCGGGGGCTAATGCCGTATCAAAGATGAAGGAACGAGCAGTGGTGACCATATGGTCCCGTAACTGCTGAGAACACAGTACTGCACCGCCCTGGCTTCCCAATGCTTTCGAAAGAGTACACGTTATGACACAATCATCTGGCGCGATGTCCCTAGCCCATAGTGTGTGTAGGTTCCCACGTCCATCGTCTCCTAAAGTGCCCAATCCGTGGGCGAAATCTGCGATAAGGAGGGCGCCTGCTGCATGCGTGGCCTGGTAAATAGTTGCGATATCGAGGACACTGCCGTCTGTTGAATCGACAACATCGCATACCACTACCGCCGACGCAGCAGACTGGAGTGCATTGGTAAGAGCACGAGGGTCTGTACAGTCACACACTATTCGTGGTGCTTTAGTAAGCCGACATGCATCGATAAGACTGGCATGGTTTCGCACATCACAGATAAGAGTGTCGTCAGGCTGCACACATGATGTAACAGCTGCCAGATTAGCCGTATACCCGGAGGAGAAAAGCAGTGCAGCGGGGAAACCTAGAAAGTCTGCTAATGCTTCCTCGCATTCATGGTGAGGCGGAACAGTGCCGCACACAACGCGCGATCCGGTAGCGCCTACTCCCCACTGTTCTATTGCCTGCTGTGCGGCGGCACAAACGCGTGGGTCTTTCGCTAGACCGAGATAGTTATTACTCGCTAAGTCAATGAAATGTCTCTCTGTTGGACGGGCTTCATCATGGCGAATAATATGCGGGGAATCATAAAACATTTGGCTAAGCGGTGGGGGAACATCATTGTGCATAGTGTGCATGGTGTAAGCATATTGCATTCACCTATACAGTGTTCAATAATTGCTCTGTGCAGCACTTTATCGAACCACTCTATCTACCCTCATACTCTCGCATGGACTCCATCTACCCACTTCTACGAGAGTGTTTACGAGGCACCACACCCCCACTTGTCGTACTCCCCGCCAACCCCGTCGAAGCACAACGACTACACCACCACTTCGTTGGCAAACCCGCGCCGGGTAGCGCACTCATTATGACAACCTCCGGTACCACCGGAACACCCAAAGGCGCCCGCCTCTCCGCCGCCACACTACGCGCCTCCATCGACAGCACCCACACCGCACTCGGCGGACCAGGACGCTGGCTACTCGCCGTCCCCGCCCACCACATTATCGGCATGCAAGTACTTCTCCGCAGCCTTCACACCGGCTACCCACCCGTCACCATGCCCATCGATGACGGGTTCCAACTAGCTGCCCTCCCCGACGCCATCACCGAACTATTAGAAGCACACCACACCCAGCCTCAACCTCAGTCTCAACCCCAGACACAGTCACAGCCACAGCCACAGCGGCGACACTATGCGTCACTGGTTCCCAACCAACTAGACACCCTCTACCAGGATCTTCACTCATCACGTCCAGACACTCGCCGCACTGCCGAAAAAGCCCTCCACGCATGCGCTCAATTAGATGCCATCCTGTCCGGAGGGGCACCACTACCCCAACACATAGACGACTACCTCACCGCTGCCGGACTCACCATTGTGCGCGGCTACGGCAGTTCAGAAGTAGCCGGCGGAGTCCTTTTCGACGGCCGCCCCGGCCCCGCCACACAAATCCGTGTTGACCCCACCACCCACCGTATAAGCATTAGCGGAGATACCCTCGCAGACGGCTACGTCGGTATGGACACCCACCCCGACTGGACTGTAGAGAGCAGCGGAGACAACTGCGAAAGCGACGACCAAAGTAACAGCCGACGCTGGTATCACACGCACGACCTGGGACACTGGACAGCCGACGGACGCCTCATTATTGACGGACGCCTCGACGAAGCCATCAACAGCGGCGGAATTATGGTTATCCCACAACCCCTCGAAAAACTCCTCCTCACCCACCCACAGGTGAAAGACTGCGCCATCATAGGCCTTCCCCACCCACATTTCGGGCACCGCGTTACCGCCGTCATCGTGCCGGAAGACGGTGCCACACCACCAACACTGGACGAAATATGCGGTGTACTCGAATCCACATTTGACTACTATTCCCTCCCGAAAGACCTCATTATCCTGCCCCACCTGCCACACCGCAGTAACGGCAAACTCAACCGCCAACTACTGGTAAGCCTTGCCCAACAGAAACACTCTTCCCACCCTCGATAATCACCCCAAAAGACACTACCGTGGACAGTGTGAATACGACGATCGACAACATACACCTCGCTACTCACCTTGTTTACACTGCTGGGAACCTCGCCTACAGAATGCGAGGACAAGGCCTTACCATCGACACCAAAACATCCATCTCCGACGTCGTGACACAAGCCGACCGGGCCGCGGAAGAATACGTCACCTCCACACTCATCCAACAACGCCCAGACGACTCCGTCCTGGGCGAGGAAGGCACCCTCCGGCTAGGGGAAAGCGGCACCCGCTGGACCATTGATCCCGTAGATGGCACCTACAACTTCGCCAACAATTTTGAATACTGGTGCTCCGCCATCGCCTTCACCGAAAACGACCCCACTGATCCGGTACGACTCCGCAGCCGCGAACGCTACCTCTCCCCCTCCAACACCGTCACCGCAGGAGCCGTCTACCAGCCCTGCACCCATAACCTCTGGGTAGGCGGAAAGAACATTCCCACCACCCGCAACGGGCAACCCATCCCCCACTTCGGCGACCCCGCACGAGAAACCCCTAGTAGTCTCGCCTCTGCCTGCATCAACACCTACCTACACCCCACTTTCTACCACAACCCCGAGGTTTATGCGGCTTTCCTCCGCGTTATTGAACGCTGCGCCACCTACCGCATGATGGGCTCCGCATCAGTCGATCTAGCCTCCACTGCAGAAGGAGACACCGACCTTTGGATACAGCACCGCCTACCCGACTGGGACCGCCTGCCCGGCGCAGCACTAGTACTAGGTGTGGGTGGAGCCGTGCAGGATGTTGAGGTTGCGGGGGAAGTGTGGACTATTGCGGGCGCGCCGCATCTTGTGAAGGAAGCGACTGCTGCGCTACAAGGTGCCGCATTACAAAGGGACTAACCTGTGTACACTCTGAGCCTAGTAGTAGGCTAGCCTTAAGAAATCTGTGCAGGTTGTAGCGCAGGTTACAGCGAGTGGAATTGATGTAACCACCCGGTCCACAACATAAGGAGAATCTGGCAGTGAATGCCTACCCGCCCGCCTTCAACACTCTTCCCGGTACGGAAGGTACCTACCATGATGACCTCCGTATTGCGTAGGAACTCGCGGACATTGCAGATAGCATCACCATGGATCGCTTCGAGGCAGAGAACCTCCGTGTGGATGCTAAACCCGATCTCACCCCTGTTTCTGACGCGGATTTAGCTGTTGAACGCGCTATCCGCACACACCTCCAGGAGCACCGCCCG
>ERZ501023.189-NODE-189-length-9547-cov-7.025390_pt1 | contig 9547 bp, 10 predicted proteins | sample MGYA00248839_ERZ501023 | MGnify/ENA primary metagenome ERZ501023 (study PRJEB25958, sample SAMN03398596) | human skin metagenome | study: EMG produced TPA metagenomics assembly of the Human Skin Microbiome Metagenome (human skin metagenome) data set.
CATTGTCAAAAAAATGATATTAATGCGTTTAAAAATTATAGTAATCATCAGAATCTACTTACAGATGAAAACTATGTATTGGTTACTCAAAATACTTTTACTCGCAATGGATATTCTATTTTCAAAAAGGTAGATAGAATTGAAAATCATTTTTTTGACAATGAAAAGTCTGAACAATTGCTTATTAGCAGAATTGTCCGTTCAGGAATGCTCGTATTTGATGTTGGAGCGAATATTGGTGACTATTCAATTCTCTTAAGTAAGATTGTTGGCTCTTCTGGGCAAGTATATTCGTTTGAGCCAGCATCTATTACTTTTAAAAAGCTTCAAGATCGAATAGCTAAATCGGACTGTAGCAATATATACCCTTTCCAAAATGCTGTTTATTCAGAGAATACTAGCATTGAATTTAACGAATTTCCAGACGATTATTCAGTTTGGAACAGTATTGGTAAACCTCAGATGCTAAACCCTCATAGTTTTGCTGAAGAGTACGTTCCTATCGTTAAAACAGAAATTGTTGAAGCAATTACACTTGATTCTTTTTGTCAAGAACATAATATTCATAAAATTGACTATTTAAAACTTGATGTTGAAGGAGCAGAAAGTGATGCTCTTCAAGGAGCAAGTTGCTTATTAAGAGCAAAAGCTATCAGCTTCCTCCAGTTTGAAATCTCACAGAAAATGTTAGAAGGATTAAATCGTGAAGGGAAAACCACTTTTGATATTTTAATTGCAAACGGTTATGAGTGCCACCGCATACAACCAAGTGGAGAAATTGGAGAAGAAGTAAAAAATTCAAACTCTTTTTATGAAAATTATATTGCCTTTCCTCTGCTACCAATTCACTTCTTAACAATCGTCCTCAACGGTGAACCTTTTATCCGCTATCACATTGAAGCATTCAAACAATTACCTTTCAAATGGCATTGGCACATTGTTGAAGGCGTAGCAGACTTAAAGCACGATACGGCATGGAGTCTTGAGTTAGGTGGAAGTATTACAGAGGCAATTCATCGTAACGGGCGCAGTTATGACGGTACAACAGAGTATTTAGACGAACTGGCGCGTCAATATCCTGAGAACGTCACCATCTATCGAAAGCCGGAGGGCGTTTTCTGGGATGGCAAACGAGAAATGGTAAACGAACCACTGTTGAACATAAATGAAGAATGTTTGCTGTGGCAAGTTGACGCTGATGAATTATGGACGCTTGAACAGATTTGTACTGCGCGACAAATGTTCATCAATAATCCCGATAAAACAGCTGCTTTCTATTGGTGCTGGTATTTTGTTGGAGAAAAGTTAGTTATTAATACTCGTAACTGTTATGCTCAGAATCCTCAACAAGAATGGTTACGAACTTGGAGATATAAACCAGGATCAGTTTGGATAGCACACGAGCCTCCTAGACTAGCTGAACCTTTACCAACTGGTGAATGGAGGGATTTAGCAATAGTTAATCCTTTTCTACATGAAGAAACAGAACAGCAAGGTTTAGTTTTCCAACATTTTGCTTATGCAACACCAGAACAATTGCAATTTAAAGAGCAATATTATGGTTATACAAATGCAGTTTCTAAATGGACAGAACTACAAGCACAAAATAGATTTCCAGTGCTGTTACGTCAGTATTTTCCTTGGGTTGGAGATGCAACTCAAGTGGATACTGCAAATTCATGTGGTGTAGTACCGATCGCACAAAAGGAAAGTAGTAGTGATATTTGGCAATTTCTGCAATTAGAAGAGTTACAAAGGCAACCTGTAAAAATTGAAAAGTCGTCTCCAACTATTATCGTTGATGGTGTATTTTTCCAACTCTATAAAACTGGCATTGCTCGTGTATGGCGTTCACTATTAGAAGAATGGGCAGATAATAGTTTTGCGAAGCATATTGTTGTTCTAGATCGCGCTGGAACTGCCCCAGCCATTGCTGGGATTAGATATCGCCCTGTACCAGCTTATAACTATGGTAGAACGGATGCTGACCGCGAGATGTTGCAGCAAATATGTGATGAAGAGGGTGCTGAATTATTTATATCGAGTTACTACACTACACCTTTATCAACGCCTTCTGTTTTCCTAGCTCATGACATGATTCCAGAACTTGTGGGATGGGATCTAAATCATCCTATGTGGCGAGAGAAGCAATATGGTATTCAACACGCATCTGCTTATATTGCAGTTTCAGAAAATACAGCGCGTGATCTTAATAAAGTCTTCCCAAATATCCCATTAGAGTCTATAACTATTGCCCAAAATGGGATAAATTATCAATTATTTGCACCAGCCAGACCAGAAAATATTACTCAGTTTAAGACGAAGTATGGCATTTCAAAACCTTACTTTCTTTTAGTTGGTACTGGCGGTTATAAAAATACTATTTTGTTCTTTAAAGCTTTTGCTCAACTTTACAGCAAACATGGCTTTGAAATTGTCTGTACGGGTAGTGGCTGGTTATCAGAAACAGAATTTAGAAGTTACACATCGGGTAGCGTTGTTCATATGCTGCAACTTAGTGATGAAGAATTAATTGCTGCTTATTCTGGCGCTGTCGCACTGGTTTATCCCTCAAAGTACGAAGGGTTTGGGTTGCCAGTTCTAGAAGCGATCGCCTGTGGATGTCCAGTTATTACTTGTCCTAATGCTTCTATTCCTGAAGTTGCAGGGAAAGCAGCTTTATACGTTAATGCTCAGGATGTTGATGAATTAGCAGATGCACTTTGCGAAGTACAAAAGCCTAAAGTTCGCAATTCCTTGATTGCTGATGGCTTGGAACAAGCTAAAAAGTTCTCATGGTCAAAAATGGCAAAAACAGTTAGTTCTGCCTTAATTGACGCTACTCTGCTGCCACTAAATTTGAGGGATATTAATTTAATTATCTTTCCTGATTGGTCTCAGCCAGAAGAATCACTGTGTCTTGAATTGGAACAAGTTATTAAAGTGATTGCATCTCACCCTGATAGCAGTCAAATAACGCTCTTAGTTAATACTGCAAATACTTCTGAAGAGGAAGCCGCTCTGATTTTATCTAGTGTGAGTATGAATCTTTTGATGCAAGAAGATTTAGATGTTTCTGAGGGACTAGAAATTTCCCTAATTGGTCAACTGAGTGAAATCCAGTGGGAAGCTTTGTTACCTCGTATCCAAGCTCGAATTATCTTAGAGAATGAGAATCAAAGCACAATTACACAAATAGGAGCAAAAACTATAACATCGTGTGAATTAGATAAGCTGCTCACAAATAACTTTAAGATGCCACAATAAATCCAGTTTCTAAAATTTTAGTTAAATCTCAGAGTCTAGAAAAAATATGGAGCAAACATTTAACTGGAAGCCAGAACAATCTCTACTGGAAAAAGTAATTACTTTAGCTAACCAAAAAGGTCAATCACCAGAAGCAATCATCACTGAGGCAGTAAGACAATATATAGCAACAGCAACAGCAACAGTACAGAGAACTACTGATGATCCTTTAATAGGATTGTTTGCTGGTTCTGCTGATTTGGCAACCCAGTCAGAAAATATCCTGCAACAGGAAATTACTCAAAACTCAGGTTGGACATGGAAGGAGCCTTTGCCGTAGCAGATACAGGTTTTGTAGTCGCACTGCTTAATAGTTCTGATATTAAACATAAAGATGTGACCGCAGTTTACTTGCAACAAAGGCAAACATTATTACCTCAAACAGTTTTAGCTGAGGTAGCTTACTTACTAGGTCGAGATGCTGGTATCCCGACAGTGGTTGCTTTTTTACGAGGAATGCCTGACAGCCGCTTTCACGTGGTAGCTTTGACAGATGCTGATCTAAAGCGTGTAGCTGAGATTCTTGAGAAATACGCTGATAGCAGAATTGACTTTGTGGATGCCAGCGTCATGGCTGTAGCTGAACGTTATGGTAGCACAACAATATTGACCTTAGACCAGCGAGATTTTAGATTGTTTCGACCACAGCATTGCCAAAGTTTTGATATTTTGCCATGAAGATCAAGAAGCGATCGCGCTTTTCAAAGCAGCAAATATTTCATCCTGTGAACTAGATGAATACTGCTAAATAACTTCGTCATCACAGTGACTTTAAGGTGTCAAAATGAACTCAGATACTACTTTAGATGTTGAGTTATGGAATACCAAGATATCTGGCAGCAATTTACAACCTTGCCCCCGGATGCACAAGCCTTAGTCATTGACTTTATTGCCTCTTTAAAGCAGCGCTATAACTACTCCCAGTCTCCACAGCCTAAACAAACAAATTGGCGCTCAGATCCCTTCATTGGTCTTTGGCAAGACCGCCAAGACATCCAAGACAGTACGCAATGGGTTCGTAGCACTCGTTCTTCAGAGTGGCGTTGAAGTGGTACATCTCATTTTAGTAGATACCGATGTTTTGATAGATGCTGGACGTGCTGTGGAAGTAGCCGTTAGTCAGCTTCAAGCAGCATCTCAAAACTCAACCTTAGTAATCAGGCACCATTACCCAAATGGAACTCATCATCGGGTGTCGTAATTGAACAGAATTGCAGATCCTAGAGCAATTTCTCCAGCGATTTGAAACAATCAAACTTAACGAAGCTATTTCAGATAGAGCAATTGCTCTACTCCGCGATTATCGTCTTAGTCATGGTCTATTGATAGCTGATGCTCTAATTGCAGCGACAGCCATAGTAATTGACGCTCATCTGCTAAGTAAAAATCAGCGTGATTACCGCTTTATTCAAAATCTTAACCTCCTACCTTATCCCTGATCCAAAGTTCTAGTTATTTATCTGCTTCAACGTACCTTTGCCACATCTGTTCGTAAGCCTTTTCCATCTCACGGGTAAATTGTTTAGCATTCCAAAGCGGTGAAGTTTGCCGCGAAGCTTTTAATTTCCAAGCTACTTGTTGGCGCAATGCTTCGTCTTTCCCTAGCCGTACACCCCACTGAATATATTCTTCGTCCGTCCAGGCAATTCCCTCTTCTACTCCTACATTTTTTAAGAAGGTGTAGCTATTACGGGCAGCAAATTGTTGTCCAACTCGTGTTAATAATGGAATACCCATCCACAGAGTTTCTAAAGTTGTGGTTGCCCCATTGTAAGGATAGGTATCTAAGACAATATCAGCAATTCCTAAATTAGCGCGATGCACATACTCATTGATATCTAAGGGTGGAAAGCGTAATCTATCTGAATCAATTCCTTCTTCTTCCGCAAGTTGCGTAAAAAACTGCTGAATTGATACCTTATCGCCTAAGCCTTTGATTACAAAATAGCTGTTAGGAACCTCTTTGAGAATCTGCATCTGTAGACGGGCTGTATCTAGATGACGCTTGTACCCCCGTTGAGCGCTTAGGTAAACGACAGCATCTGTAGGAATATCTAAATCATCGCGGCGTAGAGTTGGCACACCAACTTCAAATCCATCAACCGCTACATAAGTTTGTGGCAACCGCCAAATTTTTTCTTGGTAGTAATCTTGTGCATTGTCAGGCAATACATAGGGATCGGCAATAAAGTAATCAATTCCTGGAACTCCAGAAGCATCCCATCCTAGCCAAGTGACTTGTACAGGTGCAGGTTTCAAAGCCATCAGTTCACAAGTTGTATCTAGAGTAATGCTATCTAGATCAACAAGAATATCAATTTTATCTTCATAAACTTGCTCTGCAAGTCTTAAACTGCTAGTTGAACTATGCGCTTGCCAAACATTTTTAATAAACCATTCTTGAGCGAAAGCGTTTTCAGGCTCATTAACATGGAAATAAAGATAAACTTGAAACTTTTCTCGCTCATAGTGCTTAAAAAACCAGCGCGATAGCCACCCAACAGAATGTTGACGAAAGCAATGGGAGGCGAAGCCAATTTTAATAACTTTGGGAGAATCAAGAGCTACAGCAGGATAAAAATATTTTGCCGTTTCTTTTGCGAACTCTTTAGTATTGTTGGAGGCAATAGAAGCAAGCCGATTTTGTATCCATCTATTTTTTATTGGCTCATCCTGAAAGTAGGGAAGGAAAAACGCAGTGTTGAACAGCCTAACGTTCGTCTCAAGCGGCAGCCCTTTATGTTCTGTTTCTTGAGAATTAGCTAACTTAGAAAGTAAGGAGTAATAATCCTCGAAAGTTTTTGCGGCTTCTTCCCAATATCCACCAGCAGTTAAAAATCCTCGTAAAGTCAGATAAGCAGCATGGGTTTGCTCAGTTAAGCTTTTACATAAAGCTTGATAATGCTTACTGATTTCTATTCCCTTTGAGTAATTACCAGAATTTTGATAGAAGTTAACTAAATTGCGCCAGACAAGGATGTTCTCTAAATCAACCTCTAAGCAGATTTCAGTTAATTGAATTGCTATATGCGGCTGATGTTTAATGAAACTAAAATTTAAAGCAGCCGAAATTATAATATTAATATAATCTTCTTGAACAAGAATATGACGAGAACAAGCCTTGACAAATCTTGTAATTGTTGAATTAAAATAAAGTTGATCTAAAACTTGCTCAAGAACACTTAGTAATAAGTCACGATTAATATTTGGTAATTGTTCTAACTCAAGCAAATTAATAATTTCTAACTCATCTAGGTTCTCAGGTACATAATTGTCTAAGTATTTTATTGATAGCCAGACTATTTCTAGAAGATTATTAATATCACTATGAACAAACTCACGGGCGTGTTGACGAATAACCCAAGCTAGTTGATAGTTTTCTAACTGTTTTTGTCGTTGTGCCTCTGCTTGTAGCACTTGGAATAAGTCGCTGCTGTATTGAAAAAGTTGTTCTTCCTCTACTTCTGCTGTAGAGAATAGCCAAGTAGCTTGAGCTTCCTCTTCATTACCTTGTAGTAAGTGTGTTAGCCCTAAATACCAGTAGTTTGTAATTTCAGTTGGATTGGTAGCAATGGCTTCTTCATAGAAGTTAATTGCCTCTATGTATTTTTCTTGTAACAGATACTGGTAGCCTTGATTATACTGAATCTTGATAAAATCCATTCAACTTCTAATTACATTACAACTAGAAACAGATAAAAAGGAGGAAGAAAAACTCTACCCTCCTCATACAAAGACTTTAAAACTAAGCTTAACTAAGTGATTTATTTGACTTGTTTTGCGTTGGAACCGCATCCAGTTCCAGTTGAGGCAATGCCTGAAACAGCAGCTGTACCAGGGTTATTAGCTTCACAAAGAATTGTTGAGGTAGAGCCTGTCGTGTAGAAGACACCTCCGCCATAGCTCTTAATGTCAGGCTTGCCTGACTGACCAGAATTTACAACCGATTGTCCAAGCGCACCACCGCTCGCTGTGTATGTGAAGTTTTCAGTACCAACTGGAAAGCTAAGACCTAGCTGATCGACAGTCGTAGTAAAGGTTTGTTGCTCAAGAAAGTAGGCTTGTTGTGCGCGGTTCATTGCACCAACGTTGCTTTTTGCTTCTGCACCACGAGCTTTAGCTGCTTGGTTGAGGAAGGAAGGCAAGGCAATAGCAGACAAAATACCAATAATGATAATTACAACTAGCAGTTCAATTAGTGTAAAACCTTCGTCCTTTCTCTTGTTAGTCAAGTGTTGCAGGAACTTTGCTTTCAGTTCGGTTTTCATGAGTAGTTTCTCCTGGAGAGTGGAATTAATAATTATTTGCTCTTGTATTTAACTTGCCCAGTTTTCCTGCCTCTCATATCACCCCCTATAAAAATTCAGTATAAATACAGTGAAAACCAGCTTAAAAAATAGAAACAGCAATAACGAAGTATATTTATCTAGATAAGGATAATGTTCTAGAAACATATAGCTAAGGCTATCAAGCACAGTCAATAAACCTAACCAAGTCCAAAACCTTCTGCTAAGATGTGAACTCTAGAACCACAAAATGCACCAATCTTACTTAACTGGTAGTGTCGTAGAGTCACAGGTAGGGTTATTAGATGGGTTAGATGGGGGTGTTGCTGGTACATCGTCAGCGTTTATAGCCTCACACAAAATTCCTTTGGTAGAACCTACTTGGTAGAAAACACCACCCACATAGCTCTTGATATCATCCTTGAGCGATGTTCCAAAATTTGTTACCCCAATTGTAAGACCACCAGCTACACCAGAGGCAGAGTAGGTGAAGTTATCAGTGCTATTATCCATACCCAGACCTAATTGATCAATATTAGTAGTAAACTGCTGGCGTTCAAGATAATAAGCTTGCTGTCCTCGGTTCATAGAGCCAACATTATTTTTAGCTTCCGCTCCACGAGCTTTAGCAGTTTGGTTGAGAAAAGAAGGCAGGGCAATAGCTGACAGGATGCCAATAATGATAATTACCACGAGTAATTCAATCAGCGTGAAGCCTTCATCTCGTTTTTGCTGGTTCAATTTTTGCAGGAACTTAGCTTTCAGTTCTGTCTTCATGCCAAGTTTTCCTTGGGGTAGGGATGATTGCTATCTTCTAGAGTTATATTGCCCACTGAAGCTGCCTTTTGTATCACCCCAAATAAAAATTCAATATATATACTCGGTTATGCCGCCTTTTGATTAAAGATATCTCTACTCTTAAGTAAATATTCGCCCACAAGCTTTGCATTCATACCGTTGTCTACCATAGCGATCGCTCCCTCGTTTCCTAGTATTCCCCCCACAATAAGGACAGTTCTGGGTAGCAGCAAGCTGAGGTCTACCCACGCTCAGAGCGAGATCCACGAACTGATAACCGCAACTTTTACAAACATTGGCTGGTTTACCGCGACGAGTTCCAGCTTTACTGATTGAGGTGGAGTTGCACTTAGGACACTCCATGATTATCCTGCTCCAAGCGATTAACTCGACGCTCAAGAGTTGTTAATCTGCCTAGTAAATCTAAGCGATCAGTTTCCCCAGTGATTGAATAACCGATTAATTGTTCTATACGGCGCTCATGGCGTTGGCTTACATCCTTAAGGTCTGTTACTGATTCTCTTAGTTCAGAGATAGATTCCCTTAGTTCAGAAATATCTTGACCTAATCGATCTAAGGAGCTATCAAACCTTAGCTGCGAGTTTTGTAACTCTTTCTGAACTGCCAACATCCCTTCAATTGTGCGTTGGATTTCTTCTGGTGTCATAATTACCTCATCAGCTTGATATTACTATTATGTACTCAGCTAGTATGCAATACTTCAAGATACTTAGAGAAGTTACCTAAATTCGCGGTTACAATTACGGACTAAAGCTTGATACCATTCATTAATCTAAATTGTCACTATCGTTGCTCTAAGATTGGCGTAAAACAAACAAAATTAAGACTTCATCTGGAGACATTGGATCTAGGTAGGAGGTCACACTATATATAAGATGCATTAGTTGAACGGAGTTTTATCTATGACTGCGATCGCCCTAGATTTACACTCAATTGTTGATTTAACAGACGAGCAGTTTAGCAAGCTTTGTCAGGCGAATCCAGATATCAAATTAGAGCGCACTGCCAAAGGAGAATTAATTCTTATGCCACCTACAGGATGGGGAACAGGAAATCGTAATGGCAGACTGACGCAACGGTTGTTTAATTGGGCAGATATGGATGGTACAGGAGTTGCCTTTGACTCCTCCACAGGC
>ERZ501023.190-NODE-190-length-9544-cov-6.413742_pt1 | contig 9544 bp, 5 predicted proteins | sample MGYA00248839_ERZ501023 | MGnify/ENA primary metagenome ERZ501023 (study PRJEB25958, sample SAMN03398596) | human skin metagenome | study: EMG produced TPA metagenomics assembly of the Human Skin Microbiome Metagenome (human skin metagenome) data set.
CAACCCTTAGTTACTATTTTTGTTTTGGCAACTTTGCTTACCTTTATTTTAAATTATCCTGTTACTTTTATTCAGCAACGTGGAGTTAAAAGAAATTATGCAGTTATATTAATTTTTCTACCAAGCTTGATAATTTTAGTTGTTTTAGCTATTACATTAGTTCCTTTTCTAATAGAAGAGTTTAATGAAATTACTAAACTTCTTCCCCAGTGGATTGATTCTGGTATTCAACAACTTCAAGCACTTCATGATTGGGCTGATAGTCGGCAATTACCTATTAATTTGCGTCAGGTTTTCCCTCAAATAAAAGAAGGTCTACCTAATGAATTAGAGTATTTTGGAAATAAACTTATTAGCCTTGCTTTAAATACAATTGATAGTATTTCAGAAGCATTGTTAACGGTTGTGTTAACTTTTTATCTTTTATTAGATGGAGAAAAAATTTGGAATAGAGTTTTTCAAAAGTTACCTACTAGCTTTGCTATTCAGGTGCGACAGTCCCTACAACAAAACTTTCAAAACTACTTTATTGGACAGATAGCTTTAGCGTTGCTTGTCGGCTTTTCAATGACTATAATGTTTTTTGCTTTAAAAGTTCCTTTTGGTTTAGTTTTTGGTCTAATAGTTGGAGTTATGAGCTTAATTCCTTTTGGTGATGTTGTGAGTCTTGGAGTAATAATTTTACTAATAGCATCGCATAATTTTTGGCTAGGGCTAAAAGTTCTAGGTTTAGCTGTTGTAATTGACCAGATAATTGACCAAGCGATCGCCCCCCGACTTTTGGGTAGTTTTACAGGGCTTAGACCAATATGGGTTTTAGTTGCTTTAATAGTAGGCACAAATGTTGGTGGGTTATTGGGATTACTGCTTGCTGTACCTGTAGCTAGTTTTATTAAAAGTACAGCAGATAACTGGCAAACTTTTACATCTAATTCTACTAGTGCTGGTAATTCAAATACACAACATAAAAATAGTGAACAAGAGCAGGAACTACCAGAAATGTTGCCGGAAGAGTTAACTTCTTAAAGCAGTAATATTATTTAATTCTCTATAGTAAACTTAGTATAAATATCAATTTAAAGCTTAAGCGATCGCTTTCTAAAAATTGAAATAACTAGTTTACTAATACAATTTATATAGCAGCATAATTAAAGCTGTCGTTATTTTAGTATTGATTACTTTTTAGGACTACCAAAAATGGAGTTATGACTTAGTAACATTGTATTAATAGCAGCTAGCAAGCAAAGGTTTAGGCACTACAGCACTGCAATTTGCGCGTGAGAAAGCTAAAGTTGCTATTTGCACTCGTAGTGAGCTAATTATCAATACTGCTGCGGAGATTGCCAGTGAAACAGGTCAAGAAATATTAGCTTTACGTGCAGATTTCACTCAACCGCAAGATAGTAAATAGATTATTAATGCCACTATAAAGAAATTTGGATGGAGGTAAGCGGACTCGAACCGCTGACATCCTGCTTGCAAAGCAGGCGCTCTACCAACTGAGCTATACCCCCGTAAAATTAGAAAAGCAGCAAAATTAATCTGCCTTTGCTACTATAACTTCTTCAGTTGAATTAAATCAAGGGCTTGGCTAATAAAGCTCCGTAAAATATCTCAAAATTTAACTAAAAGCAGAAATGACTTACGTAGTTGCAGCGTTTTATAAATTTGTCCGGCTTCCCGACTTTGCTCAGAAACAATATCCTCTATTGTCTTACTGCCAAGCGCAAGGCGTTAAAGGCACGATTCTTCTAGCAGCAGAAGGAATCAACGGCACAATTGCAGCTTCACCTCAAGGAATTGACTCAGTTTTAGCTTTTCTGCGCTCTGACCCCAGGCTAGCAGATCTAGAGCCTAAACTCTCTTATGCTGATGCTCCGCCGTTTGAGCGGATGAAGGTGCGGTTAAAACCAGAAATTGTTACTATCGGAGCGCCTGAAGTTGATCCGTCACAGCAAGTTGGCATCTATGTAAGTCCTGAAGATTGGAATGCCTTAATCTCTGATCCTGAAGTAACTGTAGTTGACACCCGCAATAATTACGAGGTGAATATCGGCACTTTCAAAAAAGCGCAAAATCCGCAAACTAATTCCTTTCGCCAATTTCCCGACTATGTTAGCGCACACCTCGACCCCAGCAAACATAAAAAGGTTGCTTTGTTTTGTACTGGGGGGATTCGCTGTGAAAAAGCTTCAGCGTATATGCTGGCTCAAGGTTTTCCAGAAGTCTATCACCTCAAAGGCGGCATTCTTAACTACTTAGAATCAGTCCCAGTTGCAGAGAGTTTGTGGCAGGGTGAGTGTTTTGTCTTTGATGAGCGGATTGCCGTTGTACACGGCTTGGCACAAGGAACTTATGATCTTTGCCTCAGTTGTGGGCATCCCATTTCTGAGGAAGATAAAGCTGCTCTACAGTATAAAGAAGGCATTTCCTGTCCGTATTGTTTTGATCGCCTCACCGAGAAAAAAAGAGCGCGTCAGGAAGCGAAGCAAAAACAACTAAAAACTAAGGACGTTTCAGCGCCAGAGTCAACCCATCCCCAATCGGTACTAAGCTAAGGCTGATGCGCTCGTCTTCATGAAGCTTGCGGTTAAAGGCACGAATTTTATTAGTTCTATTGTCTTGCACTTGGGGTTCGGCAACTCTTCCTGACCAAAGTACATTGTCAACAGCGATTAGTCCACACGGGCGTAATAGTTGTAGTGCTAGCTCGTAGTAGGTTTCGTAGTTGCTTTTATCGGCATCAATAAAAACAAAATCAAATGTCTCTGCTTCTCCTGCTGCTAGCAATTGCGCGAGAGTTTCCCCAGCTGGAGCGATGTGCAGATCAATTTTATGGGAGACACCTGCTTGCTGCCACCAGCGACGCGCGATCGCTGCATATTCCTGATTAATTTCACAGGCAACTACTTTACCATCTGTGGGTAATGCCAATGCCACTACCAGGGAACTGTAGCCTGTAAATACGCCAACATCAAGGGTTTTCTTTGCTGTCATTAATTGCACCAGCAACGCCATGAACTGTCCCTGTTCTGGGGCAATCTGCATCTTAGCCATTGGATGCTGTGCTGTTTCTTGCCGCAGTTGAGTTAATATTTCTGCTTCTCGTATTGAAACTGATTGCAAGTATTCGTAAATATGTTTTTCCAGCCCAAGTGTCTGAATCATTTTAGATAAATTTATAGGCGATCGCCGACAAGCCCCTACCAAGGGCTAACACCTCACTCACTCAGGAGCTAGGTAGAGTAAGAATTACTAGCTCCAAATTCTGAAACTGAATGACTTTACACTCACAAGTTAATACCTAACCAAAGATTGGAATATGCTAAATTAATATTATGTCTTTTGAAAGATGACAAAATTACAAAATACTTTCACAAAGTTATAATTTATAAATATAAAGCAAAAGAATTTCTTGACCTACTCCTTCCCAGGTTAACTAATGCAAGATTTTAGTCAAGCGCTACTTAATAAAATTGACACAATTGTAGAGAACTGGGTTGAGGCCGTTCGTCGGGATGGCAAGATTGAAACTGCTAATCACCTCACCTATGAGGCTGTGCGTGATAGCCTACCTATTGTTCTGCCGGCGATCGCAACTATGCTATCTCAATCAAAAGATAGTGATATTCAGACGCTAGTAGATAAAAGTTTAGAACATGGCATCCTGAGGGCTAAACAAGGTTTCGAGGCAGAGGAAATTGCCCGCGAGTATCGTTTAGTTCGTTGGATCATATTTTCTACTTTAGAGGAAGATTTACTCAAAGGTTCAGCTTCCGAGGTGCTACGAGCTTGCCGAATTATTGATACTGCAATAGATGAAATCATTGCTCGCTGCTTTAAAACTTATGTAGATGAACGGTTGGGGGAACTACAGCAGGTACAAAGTCAGCTGATGCTTACTAATCAGGAAATGACTCGCTTGCTACGTGCTAATCAAGACAACCTTTCTCATCTAGCACACGAACTGAAAACTCCTCTAACTTCGATTATTGGCTACTCTGATTTATTTTTACGCCAACACCGAGAGAAGACTGAAATAAAAGACACTTTTGCGAATCTAGAACACATTGAGCGTGTACTACGCAATGGTAGACAGTTGCTGCGCCTAATTAACGATTCCCTAGAAGTCTCTCGTTATGAGGCGGGGGAAATGAAACTGCAAATAGTACCAACAGATGTATGTTCTTTAATTCACAACGTTATCGAAGTTTTAGAGCCTTTGGCTCGGGCAAAAGAGCTACAGGTAATAGTTAATTGCGATCGCGCCCCCGATCAAGTTTTGACAGACTCTTTACGGTTACAGCAAATTGTGACAAATTTAGTCAGTAATGCAATTCGCTATACGAATTCTGGCAGTGTAAAAGTAACGTGCCGAGTGCTAGAAGAACAGTGGGCGATTACTGTTTCCGATACGGGCGAAGGAATTGCGCCAGCAGATCAAGCTCATATTTTTGAACCCTATGTCCGAGCAGACTCCATGAAGCCGCACTTACCGGAAAGCACTGGTTTGGGATTGGCAATAGTCTCGCGGCTAGTAAAATTACTCCAAGGCAAAATTGAGCTAGTATCTCAAGTTGGAGTTGGTTCCACTTTTACGGTAGTCTTACCTTTGACAGTCAAAATCCCTGAAGCAGTAACAAAATCAAGTGTCCAGGCATAGTCTTTAACACTCTTGTTACTTACAACTATTGGCGGTAAAAACAATGCCTGTGCTTATTAATTCCCCGATAACTTTTCCGCTAACAGCCGTAGTTGGTCAAGAAGCGATTAAATTAGCCCTACTTTTGGCAGCAGTTGATCCAGGGTTGGGGGGAGTAGCGATCGCTGGTCGTCGTGGTACTGCTAAATCAGTCATGGCTCGCGCCTTACACGCCCTACTACCGCCGATTGAGGTAGTAAAAGGATCAATTAGTAACTGCGACCCTAACAGCCCTCAAGAATGGGATGATCAGCTATTAGCATTACCTGAATCTACAACACTTGCTACTGAAGTTATCCCCGCGCCTTTTGTGCAAATTCCTCTGGGAGTTACAGAAGATCGGCTTTTGGGTTCAGTGGATGTGGAGAAGTCGGTTAAACAGGGAGAACCGATATTTCAGCCAGGGTTATTGGCACAAGCACATCGGGGCGTTTTATATATTGATGAAATTAATTTACTTGACGACAATATTAGCAACCAACTATTAACAGTATTAACCGAGGGGCGCAATAGGATTGAGCGCGAAGGCATTAGTTTTCAGCATCCCTGTAAACCACTATTTATTGCTACTTATAACCCAGAAGAAGGAGCGCTGCGGGAACATCTGCTTGATCGGATAGCGATCGCTCTTTCTGCTGATACTGTCTTAGGCTTGGATGAACGAGTTCAGGCAGTAGACCAAGTTATCCAATACGCCGCTTCACCCCAAGAGTTTCTTAGTCAGTACAGCGAAGACTTGGATGCCCTGAAAACTCAGGTTATTTTAGCGCGGGAATGGTTAAAAGATGTCGTTATTAGCCATGAACAGATAACTTATTTAGTGGACGAGGCAATTCGCGCCTCTGTGCAGGGACATCGATCTGAGTTATTTGCTTTACGAGTTGCCAAGGCGGCAGCTGCCTTAGATGGGCGTACAGCAGTAAACGCCGAAGATTTACGCCGGGCTGTGGAACTAGTGATTGTCCCCCGCGCTACAGTTGTGCAAACTCCACCAGAAGAACCGCCACCACCGCCACCACCGCCTGAAAGTCAGGATGAGTCTCAACAAGAACAGGAGGAACAGGAGGAAGAAGAACCGGAAGAATCACAAGAACAGCCTAGTATTCCAGAAGAATTTGTTTTTGATCCGGAAGGAGTAATTCTAGATCCTAGTGTGCTTTACTTTGCTCAGATGGCACAACGGCGGGGTAAATCTGGTAGTCGCAGTTTAATTGTTTCTGAGGATCGCGGACGCTACGTGAAACCGATGCTGCCTAAAGGTAAAGTGCGGCGAATTGCAGTTGATGCCACGCTGCGGGCGGCTGCTCCCTATCAAAAAGCGCGGCGGGAGCGCTCCCCCCAACCCCCCTTAGCAAGGGGGGAGCGGCGGGTGTTTGTCGAGCCAGGAGATGTCCGCGCAAAGCGCTTAGTCCGCAAAGCGGGAGCGTTGATTGTATTTGTAGTTGATGCTTCTGGCTCTATGGCACTAAATCGGATGCAGTCAGCTAAGGGGGCTGTGTTGCGGCTATTAACAGAAGCTTATGAAAATCGCGATCAAGTAGCGTTAATTCCTTTTCGGGGAGAACAAGCTGAGGTACTTTTACCTCCGACTCGTTCAATTGGTTTGGCGCGGCGACGGCTAGAACGGTTGCCTTGTGGTGGTGGTTCACCTTTGGCGCATGGTTTGACTCAAGCGGTGCGAGTTGGAACTAATGCTCAAATGAGCGGCGATATCGGGCAAGTTGTGATTGTGGCAATTACAGACGGACGCGGGAATATCCCTCTAGGGCGATCGCTTGGTGAACCACAGGGAGAAGGGGAAAAACCAGATATTAAAGCAGAACTTTTAAATATTGCTGCGAGAATTCGGGCTTTAGGAATGCAGTTATTGGTAATTGATACTGAGAATAAGTTTATTTCCACTGGCTTTGCCAAAGAATTAGCACAACAAGCAAGCGGGAAGTATTACCATTTACCAAAAGCAACAGATCAAGCGATCGCCGGATTAACTAAGGGCGCGATCGCTGATCTCAAATCGCGATAATTCTTTGTTGAATGTTACCTAATTTGCGGGTCTGACGTTGCGGACAATTAATACAATGTCTTGGTAGTCGAAGGCGCTGGTAGCTTCCTCAATTGCGATAACATATGCGTTGGGGACGACCGTACCATCCCCATTCTTAAGCGGATAAACTCTTACATGGTGTGGTATAGCGCCTGTGAAGGTGTTGAGGTTATCTTCGCTATAAATTGTCCGGTTGTTGAAGAAGGGCCATATAGAATAGAAACCAAACTTGCCTGTACCTGGGTCAAAAGTTCTACTACCAGATATAGACGGTCTTAGTGATTGGTAACTAGGATTCGGTACTGTAAAAAGTTGCTTTTTGCTAGCAGCATTACCTGACGTATAGTAACCGAATTTGACAACAATGCCTGAGCTACTCTTAGGGGCAAAAACTGCGATCGGCTCTAGGGTAACTTGTCCCGTACCTGCTTTTTGAAAACGAGGCAAACTAACTTCATCACCTAAAGGAGTTGTTGATGGGATCGCGTTAGTTGTGGGATCTGAATCTCCAACATTGTTAGCAATTTCGTAGGTATCTAAAACCCACTGAAGCGATGGCTCATTTTGCCCTCCTAATCCCTTTGTCCCTAAACCTCGTAAGCTGACTACAGCTTGTGGCGTATCTGGGTCATTGCTATCAATTTGTAGTAGAGCGCCCATCGGTCCGATGGTAGTAGGGTTGAAGGCGATACCGACAATGATAGAGCTACCAGGTGCAATAGTTACGGGAGAAGCAGGCTGTTGTGTAATTTGGAACTGATCTGCGTTTATGCCACTAACTCTGAGGCTATTAATAGTTAAGTTGGCATTACCCGTATTCCGGAGAGTTACAGTCCGAGATGTACTAGCTACACCTCCTTGGACATCGTTAAAGACTAACCGCTTTGTACTCTGGGCAATATTTGGGGTACTGGTGCTAACAGCCTGACTTAATAGCAACTGGTTCTGATTATTTTTATAAATATTTGTCTGGGCATTTACTGAGAGGCTTGGTGTAATAAGTATGCCGCTTAATAACAGTAAAGTTTTTAAGGTGATGCCGGAATTGAGCTTAAATGGCAGTTGTGCTTTCAGCTTTTTGCCTTTTACAGCACTCTCAGTGCCTGTTTTATGTATAATTTTAGCCATACTATTTTAATTACTTGTGCAAATATTAGGATCAATTTTCATATTCTTACATAGAAAGTGCTGAGTAGCAAATAACACGCACTTTAAACACGCTTACACTTCATGTTGGCTAAACGACAAGGGCGACAGAGAAGTTTAATAATATGGGGGTGAAGAGCGATCGCTCTTTAATAGCAGACTAATCAAAACAGCGATCGTTCCTTAGTTGAGATGAGAATGCGTTAGCGTAGCTTACCAAAGGCATCGCTCTTTTTAAATGCCAGTTGATATGCGAAGGATTATTTGTACTGCTGTTTGCCTATCCAGGTAATCGCCTCAGTTTTTATTGCTAGTTCTGGTAAAGGCGATCGCTTATTAAGTTGCAGTTGGGCTAAAGTATCTTATAAACTCGCGTGCTTCAATTCCGGGCGATCGTTGAATTGTCCACTTAAAGTATGTCTAACTGGTGTTTCACCCCTGCCATGTATTTTGCAAGAGCCTTTTGATGCTGTTGCAGCTATTTAATACTAGAAACAAGGGACTCTCTAAATTAAATATATTCTTCTTTTAAATAGCTACTGTAGTTTGCTTTTTGAATTACTCATCAGCAAATTACTTGCACTGTTCAGCCGTTAGCTAAAAATGCCTTTTCTTACAAAATCTCAGACGGTACAAACAAATTATTTTCAATTTCCTCGCGTAAGCCACGAGTCACATAATGAGCATTATTAAGGCAATCTAACAGCAACTTATTAGCGTCGTAATATTGCTTTAGCACTTTCTGCTGCTGCTCAGTGAATTGAAAACTTTGCAGCTTTTGAGTGTATTTAGATATCCGAGCGCGATTAAAACTCAGATTATAAGCAAGCTTTTTATCAAGCCTACGGGCATCAAAGTCAAGGTTAAGAACGAACTCCAGGGCAAAAGCCCGCAAAGCTAATGGTTTAAGAGAAGCCTTATCTGAATTAGAATATTGCTCATTCCAACTCAGAAATTGCTGTAATTGAGGTTCAGAAGTCACCAAGGCATCAGTTTGACGCTTGATTAAACTTAGTAAGTAATCGGCATTCCGTACCATACTTACTGCTAGTAAAAAGACTTCGCGCCACCGAGCCTCAGTAATGTGGCTAACCAGCTCTTGTAAAGCTTTCTGAAGTGCCTGTGGATCAGATTTGTCTACAATTTCCTTAGCAGCAAAATACTCATGAAAGGCGAGTAGAGAAAAAGCATAAATTCCTTCTGTAAGCTCTACTAATATTTCATGTTGAGTGACTATTGATTTTAATACTGCTTCGCTATCTAGTTTTAATACTTCTAGATTAGTTTCAGTATCAGGTAAGTTACAGATGTAATCAGTAATATATTGCTTTAGTTCATTGTGGTTAAAGCAGTAGTCACCCCGCTCAAATGTTTTTAGAGCTATTTGGCTTAGTAAATCTTCTTTTCGCTGTAAAGGTAGCTTTTTATAAACCCAGTCTCGCTCAACAGAGCGCGTATTGTCCCACTTTTTTAGTAAAATGTTTGACCCTTCTTTATATAAACAAGAACGATTTGAGGGAATTTCGCCTGTTTCTTCAACTACTAAATAAAGTAGTGTTAATAGCAGTGGATTATTGGAAACTTCTTTAACTAATTTAGGCTCATTAATGTTTTGAACAGTTGGATAATTATTAGCGATTTTATCAATAAAC
>ERZ501023.192-NODE-192-length-9285-cov-6.615060_pt1 | contig 9285 bp, 8 predicted proteins | sample MGYA00248839_ERZ501023 | MGnify/ENA primary metagenome ERZ501023 (study PRJEB25958, sample SAMN03398596) | human skin metagenome | study: EMG produced TPA metagenomics assembly of the Human Skin Microbiome Metagenome (human skin metagenome) data set.
GTTTTTTATTCATGTATTTGATCAAAAAAGAAAATATAAATGCATATTTTGTAGACTTAAGATGTTAATTTTTATTAAATAAAAATGCATTATGCTATTTTACAAAACTGAGTGATTTCTCCACTGAACTCTTAATATAAACTTGATTATTAGCTAAGTTATTTGAAGTATTACATCACCTTACCTGTAGTAACACTAATTTAAAATAGTGTACTAGTAAATTACTAAATTAGTGTAGCAAGTCAGTGTATTTACATTATCGATATAGAAAAGCTTGATATCAAATAATTTGGCAAGCTTAAAGAATACTAAATTTTGTTTGCTCACCATTTAGGTAAAATTAAATTGATGTTGTAGCAAAAAAGATGATAGAATTAACACAACAAAAGTGTAGTGCCTGCCATAAAGACGCACCGCGAGTGACCGAGGCAGAAATTGCCCAACTCAAGCCGCAGATTCCAGATTGGGCTATTGTCGATGTTGGAGAAGCGCATCTAGAGCGCACCTACAAGTTTCCAGATTTTAAAACAGCGCTAGCGTTTACTAATAAAGTTGGTGAGATAGCGGAGGCAGAAGGGCATCACCCAGCATTACTAACAGAGTGGGGAAAGGTGAAGGTAGCTTGGTGGACTCATGCTATTCACGGGTTGCATCAAAATGATTTTATTATGGCAGCAAAAACTGACGATATTGCTACTCAATTTCCTCAAAAGCAGTAATAAAACTGTTAGCTATATCAGTTTAATGAATAGCAGTACCACCAGTTGCCTCGGCTTTTTTGGACAATAAAATTGCAACGCTACTGAGTAAAAGCGATCGCTCAAAGCTTCACGGCGGGCTATATTCCTAATGGATGCGATTACTTAATTTTCCACTGTAGTTAAATTTGCTCGTAGTTGAGCTATGGCTGTATCCTGAGTGAACGGTACTCCGCCTTCTAGAAGGCGGAGCCTGCGTTCACCGCATTCCGCGGTCAAAGTTGAGTTCATCAAGCAGCTAACCGCAAATAAACTTACAACCTACAGCAAATTAATAAGCGGGTATCACGCTGCATTAATTTTGGTACTAAAAGCACAATAAGCATCAGGGCTGACCTTGATTTTGGGGTAAAATTAACAGTTCCCAGTGAACCACGATGCTTGACCGAAGGAGTTGCTACTATGGCGCGGATGTACTATGACAGTGATGCAAATTTAGATTTATTAGCGCAAAAAACAATTGCGATCATCGGCTATGGTTCTCAAGGTCACGCCCACGCCCTTAATCTTAAAGATAGTGGCATGAATGTGATTGTTGGGCTATATGAGGGCAGTAAGTCAGCCGCAAAAGCAAAATCAGCAGGTATTCCTGTGCATACAGTCGCTGATGCTGCTAAGGCAGCTGATTTCATCATGATTCTGCTACCAGATGAAGTGCAGAAGACAGTTTACAAAGAGGAAATTGAGCCAAATTTAACAGAAGGTAAAGCGCTGGCTTTTGCTCACGGGTTCAATATTCACTTTGGGCAAGTTGTGCCACCGGATAACGTAGATGTGGTGATGATTGCCCCCAAAGGACCAGGGCATTTAGTGCGACGCACTTATGAACAAGGGCAAGGTGTACCAGCTTTGTTTGCAGTTTATCAAGATGCCAGTGGACAGGCACGCGATCGCGCAATGGCATATGCTAAAGGTATTGGTGGTACACGCGGCGGTATTTTGGAAACAACTTTCCGCGAAGAAACGGAAACTGATTTATTTGGCGAACAAGCGGTGTTGTGCGGTGGTTTAAGTGCGCTGATTAAAGCTGGATTTGAAACTTTAGTTGCAGCTGGCTATCAACCAGAATTGGCTTACTTTGAATGTCTGCACGAAGTTAAATTAATTGTTGACTTGGTTGTGGAAGGTGGTTTAGCCAAGATGCGCGACAGCATCTCTAATACAGCTGAATATGGCGATTATACTCGTGGTTCGCGCATTGTCACCGACCAGACGAAAGCGGAAATGCGAAAGATTTTGCAAGAAATTCAACAAGGACAATTTGCGCGGGAATTTGTCTTAGAAAACCAATCTGGTAAAGCTGGATTTACTGCAATGCGTCGTCAGGAAGCAGAACACCCAATTGAGGAAGTTGGTAAAGATTTACGCGCCATGTTTAGTTGGCTGAAGGAGAATTAAATAATGGTTTGTCGGCGTGCCAAGGTTCAGCTTATTTGCAGCTTTGCTTTGCTATGGCTGATTATCGGGGCAACTACTCAATTGCCCTTTCCTTGGTTACGCCTAGATGTAATCCAAGCCCAACAGAGAGATACCAGCCTGCAACCGTTTTTTGACCGCCTTAGTAACCCTGTTGATGTTGCTTTTCCGCGTCGGCAAAAGGTAGACATCACTCCGCCACCACCGCAGTTAAATTTATTTGACCAAGCTGTATTGAGAACTTGCGGGTCTATTGGCACTAAAGTCAAGGCAGAGAGTTTTAAACAGATATTGTCTCAATACCCCGATGTACTGCAAAAAGCCCAACAAATCAGTGGCGGTGAACTGCGTCCGAGTCGCAGAAGTAAAGAGCAATTTTTAGAAGATTTAACAGCTATTTGGTTTAAAAATCAAGGCTTTGAACACATTTTTTGTGGTCAAATAAAGTCAGCAACTGAGATTGGCGGACTGCATTTTTATGGTCGATACTTGCAGTTACAAAATGCCTCACTTGGCGGACGCTTACTCAATAACTCCCAGCAACAAGAGGTTGTTCCTGGGGTAATTTACACAATGGGAGTGGTACTTAAGCAGGGCAGTCGCTTAGTGACGGATACACTTAAAGGCTATGCCTACGTTAGTAATGCCCAAGAAATTCTCTTAGATGCTACAAAAGCATTTAAAACTCAGGGAAACAGAGAGGGAGCTTGCTTATATCCAGTACAAGACAAAGAAACTGGTAAGTCTTTTCCAGCAGTTTTTGTGAGGGAAAACAACGCCATTATCACGTTTTACCCTGATGCTACCCCAAAAGGTAAAGAGTGTAAAAGTTGAACTTCAACCGTCGCGCATTCCCTGTCCTCGCGGTTTCCGCAGGGCGGGGTTAGCGACGGACAGGATCTTCTGGTTCCACTTCATTCTGAGTCTGGATATATTTTTTAAGAACGTCTAGTGGTGCGCCGCCTGCTGATATAGCGCAGTATGCAGATGTCCAGAACACAGACTTCCAATAGAACTGGTTAACGTGATCGGTAAACTCACGTCTGATTTCTCTACTTGATATCGTTTTCAGAATATTAACTAATTTTGATACTGATATATCAGGAGCCATATCTACTAACAAGTGGATGTGGTCAGCCTCGCCATTACATTCAGTTAGCTCACATTTTTGAGTGCGGCAAAGCCGAATAAATATTTCCCTTAAACGCTCCAGTATTTCAGGAGTTATCACTTTTTTTCTATATTTAGTAACCAACACTATATGTACCCAAAGTCTAAAGGTACTGTGTGCATGGTGTTTTAGCCTAACAGACATATAACAACTATGATATACTCTGTATATGATAACTCGTCGTGTTACGTTAAGACTTTATCCAAACCGCCAGCAGCTAGACAAACTGCATTACTGGCGTAAGATGCACTGTAATTTATACAATGCGGCGATTGCTAATCGTAAAACTCAATATCAGCACTACAAGCATTCAGTCTCATATTTTGAGCAACAAAACTCGTTACCTGAGTTTAAAAAGGTATGGCATGAATATGTAGAACTTGGCTCCCATGCACTGCAAGCAACTTTAAAGCGTGTAGACCTAGCGTTTAATCGTTTCTTCCGTAATTTAGGCGGTTATCCTAAATTTAAAGCCTCTCGTCGTTATGCTGGTTGGAGTTATCCAGATATTGCTGGTTGGAAAGCTTTCTCATCTGGAAAAAATGGATATTTGGAATTATCCAACTTGGGTAAAATTCAGATGCGAGGAGAGGCAAGGACATGGGGAAAGCCAACTACCTGCACGATTTTTTGGCGCAATAACAACTGGTATGCATCAATTACTGTTAACTGTATACCAAAGCGGGTTGCTGTAGGTACAGGCGTAGTAGGAATGGACTTGGGATGCGAGCAGGCAATTACCCTCTGGGATGGTGAAAAATCTCAAGTCATAGAAAATCCTCGCTTTTTTGGCAAGACGTTAGCCAAAATCAAAAAGACTTCTAGACAACTTAGAAGAAAGACTGCACCTAACTTCAAAAAGAAAGTTAGAGCATCATCAAGATACAAAAAAGTTCAAAATAAGGTTAATAAACTTAGAAGAAAATCAACTAATCAAAGGAAGAATTGGATTCATCAAGTTGCTGCACAGATAACTAAGAGTAATTCACTGGTAGCAACAGAAGAACTTAATATTAAAGGTATGACTGCTAGAGCAAAGAAAGGCAATAGAAAGCGCTCCAAAGCAGGATTAAATCGTTCTATTTTAGACGTAGGAATGTCTGAGTTTCTTAAAACTTTGGAATACAAGTTGCAAGAAGCAGAAGGATTTTTAATTAAAGCTCCAACTCGCAAACTTAAGCCAAGTCAGACTTGCCCTAAGTGCGGTCATCAGCATAAAAAAGATTTGTCTGAGCGGACGCACTATTGCGAAAAATGTCACTTTCAAACAGGACGTGATATAGCAGCAGCAATGGTGTGTCTTAATTATGCTCTGGGGCTAGGAACTAGCTTCAATACTCGTGGAGTTCAGACCTCTACTGTCACCGCTACGGGTGGTTGGCAGCAAGTGTGGGCGGCGAAGCGAGAAACTCGCGTCAAGCCGTCAGGCAGGGCAGAGTAGTTCATCCTCAATTATTAACGCTGAACTCGTGCCATCAGCATCTGAGGTTCAACGTTTTCAACATCAGGTATCGCTTCTAGCTCAGAAATTCCTTTCAGGGCATCCAAAATTTTACTCGATTGAGCGCGTAACCAAGCTGCATGAGGAGCATAAGAAAGTTTCTGCGCTACTTCATAACCAGCTTGGCTAATTGCCTGGCGGTGCAATTCAACATCAACTCCGGTAACAAAGCGGATGAAGATTAATCCAGTGGGGACTGCCAATGAACCATCTGGTTGTAGTGTGTAGATTGGACTAAGTGTGTTGTCTAATTCCTGCGGTTCGCCAGCAAAAACTGCAATTGTGCCGTCGTTTAATTGTAAAACAGCTTGATCTGTAACTGAGTTGGGTTGGTTGTAGTGTACTGCATAGTATCCAGGTCTGCGATCGTACAAAATAGTAAATTGATCTTTGACAACGCAAATTTGTTGGGGATACTCGGAAAAGTAGTCCTTTTGGGATTTCACTTCAGCAATTAAAGGTAGAGAGTATTGTGCTATTAGCAGGAACTGATTTGGAAAAATCATCTCCTTAAAGTTGTAGTGGTACTACATAGTTCGTAGCTTAATTCGATAACCCTTCAACTATAAAGATACATAACGTAGGTTTTTCGGCTGCTAGTTAAATCAAGTAGACGAAATAATTGGACTACAGGAAATTGAAATCAATTGTTGATGGGTTAATTTTCTCTGCGTAATTCTCTTTATTCCGGAAACAATCAGCAAAGCCCTGTATTAACTAATTGACACCATATCACGCTGGGTCTTTTGGATATTTAACTGCATACATAACACATTAAATCAAAGGACTCAGGATTATTTCTTACTCAGGAGGTTGAGTTATGGTTACGGTTGCTTATGGCGGTAAGAATGGTAAACAGTATGAACTAGCTGTCAGTGATGAATATCTTGTAGTTCGCACTCATAATCGTAGTGCTGTTACTGGTGAAAGACCATTTGAACTCGCCCCCGTATCACCCCAAGCCCGCAGTATCCTCAACCAATTTCGGTCAGAGACACGCTTTCGGGCAGCAGGTGTAGAAATTCTCCACGCTAAAGTTCCTAGTGAAGGTAGTGTTTTGCGTGACAGCGCTAGGGAAATTCTCAACCAAGAGCCGGAAATTGAATTTGCTGGACGAGTTCTAGTTGAACCGCAGTCTAGGCAGCCGATTGTTTACACAGAAAATTTGTTCGTTAAATTCGATGATGAAGCAGAGGCAAGCGTCTGTGAAGAGATCCTAAGACGTTATAACTTAACGATTAAACGCCAGCTTGAGTATGCACGTAATGCTTACTTTGTAGCAGTGCCGGAAAAGACTGGTTTAGAAACCTTTGACATTGCCCAGAGGCTTTTAAATGAAGAATTAGTTGAGTTGTGCCATCCGGAATTAGTGCGTCAGGTACGCCAACGGCAGGCTTTTGGACAGCAATGGCATTTGGGGCAGAAAACAATTAACAATCTGGTTATTGATGCTCATGCCAACGTTGAGGCAGCTTGGCAGTTGAGCAATGGCACAGGCACAATTGTGGCAATTATCGACGATGGAGTGGATATAGATCACGAGGAATTCCGCTCTGCTGGCAAGATTGTAGCGCCGCGTGATGTGACTCGGCAAACAAATGATCCGCGACCCGGAAACGGCGATAATCACGGAACTTCGTGTGCAGGTGTGGCAACTGCCAACGGTAATTTAGGTGCGTCGGGTGTAGCACCTGGGGCAAAATTGATGCCGATTCGTCTAGCTTCCGGACTCGGTTCACAGGCGGAAGCAGATGCCTTTGTTTGGGCGGCTCAAAATGGTGCTGATGTAATTTCCTGTAGTTGGGGACCTGCTGATGGTGAGTGGTGGAATCCTAATGATCCTGTGCATAACCAGGTGGTTCCTCTGGCTGACTCCACGCGCCTTGCTATGGACTTTGCAATTAATAAGGGACGTAACGGTAAGGGCTGTGTGATTTTCTTTGCTGCTGGTAATGGTAACGAGAGCGTAGATAACGACGGCTACGCCAGCTACCAAAAGGTAATTGCTGTAGCAGCTTGCAATGACTTCGACAAAAAAAGCGCTTACAGCGACTTCGGTAACGCTGTCTGGTGTGCCTTTCCTAGCAATAATGGCGAACCTTCTCAAACTCCTGGTATTTGGACTACCGATCGCTCTGGAACACTGGGCTACAATTTCGGTAATACCAGCCAAGGTGACGCAGTTGGCAACTATACAAATAGTTTTGGTGGCACTTCTAGCGCTTGTCCGGGTGCAGCTGGTGTCGCAGCTTTGATTCTTGAGCGTAACCCAAATCTGCGTTGGGACGAGGTACGAGAAATCATGAAAAAATCTGGCGATCGCATCGATTTAGCTGGCGGCAACTACGATGCTAATGGTCACAGCCCATTCTACGGCTACGGTCGAATTAATGCTCGTAAAGCTGTAGAACTAGCTATGCCAATTCAAGAGTCACCTGTGACGATCTTTCAGGCGGTGCAGGATGTACCAATTAAGGACTTGGAGATCGCAACACTGTCATTAGCGATCGCCAACACTAATGCCATAAAGTCGCTGAAAGTTGGTGTGGATATTGAGCATACCTACATTGGTGATCTTGTAATTACTCTGATCGCTCCCGCAGATATGGGCGTAGTTCCGGTTATACTGCACGATCGCGCCAGTGGAGCTACAGATAACATCAAAAAGACTTATGACGAGGTAAACGCGCCTGGACTTGCAGCCTTTAAAGGTAAAAGTTCCCAAGGAACTTGGACGCTAGAAGTGGTAGATAAAGCTCAACAAGATACAGGCAAGATTCGGAGTTTTACCCTAGAAATCGCGTTGTGACGCTTACAAGGCAAAAGTAGGGCGGCGATCGCGCCAGGGGTTCGCCGCTTCTAACTGTGCTGCTAGAGCGATAATAGTGGTTTCCGCAGCTGGGCGACCAATTAATTGCACACCAACTGGTAAATTATTGGCATCAAAATTAGTGGGAATTGCGATCGCGGGTTGTCCACTGGCATTAAATGGCGGACAAGGAGCAACCCAATTAATAATTTTTTGTAATGTTTCTTCAGGAGTCAGATTCGCCCATTCACCAACGCGAATTGTCGGATGCAGATAAGTCGGTAACACGAGTACATCTATCGAGTCAAAAAACGCGATTATTTGCCGCGCGATCGCTTGCATTTGGGAAACAGCTTGCAGGTACTCGCCAGCAGAACTTGTTTGCTCTAATAGCCACTGATTCATTGGCTGTAGTGCTGATTTGGGAATTCCGGCGTAAGCAACGCCAGCTTGCCAAACTTTTGTAAATGGTTCAGTCAAGCCAGTGAAATCGGGACACCCCTGTTCAACCGTATGTCCTAGTTCTTCTAGTAGTTTGACTGTATCTAACACCGCCTGCTGACATACGCTGTCTGCTTCACCAATAGGAGGCAAACTTGTAGAAAAGGCAATTCTTAAAGAACTGGGTTTTTGCATAGTAGCAGCGAGAAATGACGGTTCTGGATCGGGCAACCAATAAGGATCGCCTGTAACATAACCAGACATCACATCTAAAAGAATTGCGGCATCGGCAACAGTACGCGCTAAAGATCCAATAGCAGCAATTCCATTTAAGCGATCGCCCACTGGTGCATTAGATACTCTCCCCCGCGCTGGCTTTATACCTACCAAACCACAACAAGAGGCGGGACCACGAATCGAACCACCGCCATCTGAACCTTGAGCGAGTGAACACAATCCCGCCGCTACAGCAGCCGCCGCCCCACCACTCGAACCGCCTGGAGTATATTCCAAGTTCCAAGGATTGCGAGTTGGAGGAAACCCCGCAGGCTCAGTATAAGGCAGTGAACCAAGTTCAGACGTAGCTGTTTTACCGAGAATAATCATCCCAGCTTGCTTAATCCGCGTTACTACTCCATCATCGTAAGTAGCCTGATTATTCATCAAGGCTGGTGTGCCATAAGTACAGCGCACACCAGCAACAGAAGTAAGGTCTTTAATAGCGATCGGGATGCCAAAAAGTAGTGGTAGTTGGGAAGTATCGCCTTTAGCTAATATTTCTGTTTTTGCTTGAGCTTCTGCTAGAGCGCTTTCTGCCATTACAGTAAAATAGCTACCCAATTGAGTATCCAATCGCTGGATACGTTCTAGGTAAAGCTGCACCAATTCCAGTGGCGATATATTGCGGTTACGAATTAACCGCGCCTGTTCCAGTGCTGGGGTGAATGCTAAATCAGTCTGATTCATCCTCAATAGTTATTGCTTTAACTTCTAAGGATAACAGCCAAAGCTGCTCTATTTTGTACAGCTTGCGTTCGTAGGACTTTGCCCTTCCCATAGGGTAGATTGAAGGCATCACCTTATAATAAAACTCAACGACGAGGTTCTAATACTCGTTGACAAGACTCCAAAACTCAACGATCAGGTTTTAATACTTACCTACGAGACTTCAACACTCGCTTACGAGGTT
>ERZ501023.193-NODE-193-length-9254-cov-6.515600_pt1 | contig 9254 bp, 8 predicted proteins | sample MGYA00248839_ERZ501023 | MGnify/ENA primary metagenome ERZ501023 (study PRJEB25958, sample SAMN03398596) | human skin metagenome | study: EMG produced TPA metagenomics assembly of the Human Skin Microbiome Metagenome (human skin metagenome) data set.
CGCTCAAAGCTTTGTAAGAGAGGAGACAGAATATTTAATTCTTCACCTTCCCCAGAACCCGCTAGTGACCAAGGACTAATGACTAATGACTCTCTTAGAGCCACGTTTGTAAAACGCGACCTTTGAGTTCTTGCCCTAACCAAGGAGTATTAGCGGCAAGGCTATAAAGACTTTGCTTCTCGACTGTCCAAGTTTGTTGGGGGTCAAATAAAGCTAATTCAGCAGGTAAGCCTGGGGCGATCGCACCTTGAGTTTGCCTCAGACATTGGGCTGGATGGGTACTAAGACAGCGCCACAGCTGCAAGGCTGACCATTCACCTGTTTCTACAAGATAATGCCACAGAAGCGGTAAAGCTAACTCTAAACCAATCGCACCTGGAGGCGCTGCCGCAAAAGCAACGGTTTTTTCTTCGTAGGTGTAAGGAGTGTGATCAACGGCGATCGCATCCAAAACACCAGTACGCATTCCCTCTCTTAGCGCTGCTAAATCACTCGGATTACCCAAAGGCGGTTCTAAACGCAAGCTTGGGTTGTAACTACTAATTGCTTTGGTATCAAGTAGTAAATGCATCCAACTAGTGCTAGCAGTAATGAGTAAGCCGCGTGTCTTTGCTGCGGCAATCAATTCCACAGAGCGAGCTGTAGAAACCCGCATAATATGGACTGGAGTACCAACAGTTGCGACTATTTCTAAGATTGCGGCAAGGGCAGTTGTTTCTGCGATCGCGGGTATTCCTGGCAACCCCAACCTCAGTGATTGCGCTCCCTCGCGCATTGCGCCATTGCCTCCCAGAGCGCGATCAGCAGCCCAAAGTGCTACTGGCTTTCCTAAAGGCTTCAGGTATTCCAACAGCCGCCGCAACAACACCAAATTTTCCAATGGCTGCCCATCGGCAAAGCCCACTACCCCAGAAGCAGCTGCTAACTCTGCCAATTGCGTCATCTGCTGCCCCTGCACCCCCACAGTCAACGCCCCCCAGAAACAAAGCAAAGGAGCAGGGAATATAGATTCTCTTGCCTCTCGCCTCTTGCCTCTTGCTTCTTGCCTCTGCTCCAGTTGTGCCAACCCAGCTAAATTATCCACTGGCGGCGTTGTGTCCGGCAAAATATTTAAGCGTGTAAAACCTCCTGCTGCTGCTGCTGCAACAAGCGTTGCCAGAGTTTCCCGCTCTTCAAACCCAGGTTCTCCAGAGTGGCTGTATAAATCTACTAACCCAGGTCCTAACACTAACCCTTGACAATTACGTACCTGGGTTTGATCTGGATAGTCAGAAATTTTCTCTTGTACCGCTTTAATTACACCATCCACAATTAGAACATCCATTGCAGTCTGGTCAGTTCCTGAAACTGGGTCAATTATCCGGACTTGTTGCAGCAGTTCAATTGTCATGGCTGAAGTGAGGGCGATTTAGAACCGCCGATATAGGCGCTTCGCCTTGCCGAAGGCTACGCAGATAAATGCAGATAATCTTTATGCGTGTGTATTCACGTACATCAGCGTTTGCAGCTTTGGATTTTTTTCTACAATGCTCCGGCGGCTGTTTTATCAAGTACACCTCCTCCTAAATGAGTGGTGATATTCATTGCTTGCAGGACAGGTAAACTATCTCCTCCTTGGGGATAATCAATGACGCTGACTGCGCCATTACCTTGGCGAAAGTTCCAAAAACGCTGGGGATCTAAGCCCAGAATTTGACAAAGTAAAGCTTTGTTTGTGGCATCGTGAGCAACTACTAAACCTGTTTTAGACTGGTTGTCAACTGCTGCCAAGATCGACTGCCAAGCGGCTTGACTACGCTCCCATACTTGGTGTAAATTTTCTCCTTCTGGCATTTGTACTTCATCTGGCACTGTCCGCCACCGATGCAACTCGCCTGGGTAAGCTTGCTCGATTTCTGTTTCTAGTTTGCCCTCCCATAAGCCGTGACTAATTTCGCGTAACCCGTCTAGTAATTCCAGTTGAATAGCAGGATGATACTGCAAAATAATTTCAGCTGTTTCCTTGGGGCGCAGCATCGGGCTAGTAAAGGCAAAATCAAGTGGTACATCTTTAAGAAATTGGGCGGCTTTTTGTGCCTGTTGTCTGCCATTGTCGTTGAGTGGCACGTCAATTCCCCCCTGGAATCTAGAGGAGCGATTCCAATCGGTTTCACCATGACGCACCAGTAATAAGCGTGTACCTTGATGATTAGGTCGCAGTGAAGGTAAAACTTCTCCCAAATGAGATGTCTGATTCAAAGACTCTAGTTGAACAGATCCCCCTTTTGTTCCCCCTTGATAAGGGGGATATGGGGGATCAAAATTTAATACACTAATCCCACAATTAGATTGCTGTATGGAATGATAGCGACTGGCTGGAATACCTAAAGCGGTACTAATTAAAGCGCGATTGATCCCGTTATGACCTACAATTAAGATTGTTTCTCCTGCGTGGCGGGGCAAAATTTCCTGCCAGAACTGCTCCGCCTGTTCATACAGCGCTAAAACTGGAAAGTGTTTTTTGGTTCCTTGGGCATCAGGAATTATCATCAGCAGTTGGTGGGGTTGCTGATGCCAGCAACGGTAATCTTCAGAAAATTGATCACGCACTTCTTGAAGTAGCATACCTTCCCATAAGGGTAGGTCAATTTCCATTAAATTATCTTGAGGTTGTATCGTAGATGTGCTTAAGCGATCGCAAATTACTTCTGCTGTTTTTTTGGCTCGCTGTAGAGGGCTAGTATAGACGGCAGCAAAATTGAGGTGACTGAGTACCTCGCCAACCTTAAGGGCATCGGAGTAACCTTTTGCAGTCAAGGTTGATGCATTACTGCGACCTTGGATACGCCGTTCGGTGTTATAGCTGCTTTGACCGTGACGTACAATTACAACACGAGTGGTCAATCTTTTTGTCCTCCAATAACAGTAAAATGCATCTGCCTCAGTGCAGTAGGTCAGGGTAATTTTAACTTGCTAAGGACACTCGCTTCCGACTAAATTTCCAGGTTGTAAGAGAATTTGCCGCAATCTGATTACCAATCTCTGTACGCTCAACTGTAATTCCCAATCAAGCCTGATTCACGTAGAATTGGCAGACAAGCCAAGTGTAGTCACCAGAAGCAAAATTTCGGATTTTCTTGCGAACCTTTATTGATCCTTGAAAGCTAAAAATGAACTAGAAGCAGCAACGGCACATTAATTTAATTCCGATGATTATTCCTGTAGTGAATCCTTGCCCCCGCCCACTGAAGCTTCTCTCGTAATGTCTGATAATAAGAATAATTCTCTTGGAGGATAATAAATTTAGCTTGGCAACGCGCCATTCTGATATCTACACGCTGTCCAGGCCAAATCGAGGTTGCGAGTACACCGTCCATCCAGAGCTTAGTATTTAGTTCGTAGTCAGCTAAAGGCCAAACACTGACAACTGAACCAGGGGGCAAAATTAACGGGCGGCTAGAAAGACTCATGGGACAAATGGGAGTAACAGTAATTGCTTTCATCCCATCGTGCATAATCGGGCCATTGGCAGAAACTGTGTAACCTGTAGAACCAGTAGGTGTGGAAACAATTAGTCCATCTCCCTGATATTGGTCTACTACTTCACCGTCAATTTCCATCTCTAGAATTGATGTAATCATGCGGTCAGCTGAAGCGGGCTTGACACACATATCATTTAATGCTAAGTAGTAATCGTTTCTAAGTTCAGGCAGTGGGCGATCGCTTGGAGTATCCTTCCTGGCAGTAAGCATTTGTGCCGGAGACTCGCCCTCAAAAATTCTTGCCTGTAGCATCATCCGCCGTTGAATAGCATAGCGATCCTCAAACAGCCGCTCCCAAACTTTCTCGGTATCTTTAAATTCCTCAAAAGCCTCTGTTAAAAACCCTAGATGACCCCCCACATTCACCGCTAAAATTGGAATGCCATTTGCCGCTAGATGCCTAGCAGCAGTTAAAGCAGTACCATCTCCACCCAGTACCAAAGCTAAATCAATCGGGTGAATTGCGGAAGCCAAAAAAACTGGATAAGGGTTATCCTTAGGCCCACTTGGACCCATGAGGATACGGCAATTGCGTCTTTCTAGCTGCTCGGCACAAATTTCTGCCCAGCGTCGGCTCAAGGGGTCTCCCGCCTTATGAGCAATAATCACCTGTTTAAGCTGCACCCATTTACCACTTTAAAAGGTTAAATTGCTCCATATCAACTGTGTCGCGGTTGCGATAGATAGCGAGAATAATTGCCAAACCCACAGCCGCTTCTGCTGCTTCGACAGTAATCACAAACACAGTAAAAACTTGCCCTTTAATTGCTTGTGCATCTAAGTAGTTGGAAAATGCCATTAAATTGAGATTAACAGCATTAAGTAGCAATTCCAGCGACATCAACACTCTCACAGCGTTGCGACTGGTAACTAAGCCATAGATACCAATACAGAAAAGCGCAGCTGCTAGTAATAAAAAATATTGGAGTTGCATGAATTTTTATTGTTCTACACAAATGAAATAAAAAGCCTGCAACAAACAGGCTTTGATGCTAACGGCGACGATTATCGTCAAGATTGCTGCTCTTATCGCTTGATACTGATACTAATTCTCGTGGGCGCTCTGGCAACGTTAAAATTGGCTGCTCCTTAGTTGGTGACATTGATTGGTCTGGCAAGAACTCCCGACGTGCGAGGATAATTGCCCCAACCATTGCCATTAATAACAGAATCGAAGCTAATTCAAACGGTAGCAAAAAGTCACTGAAGAAATGCTGCCCAATGATAATAATCGAATTATTGCCAGCACTGCTTTGGGTTGATAGCGACCAAGGTGTTACCAACACCATCGTACTCAAGAGGGCAAATAGTCCCAGGCTAACCACTGCTGTCACTACTGGACGCACCCAAGCATTGCGAACAGGGGCAAAACTTTCTCGCTTGTTTACTAACATAATGGCAAACAAGATCAAAACGTTAACTGCCCCGATGTAGATTAATACCTGTGCTGCCGCTACAAAATCAGCATTAAGCAAAATATATAATCCCGCAATGCTAATAAACACGCCTCCCAGCAAAAAGGCAGAATAAACGATGTTAGGTAACAGCACCACTCCCAATGCTGCCCCAAGCATCATCAAAGCCAGGATGCCAAAAGAAACAATCTGTACCCCTTCCGCTAAATTCACTATCAGTTAGTCTCCTTATAAACTATGGACTAGGGGCTGGGGAGGTAGAAAATAGTTTTTATAATTTATAACTTTTCTTGCCTTTCGCCTCTCGCCTCTTGCCTCTTGCCTCTCGCCTTACTATTTCTTAGCTGTTTCCTCCTGCTCCAAGATTTCTGCTGGCAGCATACCAGCACGACGGGCATCATTGGGTAGACCGTGAGGTTCCATAACACCTTTAGGGAGGTAAACTAGTTCACGCAATGGCGTAACCATTGAATCTTGAGTTACTTTGTATGGCAGACGACCCAGCGCTACGTTGTCGTAGTTCAATTCATGGCGATCGTAGGTGCTAAGATCGTACTCCTCTGTCATAGATAGACAGTTAGTTGGGCAAAATTCTACACAATTGCCGCAGAAGATACATACACCAAAGTCGATACTGTAGTGTTTGAGTTTTTTCTTTTTACTTGCTTTGTCGAATTCCCAATCTACGACAGGCAGGTTAATTGGGCAGACTCGCACACAGACTTCACAAGAAATACACTTATCGAATTCAAAGTGAATCCGACCCCGAAAGCGCTCTGAAGGAATGAGTTTTTCGTAAGGGTACTGGACTGTAATCGGTCGTCGCCGCATATGATCGAAGGTTACAGATAGCCCTTGACCAATAAATCGGGCGGCTTGTACTGTTTCTTTGGCATAATCGCCAACTTGCTTGAGGAACTTAAACGGCATAGTGTTTCTCTCTTTTTTATCTAGTCATTAGTCCTTAGCCTTGTACCAATGACTAATAACCAATGACCAATGACTAATAACTATCCACCAAAGGCGACGGGAAAGGTTAGCTTCAGGGCTGCGGTTAATAGCAGGTTTGCTAGACCAACAGGTAGCAAAAACTTCCACCCTAAATCTAACAATTGGTCAATCCGAACACGCGGAACTGTCCAACGCAACAGAATTGCTAAAAAGATGAGCAAATAAGCTTTGAATACAGTCATGATGATTCCCAATGAAGCATCAACTACCTGTAACCAAGAGCTAGTTTCACTTACTCCTAGCAAGTTCGCTAATAAGCTAGTTGGAATCGGGAAGTCCCAACCACCCAAGTACAAAACTGCAACTAGTAAGGAAGAAAGTACCAAGTTGACATAAGAACCAAGGTAGAATAAGCCAAATTTCATCCCGGAGTATTCGGTTTGGTATCCTGCTACTAGTTCTTCTTCAGCTTCCGGCAAGTCAAACGGTAATCTTTCACACTCTGCTAAAGCACAAATCCAGAAGATAATGAAACCGATCGGCTGTCGCCAGACATTCCAGCCAAGAATGCCATAGCCAGATTGCTGCTCGACAATATCGATGCTGCTAAGGCTGTTAGACATCATCGCGATCGCCAGCACTGCTAGTGCTAAGGGAATTTCATAACTAATCGACTGCGCCGCAGCTCGTAAACCACCTAAAAGGGCGTATTTGTTGTTGGATGCGTAACCAGCCATTAGTAAGCCAATCGGCTGAATGCTAGCTAAGGCAATCCACAAAAACACTCCAGTTCCCACATCAGTAATTACTAAATTCTGTCCGAACGGCACAATTAGATAGGACAGAAACACGGGAATCACAACAATAATTGGTCCCAGAGTAAACAGTAAAGAGTCAGACTTCGCTGGTACTACATCTTCTTTAAAAACCAGCTTTAATCCATCTGCTACCGGAGCCAGCAGTCCAAAAGGTCCCATAAAGTCAGGACCAATTCGCTGCTGTGCTGCTGCCGAAATTTTCCGCTCTAGCCAAGTAGTAACTAGCACCCCCATTGTTGCGCCAATTAGCATCAACCCCATCGGTAATGGCATCCAAATAGCTTTGGCAGCACCAAATGGCAATCCTAGATCCATTAGGGTTTGAATAAAAGTTTCTTGAAGGTCAATTCCTGAATTCATGTTTTAGCTCTTCAAGTTATTGTTTCACGATCATTAACAAGTCTTGCTTGAATACCTGTAAATATGCTTAATAGCGTCTCTAGCTAGGTTTCAGTTTTTTGTGAAGATTTTTTACTACACCATTGCTTAGTATATCGTTGGATGGTTTTTGCCAAAGCTGGCAACTAAACAATTTATCACCCGAACTTAGGACTATCAGCTAGGGCAAGCAGGAAAAATACTCGTTTCTCGGCATAATTTCCAGCCTCTAGTTTTAATTATGGAGAAATTGGATGCAATGAATAGATAAAGTGAATAACCAAAACTATTAGCCCCGATTCATGAATGTCTACTAACTTCTAAGCCCTGTACCTTAACCTCCCATTAGGTTAGCGTTGTTCAATTGGAATATAATCAGCCTCGTGGAGACCGCTATAAACTTGAGTAGGACGAAAAATCCGGTTTTCTGCTAGTTGTTCTTTCCAATGGGCTAGCCAACCAGCAACCCTAGCGATCGCAAATATCGGGGTAAATAAATCTGTGGAAATACCCAACTTCCTATACACTAAACCAGAGTAAAAGTCAACGTTTGGGTAAATTCCTTTTTGGCTGAGTTTTTCTTCTGCTACCCGCTCCATCTCAACAGCAATATCATAGTATTTGTCATGACCAAACTTCTCAAACAACTGCTCCGCGAGGTTCTGAAGGATAGTAGCTCGGGGATCTTTCACCTTATATACACGATGACCAAAGCCCATAATCTTAGCTTTGCGTTGGAGGCAATCTTCTAGGTAAGGACGTACATTCTCTACCGAGCCAATTTCTTCCAACATCCCAATAACTTCTTCATTTGCGCCACCGTGTAGTGGTCCTCCCAAAGTTCCCACTGCTGACGCTACTACAGCGTAGGGGTCAGTAAGAGTAGAAGCTGTGACTCTAGCACTGAATGTAGAAGCATTCATTGTATGTTCAGCATGAAGCATCAAGCAGACATCAAAGATGCGAGCAGCAAGAGGATCAGGCTCTCGCTCATTCAGCATATAGAGAAAATTGGCAGAGTAGTCCAAGTCATCACGAGGACGTACAGGATCATTACCTTTTCGCATCAGATCAAAAGCCGCCACCATTGTCGGAATCTTTGCCAACAACCGGACAACAGCATCCCTGATATAAACAGGATTGTCCAAATCGCGTCGAGAATAAAATAAGCCTAAAGCAGCAGCTGAGGCTTGCAGTGCGTCCATTGGATGTCCACTTTCCGGGAAGCATTTCATCATGTCTCGGATGCGATACTTAATCCGCCGATGGTAGCGAACTTCATGCTCAAACGCTTTCAGTTGTTCCTTGGTTGGCAGTTCACCCCAAATTAAAAGATACGAAGTTTCTAAGAAGGAACTTTTTTGAGCTAACTCTTCAATCTGAATACCGCGATATTCTAGTATTCCTTTCTGTCCATTGACAAAGCTAATACTGGATTGAGCGGCGGGAATCCCTTCTAAACCGGGTCTGAATTCGCAAACGGACATAGCTACACCAGCTTGCATTGGATGGAACAATACTCACGCTAACTTACCAGAAACTGGTCTTAAGTCGCTATTTTTACCAGAGATTAAATTATTAAAGTAAAAATTTGGGTGGAGTTAGCCAAAATAGCTGACTATGACCCACAACTGAATTATCTGGCAAACTCAAACCAATAATACCGGCTTTTTTCAGCACTAGCTTGTGTTGAGCTTTACCCCAAATTAAAATTTCTGCCCATTCACCTAAATCTGGTTGATGACCCACGATCGCAAGAGTTGTAAATTTTTGCTCTTTTGCTACGACAGATTTTAGCCAAGCATAAATATCGCCACCAGGAGCAAGGTAATTATCTTCTACTACTTGAGAACTTAGTCCAGCCGCTTGCAGAATTTCTGCTGTTTGGCGCGATCGCACTAGAGGACTCGTTAAAATCGCATCGAACCGCAAACCCAAGTTTTGTAGCCTATTTGCCACTAGATATGTTTTTTGCTGCCCAACTGAAGTCAGCGATCGCAATTCATCTGCAAGATCATTTGTCCGCTCTTGAGCTATACCATGCCGAATTAAATACAATTCCACGTTTGATTTTAGATTTTGAATTAGGTAGTAACAAAGATGGGATTGAGGAAAGTTGTCCCCTTGTCCCCTTGTCCCCTTGTCCCCTTGTCCCCTTGTCCCCTTGTCCC
>ERZ501023.194-NODE-194-length-9231-cov-6.494769_pt1 | contig 9231 bp, 11 predicted proteins | sample MGYA00248839_ERZ501023 | MGnify/ENA primary metagenome ERZ501023 (study PRJEB25958, sample SAMN03398596) | human skin metagenome | study: EMG produced TPA metagenomics assembly of the Human Skin Microbiome Metagenome (human skin metagenome) data set.
TCGGCTTTTTGCCTTCCTGTATTCTTACATTAATCCTTTTGTTGCTTTTTGTAAATTACCTTTAATTAAGTGTTGGTTATAGTTGTCATTTATTTTTTTTATAACTTAACCTGGGGGCCATGTCATTTGTCGTCCGCCAAGGATATGTAGATGGAGATGGTTAACTGTTTGACCGCCATCAGAGCCAGTGTTAATCACAACGCGATAACCGTTCTGGAGTCCAGCTTGTTGAGCAACGCGCTTCACAGTTAATAAAAGGTGTCCCATTAAAGCGTGGTCATTAGACTCAGCATCAGCTAGTTGGGCAATAGGTTCTTTAGGAATAACAAGGATGTGCTGGGGAGCTTGGGGATGAATGTCTTTAAAGGCGATCGCTAAGTCATCTTCATAAACAATGTCTGCGGGAATTTCGCGGCGAATAATTTTGCTGAAAATTGTCTCTGTAGTTTCACTCATGCTGATTCACCTGTAAGTCTGTTAGAGATTCTAAAGGGTTATTGTTATGGAATAAATATTTAAGTAATGCTAGCTAGAGTTTGGAGTGCATCAATTGTCGGTATCGACGCTCAGAAGGTGGGTGTTGAGATTGACGTATCTGGCGGATTACCAGGAATTGTCGTAGTGGGTTTACCAGATACAGCAGTTCAGGAATCTCGTGAACGGGTAAAGGCAGCATTAAAGAATGCTGGTTTTGCTTTCCCAATGCGAAAAATCGTTATTAACTTAACGCCTGCTGATTTACGCAAGGAAGGACCAAGTTTTGATCTGCCAATTAGTGTAGGCGTAATGGCTGCCTCTGAGCAGGTAAGTGCTGAATTATTAGGAGATTATCTATTTTTAGGTGAAGTTTCCCTAGATGGGGGTTTACGTCCAGTTGCTGGCGTGTTGCCCATTGCTGCTGCTGCTCAAAGTATGGGCATTTCCGGCTTAGTTGTGCCAGTTGATAATGCGCGAGAAGCTGCGGTAGTTCAAGGGTTAGCAGTATATGGGTTTAAACAACTATGTGAAGTAGCTGATTTTCTGAATAATCCAAATAAATATCCGCCACTGCAATTAAATGGGCAGGACATAAATCAGAATCAGCTTTGTAGGGCAGATTTACAAGATGTTAAAGGTCAAGCTCATGCGCGTCGGGCTTTAGAAATTGCAGCAGCTGGTGGACATAACTTAATCTTTGTAGGACCGCCTGGTAGTGGTAAAACTATGTTGGCGCGACGCTTACCAGGAATTTTACCGCCGTTAAGTTTTGCAGAAGCTCTAGAAGTAACGCAAATTCATTCTGTAGCTGGACTACTTAAAAATAGAGGCTCCCTAGTGAGCGATCGCCCTTTCCGTAGTCCTCATCACTCAGCCTCTGGTCCTTCTTTAGTCGGTGGCGGTAGTTTTCCGCGTCCAGGAGAAATTTCTCTAGCACATAGGGGCATACTCTTTCTTGATGAATTAACTGAGTTTAAGCGCGATGTATTAGAGTTTTTGCGTCAGCCTTTAGAAGATGGTTATGTCACAGTATCCAGAACTCGCCAATCGGTGATGTTTCCCGCACAATTTACCCTTGTGGCAAGTACAAATCCTTGTCCTTGCGGCTACTTTGGTGATTCAATTGTCTCTTGTACTTGTTCGCCTCGGCAAAGGGAACAATATTGGGCAAAGCTTTCGGGCCCTTTGATGGATCGAATTGATTTGCAAGTAGCAGTTAATAGACTAAAACCAGAAGAAATTACTCAACAGCCAAGTGGAGAGGAATCAGCACCAGTACGAACAAGAGTGCAGCAAGCACGTGATCGCGCTCGGACTCGATTTAAAACTCAACCTGCTTTAAGTTGCAATGCAGCAATGCAAGCGCGTCACTTGCGCCAGTGGTGTCAGCTAGATGATACTTCTCGCTTTTTGCTAGAGGGGGCAATTCGGAAATTAGGGCTTTCTGCACGAGCAAGCGATCGCATCCTCAAAGTAGCGCGGACTATTGCTGATCTAGCTGGTGATGATCATCTCCAAACTTACCACGTTGCCGAAGCGATTCAGTATCGGACTATAGACAGAATGCAGTAGAGGATTGAAATAGTGTAGACTATATGTCACAATTAAACATACAAAGCTATTACGATATCTGATGGAAGCGACACAACTATCTTTGTTCTCTAACAAAGAGGAGGAAAATCCTGCTAGGAGGCAGAAGAAAGCAAAGTTAGGACGTTATGAACGTATCCAACGTGAACTAGAAGCAAATGACTATGATCCGTACAAGATATTGGTAGAAGTTGACTTGCTGCCTAAGCTAGGCTCTAACTACACCTTTGTCGATCTTTTCTGCGGTGCGGGAGGAATGACACAAGGCTTAGTTGAAGCTGGATTTAAACCAATAGCAAGTGTCGAAGTGAACCCAGTTGCTTCTGCAACTTATACAAAAAATTTTCCGCAATGTAATCACTTTTACGGGAATATAGAAAAATTTGATTCCCAAAAGTGGCTTGATAAAATTAGTTCACCAGAAGTTCATCTTGTTGTAGGAGGGCCGCCATGTCAGGGCTTCTCGGTTGCAGGAAAACGTAATCCAAACGATGCTCGGAATCGCTTATTTGAAGAATTCGTGCGCGTTGTTTCAGAGATACGCCCTTGGTATGTTGTGATGGAAAATGTGCCAGGAATTCTTACAATCCAGAATGGCTCTGTTAAGAAAGCTATCTGTGATGCTTTTGCTTCTATTGGCTATACCAATGTTTCCATTGCAATTCTTGAATCTGCTGCCTATGGAGTTCCACAAATTCGCCCACGAGCCATTTTCATTGCCAACAGATTCGGAAAGCAAAACCCCTACCCAAAACCCCAATTTTCGCCTGATCAATACAAACCTATTGAGTCAGCAATTTTTGATCTTCCAAATTACACTGCAATACCAGAGATCAATCATGAGTGGACTCGACATTCGTCAAAGTATATGGAACGAATTGCTCAAGTTCCGCCAGGCGGTTCGCTATATAAAACTTATGTAGATGCTTTTAAGCGTCAATATCCTGGCAAACCCAGCATGACAATTAAGGAAAATCATGGTGGTACTCATATCCACCCTTACCTGAACCGCGTCATCTCAGCTCGTGAAATGGCTAGGCTGCAAACATTTCCTGATGAATTTATTTTTGAAGGCTCCATGAAGAAAGCAATGTGGCAAATTGGAAACGCAGTGCCACCCCGTTTGGCAGAATGTATAGGCTACGCCCTTATCCCATACTTGAATAAGATTGCATCCAGTATCCGAAATTGAATAACCCTTAGTCCTCTGTCATAGACTCAGCTAGTTTTTGATTGATGGCTATACGCCACTTTTCCAGATCATACCAACCACAACCAATACAACCTATCTCAGCATCCTTTCCTCTTTTAGGCACATCTTTTGACCAAATTTCATTACCTATATAGTAAAATTTGATGCCAAATGGATAACCCCGAATGTCAGTTTGATAACAGTTACGACAAACTTCACGCTTTTGTTGATTACGTTGATTCGACATCAGTTGAAAATCTTTTTTTATTTGCTCATCTGTAAGATCGTCAAGTGAGCTTCTTCGCGTCTCCAAGCTCCAACGAATTTCAGGAAATTTGTGATCTGGCAACAGTCCATCCTTTTTTCCGCTTTTAGCTTCGTAGACATCATAGCTGTTGAGTACAGATATAATCCTACTACGCATATTAGGCGACCACACTTCGTAACCAGAAAGACCACCACGCGGTAAAGGGACAAGAATTAAATGGGTTTTACGGCTCTGACATACTGCACACTGCTTGTTAGTGTCTGTTGAAATGGTATATCCAAATTCTTTCAAGTCTTGTATTCTTCTTGCCCAATTGGGGTTTTTAGGTAGCCTACAATCAATACAACTCCAAGTAAATGTTGTTAAAGCATTAAAGAAATCTTTTGTAACGCTGGCATTTGGCTTGCCGCTCCAAAACTTCTCCTGTTCTGAAAGCCATTCCTGCCAACTTTGAGGGTTACAGTGATCGTAGGCTTGTAAAAGGTATTCGTCGATCTCTGCCTGATCAGACAAGTCAGTTCCAGTGCGACGATATTCAATAGGAATTGAGCCGTACCACAAGTTCTCGTTATCGTAATTGAAGGTCACGTCTAGATAGCGTTCAGATGCTTTACTATGGCGACGCTCACGGTGAATCTTGATTTTTTCCATTCTGTGTGTTTGTCTTGGCTTCTAGTCCATCGAGAAGATGAGACACGGTAATTCCTAAGCCACTAGCAAGATTGACAAGAGCAGAAAGGGAAGGATTTCGTACTCCACGCTCTACTCCTGATATATAAGTGCGGTCTAAGTTAGCGCGTAGTCCAAGTTCTTCTTGTGAGATTCCTAGTGCTGTCCGCCGTTGTTTCACAAGGTAGCCCAAGGCACAAAGAATCTTTTTTCTCGATGCATTCATGTGCCGATTATGAGTTTCTACGGACTATCAGTCTACGGACGATATGTCACATAGATGAAGCTTAATCGCATAGTCATGAGCGGTACAATATGACAGTTGTGTTCTGTAGTAGATTTTGATCGAGCGTTATACTCTGCCCGAAATGGGCGAACTGTGGACGGAAACTTATAAGCTTAAAACTTGGCTGCAAGTAGAAATTGCTGTATGTGAGGCTCAGGCTGAACTAGGTTACATTCCGGCTGAGGCGGTTGCGGAAATTAAAGCAAAGGCGAATTTTGACCCAAAGCGGGTGCTGGAAATTGAGGCTGAAGTCCGCCATGACATGATTGCCTTTCTCACGAATGTCAATGAATATGTAGGCGATGCTGGACGTTATATCCATCTAGGCTTAACTAGTTCGGATGTGTTAGATACAGCTTTGGCGCTTCAGCTAGTTGCGAGTCTTGATGTATTATTAGCTCGATTAGCAGATTTGATTGCAGTCATTCGCGCTCAGGCACAGCAACATCGTTATACTGTAATGATTGGGCGATCGCACGGTATTCATGCTGAACCAATCACGTTTGGCTTTAAGTTAGCTGGGTGGTTAGCAGAAGTATTGCGACATCAAGATCGCCTGACTCGTCTGCGTGGGGATATTGCCGTTGGTAAGATTTCTGGTGCGGTAGGAACTTATGCCAATATTGAACCACGAGTGGAAGCGATCGCGTGTCAAAAACTCGGACTCTCGCCAGATACTGCCTCGACACAGGTAATCTCGCGCGATCGCCATGCAGATTATGTCCAACAGTTTGCTCTCCTTACTGCCTCAATTGAGCGGTTTGCCGTAGAAATTCGCAATCTTCAACGCACAGATGTTCTAGAAGTAGAAGAATTTTTTGCTAAAGGTCAAAAAGGCTCTTCGGCAATGCCGCATAAACGTAACCCGATCCGCTCGGAACGCCTAACCGGAATGGCGCGGATTATTCGTGCTAATGCTGTTGCTGCTTTAGAAAACGTTGCTTTGTGGCACGAGCGGGATATTTCTCACAGTTCAGTTGAGCGAGTAATTTTGCCAGATACTTGCATTTTGACTCACTTTATGGTAAGCGAAACAATCGATTTAGTAAAAAATTTGCTGGTGTATCCTCAGAATATGGAACGCAACATGAACTGTTACGGAGGTGTTGTTTTTAGTCAAAAAGTGCTGCTTGCTCTAGTATCCAAGGGAATGAACCGCGAGGAAGCTTATGCAGTTGTCCAGTCTTGCGCTCATCAAGCTTGGAACCAACCGCAAGGTAATTTCTACGATCTCATTACCCAAGATACCCGTGTTACTCAAAAGCTTTCTCCTGAAGAAATTGCTACTTGCTTTGACCCCCAGCAACATCTAAAACATCTAGAGGAGATTTACCAACGGCTGGGAATTTAAGCAGTTTTTAGGATAGGAGAAAGACTGCTGCATTTTTTACCAGCTTTAATAGTTAATTACTGAGAAAAATGTAAAAATAGTAAGGGGTTGTGATTTAATAAACCAACCTTTAATAACACGCGATCGCTCTTGAGCGCAGACTTCATACAATAATGATTGAACTGCTAGCTGCGCTTTCTGCTGCTGCTGCGGCAGGTATAAGAATCGCCATGCCCCTGCTGATGATCGGACTGTTGCAGGGACTTTGGTCTGACGTACCGCTTTTAGCTAAAATTCCTTCAGCATTTATTCTCGCTATTCTCACTAGCTGGTCGCTAGTTGAATTATTTGCTTCCAAAAAGTTATTGGGACAGCGAATACTGCAAGTTGTGTATTTATTGTTTAGCCCGATCGTTGGGGCGTTTATAGCAATAGCTGCTGCTAAGTCTTCAGAAGTTCCTAGCTGGTTATTTGGGGTAATAGGAGGAAGTCTTGCTTTCTTACTACAACTTGTCCAAGCTGGCTGGTTTTATCGCTGGGGAGGTTTACCGCTATGGATTGTTTTCACCCAAGATGCTTTGTGCTTTTTGCTGGTGTTATTTAGTGTTAAAGCTCCTCAGTTAGGAGGATTAGTTGCTTTAATTCTTTTAGCTTTAGCTCTTCGTAGTTCTAAGGCATTGTATCTTTGGTATTTACAACAAAAAAGCGGTGAGGGGTGATCACCTTTTGTCTCTGTTTTAGTTACCGAAGACTCGTCACAGGGCAGGAGGCATCAGTCTAAAAGTATATTTTTGCCCTCTGCGGAGCGAGTTTAAAGCCCCTAAATTTATTGATGAACAAAATGAAAAGATTTTTTCAAGATACGTAGTAGGAGAAGAAAGGTGTCTGGAAGTGAAACCTTGAAATTTATATTATGGGGTTTCCCTTCTGCCTTCTGTCTTTTCATAAAATTCCCACAAAGTGCAGAAGTCCACGACCGCTAATTAGTTCTATTAATAATGCAGTGAAGCCAATCAGCATGGCAACACGACCATTCCAGATTTCAGCTGAAGTTGTTATCCCCCACTGCCAACGCTCTTGCGGGTACATCTTGACTTTTTTCTTCATCTGTGTAACCTGGGACAATTTCAGGCTAGGAGATTTTAGGGCTTCGACAACTAAATCTGCCAGTGCTTCAATGAATAGAGGATGAGTATTAAGGGCGGGTACGCGGCGGAAATTATGAATACCTGCGTGTTCAGCTATTTCTCGATATTCAATATCAATTTCTTGGAGTGTTTCGATATGTTCCGAGACAAAACTAATGGGAACAACAAGTAAATCGTTTATACCCTGTGCGCCTAGTTCTTGAATTGCGTCTTCCGTGTAGGGCTGGAGCCATTCTACTGGTCCTACTCGGCTTTGGTAAGCTAGAGTATGTTGGTTTGGTCGATGCAGAGTCTGCATAATTAAATTAGTGCAGTCCTCGATTTCTTGTTGATAAGGATCGCCTGCTTCCTCAACGTAACTGCGAGGAACACCATGAGCGCTAAAGAAGATGTGAACAGAGTCGGGGTTATCAAACTGTCGTAGTTCCTGAGCAATCAGATCAGCCATTGCCTGGAGATAATTGAGTTGTTTGTACCAGGAAGGGATAACAGTGTATTCAATTTGCTTAAGTTTGGGATCTTCTAGCCAAATTCTTTGGAGTAACCGAAAGCTAGAACCACTGGTACTGATTGAGAATTGGGGATAGAGAGGCAGAATTACTAATTGTTCTATAGAATCGCGCTTGATGCTGGCGATCGCTTCTTCGGTAAATGGATGCCAATAACGCATTCCGACATAAGTTTGGGCTTCTTGCCCGATTGCCAGCAACTTTTCTTGCAAGGCTTGGGCTTGTGCTTCCGTAATCCGTCGTAGTGGAGAGCCGCCGCCAATTTGCCGATAGTTTTCTTGAGATGTCTTCGTTCGCCGCGTGGAAATAAACCAAGCTAGGGGTTTTTGCAACCGAGTAAAGGGGATACGAATAATTTCGGGATCGGAAAACAGATTAAACAGAAAGGGACCAACTTCATTGAGTTGATCCGGTCCACCAAGATTCAGTAATAAGACCCCGACACGACCCATAGCAGCTACAATGCCCCAATCTTTTCAGCTTTGTTACTAAGTTTAACAATATATCTTTAATAAATGTATAACTTAGAATACAAACGAGGTATACCGTGGCAACAATTTTAAGAGACTGGAGTTATCGTTATCAATGGTTATACGATGGAATCTCGCGTCTGGCTGCTCTGAGTGTAGGCGGGGAAGCACGATTCCGTCAGCTAGCTTTACAAGGTTTAACAATTTTTCCAGAAACCAAAATTCTAGATTTATGTTGTGGTAGCGGTCAAGCAACTAAGGTATTAGTGCAATACTCCCAAAATGTTACAGGACTTGATGCTTCACCATTATCACTGAAACGAGCGCGGCAAAATGTGCCGCAAGCGCAGTATGTGGAAGCCTTTGCAGAGGCAATGCCATTTGCTGATAATTCTTTTGATTTAGTACATATCAGCGTTGCATTGCACGAGATGGAATCAGAGCAATTGCAGCAAATTCTTAAAGAAGTTTACCGAGTGCTGAAACCAGGTGGAATATTTGCCTTAGTAGATTTTCATACACCGACTAATTGGCTATTTTTACTAGGAATATCAATATTTTTGCTGTTATTTGAAACTGAGACAGCTTGGCAACTATTGAAAACGGACTTGGTTGAATTATTAACAGAGACAGGGTTTAAAGAGTGCGATCCCTGCGGCAAGGGCAAAGCGCTACCCATTTTAAAAGCAGGAGGTAGTTTGCAGGTAATTCAAGCGAAGAAATAAAAGCAATCTCACCGAAAGCTAAAATACGAATAATTTGTTAATTTCATCAGACTTGCTAGTAGGCATCGATCATGTCTGAGAACAAAGGATTAATAAACGACCCTCAGATAGAATTGCCTGATTTATATGCCTGATGTAACTCAACAGCAAGTAAGCGCCCTACGTGCTTTGCTGATACCAGTAGCAGAACGTAATGATTTGCTAGCACAGCAAGCTGCAACTATAGCAGAATACTTTGTCCCTGCTGTTGAGGAGATGGAGTGGATTGAGGAATATGTAGAAGACGATAACTGGGATGACGATTAGCCAGCCTCGGCTGATAAAAGCGAATACGTTTGAGATTATCTAGACTACTGTACCAACTATTAAAGACTACACACTGTGGGTTCAATTCTCTTGCTTTTGCCGTGTCCAACATTGCCCGGAAATGGTCGTTTTTCGTAGCTCCATCTACAGACTTTTCGTAGAATTGATAGTCCAAGGGAATAAGACTGTCGCCTTGAGTCCATAGCATTGACATCCTCCCCACCCTGCTTTTAAGCGAGGATGGGGATTCTTAAACCTCAC
>ERZ501023.195-NODE-195-length-9082-cov-6.061261_pt1 | contig 9082 bp, 8 predicted proteins | sample MGYA00248839_ERZ501023 | MGnify/ENA primary metagenome ERZ501023 (study PRJEB25958, sample SAMN03398596) | human skin metagenome | study: EMG produced TPA metagenomics assembly of the Human Skin Microbiome Metagenome (human skin metagenome) data set.
CTTTATTTCGACTTTATTAGTAAAAATACGGATGGATTTTTAAGTAGTAGAATATCTGATCACTAAGGTTCACTTGTTATAAACACTTGTTTGCAAAAATTTGAGTGTCCTCACTAACGAAGATACACACCCTAATTTATCCGGAATATCTGTAAAATATTTCGTCTGATTACAGCAATTGCTTGATTTAGGTAGAACGCTGCAAATGTACTCTTAACGTGCGGCGTTGTACTTCATGGGGCTGAAGTTGAGCAGCAGTACCATTACGACAGGCAACTTCCAAGTCATAAGGAATATTTGTGCAAGGCTCCAGCACTAGGACATAATAATCTTGCCAGCCGCCGTAGCTTTGAAACACCCAAACGTAGGGGAAATCAGCTTTGTCAAAGCTCATAACTAAAGAGGATTGCGATCGCTTATTATAAATCCCACACTGCCCGACAGCTAAGTTGGAACTGTAGTAGAACTCTTGTAACTTAGATATTCTTGGTGGTGTGTACCGCAAGTCAACTTCTGTGCCATCTGCTGCTAAGGCTTTGGGGAAATGGGTTTTTTCTTGGCGACCAATAATTTTACTGAATTCCAGCACAGCTGGTTCAATTAAGCAATCTGGGAGGAGGATTTCGTCTTTTTCCTCAATAGCGATCGCTGCATGGTGCTTAAACAAAAATTCAATAATCTGATTTGATTGATTCTGAAACACATACTCAATCGCAACTTCTGGCTTAGTTGGATCAAGTTCAATTGTTTTTTCTACCTGTACAGGCACTGTTTGACAGTTACGCCTTAGCTTAATGCTAAAGTTCGATGCCTCAACAACTTCCCATGCCTGTGACCATAACTCCCCATGATCGACCAAATTCCAACCTTGAAATGATCCTGCTGCATCATTAGGAAAAATCTCGTCCCAGCCACCCGTCCAATTTTCGTCAAAGGCTGCACCAATCGCAAGCTTTCTTGGTTGTGGATTGTAGCCTGAAGGATGCCAAAGCCATCCACGTCCAGTTTTACAATCTTGCAGTTGATCGATCCGACCTCCTAAATCAGGTCGGATTATGAGCTGCATTTGATCGTTTGCTAGGGTGAACTCGACTTCTGCCGTTCTTTGTGCCATTTAAAAATAAATCTAGTAAAATTTTTCATCAGCAGAATACATTGCAGCGATTACTTTTTCAAGTCCTCAGTTACTTGTAGGCTGCTTTATTTGTGCGATTCAGCACTTTATACCAGCCTCTCACTATCCAGCCCCAGTTCCATTAGTAACTAGAAATTGGTACTAAATAGTATTTCAATTCAGGAAATAGAATTCTCAGAATTTATAGAATTAAACTAGTGATGTGATCAGGAATTTAAAATGTCAAATTTTATCAACAATCGATATATCAGACTTCTTGTAGTGTGGGTGATAGCGGTTGTAGCAGTCATTTTACTAACAACTGAGACAAGTATAGCCGCTACCTCAGACGCTTTAAAAATTACCGTATACCGCGATCCAGCTTGTGGTTGCTGCGGTAACTGGATGAATCATTTGACTGCTCAAGGGTTTCAACCAAAGAACGTCGTCACAGCTGATATGGATGCTCTTAAGCAGCAATATGGTGTACCAAATGATTTAGCGTCCTGTCACACCGCAATCATTAACGGGTATGTTATTGAAGGTCATGTTCCTGCTGCTGATATTAAACGCCTAATTGCTCAAAAATTAGATGTGACGGGTATTGCTGTTCCTGGTATGCCCAATGGTTCGCCTGGTATGGAATCTGAAGATGCTCCCGAACCTTTCACTGTGTTTTCTTTTGATCAGCAGAAAGCAGAAGCCTTTAACCACTATTCGCTTTAGCTGCAACTAAATCTAGATTAACTCTGTTTTTGTAGTCTAGTCTTTAATACTTGGCGATCGCAATTTTTTTAGCTTGCGCCTGATATCTGATATTGAGAGATCAGCTTATGTTTAAAACATAGTCTGTTTGCGGCTAAATTGATAGCGATCGCCCGTAATAAATCTGGTGTGATGAAGCATTGTAAATTGATGTGCTAGACAAATGCTTAATTAATATTACCAAGCTACAGTTTCAGTGATTTTTACTAAAATTACTTTCGACTTAGTACATAATTCAACTCTAATGTCAATTATTTTTAAAACAAATTATTCTATTGATTACAAGCATAGATTGAATTTTATTTATTTAAAAACACTTGTTGTAGCTAGCTTATTAGCAGTAAGTAGTCTGACTTATCTAGAATTAAATCCAAAATTATTACTTGCTCAAGTAGCACAAAATCAAGGAACTGCGGCGGCTAAAATTGAGCGGCGGCAGCGACAACTGCGGCAGATTCGACCAGAAAACTATAGTTTGCAGCGCTACCCAGTCACAAACAGCAATGCAAGTCACTGGCGCAATATGCTATGGACAACAGCATTAGTAGAACCACAGGAAAGCTATGTTGACCATGCATTGAATGGCATCTTAGCTTTAACAACTCACACTGGACTATCTAAGCCTCAGATGCGGACAGTTGAAATGTCGATGCAAGTAGGAACGCAACTTTATTTAAGTAATCCTACTTTTTATAGCAGCGTTAAACAGCAATTTCTCCAAACTATTAACTATAGTAAAAACCCGCAGTGGGTAGCAATGGCACTATCAGGATTAGCCAGAGGAACTAAAGCAATTAAGCGATCGCATTCGTCAGCGCTTTCCGAATTGGTCAAAAAATTTATTTTTACAGACAACTTTACAGGATGTCAGTCAATTGGTGAATCCTACTCCTGTGCCGCCTTTAAAAGATTTATTGCAGCGAAATATTGCTCCTGATCAATTAGTTATACGTTATTTGTCAACCCAATTGAGATATTCTTTGCCAAGCAGTATTAAAACGTCATGGTCAGTTTGTACGTGAAAACGGTCAACTTTGGTCTACTCCTTTACTATTGCGGTCAATTCATGGGCTAGGTTGGAATTTCGTCAGAGGTCAAACTCCCCAAGGAATTTACAAAATTGAAGGTGTAATGCCGAAACCAACTGCTGAGTTTTTTGGGGCATACGGTCAGTTTCCCTTAGTCAAATTGTTTTTACCTTTTGAACCAGGAGTGCGGGAGTTTTTGCCAGGACGCAAAGGGAGATTTACAGGCAGTATTAAAGATTATCAAGCGCTGCTACCTCCTGCTTGGCGTAATTATTTTCCGATTCAGCAAAGTTACTGGGCAGGGAAAATTGGGCGATCGCTTTTCCGAATTCATGGCAGTGGCGAAGCCCCCGATTTCTTTACCAAAAAGCAGCAATACCCAGATAGCTACAATTGGAACCCGACTATTGGTTGTCTTTCGGCATTAGAACTTTATGACGAAACTGGCAAACTGCAACAAGCTGATATGCCCAAGATCCTCAATGCTTTAACTAATGGAGGTAGTGGTTATGCGATCGTCGTTGAAGTACCTAACTCCTCTAAAACACCAATTTCAATTGCTGAAATAGAAGCAATGCTACAACCAAAAACCTTGCCTTAAATTCGATAGTTTTATATTTAGCCCCAATCTGCGGTCTATGCCAAGACGAGTATTGTCATCTTGCCAATGGATTTTTGTTGTCTGCTGCTGAATTTACAGTTTGCTCAATTCTCTTTAACCTTGTATCCGGACGTTTAGCACTGTCAATCCAAAACAGTATATTCTTCTTAGTTGAATTACTAAATGTCTCAAAATATCCGAAAGCAGTTTTATTTGCTACTAATGCTTGCTTTAAGTCCACCGGAATTATTAAATCTTCTATCGCATCTAATTTATTCCAAGAGCCATCTATTTTTGCTGCTTTAATTTTTTCCAAACCAAATGAAGTCATCAAATTTTGTTCTATCAGTTCTTCAATATATTGCTTATTTAATTTTGACCAGACGCTTTTTGGTTTTCGGCGTGTAAATATTTGCATATAACGTTCTGTATCTAATGATTTTACTTTACTGTCAATCCAACCAAAACATAAGGCTTCTTTTACTGCTTCGCTATATCGAACGCTTGGCTTACCACTTTTGACTTTGTAGTAGATCAGCCATACACCGAGATAGTTATGATGATTTTTCTCTAACCATTCCCGCCATTCTTGGCGATTGGTAGCATAAAAAGTTTTCAGTTGGTTAGCAATCGGCATAACAGAAACTTAGCAAATTTTAGAATTTATTATTGATAATTTATGATTAAGTAAGCTGCAACAAAAACTTAAAATGTATTGTGGATTGCTTCTATCTTTGGTGCATTAGCTTATTTAGCAACTGATTTAACCACTTTATTGAACTAAGGTAAAGTACACACAATGCTGTTAAATTTAATTTTTCCAAAATACTTGTGTATTTTATTAAATATCCATTAAATTCCTTTGATACTTAGTCATGATTTTGATATTTATATTTCCTAGTACAACATATTAAGATATAAAACTCTGATTTTAAAAAGCTAAAATGATACCAAAACTAGAATTCGGCACTCTTGCAGATCCTCAAGAAGCTCAACACCTGGGAGCAATTTTGCAACAGTGCTTCAACTTTCCAATTAGTAATTGGCAACCCTACTCTAGTCTCCTGGGTTTAGAAAATTATCGGGTAATTCGGCATAGCGATCGCCTTATTGGTGGTCTTGGTATCTACCACATGGGGCAGTGGTTTGGAAGTTGCTGTGTACCTATGGCGGGTATTGCAGCTTTAGGAATTGCGCCGGAATATCGAGGTATAGGAGCGGCGGCTGAACTAATAGGCTCTACACTCAAGGAATTGTATACAAAAAGCGTTCCTCTATCAACACTTTATGCTTCTACGCAGCGCCTTTATCGTAAAGTAGGGTATGAACAGGCTGGCAACGTTTGCCATTTTTCAATTCCCACAAGCAGCCTGATTCCCTCTGTCCAGAATCTACCAATGCATTCTGTAGATCCGGTTCCAGAAATTTTCCAAGATATCTATTCTCAACGCGCAAAAGCAACTAACGGCAATTTACATCGCAATGAAGCCATTTGGACACGCCTCCTGCAACCGTCAGAAGAGGTTGTCTATGCTTATTTAATAGGGAATAAACCAGAAGGCTATATTGTTTTTAGCCATCAGCCAGATACTAGAGGCTATAACCTCAAGGTTAAAGACTTAGTTGTTTTAACACCAGCAGCAGCACGTTGTATCTGGAATTTTTTTGCTAACCATCGTTCTTTAGCTAACAACATACATTGGGTTGGTTCAGCAGTGGAGCCTCTACTAACTTTTATTCCAGAGCAAACTTACAGAGTTATGCATCTAGAACGGTGGTTTCTAAGAATAATAAATGTTCCCAAAGCTTTGATGCTACGTGGTTATCCTCTAGAAGTAGAAACTGAGCTACATTTAGAAGTCAAAGATGAATTGCTACCTGAAAATAATCAACGCTTTATCCTTGCAGTGTCTGGAGGGCGTGGAGAAGTAACTTTAGGTGGTCGCGGTGAGTTACAGCTAGATGTGCGCGGGCTAGCACCGTTGTATACGAGTTTGTTTACGCCGCATCAACTTCAAGCTATTGGTCAAATTGAAGCTACTACTAATGCTTTATCAATAGCAGCACAAGTTTTTGCTGGTTCAGAACCTTGGATGGCAGATCATTTTTAACTTATGGTGCGATAAAAAACAGTAGCAAAATGTTAAAACGCCTCTAGAGGGTTATTTCTAGAAGCGTCGTAGATAAGTGATAGAAGTTTAGTTTTAGTTATTGCCTGTATATATACATAGCTTAGTTAATTTAGCTGGAAATTAGGTAAAGCAACTGTGAAAATCAGTAAGCGAATTATGAAGTTTGTGTGAACTTATTAGATGGCAATCATCTTCCTAGTTACTTGAATTTAGCAATAAACAGTGGCGATCGCCTTAGCTACTAATTTAGAGGACGAGCGATCGCCCCAAGTTATCCTCATATCTTCTGCCTAAGTAGACTGCGTAGGTATACATAAGATATATAAAAAGATATTCACTTTCCTAATGACTATTTGTGTCTAAGTCAGAAGAATTAAAACCAGAAGCGTTGTCCTTGGCTCAAACACCTTTATATCAACTGGCTGTAGAACTAAAAGCGCGGCTAACTAGCTTTGGTGGCTGGGAGATGCCAGTACAGTTTGTTGGTATTGGGCGCGAACACGCAGCCGTGAGAACTTCAGCTGGAATGTTTGATATCTCCCACATGGGGAAATTTGTCCTCCGGGGGAAACAATTAATTTCCCAACTAGGGCGTTTGGTACCCTCGGATTTAAGTCGCTTACAGCCAAATCAGGCGCAGTATACTGTTTTATTAAATCCGGAAGCTGGAATTATTGACGACATAATTTTTTATTACCAAGGTGAGGAGAACGGCGAGCAGCGAGGAATAATGATTGTTAATGCTGCTACGACTGCTAAAGACAAAGCGTGGTTGCAATTCCATCTTCAAAACGCTGAAGTGAATTTACAGGATATCTCCTCAGAAAAAGTCTTAATTGCCCTCCAAGGACCACAAGCCGCCGCCGCCTTACAACCCTTCGTTCAAGAAGACTTAGCACAGATCAAAGCATTTGGGCATCTAGAAGCAACTGTACTGAGTCAAAAGAGTTTTATTGCCCGCACAGGTTACACCGGAGAAGATGGCTTTGAGGTGATGGTAGACCCAGTTGTCGGTGTAGAATTGTGGCGATCGCTCATTCAAGCTGGCGTTATTCCCTGCGGACTCGGTGCTAGAGACACCCTGCGTTTAGAAGCAGCAATGGCACTTTACGGGCAAGATATTGATGAAACTACCACACCAATAGAAGCAGGGCTAGGCTGGCTAGTCCATCTAGAGCCAAAAGAGGATTTTATTGGTCGTGCAGTTTTAGAACAGCAAAAGAATGTTGGGGTGTCGCGGCGATTAGTAGGATTGCGTCTTCAGGGACGCAACATTGCCCGTCACGGTTATCAAGTCCTATCCCAAGGAAAAATAGTTGGCGAAATTACTAGTGGAACTTTATCGCTAACACTTGGTTATCCCATCGCCCTTGCTTACGTTCCCACTGACTTAAGTAAGGTAGGTCAACAGCTAGAAGTAGATATTAGAGGCAAAGCTTACCTAGCTACTGTAGTCAAACGCCCGTTTTATAAATCACCAAATCGTTTGGCAAAGTAACAACTGTCCTAGTATTAAACAAATAATTTGTTTTAAGCTATTTAAGCAAATAATTCTATATTTGCTTGTCTAGGAGAATTTCTCCTAAAAATGATCATATAAATAACTCTTGTGATGTCGTCGAGGAATTAACATGGATTTTGAATATCCGAGTGATTTAAAATATCTGGACTCTCATGAGTATGTGCGGCTAGAAGGCGAAATAGCAACAATTGGCATCAGTGCCTTTGCCGTTGATCAGCTAGGTGACATTGTGTTTCTAGAATTGCCAGAAGTTGGCGATGTGGTAACGAAGGGCGAAAGCTTTGGCACAGTTGAATCAGTTAAAGCGGTGGAAGATTTGTATCCAGCCATCAGTGGTACAGTCATAGAACGCAATGAGGAGATGATTGAGGCTCCAGAACAGGTAGCAGAAGATCCTTACGGTGAAGGCTGGTTATTAAAACTGCGCGTCAATGATCCTAGTGAAGTGGATGATGCTTTGTCTGCAGATGAGTATCGCGCACAGGTAGAAGGAGAGTAGAGTAGCTAGGGACTAGGTACTGGGGACTAGGGGCTAGGGTGAGAAAAATTAGGATGAAGTTGTACTAAACTCAACTTCATGGCGCTTTTTTCCCTAAACTTAATAATTTGTTGCAAAATATGAAGTAGTCATGTCAAGAGAGCAGCCTGTGGTACTTTATAGCCCTGATACGCAGTCTAACTGTCAGCAGCAACTGGGAGAAATGGAATCGTTCGTCCAACGTCATATCGGTTCTAACCCTGCTCAAGTCCAGCAAATGCTTGATGTATTAGGGTTTGAGACTATTGATGCTCTGATTGAAAAAACAGTTCCCCAAGAAATTAAGCTCACCCAACCGCTAAAGCTAGCACCGCGTAGTGAAGCCGCAGCTTTAGCCCAGTTAAAAGAAATTGCCTCTAAAAATCAAATTTTCCGCTCGTTCATTGGTATGGGCTATTACGACTGTATTACGCCGCCCGTAATTCAGCGTAATATTCTGGAAAACCCTGGTTGGTACACCGCCTATACTCCCTATCAACCAGAAATTTCTCAAGGACGACTAGAGGCGCTGCTAAATTTCCAGACGATGATTATTGACTTAACAGGCTTGGAAATTGCCAATGCTTCTTTACTAGATGAAGCAACAGCAGCAGCAGAAGCAATGACTATGAGTTATGGTCTGTCTAAAAATAAGGAAGCTAAAGCTTTTTTTGTCTCTAGCGCCTGTCATCCCCAAACGATAGAAGTAGTACAAACTCGTGCTAAACCCTTGGGTATTGATGTCATTGTGGGCGATCATCAGACTTTTGCGTTTGATGTACCAGTTTTTGGTGTCTTGCTACAATATCCCGCCAGTGATGGCACAATTTACGACTACGAAAGTTTTGTCAAACAAGCCCACGCAGCAAAAGCATTAGTCACAGTAGCAGCAGATATTCTCAGTTTGACTCTACTTACACCACCAGGAGAATTTGGGGCTGATATTGCCGTAGGAAGTACCCAGCGCTTTGGGATTCCCTTGGGATATGGTGGTCCTCATGCAGCTTACTTTGCTACTAAAGAAGAATATAAGCGGCAGATTCCAGGGCGAATTGTCGGTGTATCTAAAGATGTTTCAGGTAAGCCTGCACTGCGTCTAGCTTTGCAAACCCGCGAACAGCATATCCGCCGCGACAAAGCCACTAGTAATATTTGCACTGCCCAAGTTTTACTAGCTGTAATGGCTTCGATGTATGCGGTATATCATGGTGCAGCAGGACTAAAAAGTATCGCCCAAAGAGTACATAATCTGACTGTAATTTTAGCTGAAGGACTAAAGCGTCTGGGATACAGTATTAATTCAGAAGATTTCTTTGATACTGTGCGGGTGGAACTAGATCAGGAGTCAGGAGACAAGGGGACAAGGGGACAAGGGGACAAGGGGACAAGGGGACAAGGGGACA
>ERZ501023.196-NODE-196-length-9042-cov-6.445978_pt1 | contig 9042 bp, 9 predicted proteins | sample MGYA00248839_ERZ501023 | MGnify/ENA primary metagenome ERZ501023 (study PRJEB25958, sample SAMN03398596) | human skin metagenome | study: EMG produced TPA metagenomics assembly of the Human Skin Microbiome Metagenome (human skin metagenome) data set.
TCTACAACCACAGAACGATTGTTCTGATAATTAGATTTAACTACACCCATTAATCAGAGTTCATTTAAAGGGTATTAGATACTACATCTATAGCAAATGTTTTAGTGGCTGTTTTAATGTCTGCCGTTAAATATGGCACTTATGAATAGAAATAAGTAGATCAAGACGATGCCGATCTACTTACTTGCTAAGTTATTAAACTTTAAAAACGTCTTTTACGCCTTCTAGCGATCGCTTTGCGCTTACGTTTTTCAATAGGAGTCTCAAAGTGACGCTGGCGTTTTATATCTGGAAAAATTCCAGCCTTGGAGACTTGACGCTTAAATCTACGCAGTGCTGACTCAATTCCTTCATTCTCACCTACAACAACTTGAGTCATCCTGTCTCCTTCAAAAATTGATTACTTCACTTCGGGAAGCATAATTACTTAAGTGAATGAAAAAACTGGGTAATAAAGTTAGAATTCTGTGCTTCTCAACTTAGCTTACACCCAAAGTGAGAGAAACGCTTTAGCAGCGTTTCCTACCCAACTTATATGAATTTACGGTCTGTATTGTGTTAACTCATATCTACATATTAAGAAAACACAGACCATATCTTCCATGATCAAAGCTATGGCTTATGCGAGTGTTTTAGAGAAATATCTCCAGTTTGAACATAGAGATAATTCTCTCTACCACTTGCTATAGAACTGGAAGCTTTAGTAACGCCGAGAGTAACCGCCGCCACCACCTTGGTTATTTCCCCAGCCGCCGCCACCAGAGCGGCTTCTATCTTCACGAGGCTTTGCTTTGTTAACTTTCAATGCCCGCCCCATCCATTCAGCACCATCAAGTGCATCTATTGCAGCAGTTTCTGCTGCTTCTGATTCCATCTCCACAAAACCGAAGCCACGGGGACGACCGCTTTCGCGATCGGTAGGTAGTTGCACCCGCTTTACAGTTCCATATTCGGCAAATACACTACTGAGGTCATCTTGGGTTACCTCGAATGATAAATTGCCTACGTAAATTGACATCAACTCTCTCCAGAATTACATGGTGTAGAGATATTTATCCGGAGAGGCGCCTGTAGCTATTAAAAACAAACCCTAACCGCCGAACTTACTTCTCTATAACAAATCATATCACAGAAACTATTTAGACAAATGAAATTTAACCGCGTCTAAATAAATTATCGTGGTTTAGCGTACAGAATTTTTTTATGTGCCAAGGTTTGATCTTTGTAATTCATTCTATTGTATCAGGCGATGCTTTGATTGAGACGGTACTCAATAATTATCCTATCGGCAAGTTTCGCAGCTGCCGCTTATATAAGCGAGGTCTTAACGATACTTATCTGGTGGAGACTGAGAAAGAAAGATATACCTGGAGAACTAAGGAAGAAATTGATTTTGAGCTAGAACTATTAACGTTTCTGCACGAACAACAGCAGCCAGTCGCATATTCTCTTAAAAGAGAGGATGACAGCTTTACTACAGAAATTGCCGCACCCGAGGGAAAACGCTATGCGGCTGTATTTTCCTAGGCACCAGGTAGAGCAGTGAATGAACTTAATGGTAGACAAGAAGTAATCAAACATACAGTAGCAAAAGCTAATTTATATTCTTAAGAAATGACGGTTGTAATAGGCTGGTGTTAGACGATCGCACTACTACTAAGATCGTCCACTTCCCCACCCCAGGTAAAAATCATGGCAGTTGAATACGATTTAGTTGTCATTGGCGGCGGTTCTGCTGGTTTGCTTGTCGCTGGTATAGCCGCCTCGTTGAAAGCAAAGGTAGCTTTAATCGAACGCCATCGCCTCGGTGGTGATTGTCTCTGGTATGGTTGCGTTCCTAGTAAATCCCTAATTCACGCCTCGCGCATCGCTTACGAGGTAAAACACGCTGGACGTTTTGGTGTATATTGCCAAGAGCCTGAAATTGATTTTGCTAAAGCAATCAATCATGTGCAAGGCGTAATCTCCACAATTGAACCGCACGATTCCCCAGAAAGATTTGAGTCTTTAGGTGTCGAGGTCATTTTTGGCAGTGGCGAATTTATAGATCGTAAAACCTTTAAAGTTAATCATAGAAATCTCCAAGCTAGAGCTTTTGTAATTGCCACAGGCTCTAGAGCCGCAATTCCCACGATCACGGGATTGCAGGAAGCGGGTTATATTACAAATGAACAAGTTTTTTCAATTACCAAGCGTCCAGAATTGATTGCTATTATTGGTGGCGGACCAATTGGTTGTGAATTAGGACAAGCTTTCTCGCGGCTAGGTTCGCAAGTCACGATTATTGCTAGTAGCGATCGCCTTTTATCCAAAGAAGATCCAGAAGCAGCTCAAGTAATTGCAGATCAGTTTGCCTCAGAAAACATCCGCGTACTGACAAATACAAGAAGCGATCGCGTTGAAGTTATTGGTAGTAAAAAGCATTTATGGGCAGATAATCAAAAAATTGCTGAAGTAGATGAAATTCTCATTGCAGCCGGACGACAACCGAATATTGAATCTCTAAATTTAGCAGCTGCTGGTGTAGAAACACATCAAAAGAACACTGCTGGTTATGGTAACTCTGGAGGTAAACAGGGAATTCGCGTCAACGCCAAACTCCAAACAACGAATAAGCGCATTTATGCCTGTGGTGATGTCATTGGTGGCTATCAGTTCACTCATGTTGCTGGCTATGAAGCAAATATAGTCCTCAGAAACGCTTTATTTTTACCTGTAATCAAAGCTGACTACCGCGTGATTCCTTGGGCAACATTTACTGATCCAGAAGTGGCGCGTGTCGGCTTGACTCAACAAGAAGCAAAAGAGCGTTACGGCGATGATATTTATGTAGTAAAGCTCAATTTTGATGAAGTAGATCGCGCTCAAGCAGAAGCTGCAACACAGGGATTTGCCAAAATTATTACTAGGCGCAATGGTCAAATTTTGGGCGCTCATTTAGTAGGTTCCTCTGCTGGCGAGTTAATCCCCGAAATTGTGTTGGCAATGTCTCATAACCTCAAAATTTCTGCCCTTGGTGGCATTCATATCTACCCAACTTTGGCAGAAGTCAATAGTAAAGCAGCGTTTGAACTAACTAAGCAGAACTACGAAAAAAATTATGCACTCCAAAGCTTGTTAGAGAAGTTATTTCGCTTTTTAAGAACGCTAGGTTAAGCTGGAAGCCCTGTGTTTTGAGGAGTAGAGTCAGCGTTATGCATCCGGTATTATCTGGATCTTTGAGTGTTGAAAAATTGACGATTGTGATCGCTCATTTACCAAAATCGCTGCAAGGTACAACAATAGTGCAGCTTTCCGATTTTCACTACGACGGCTTGCGGCTATCTCAACAAATGTTAGCAAGAGCGATAGAGGCTTGCAATGAAGCAGAACCTGATTTAGTGTTATTAACTGGCGACTACGTAACCGACGATCCAGCTCCAATTCACGCCCTGGTACTACGACTCAAACATCTGCAAAGTCGCGCTGGTATTTATGCCGTACTAGGCAACCATGACATTTATTACCCCAATTCAAAAGCGGAAATTACTACTGCCCTAACTTCTATTGGCATTGAGGTTCTTTGGAATAAAATTGCTTATCCACTAGGCGAAGCACTACCACTAGTAGGACTAGCTGATTATTGGTCACGAGAATTTAATCCAAAATTAGTAATGAATCAGCTAGATACTCAAACACCTCGCATCGTCTTATCCCACAATCCAGATACTGCCCAAATATTAAAACCTTGGCGAGTAGATTTGCAACTATCAGGTCATACTCACGGTGGTCAAATTACAATTCCTGGGATTGGTTCTATTGTTAGTTTATACAAAAAAACTCGCCGCAGCATCCCCAAATCAATGCGACGCAAATTGCCATTTATGCAAAAAGACTATGCCAAAGTAGTACGACGTTGGGAATGGGCGCAGGGGTTTCACCAGGTAGATAAGAACCAGTTGTATGTAAATCGCGGCTTAGGAACTTATTTTCCCGGACGCTTATTTTGCCCACCAGAAGTTACTGTACTTACCCTAGTTACCAAATGATTAACCCGCCAAGCTACCTGGATAATTAGCAGCTAATGGCGGGTTATTAATACTCTTGATTCAAACGAATTAACTAAAATAAACTTAACTCAACTAAGGTGGACTAGACTCACAACTCTACCTAGTCTAAACTTTTGCATCCTTTCCATCTATTCAGACGGCAGTTCTGGCTATGCTTTCAAAAACCTCCCATAATAATTGAGTGAAATCAAAGTTAAAACCACATTTTTGGATGCTACAATTTGGCGTTGTGAGGTGATTAGTGCGGGAGGCACAGGCGCTAATCTACAAGATTTGGTTGAATGCTTTTCTTTCTTGTGCCTGTAATTAACTTAGCATCGGTTTCTAAATAGGGATCTACAAATTTATCAAAGTTTATTTGCATTAATTTCTTGCAACATTTCATAAAATCTTTTTACGTCAATCAGCTCTCCTAAATCTGTAAAATTTACCTATAAAAAAGTCCCCTCCAAATTTGGAGAGGACTATTGAATACCAACTAAAAATGACGAGAATCATGCGGACGATTTAAGCTAAACCGCTATTTCCCTTTTATTACTGTGCAGAATTGCCTGTAGTACCGCCATCTGTAGGAGTGCTACCTGATGTTGTATCTGCACTAGAAGATGATGTATCTGTACTGCTTTGTGTACCTTGAGTATCAGTGCTATTGCTTTGACTTTCAGACTGAGTGGGAGCTGGTTGAGTTGCAGGTGCTTCTTGTGCAGGAGGTTGGGTTACAGAATTGGGAACAGAAATATTAATGTCTGGCGCGGGTGCTTGAGGTGCAGGCGCTTGAGGTGCTGGTGCTTGCTGTTGGGGAACTACAACTGGAACTGGAACATCTCTAGTTTTCTCAATAATTGTAGTTTCTCTTTTAGCTTCAGGCGATGGACTCGGTGCTGGTTGGCTGTTAGGAATAACAATTGTTGGCGGTACATCATCATTGCGCTGATTGTAATACCAAATTGCTCCAGCAGTTAAAGCTGCAAGCGAAGTCAGGAGAATACCTATAAGTAAACCACGACCAGCATTTTCGTTGTCTCGTTCAGCTAAAACTTCTTCTTGGTAGTGGTTTTCAGTAACTCGACCTTCTACATAACCATCACGATATGCATTGGGGTTAGGAACGTTATTAACTTCACTAGTTCTTGTGACGTGAGTATGTCCATTAGCGTCGTTGTAAGACTCTTGACGTACTTCACGACCATAACTTTTAGGTTCATTTGGATTAGACATAACGTTAATAAAACTCCCTTAAATAAATCTGAATAAGTTGAATTGTTAAGTATATTCGCGGACTCAAGAAGTTCTTAGTGGTATCTTTTTTTGTTTTCTGCCAGAGCTTGAATCGTCTTCAGAATAACTTTGGCGATCGCGCAAACGGCTCTATCTATAGGAAGGGATATTTTCTTCTATCTAAAGAAGGAGTATTAGTAGCTTCTGCCAAAATATTCAGAGATTTAACGGTTGCCAATGAAAATTAAGTCTAATAAATCAATTCAAATTCACCCAATTAACACATATACGTCATGTCACTTGCCCTTAAATCTATTTACGATACAAGTTGCTGAAAGTTTGGTATTTACTTAAATACAGCAAGTGAGGTATGACAAACTCTGTGCAACGCCAAAGCTAATGCAACCTAAATCTTTAAGCCACTAATGCTAGCTTTATTCAGTAAATCTACTAATATCAAACTAAACATCATTTACTACGCGCTGGCTGACGCTCTAGAACCTTCCAAGTGGCAGAACCAACCACACCATCAGGTTTAAGACGATAGCGACGTTGCGCGGCTTTAACTGCATCCTCGGTTGCAGAACCAAAGACCCCATCTATAGAACCTTTAAATAAGCCATGGACTTGTAGTCGTTGTTGTAATCTTTTAACAGGAGCGCCTTCCTCTCCCAGACGTAAAACAGGCAAATTTACAGGTGGTGACTTTGGTGTAGGCGCACGTGAACCAGAAGTTTTACTAGGTTTTGCAGCCGTAGTGTTATTGCTTGCGGAATTATTGGCAGTCACTGGGGGTGGAGTGGTAGTAGGCGGAATCGGATTAGTAACCGCAGTGTTGTTAGGTGTGGAATTATTGGCAGTCGCAGGAGATGGAGTAGTAGTAGCCGGAACTGGAAAAGCTGCTGCTGATGATGCTGGGGGTGAAGCAGGAGGGAATAGCCGCTCCCAAGTAGCTGAATTAACAATGCCATCGGGATTTAAGCCAGCTGCTTGCTGAAATTGAGAAACAGCAGTTACGGTACTCTGTCCATAAACTCCATCTACTGCACCAGTGTAAAACCCCAGGAGTTTTAAAGCGCCTTGGAGTTCCGCTACAGCCACGTCCTGAGCGCCAGGTTTAAGCACAGGTCTATTAATTCCAGCTGCTGTCGTTGTTGCTTGAGCCAGCAGATGAGCTGTTGGCATCGCTATTACTACAGGATTTCCCCAGGCAAAAGTTAGTAACCCAAAGGTACTCACAATACTTACTCTCAGATTGCCTCTCATAAATTCCTCCGAATCCAAACCTATATATATTGATATCCTCCCGTAACTATCAGATATCAATATATATAGTTGAGTGTACTTCTGGACAAGGCAAATTTAGCTTTCCTACGCTTTTACAACTTATGGTTAACGCTCAGGTGTGTAGGGGAACCAAAACAGCTTTTTTAAAACCCTAAAACTGGAAATATATGAAAGGCTGACTACTCATTGGCAGTAATGCTATAGCAAAAGCTACTAAAACACCAAAAGCGGCTGCGAAAACTGGAGTTGGCAATGAGCGCCACCATTGTCTCAATAGTTTCTTGTAAGCTATCCAATGCAAAATCGTCAGCACAACAAACAGAGTTATCCCAGGTAGCTGAAATTCATTTGTACCACTTGACTGGAAGAATACAAAAGCTTTCACTACCTCAAAGGCAGTTGCAAAATCCACCGCACGGAAGAAAATCCAAGCAATACAAACCCAATAAAAGGTGAGCGCTGTTCCTAGCAACTTGGACATTGTAGTGAGTAAAGATGAAAACTTAGATATCTGAACCCACTCCTTTTGGAGAATTAGTGCCAAACCGTGCATAAAGCCCCAGATCACAAAATTCCATGAAGCACCATGCCATAACCCTCCCAAAACCATTGTCAGCGTCAAATTGCGATAGGTGAAAAGCTTGGAGCCTCGGCTCCCACCTAAAGGAATGAACAAATAGTCTTTGAGCCAAGTTGATAGACTGATATGCCACCGCCGCCAGAACTCAGTAATATTAGAACTAAAGTAGGGCGCATTGAAGTTCTCAGGCAATTTATAACCAAGCAAACCAGCCGATGCTATTGCCATGTCGGAGTAGCCAGAAAAGTCACAGTAGATTTGAACAGCATAAAAAAGAACGGCAACCCAAGCACTCCAAGTATTGTAGGTACTGGGGTTTTTAAAGTAGGCATCAACGAAGGGAGATAAGTTATCAGACAGGATCGCTTTTTTAAAGAATCCAGCCATGAATAAGACAAGACAGCCGCGCAGATCAACATTTACTAAAAAGCGTTGCTGATTTAATTGAGGTAAAAAGTCATTGGGACGAATAATAGGTCCGGCAATCAGCTTGGGGAAAAATGCGATAAACAGCGCAAAATTTAGTAATTTATCGGAGGCTGTCAGTTTCTTAGAAAAAACATCTACTATGTAGCTGATCGACTCGAAGGTGTAGAAACTGATACCTAAAGGTAGGAGAATTTGTAGGGTATTGTAATTTAGAGATATTCCTAAAATCTGGGCAAAGGATACAGCCGATTCAGTGAAGAAGTTGAAATACTTAAAAAATCCTAGTAGAGCCAGGTTAAAGCAAATGCCGATTAAAAGTAGCTGTTTTCGCTGCTTATGCTCGTCGTAGCGACCAATATCCCTACCTATTCTGTAATTAACGAAGGTAGAAATAATAATTAAGGATAGAAACCGCCAATCCCAAGAACCGTAAAAGAAATAGCTACAAATTAGTAGCCATATTTTCCGATTCCAATTACTTTTCAAACTCCAATAAAGATATAAAACTACTGCAAAAAATACAAAGAAGCGAAGTTCACTAAATAGCATTTAGTTTATTCCATTAAGTAGATGGACATAATTAGTTTGAAGATGGGGTACATGGGATATCTACCCCACATTAATAGTAAATTTGCTCTCAAGTGGGATGAAGCGGAAAACCTACTTTAGTTACTCAAAAAGCTCTGTTTAGTTTATTTAGATTTATTTACTTATAAGCTAAATTCACAAAATCTTTAGCAAGTCTAGCTGAAAATAACTTTGCACCAGCCTTGTTTAAATGAAATTTATCAAACCAATACTGTTTTTGGTAAATTTCTTTGAAATCGCTTCCTTGACCTTGGTAGTAATTAAAAAGAGTAAAATTCTCAGGTTTAGCTTTAAGGGTATCAGCAACTTGTGAAGCATGACCAATATTAGTAAAACCTGGCGTGATCATAAATATGGTTTGAGCGTTTATCTGCCTTACGTCGTCTTGCATCTCCTTTAGTACATCCAATTGCATGGGCGAAAGTAGGTGTTTGCGGCTCTTATTTATAGGATAGTTTTGCGTTAATAAATGATTATAATTGTCAACGTTTTTTAGAAAATCTTGACGGTTTTGCTCCAAACTTTCATTTCTTTCATCATCTAGAGCAAAGAATCCCTGCTGGCTGAAATCTGCAAGCTTTAAGTCACCAGTATCTTTAATTGACTGGAGCTTAGACTATCCATAGCAAAGAGACCCAGCAGTGCTGGGTAAATGAGTTAACACTAAAAAATGGCGCTTTGAAGAGTTAAGCAGACTCAGGCAAGGATTGCTTTCGCCTACTCACACTTTTTTTGACGACAGGATAACGAGGTTTACTCAAACGAGGTTGCCCTGTTATCCAGCCAGAGGACTTTCCGCGTGGTTTGGGTGGCTGGGCAGGAGTACCAATCACTGCTTATTAGACGACACTGTTAATGGCGGGTTAGAAGAGAGTATTGGCGGGTAGGTGA
>ERZ501023.197-NODE-197-length-9026-cov-6.708951_pt1 | contig 9026 bp, 7 predicted proteins | sample MGYA00248839_ERZ501023 | MGnify/ENA primary metagenome ERZ501023 (study PRJEB25958, sample SAMN03398596) | human skin metagenome | study: EMG produced TPA metagenomics assembly of the Human Skin Microbiome Metagenome (human skin metagenome) data set.
ATAACTATTGCTTTTTGCCTTATTGGTAATAGTTATAGTTATTATGTACCTTTAATTGGCGTACATTCTTTTTTATTTCTAAGTAAAGATCAAATATTAACCTTTACAAAAGTTTTTACCCCATTTTATCAAGTTTAATGTAAACTTTAAATCAATTGCACTTTCAAGTGGAATTCTACATCTTTGCCTTCGGGCTGATATCTGAGCCTTGTTACTCAAATTTATAACTTTTAGTTTGGTGATTGCAGAATCATGGCAGTAACAAACTTTAAAAGGCTGTAAAAGCCTTGCTGAAAGATTCCAGATCGGAACTGCAATACCCTCTCGTATATGTATGGTTGCACATACGTATGATCAGGCGTTTTTCAATGTGTTAGTGAAGCTAAACCATCTATATCAGGGTAGTGATGTGAGATTACCGCATACCCACTAGCGAAAAATCTGAAGATTATGGAGCCAAAATATGTCTGTAAACATAGAGCCCCAGAGAAGCATCAAGCTGGCAATTAAACGCAAGTCAGAAAAAGTGATGTCACGCAAAGATGCAGTTTTATTACGTATGCTGCTGTTCGTGCCGCTTTCTTTGATCTTGAGTCGGCTAGGTGTAGATCCAATTATTATTTTCATCACAGCAGGTATAGCAATCATCCCCCTTGCGGCATGGATTGCTAACTTTACGGAAGCGATCGCCACCGAGATTGGTCCATCTTTGGGAGGATTACTGAACGTTACTTTTGGCAACGCAACCGAGCTAATAATCTCAATTGTTGCTCTACAGGCAGGTTTAGTTGATGTCGTCAAAGCTAGTTTAGCTGGTTCGATCATTGCGAATTTGCTATTAGGATTAGGAGTCTCGTTTCTCTTAGATGGGTGGCGATTCCCCAAGCACCATTCTCAGCCAAACATCAGTCGGGTTGCTGTCTCTCGTGTCAATTCTGGTTCTCTGAATCTGGCGGTAATATTCATCCTGATGCCAGTAGCGATAAAATTCACTTCCGGCTCAATGAATCTTTCAGACACCAATCAGTTTTCCTTTGTAGCATCCCTATTATTGCTTGCCTTCTACGCAATGATGCTGCTGTTTTCGATGAAGACTCACAAGTATATGTACGACTTAGAGGAAGATGCTGAACCAGAAAGCTACGGCAGTGAAGCCAAGGGACGCAGGTATGACTTATGGCTACATATTGGTCTTTTGCTAGCTAGCACGATCGCTTTAGTGTTTGTATCGGAAGTTTTAGTTGACAGCCTCCAAGAGTCGATCTCCACCTTGGGTTTGACCAGTTTATTTACAGGCGTAATTCTAATTCCAATTTTTGGTTCGGCTGTAGAGATTATCACCTGTGGCATCTGCGCTCAGAAGCGCAAATTAGACTTATCAATCTCGGTAGCGATCGGCTCTAGTTTGCAAATTGCGATGTTTGTAGCTCCTGTCTTAGTTCTAGTAGGACAGGCGATGGGTCAACCAATGAATTTAGCCTTCAATACCTTTTCAGTCATGGCAGTAGGTGTAGCTGTACTGATGACTAACTCAGTTAGCACAGACGGGAAATCCAACTGGCTAGAGGGAATGTTGCTATTAATGACTTATGCAATGCTATGGACAGCGTTTTATCTGCACGATTAGGTCTTTTGCGGCATAGCTCTAAGTAAGTCATTTTTGATTACTGTTAATGATCAAATTCGCCTAAACCTCATTCTTTTTACCCTTTGTAGAGGCACTATGATTGACCAATCAAATTTTTTCAATGTGCGTAAGACCGCGTTTGCGCTTGCTGGTGGTCCGCTAGTTCTACTCCTAGTGATCGTCGCTGTCGATTTTTCGTGGCAACAGTTTAGGCTGAGACAAGCGGCACAGTTATGTAGCAAGCTTACTCCTATGGAAATGAGCGTCAAGAATGACGGGAATAATTGCCCCAATGGTGTTCGTCAAGAGCTGCAAAATAGACCTGTGGCGCAAATGGAAGCAGAGATGTAATAAGTGGCTTAGAGGAGGAATTTATCAGCTATGCAAGCATCAAACACCTCAAGCCTCTAAAGTTCAAACGTAAGTGTGGTGTGAATTTAGAGTGGATAGCCAAAGCTTAATGTTGAAAATCAATTATTGATTGCCTGAGAATCGCAGCGCAAGTACCGGACTTATCTTCAGAATTGCTCAAAGCTGCGAATTCAAGGATATTCTGCCTCAATTTGGGGCTTTTAAGTTGCTGGGGAAACAATTACAGCAACTAGGCTATGAATGGAATTTACTAATGGTAGTCGTCGAAACTCAGTTGAGCGTCTTCAACAAAATGCCTATGGATGGAGCAACGCTGTTCATAGGCATTATAGTGTTTACAGTAGTTGAATGCATGATTGCATCAAGACTAGTGGTGTGCAATTTAGGGGATTGTCAACTTGCACGTTTAGCGAAAAGTCGCGTCACGAAAGTCTACAGCACAACCGTCTTGCCGCTTGCAAGTTGGTGAGCAAGTCAATATAGCTTGACTATAAACTTTTCCTCGCTGCTTGACTTGTGCAAGAAATTTATTAATCAGAACTTACGCAAAAACTCTCTCAAACTCTTATTCCTTTGTGTACTTCGTGCCTTGGCGGTTCGTTTTTCCGTTATTGGTGCGTAAGTCCTATTAATTACGCTTTTTCCATGCTGTCTGAGCGCATTTTTGGATGGTAAGGAAATTGGACTAGACCCATTCACCGTAAGTAGTTTCAGTGCGTAGCTGGACTTGATTAGAGACTAAACTAAATCCCTTTGATGCGGCACAAGTGCCAAATACTCGCATGAATATGGGAACTGATGCCACACCTCCGGGAAAAAATCCGGCAAGGGCTGCCCCAGCACCTGCTAGCATGGCACAATCTCTGACAGCGTTCCAGAAGTCCTCCCCAACATTATCCACTTGGTTAATCACTACAAAAGCATGAATCGTTGTGCTTCTAGTTTGGATAATCGGTATTGACAGAGAATCACTGTCGTCCATAGTGAGTCTGACTTCTGGTAAGCCAGGCATAGTCCCTAGCCCAAATTCCCTTGTAACCATTTTTGCTCCTTAAGCTGTCTACTGCTGTAGGCTAAATCTGCCTGGCTGAAGCAAAGACATCAACTCAGCTAATAACTCTGTCACCCACTCCGCGATCGCTACAGTTACAAATTCAATTATCCACTCAACAACCATTGCCACCACTATCTCAGTTATCCAAGCGGCGATCGCTTCGACAATAAATTCAGTCACCAAAGTAATTAACGAGATCATAGTTTACTTTCCATTACCCGAAAGGACAAAAAACTGATAGCCACTTGGCTAACGCCGAGATTTATACCAGCGAATAAACAGCTTTTCCGCGTCAATCCACAGCAGCACCACAAGACTAAATCCGAAACAAACCAGCAACTCAAAAGGGCTAATGTAGTGGGTACTAAAGAATTGACGCAGAGGTGCAACGTAAATCAATAGCAACTGTAACAGCGTCGTAATCCCGACTGATGCCAGAATAAACGGGTTCGAGAAAGGATCAACTTCAACCGTCAAACGAGTATTCGAGCGAATCGCTAAAGCATGACCCATCTGCGCTAGGCAGAGCGTGGTAAACACCATTGTCTTCCAAGCATCTTCATCTCCAGGGTATCCAGGTGCATGAGTGCGGTTGTAAGCCCACATCATCAAGATAATTGTCACTATTGCCAAGATAATCCCAATCCGAATCATGTAAGACCCTAATCCCCGCGCAAAAATGCTTTCTTTGGGGTCTTTAGGAGGTTGGCGCATCACAATCGGTCTGCCTGGTTCTACCGCCAAAGCCAGCGCTGGAATACCATCTGTTACCAGATTCATCCAGAGAATTTGCAAAGGAGAAAGCGGCACTCCGCCTAAACCGAGTAAAGGAGCAGAAGCGATCGTCAAAACTTCGCCCAAGTTGCTGCCCAAAATGTAGCGAATAAACCGCCGGATATTGACATAAACTACTCGTCCTTCTTCGGTCGCTGCCACAATCGTCGAGAAGTTATCATCCAGCAACACCATATCACTGGCTTCTTTACTCACATCTGTACCAGTGATCCCCATTGCTACGCCAATGTCTGCTTGCTTCAAGGCTGGGGCATCGTTGACTCCATCCCCGGTCATCGCCACAACTTGACCTTGGTGCTGGAGTGCCTGAACAATCTGGAGTTTATGCTCTGGGGAGACACGGGCATAGACACTCACAGAGTTAACTTGTGCCTCTAATTGAGACATACTCAGTTTTTCTAAGTCACGTCCAGTGAGAACCGCGTCACCCGCTTGGGCAATTCCCAGGTCTTCAGCAACGGCTTTGGCAGTTAACTGATGGTCGCCAGTGATCATTACCGGACGAATGCCAGCAGTGCGGCATTTAGCCACTGCATCCCGTACTTCCGGGCGCGGCGCATCTAACATCCCCACCAACCCTAGCCAAGTAAGTTCAGTTTCGCTAGTATCTTCGGAATTTTCCGGCGGAAGTTCTTGTAACCCTTTGTAAGCAAATCCTAAGACCCGCAGACCGCGACTCGCTAGATAGTTGTTCTGTTCCAAAATCTCCGCCCGCCGAGCTTTAGTCAGTGGCTCAATATGGTCTCCTACTTCTAGATGGGTGCAGCGCTCTAGGGTAAGTTCTGGTGAACCTTTGGTGAACATGAAGTAAGGCAGACGCTCAGGATCGTACAGAGCCAGACTGCCAATTGATTCGTGACGATGACCGCTAGTATCGACAATCACGCTCATGCGTTTGCGCTCTGAGGAGAAGGGAAACTCTGCTACTCTTGGCAACCAGCGATCTTTTTTTTCTTTTTCCAGTCCACCTTTGCCAGCCACAGCCAACAGTGCTCCTTCTGTGGGATCGCCCATAATTGCCCACTGACCACTGTGCTGCTGCAATATAGCATCGTTGCATAAAACGCAGGCAAGCAGCAGGTCTTGTAAATCGGGGTGTTCCTCAAAAGTGATCAGCTTGCCATTTTGGAGAAACTCGCCCACCGGGTTGTAACCTTCGCCCGTAACCTGCACTGCCCCCTGACTGGTAAATACGTGCTGCACCACCATTTTGTTTTGCGTCAGGGTTCCTGTTTTGTCTGAGCAAATTGTGGTGACACTGCCTAAAGTTTCCACAGCTGGCAGCTTGCGAATTAATGCCTGCCGCCTTACCATCCGTTGGGTTCCCAGTGCCAGGGTGACGGTAATTACCGCAGGTAATCCTTCTGGGACAACGGCTACAGCCATACTAAGTGAGACTTTGACTAAATTTTCAAAGTTGCCCGGCGTGTGCAGTGTACCAAGTCCAACTACCAGCGCTACCAAAATTAAAGCGCCCAGCACTAGCGTGTTTCCCAGTTGCGCCATCCGCTTTTGCAGAGGAGTCGGCTCAACTTCCACAGACTGGAGGGCTGTGGCAATTTTGCCGAGTTCAGTTCGCATCCCGGTTCCTGTTACCAGAACAGTTCCCCGTCCCTGTACTACTTCCGTACCTTCAAATACCAAGTTGACGCGATCGCCCAAGACTGTATCTTCTGGTAATTGAACTTCAGCTTGCTTGTTGACTGATTGGGCTTCTCCGGTTAAAGCTGCTTCCCGCACTTGGAGATTGGCAGCTTCTAGCAGCCGACCATCAGCTGCTACCTTGACTCCCGCTTCCAGTAACATCACATCCCCAGGAACCAGTTCTGCTGAATCTACTTCCATAGTTCTGCCCTCGCGGATTACCCGAACTTTGGAGGAAGATAAATTCTTTAGAGCTGCTAAGGCTTTCTCGGCTCCACTTTCTTGGATATATCCCAGGATGCCGTTGAGCGCCACTACGACGGAAATAGCGATCGCATCTTTGGGAAATTCCCCGTTCCGCAGATCTAAAACCGCCGAGATTACTGCCACAGCGACCAGCATCAGCAGCATGATGTTTTTGAACTGATCGAGCAGAATATCCCAGGAACTGCGCCCTCCGGTTTCTATCAGTTCGTTGGGTCCATAACGTTGCAATCGTTCTGTGACTTGCGGAGTCTGCAAGCCAGAAGCGCGATCGCTTTGGAGAAGTTCTAGGGCTTTCTCAACTACTAAATTATGCCAAGAATAAGACGATTCACTGGTCGTCGGAGCGAATCTCTCTGAGACAGGACTAGAAGACATAATATTGATTTTTCCCAAATGCTGTAATATCTATAGCACTTAATCATAGTGCTTGAATAGTCCTTTTCATACTATTAATTAGTATTAAGTGCATACTTTCATTTGATTAACGTCTATAGGTTCTTTTAAGGAAATGGTGATTAACCGATTTGCGCCTCAGGGCTTAGTAGGAAGACAAGTTGAATTGCAACAAGCCAGCTTAATTCTGGCTCAAGATGGTGACTTACTAATAGCAGGCATTCCTGGCAGTGGTCGCCACACCCTGATCCGCTCGGCTGCCCAGCAAGTGGGAGCCAGAATCATCGAAATTGATTGCCTCAGAACTACTAATGAAAGTCGCTTTTTACAATTATTTGCCCAAGGATTAACTCAAGTTTTCGCTGCTCCAGCTGAACTAGCTTTAATGCAACAAGTTCTGCACGATTATCCGCTTTCGTTGGAGCAATCTCCCAATCGCTCCGCCCGCTTGGTGTGGCATTTGTTGCCAGAGGCAGAATGGCAACTGTTTCAGATTCTTCTTACCTTACCCCAAACAATGGCAGAATTGCTAGATTGCCGCGTAGTGTTAGTGTTGCAAAATCTGCTGCACATTCGCTCCTGGGATCGCTCTGGAAAGTGGGAAGCATACTTGCGGCAAGAGATCCAGCGCCAAAGCCGCGTCAGCTATGCCTTAATTGCTACAGTAGCGGAAACTTGGGTGCATGACAGCAATTTGCAGCTAATTACTTTAGCACCCCTGCGTCCCGAAGACCTCCAACCCTGGATTATCACTGCAATGGCAGCTGAGGGGTTGAAGTTTGAGCCAGAGAGCCTTGCTCTTAACTTATTTCTTAACTATGTTCAAGGTCATCTTGGAGATGCGATCGCCCTTGCTCGCCGCATCTGGCTCAATTGTCGGGGCTTGACTTTAATTCAAGCTCACCATGTCCACCGCAGTGCCTTAGCTTTACTAGAAGATTTATCATCTACCTTTGAATCTTTAATTCTGTTATTACCGCCTAGCCAAGTCCGCGTCTTAGAAAGCCTTGCCCTCGACCCCACCGATAGCCCCCATGCCAGAGACTACATTCAAAAGCACCAGCTATCCAAAGGCGGAAGCCTCCAGGGAGCACTTGCCAGCTTAGAGCAAAAAGGTCTTGTTTATGGTCCTAAGTACGGCTATCAAATTGCCATGCCGCTTTTAGCTTTCTGGCTCAAGCATCGTTTGGCTTAACATGAGAAAACACCCATGCCGAGGCTAAGAGGACAAGGAGACAAGAAGATGGCAGGACAAGGAGAAAGATGCTTCAAGTTTCCATTTGCTAATCAGACTGTCTGCAAGTTAATTTTAGTCTGGAGCTTAATAAATTCTACCCTCACTAGTTGCGCTGGTCAGCCTCAGAGGGTGACACTCTCTAGCGGCTCTCCTGGTGGGTACTATAGCCGCCTGAGCCAACAAATTGTTAATGCTAATACAACAGTCGGGCTCAACATTCAAAACCTCAATTCCCAAGGTTCCCAACAAAACCTGCAACGCCTACTCAACCGACAGGCTGACTTTGCGCTTTTGCAGCTAGACGTAGCTAGTGAAGCCATGCGACAAGGGCGCATCCAAGCAGTCGTCATCCTAGCAAACGAACACATCCATATTATTACCCAAGCAGACTCTGGCTTGAGAACTTTCGCCGATTTACAAAAAAAACAAGTAGCAATTGGGACTTCCGGTAGCGGTATTCGCTTCACTGCCAACAAATTAATCAAAGCCGCTAGACTCAGTATCCGCTCTGATGCTTCTAGCTTGGATGTAGCACTCAAAAAACTCAAAACCCAGCAGCTAGATGCTGCGTTCTACGTCGGTAGTTTGGGTGCTAGCGATCAGCTGCGGCAGCAATTTGCCATTAATCCAGCACTCCGCATCATTGGGCTGCCGCCTAGCTTAATAAATTATGTAACGACTCGTGACCCTGGCTCTTATCAACCCGCTACCATCCCCAGTGGCACTTATAACCCCAGTCCGGCGATTCCTGCTGCTGATGTGCCTACCCTCTCAACCGCAACTGTCCTAGTGACGCGCCCAGATGTTAATCGCCAAGCCGTCGGGCTACTCACCTGGTCAATTTTGTCCAATTACCGCAAGTATTCACAGTTTTACCCAGAGCTAGAAAGCGGCGATGCTCAGGCTTTACTCCAAAAAGGATTGTTTTACATTCATCCTGCTGCCCAAGCAGTCTTCGCTCAAGGAGATCCCCGCGATGCCTGGATTCGCTACTGGGAGAACAATAGCGATCTTCAAGCTGGCATTTTCCTCTTGGGTGGTACGAGTTTAGCTGGATTACTGTGGCAACGATGGCGGCGACAACGCTCGAAAAAGTTAGTTGGCACTACCCTCAAACGCCTCAACGAGCTGAAAGCGCTACTGCCGCAGAATGCTCAACAAGCGCTGAAATTAGTTGAAGAACTAAGCCTTGAGCATCGACTGAAGTTTATTGATGGAGATGTCACGACTGAGGTGTATGAGCAGGTACAGCAAAAGACTCAAATGTTTGCCGAGCAATGCCGCGCTCTCTTAGAGCAGCAACGTCAGCAATTCGTTCTTGATACCCTACTAATACTTGATGAGTGGCAAAGCACGTTGCAGAATAGCCCAGAGGCAGCACTCCAAAAATTTAATCAAGTTAAACAACAGTATCGAGAGATGCTGCTATCTGACCAGATCGATCCTAAAGTTTACATCGAATTGATGCAGCTAACTTTGATTTTGGTCATGCCTTTAGTGCCACATGATTCTAGGAAGACTGATTCCTACAACAAGGATGCGGCAAACTTATCAATTTGATAGGTTTAGCTATTGGAAGTGATATAGCAATTAGCTATCAGCTATCAGCTTTTTTAAAAGGCTTATAGCGCGCTGTG
>ERZ501023.201-NODE-201-length-8804-cov-6.451480_pt1 | contig 8804 bp, 8 predicted proteins | sample MGYA00248839_ERZ501023 | MGnify/ENA primary metagenome ERZ501023 (study PRJEB25958, sample SAMN03398596) | human skin metagenome | study: EMG produced TPA metagenomics assembly of the Human Skin Microbiome Metagenome (human skin metagenome) data set.
AATACTGAAGCATTTGTAATTCTACATCCATTGCCTATTTACTTTATAGAGTTTGCTCTTTCAGTTATTTTATTTACTATATCCGCAAAGTAATAAATGAGCGAGAGTATCGGTTCTCAGCTAGCAATAGCAAAAGAAAGCTCCTTTGTCCGCATTATATTTACATTAGTAGTTTCTATATTAATAAGTAAATTAGCTTACGATATATTCTTCGCTAGAACCTAATATTTGGTTAAAAACATAGTTTATTTATTAACAACCACAATTTCTTTTTAAAGCATGAATAGATTTACAGAAGTTGTAAAATTTCTCGAAACCAGTATTCAAAGCGATCGCCTAATGCAGCTAGCGAAAATTCAGTTTCTGCTTGAGTACGGCAAGTATAGCGATTAATTTCATTTAAACGTGCGATCGCATCCACCAATCCACTCACGCTATCCGGTTCCACCAAAAAGCCCGTACTTCCATCCTGGATAATCTCAGCAGGACCACCGCGATTATAAGCAATTACTGGTACACCGCAAGCAAGCGCTTCAATTGCCACATTCCCAAACGCTTCTACCCACCTGGGTGTCATTAGCATAGCTTTACACTGACGTAATTCCTGCTGCATTTGAGATGTTGTCAGAAATCCCAGATATTCCATAGGTGCATCAGGATAGTCTTGGCATTGCTGCCAATAATTTTCATCCTGTATTTTGCCCATTATTTTCAGAGGAATATTAGTAATTTTCGCTGCGGCTACTGCATCTTCCAAACCTTTTTCTGGTGCAATTCTACCCAGCCACGCTAAATATTGTTGCGGTTGAGAGCAAAATTGGTAAAGTGATAAATTAATGCCGCTACTTAAACAAGGACACTGCTGCGAAATAGTAAAAGTTGCTGCTTGCGATTGAGTATAAAAGCCAATTGTCCCCGGAAATTGATTTGCTACTTGTTCAATAATTGCATCCATTGCCTCATATAAAGAACCCATACTCACGAAATGGGCAATTGGACGAGTGAAAAAAGGTGTTAGGTAAAACGGCAACCAATCGTAGGCAAAGTTAACAATTAAATCATATTCAGCTTGTACTTGACGAGCATATTCCCACATATTTGCTAATACAGCATCGCCTGGTATCGTAATTGGGGCGTTGCGTTCTTGGCTTTGGGCAATGATCTGGAAGTTGCCAGCAATTTGCACTATTGGCAGTGACTCAATTGTTGAGCCTTGAGGTGCGACAATTTGTAAAGTATGCCCCCGCTCAATCATTTCTTGAGCAATATTATATAAACTTAATTCAACTCCGCCTCCGAGTCCAGTGCCTAATGGTCCAACAGGAGTCGAGACAAATAGTAGTTTTAAAGAATTAACAGGGGAAGTAGTCAAAGCAAGTCAGATGTAAGTCTAAAGTATATTCACCAACTCAATAAGAGATTAATTCCAAATATTAGTAGGGCGATCGCATCTGTGTAGAATTAAAATAATTTATACTGTTCATGGTAAAATTTCTAATTCTGATTTTTTCACAGATAAAGTTACAGGTGTTAGCCCAGTATCAGATGTTTCGATAACAGTTTTAGAGGGTGTATCTACTTTGCCAAAAATTTTATTACTTCCTTGCGCCAAGTTTTCGCGCTGGTTAATCAGATAGATACTAATTAAAGTTAGGCACACTCCAATTGACTGGAGTGGACTAAGAACTTCACTGAGTAACAAATTACCGAATAGCAGGGCAAATACAGGCGTGAGAAAAGTTAGTGAACTTAAACTAGTAAGATTGCTAGTAGAAGCGAAGTAGAAAAACAAGCCATAGGCGATCGCACTTCCGAATATTGTTGAATATGCCAGCGCCATCCACCCAGATAAATTAATATCTACCCATTGCTGCGATTCTATAGTAGCTGACAAGGCAAATAGTGGCAATCCACCCAAAATCATGTGCCATCCCGTCGCTGTCACCGGATCAGTATAGCGGCAAACGTAGCGAATAATCACAGTGCCAAAAGCCATAGAAACAGCCGCCAACAGCATCAACCACTCCCCACTTTGGAATAACTGTTGAAAGCCCAAAGGTGTAGTTATGCCTGCATGGAAAAAGTTGAAAATCAAAGCATCTGGTAAGCCAATTAAGCCAATTCCCAGTACGCCCACAAACAATCCTAACCAACCCCACGAACCAATGCTTTCCCCAAATAGCCAAAATGATAGTAAGGCAACTGCTAGAGGTTGAGAGTCAATCATTACAGAACCCAAACCTGCGCCAGTTCTCACTAATCCTTCTGCTAAAAAGCCTTGAAACAGCGATCCATCTACTAAGGCAAATAACATAATCCACAGCCATGCTTTCCACCCTTGAGGCTGAGGTCTACCCATTATAGCTGCCGCTATCAGCACTAATACCCCAGCTGGCACTAAACGTACTCCAGCCATGAACAGGGGTGTAGTGTGGGGAATCACGCCTTTCATCGCCACCATCGCTGTCCCCCACAAGAAAAAGGGCGCAATCAAGAGTAAAGAAGCGAAGGGGAGTCTTGATTGAGTTAGTTTTAACTGCATGAGATGGCTAATAGCTGATAGGACGCAGAACTTTACCTTTAATTGTACTTAAATTTGTGTATTTTTATTAAGCGTTACCATACCAAAGGAAATATTGTTAAGACAAGTTACGGATAGATATCTGCTGGGTAATTTTACACGCAAGTCTTCTAGGTGGATGGGGATAACAAACCGAAGTGTAAATAAGGCAAACTAGATTTAGAACGCCTATACGTTTCTGATGCCAGAGGAGTAAGAGTTTAATAGCACCCCTACTTCTAGATTGGTATAAATTTATTCACGAATTCTTGTTTGACCAAATATTGGTTAACGCATGGGTGCAGTGAAGCAGCACAATCTCAAATCTCAAAATCGGTTAGACTGCTCATGATATGGCCTTTTAAGCCTTCTCAAAAACAAATTGCTCGGATTGAAATTAATGGCGCGATCGCCAGTGCTACTCGCAAACAGGTACTAGATGCCTTGAAAAAGGTTGAGGAAAAACGCTTTCCTGCCTTACTGCTACGCATCGACAGCCCTGGTGGTACAGTTGGGGATTCGCAAGAAATTTACAGCGCTTTGAAGCGACTAGGAGAAAAAATCAAAATTATTGCCAGTTTTGGTAATATCTCAGCTTCTGGAGGCGTTTACGTTGGCATGGGAGCGCAACATATCGTCGCCAACCCAGGCACGATTACTGGCAGTATTGGCGTAATTCTGCGGGGTAACAACCTAGAACGTTTGCTGCAAAAAATCGGTGTTTCGTTCAAGGTGGTTAAATCTGGTCCTTATAAAGACATTTTGGCATTTGACCGCGAACTTACAGATCCAGAACAGCACATTCTCCAAGAACTGATAGATACAAGCTATCAGCAATTTGTGCAAACAGTCGCTGAAGGTCGCAATTTGGCTGTAGACGCGGTTAAAAGTTTCGCTGACGGGCGCATCTTTACCGGACAGCAAGCCTTAGAATTAGGCGTTGTAGATCGGCTGGGAACCGAGGAAGATGCGCGTCGTTGGGCAGCAGAATTAGTAGGGCTTGACCCAGATAAGACTCAGTGTTACACCCTGGAAGAACGTAAACCGTTGTTAACGCGCTTGCTATCAGGTAATCGTCAAGCTTCAACCTTATCAACTGGTATTGATTGGGTTGAATTTAATTTGTCTACCAGTGGTTTACCTTTGTGGTTGTACAGACCTTAATTTAATAGTCATCAGTCATCAGTCATCAGTCACTAGGAAATAAGGGTAAGGGTTCTTCTGCATACCCAATGTACGCGGTTGTAGCGTGGAGTATAAACGCTCTGACCAAGGACTAATGACTAATGACTCTCTCTTCGTTATACCCAATGTACGCGGTTGTAGCGTGGAGTATAAACTAATGAGCAAGGACTAATGACTAATGACTCTGCTTTTGATTAGTTAGATGTTAAATTTTTTGTCTAACAATTCAAAACTAACAAGCAAAAACTATCTTGGTTGTTAGCTATAGATTATTAAATATTAGCTTTCGCTCTAAAAATAACAACTAAGAATTATTTATATACAGGAGGAGTTGAGTGTGGGGTGGCAAGTTAAAGCGATTCGAGGGGCAACCACTGTTTCTGAAAATACAGTAGCAGCAATTCGAGAAGCATTGATGGAATTGTTGGATGAAATGGAAGCCCGAAATCAGCATATTGCTCCCACTGAAATTATTAGTGCCACTTTTTCTGTCACCCGCGATCTTGATGCTATTTTTCCAGCTGCGATCGCCAGAAAGCGTCCTAACTGGGATAATGTACCAATGTTAGATGTGCAGCAAATGCACGTAGCAGGAAGTCTAGAGCGTTGCATCCGCTTTTTAATCCATGTCAATGTTCCAGGTTCCCAAGTCAAGATTTACCACACCTATCTACGTCAAGCCCAAAGTCTACGTCCTGACTGGAGTATGCCGCAGTCTAGTGTAACACCAGCAATTCAGTCCTATTAATAATAATTATCTATACAAGTGCTGAGATGGTGTTTATATAGTCATTAGATTAACTATTAGTAATTAATGATAATTACCCACTCTAAAAAGTAGCAGATAACTCAGTTTTTTAAAAGAGTAGCACTAGGAATGAAACGACAATTTGAGCTATTTGCTGACTATTTCCAGTTCTATCTTCAAGATGAACAATCTGAAGGAGACTTGTCAAATAGTTGGACAAAAGAAGCAGTGTCCAATATGTTAGCAGTTGCCCCAGGGGTTATTGGAGTTGGTACAGTTCGGAACATGGATGTACTTGTTGAAGTAGAAGTGCTGGATTCTCAGCCAAACTGCAATTTTGATGACTGGGATCATGTTACAGAGGCTAGCCTGGAAGTACCTTCTGGACGTATTATTATTGCTGGTTGTACTGACTACCTTCCTGATGCAGCACGTATCAGAGTTGAGCCTGGAACTTTTAGAGTTCGGATATACTATGGTGCGCTAGATAGCGTTGACGAATCACAGTTAGATGGTGACGATCACTACAAGATAGTGCTTTGGAAAGATGCCAATAAAATAGAACCAAAAGTTTTAAAGAGGTGGCATTGAGGACGTTAAAAAAGTAATACACATATTTCTAAATTAAGGAAACTTAAAAAGTACCAATTTTTATTGCAGTTAATAATTTAGTTTCCAACTAGGTAAAATTAATAGGACTTACGCACACTCTAATAATTCTTGGTGTTCTTGGCGTTTTGGCGGTTCGATAAATAAAGCAATTGAGCGATTTTTGCGTAAGTCGTGATTAAAAACTAGAAAGATAGTCCTCAAATAGAGGTACAAGTAAAAAAAAGTGGCTAGAAGGATCTTTAAAAAGACTCCGCTTTAATTTCTTTATAAACACCTTCTGAGTATCAGACCACTTTTCTACTGATTAATCAAACCTGTTTTTTGCTAACCGTTAACGGCTGAACGTTCTCACGCTCCTTAAAATGAATGCCGATAAAAAAGTCATAAAGGAAATTAAAAAACTCTTTTCCTTGAAAAATGCCTAAAGATTGCTCGCAGCCTCTGGCATCTAAAAGCGGCTTCATCGCATAGTAAGCAGGCTGAAAATTATACCAAGGAATAGCAGGCCATAAATGATGCACTAAGTGATAGTTCTGCCCCATAATTAAGACATTGAGAATTGAATTAGGGTAGACTCTGGCATTTTTCCAGCGATCGCGCTCTTGATGAGGGCGATGAGGTAAATAATCAAAAAATAATCCCAGTGCTATCCCCACTATATATGAGGGAATAAACCAAAAATTGAGGATATAACCTAAAAAGTGGTACTGAATAGAAACGTAGAAGATAGCAGCAATAAACAAGCGATTCCAGAACCATTGCCATAATTCGTTGTTGCGCCACAATTGTCGTTTAAAGAAGAATACTTCGTGGGACAAAAAGCGCACCGGAGACAGCCACAACGGACCACCTGTGGAAACGTAGTAATCTGGATCGTTTTCGGGATCGTTGACATGAGCGTGATGCTGCAAATGAACGCGCGTGAAAACTGGAAAGGCAAATGCTAACAACAGCGCACTACCATGTCCTAAGATGGCATTGATTATAGAGTTACGATGAGCAGATTGATGACAAGCATCATGAATCACCGTTCCCGCAATGTGCAAGGCAATTATGTTAGTGACAAAGCAGCACCAGTGCGGCCACTCCCACAGCCAGTAACCAAAATTTGACAAGCCAAACATGGCGATCGCTGCTAAAAACATCAGCAACGTGGGATTAAAATCCCCTGGAGGACTTAATAACTCCTTAGGGACTGTCATTGGCTTCTCTGCCTCTGACATGAGCATTTACTCCTTATTAATTTCAGGTATCGCGTCATGTAAAATACGCTCATTAGAATATTAAAGTTTTGTGTAGCATAAGTCATCTACCTTTTTATGGTCATATCTGAATGGTTGGTATAATTTTAAACAAAAAATTGCTACTTTCCACCAATACGAAATTAGTAAAAAAACTTTCGGGCATTTATTTAATGGTAGAAAGGTGGCAAATTAATTTATAGTTAAACATTAATATAACTAAAGTTGGGTATATTTTATTACCTATCAATTTCAACCCAAAAACAAATATTTAGCACCCAACATCCAGGATCGTCCTCAATGCAACTACAAGATTCCCGCCGCCGCACAAAAATTGTCGCCACGATTGGTCCAGCCACTAGTAATCCAGAGGTATTAAAGGCGTTGATTGAAGCAGGTGCAACGACGCTGCGGCTTAACTTTTCTCATGGTAGCCATGCCGAGCATCAGCGTTGTGTGCGCTTAATTAGGCAGACTGCCTTTGAACTGAATCAGCCTGTAGGCATTCTCCAAGACTTGCAAGGACCAAAAATTCGCTTAGGGCGGTTTGAAACCGGATCTGTAGTAGTAAACAAAGGCGATACTTTTACATTAACTAGTCATGAAATCGTTGGCACTCAGTTCATTAGCTGTGTCACTTACGATCTTTTGGCAGATGAAGTTCCTGCTGGCGCTAGAATTCTGCTTGATGATGGGCGAGTGGAGATGCGCGTAGAAGAAGTGAATCGCACTGCCAAAGAATTGCATTGTCGGATTACTGTAGGCGGGGTACTTTCTAACAACAAAGGCGTTAATTTTCCGGGAGTATATCTATCAATTAAGGCACTAACTGACAAAGACCGCGAAGACTTAATGTTTGGTCTTGACCAAGGTGTAGATTGGGTAGCACTCTCGTTTGTCCGCAACCCCCAAGACGTATTAGAAATTAAAGAGATAATTTCCAGTGCCGGAAAACAAGTACCAGTAATTGCCAAAATTGAAAAACACGAAGCAATCGACCAAATGGAAGCAGTTTTAGCTTTGTGTGATGGTGTGATGGTTGCTAGGGGTGATTTGGGCGTTGAACTTCCGGCTGAGGACGTACCAATCTTACAAAAACGGCTAATTGCAACATCAAATAGACTAGGTATTCCGGTAATTACTGCTACCCAGATGTTAGACAGCATGGTTAGCAATCCTCGCCCTACAAGAGCTGAAGTTTCGGACGTAGCAAATGCAATTCTTGATGGTACTGATGCAGTTATGCTCTCGAATGAGACTGCTGTTGGTAAGTATCCAGTTGAAGCGGTAGCAACAATGGCACGGATTGCCACTAGGATTGAACAGGAACAGGCATTAGCAGCCGTGCCGCCTTCTTTTAAAGATCCGCAGCGTTCTATTCCCAATGCTATTAGTCAAGCTGTAAGTCAGATTGCCGAACAATTGGGAGCATCGGCGATTATGACATTGACTAAAACTGGCTCCACAGCTCGCAATGTCTCGAAATTTCGCCCGCAAATTCCGATTTTGGCTGTGACTCCTCATGTAGATGTGGCACGGCAGTTACAGCTAGTGTGGGGAGTAAAGCCACTGTTGGTTCTAGATTTACCATCGATCGGTCAAACGTTTCAATCTGCTTTGAATGTTGCTCAGGAAAAACAGCTGGTAACTGAAGGCGATTTAGTAGTGATGACGGCGGGAGCGCTTCAAGGTGTTGCGGGATCGACTAACTTGATCAAGGTAGAGGTAGTAACAGCAGTGCTAGGACAGGGAATTGGACTCGGTCAAGGTTCTGTTAGTGGTCGCGCCAGAGTGGCTCACAGTGGGATAGATGTCGGTAAGTTTAATCATGGGGAAATTTTAGTTGCACCGCGCACAAGTGCCGATTTTGTAGAGGCGATTCGCAAAGCTGCGGGAATTATTACCGAAGATGAGAGTTTAACGAGCCATGCGGCGGTGATTGGCCTGCGTCTTGGTGTACCAGTAATTGTCGGCGTGAAGAAGGCTACAGAAGTTATTCGGGATGGGGCAATTTTAACTTTAGATATGCAACGGGGTTTGATTTACTCTGGCGCGGTGGGGGGTAGTTAAATGACGTTACTCGCGCAATGGGGGGGTGCTCGGGATCCCCTTTGAGGTTAGGGGCTGATGCCCTAGCTGGCGCTACTTGGATGGGAACTCTAAAGAATAAACGCCAGATCTCCTCTTCTTCTTCTGTCTCCATCCTTACAGTCATGAGCCTCAATAATTCAGATTATTGGCTACAAATGACGATATTTCATCACTGCTCATAGTTAGTCGCCCTTTTTTTTGTCAAACCTCGACTTCTTTTGGAACAAAGGTGTACAAGGTATTGACATATGGAGCGCAACCATCTTTCTGATACACCAGTGACTAAGCGCAATGCCAGCTAGAGGTAGTTTCTTCAGGGGGCGACAAGCACGATGAAAAGTAGACAGGGCAAGGAATTTAAGTCTCA
>ERZ501023.202-NODE-202-length-8800-cov-6.489194_pt1 | contig 8800 bp, 6 predicted proteins | sample MGYA00248839_ERZ501023 | MGnify/ENA primary metagenome ERZ501023 (study PRJEB25958, sample SAMN03398596) | human skin metagenome | study: EMG produced TPA metagenomics assembly of the Human Skin Microbiome Metagenome (human skin metagenome) data set.
GACAAATAACAGCAGTTAGTTTTAGAAAAGTTATTTTACGAACATCAGGATTCATCAAAGAAGAAGTAGTGTTGTTTATTAGTTAGTAATTTTCCTAATTACTAACTAAGATATACTGCAAAACTTATCCCCATAAATTTGTTATCAATTATACAAGGCTTCGATAAAGAGCCAAAAGTATATTTCAATAAAGCTGTTATCTTAGTCTATTGGAGGATGACAACGTTTTATCAAATTTATTTGAATAAAAATGTTGACTGTTACAGAACTAAGTGTTATCCATTAAAGAGTTTGTTTAAGTAAAGTTTAATTAAGGATAGGTTAATGAAGCCTAAGGTTAGCATTGTGATGTCGGTATACAACGGCACACTCTACTTAAGAGAGTCTTTAGAAAGTATCTTAAATCAAACCTTTACTGATTTTGAATTCATCATCATTGATGACAAATCTACTGATAATAGTTGGGAAATTCTTACCGAATATAATAATCGTGACCCACGTATCAAGTTATGTAGAAATACAGAAAATCTGGGCTTGACTAAGTCCCTTAACAAGGGATTACAACAGGCACAAGGAGAATATATTGCTCGTCAGGATGCAGACGATGTATCATTACCAGACCGATTCAAGCTGCAAACAAATTTTCTTGATCAGCACTTAGAGGTTGGGGCGCTCGGAACTAGTGCGGAAGTTATTGATGAGCAGGGTAAAACTATAGAACAAAGTATTGTACCCGTAGAGCATGAGAGTATCCAAGCTTACCTATTAGTAAATAATTGTCTACATCATTCATCAATGATGGCTCGTCGCAGCTTGGTAGAAGCTCTTAGGGGATATAAGCAAGAACTCCGCTACGCTCAGGATTATGACCTTTGGTGGCGTTTTAGCCAGTCGGCACGTCTAGCAAACTTACCAGACAATCTTGTTCAGGTGCGACGCTCTAAGAAAAATTTGACTAATACTCGTCGTCAGGAACAGTTGAAGTGTGCGCTGGACATTTCTCTGAAAGCAGTACGAGAAAGTTTAGCAGGTCAAGTATTAGATGAAGATGCTTATAGGCGATTTTGGTGGGCTTACCTGCGGCTGTTGGATAAAGAGGCTTATCAACAATTTTGGTATGCCGATCGCGGTAAGAATGCCCTATTGCAGAAGCAAGATATTCAAAGTCTTAAACCGTTTTGGCAGCTTGTGGCTAGTCATCCAGGGGGAACTCAAATTTGGGGTACTCGCCTGCGCCGTTTAGCTTGTAACCTATTGCGTCATCGCCAGACAATCGAGGGACTTCAACTACTCGCGGTTGTAGGAGGGCAATTAAAGATGCCAATTAACTTAAAAACTGTAGTAAAGGAGTTGGTTAAATCTTACGTACCAGCGCTAGGATAGCAGGTTTAGAGAATAACAGTTGCAGCAGTTAAGATAGCACACTCTCAACTACCGTTGAATAGCCCATATACCACATACTAGATGTGACTAAAGGATGAATGTCCTCCATATTAATCAGTCTGATATCTATGGTGGAGCCGCGATCGCCGCTTATCGTCTCCATCAAAGCTTATTGTCTCACAGCGTTGACTCACGCTTACTCGTGGGAAAAGTCAAAACTACTAATAAGCGTGTAGCGCCTATTCCCCGAAAACAGAAGTTAGAAAAAATTGGTTTGTTAACACGGGCGCTGGGACTGAGATATGTTCACCTTATTGGTGCTTTCGATATTCCCAAACACAGCTTTTACCAAAATGCAAATATTCTCAATTTTCATAACCTGCACAGTGGTACTTTCAACTATCTAGCACTTCCCTCATTAACTGAAAATAAGCCTGCTGTGTTTACACTCCACGATATGTGGAGTTTTACTGGACACTGCGCTTATAGCTATGACTGCGATCGCTGGAAAAGCGGATGTGGTAAATGTCCTTATCCAAATACCTATCCAGAAATTAAAAGAGATAACACCCATCTGGAGTGGCAGCTGAAAAACTGGGTTTATAACCACGCAAATTTAACTATTGTCACTCTTAGTAACTGGCTAACAAAACAAGTTAAGCAAAGTATACTCAATCAATTTCCGATTTATCAAATTCCTAACGGGATTGATACAGAAGCTTATCAGCCGCTTGATAAAGAACAATGTAAATCTCTGCTTGGCATTCCAAATAACAAAAAAGTTCTGATGTTTGGTGCAGAAAGTCTTAAAGATAGCCGCAAAGGTGGCGATCTGCTGATCAAAATTCTCCAAAGCTTACCTGAATCTTTGAAGGCGGAAACTATACTGTTGACTCTTGGTAATGGCGCTGAAGCAATCTCGGATGCTGGCAAGATGCCAACTATAAATCTTGGCTATGTCTCTAATGATCAGCTCAAGGCAATTGCCTATTCTGCTGCTGACTTGTTCGTTTTTCCATCTCGTGCTGACAACTTACCATTAATGTTGCAAGAGAGTATGTCTTGTGGTACGCCGATGGTTGCTTTTAAAGTTGGCGGTGTTCCCGATTTAGTACGTCCCAACATTACTGGTTACTTAGCCACGCCAGAAGATACTAAAGACTTCTGCACTGGGATTGTAGAGTTGCTAGAAGATCGCAATGAACGCCAACGGCTGAGTCAACAGTGTCGCGCGATCGCTCTTACAGAATACCCACTAAAATTACAAGCTCAACGTTACATAGAGCTATACCAGCGTACCTTACAAAAATAGAGTTTGCTTCTTTAATAAGCAACTACCTAAACTTAACTAGCTAACTAGAAATTTCTGTTGCTTACTCCTCAATAAAAAACATCATAATTTCAAATTAGCTAATACCAAAAATAAGTCAATTTTCCGCATCCTAGCTTACACCTGTTTGTACTTATTAACTGTCTGATGTTATTGCTCCAAAAAATGAGAATAACTTTCTCAGTCATATTGGTACATCTCATACCGCAAACTGTAGATCAATTGTTACCACAGATACCTATTTTAGAATCTATTTGTCTTTATGCTAAATAATTAGCGATTGCGTCAAAAATTGAAGTGCCAATCACGGTAATCACATCTATCTTTCGAGGGAAACACTGTTTAATTCAACTCAACTACTATCTGGATCAACAGTTTCGGTAGCAGCACTACTACAGAAAACATTATGAGTCGTTCTAATAACTCCAAAAAGAAGAAAGCCAATGCTGACACATCAGCAGCAGAAGCTACCAAAACTAAACAAGCAGCAGCAAAGGCAACAACAGAAGTTGCTGATCTGATGTCACCAGAAACACTTGTAGTTAGCGCACCACCACCAGATCCGGATTATCCCCGCTATCGCGTTCAGCCAGGAGAACCGATTGTCTTAGCTGACTTCGCTCCTGATGCTAGCGAACATTATAAAAAATCGAAAGACGTTGAAAAAGAACTTGAACACCAGCGCGATCGCTTGGGTAAATTACAACAACGCTTGTATGCCGAAAATCAGCGCTCTTTGTTAATTGTGTTGCAAGCAATGGATACAGGCGGCAAAGATGGCACAATTAAGAATGTTTTTAGCGGTATCAACCCCCAAGGCTGTCGAGTGTGGTCATTTAAAAAGCCTAGCGAGGAAGAATCCAGCCATGACTTTCTGTGGCGTTACCATCAACGCACACCCCAGCGCGGAATGATTACAATCTTCAACCGATCGCACTACGAAGATGTATTAATTGTGCGCGTGAAGCAATTAGTGTCAGAAGAAGTTTGGCGATCGCGCTATCACGTAATTAATGAATTTGAGCAGGCGCTGACTCTTAGTAACATCGCAGTAATCAAGTTTTTTCTAAATATTTCTAAAGATGAACAAAAACGGCGGTTAGAAAGTCGGCTGCAAGATCCAGATAAACGTTGGAAATTTTCCAGTAATGACATTCAAGAGCGGCTGCTGTGGGATGATTACCAACTAGCGTTTGAAGATGCAATTAATAATTGCTCGACTGCTTATGCTCCTTGGTATGTTGTGCCTGCAAATAAAAAATGGTATCGCAACTTGGTAATTGCGAGGGCGATCGCCGATACTTTGGAAGCAATGAATCCTCAATACCCACCCGCAGAGCAGGGGTTAGAAAATATCACTATTTCAGATTAAGAAGTATTGATGTTTTAGTTACTTAAATATCAACTAGCATACTTCTTGGCGATCGCTACTTTTAAAACCTATTAAAAAGGCGATACCTGTCCTAAGTATCGCCTAGCTAAATTATTAATAACTACTAACAATTACCAGGGCAAATTTACTTAATTACTACCTTGTTTTAAGCTTCAGAACGTTGACGCTGATACAGTGACCAATACAATCCTTTCTGCTGAATTAACTGAGTATGAGTACCTTGCTCCATCAAAATACCTTGCTCTAAAACTACAATTAAATCAGCACGTTTTAGCGGCTCAAAGCGGTGAGCAATCATAAAAACAGTACGGTCTTGAGAAACACGCTGAAGATTTTGCAGCACTTTTTGCTCAGTCTCACTATCCAAGGCGCTAGTAGCTTCATCCAAAATTAAAATTGGCGATCGCGATAGAAACATCCGCGCTAGAGAAATCCGTTGTCGCTGTCCACCAGATAAAGCTGTACCACGCTCTCCCACGTTAGTTTCATAGCCGTGCGGTAGTCCACTAATAAAATCATGAGCTACTGCTAATCTTGCGGCTTCTACTACTTGTTCGGCTGTAATATCTGGATTACCCAAAGTAATGTTTTCCAGAATAGAACCATTAAATAGAAAATCCTCTTGTAAAACTACAGAAATTTGTTGCCGCAGAGAGCCTAAATCAGCACTTTTAATATCAAAGCCATCAACAAGAATGCGACCTGATTCAGCCGAGTAAAGGCGTTGCAAAAGCTTAGAAAGGGTACTTTTACCAGAACCACTACGACCAACCATTCCCACAAACATCCCTGGCTGAACATTAAAGGAAATACCCCGCAGTATCGGTTCCGTATTAGCACTGTAACGAAAGAAAACTTGGTCAAACGTGACTGCACCTTGCAAAGGAGGCAAAACTAGACCGCTTCCGGCTTCCGCTTCTGGCGCAGCGTTGAGAATATCGCCAATCCGATCTACAGACAGTAATACTTGTTGCAGATTTTGCCACAGTTGGACTAGTCGTAAAAGTGGTCCTGTAACTCTACCGGAAAGCATTTGAAAAGCTACTAATTGCCCAATAGTTAATTTTTGGTCAATTACCAGCATTGCGCCAAACCAAAGAATTAGCAGACTGGAAAATTTAGTCAGAAAGTCACCAATGTTGCTACTGATGTTGGAGGTAGTAGAAGCTTTAAAACCTGTGCGAACGAAGCGAGAAAATAATCCTTCCCAGCGATCGCGCGCGCTTCTTTCGGCTGCATGAGCCTTGACTGCCCGAATTCCTGTTACTGTCTCTACTAGAAAAGATTGACTATCAGCACTGCGGTTAAAAGTTTCATTTAGCCAGCTACGGAGGACTGGCGTTGATACCAATGTCAGAATTGCAAACAACGGCAGCACCGCTAGGGAAATCCAGGTAAGTTGGACATTGTAGTAAAACATCAATCCTAGGTAGACAACGGCAAAGACGCTATCAAGTATGATTGTGATCGCCGTACCTGTAAGAAACTGCCTAATTTGTTCGAGTTCTTGGACACGGGCAACTGTATCTCCGACGCGCCGCGATTCAAAATAAGCTAGTGGTAGCCGCATTAAGTGGCGAAATACCTGAGCAGATAAGCTTAAATCTAGACGACGGGCTGTATGCGTAAAGATGAATAGCCGCAGTGTTCCTAAACCAGCTTCAAATACCGCCACACCCAGAAGTGCGATCGCCATCACATCTAAAGTTGGGATGCTTTCCTGCACCATCACTTTGTCAATAATGACTTGCGTCAGCAGTGGTGTAGTTAACCCCAACAGCTGCAAGGTAAAAGAAGCAAACAGCACTTCCCCTAACAATTTCCGGTAGCGCCAAACCGCAGGTAAAAACCAGCTAAGGTTAAATTTGTCTTGGCGTTGGATTAATTCTACTTGCCACAACTGCCCATCCCAAGCAGCCTCAACCGCAGAACGGGGGACACTTTCGCAATTTTGACTAGGATTTAGCGGGTTAGCAATGATCAGGCGATCGCCCTTTAGCGCATACACCACAACCCAATTTTCTTGTTCCCAGTGCAGCAAAGCTGGAAACGATAGCTGTCGTAAGTCATGCCAACTAGTCCTCAGCTGTCTTAGCTGCAACCCTAATTTTTCCCCAGCTTCTACTAGCTGTTTAGGGCGTTGTCCTCGTAGTTGGCGTTGCACCCACTCCAATTGCGCTGGCGACTGCAACTGTTGAGTCACCATTGTTAAACAAGCAGCAGCTGTATTCAGACTAGAAACAAAAGGATAACCAGATACAACTTGGGGAGCATCGCTTGTTTGCGGTTCTAACTTATTTTGCGCTTGCTTCCAGAAGCTATCAATTTCTTTAGATATTCCATTCCATAGCGCTGCATCCCACCTTACCAAAACTACTTCTTTGCTAGCGGCTACCGCTTTGAATGAACCGGAAAGTTGCTGCAAATGACCGAACCACTCACCCGCCTCTAAAGTAGCTAACGCTTGAGCTGCTCCTTCTTCCCTTAAACGGACTTTACCAGAAATAATAAAAAACTGGTAATTTGAGCTATCTGTAGACCAAATTTTTTCCCCCAGCTTATAGTGACAAGTGTAAGCTTGATTTTTAAATTGGACTTGTTGTTCAGAGCTTAGTAAAGAAAGGGGAGGTTCATCCCAGGGTAAGCTCTTAGTTTCATCGTTAACAATCAAGCTACTTGCAGCTTGACCACCATTGGTTGAATTTTCTCTGCTAGCCATTGCTCAAAAAGCTCATTTTCTAGTGCTTGCTTTAGTTGACTGTCTTCTAAGGAGGCTGGTAGAAATTGCTCTACTCGAAACAAAATCCAACGTCCTTCAAGTTCTAACGGTTTCAACACCTGCCTCTGATTAGTGGAATCAACTGCTGCTCTGAGTACATCTGGCATTGCGCCGCGACTCACAGGTCCCATCATGCCGTTAACAATTCGGTCTTCGGCTATTGAGTATTCCCTAGCTAGTTCTTCAAAAGCTGCTCCGTCTTCTAATTGGCTGCTTAACTCCTCAGCTAGTTCTTGGTTGTCAACAATAATGCGTGATAGAACTACACGGTCTAAAAATACTTTGCGTTCAATAAAATATTCTGGAATTTTTGGTTCTGTAATCTGCGCTTTTAACTTTGTTAATTTGAAACTAGAAGTAACTTGATTGTGAAAATCAGCGTAGGCAATGCCGTTACTATTAAGCCACTCTTGAAAACGTTGAGGATCAGTTAGTTGATTTTGGAGACGAAAATCAATTACTGCTTGCTCTGTTACAGCTGGACTAATATCAAGATTTTCTTGTGTTTGTAACTCTTGCTCTATAACGTATTGCCGGACAATCTCTATAATAAAAGGCTGCAACTTCCCAGAGGCTTGCAGGTATTTTAGAGCTTGTGTTAAGGAAATAGGGCGCTCTTCAATAAGTAAAAAATCTTGCTCATTCTTTGTTAGCTGGTTTACCATGAAAATTTATTACTGAACTGCAACAGGTTTTATAGGATGGAATTTGGGTAATAGAAAAATGTAAGATATGTTGAAGTAGCCTACTTTTAGGCAGCGATCGCAACTTAAGCACTAAACTTAACAATGCGCTGTATTGATGATTAAGAAATAAATTACTCTACCTACAGAAATCTAACGTTATGTCTGCTTTGTATCCAGAGAAATTTTACGGAGAAGTTCACCTGGGTTTATCTTGTAGATAAAATTCATTTCAGTAATTGTACGGTTTTACAACAAAGACTTTCATGCATTTATAAGTAGAAGCTGCTAACGTCAAAAATACTACTGCGTTAGCACTTGGCGATCGCTTATTTCCCATCGCCCATATTTATATAGCAGTCCTAAATGACTCATGAAATTCTCTCTTTTTTTCCTTAGCGCTCTTTGCGTCCTAAACGCTGGCGCTACACTACGTGAAGGCGGTAGCCTCCGGCAAGCCGCTCCGCGTCTACGTTAAAAAATAATTTTCACAACTCAAATAGGATCGCTATAGTATTCAAAATATTTTTCTTTTATTATCTCAAGTCAAAAAATCCGTATTCTCTCCAACTTAAGAACAATAGAAAGTTACTAAAGCTGTTATAAAAATAATTACCTATAGAAGAAACTTCCTACATAAATGCTCTATTGCTATGTTAAGCGTACAAGAAGCAAGCTAAAGGATTACATTGATATTCTTTGATTTAACCAAGCGGTTTAAGCAATAAAAATACTTTAAATTCAAATATAATCCACTAATAAAATTACTATTACTTTGCTTGTATTAGAGTGAAATACCTGCCCTACAAACAATCTACTGTTATTGTGAGGTAAATGTCTCACCTATTTTATCTTTAGATTAATTAGGTCTACCTACTTACATAAAAAGTGCAATTACTAGATAGATTCTAAATTAATTTAATCTACTAATACTTAAATTTAATTGCAGTTAGAAAAGGAAAACTATACTTTTCCTTTTAGTTAAGTAAATATTATAAAGCCCGAAGACAGGCTCCGGGCTTAATTCTTAACATCCACAACCAGTATGACCGCAGCCTTTACCCTCTGGATGACCTTCAGCACATTCTTGAGAACAGTAAGACTTACCGTTCTTTTGAATTGCATCCCCGATTGAAACAACGCATAAGCAAGACTCACAAGCACATTTCATTTGGGTTACGGTTGCCATTGTTTTATTCCTAGTGATCTTTAGTATAATTATAACATATGAA
>ERZ501023.206-NODE-206-length-8581-cov-6.450270_pt1 | contig 8581 bp, 4 predicted proteins | sample MGYA00248839_ERZ501023 | MGnify/ENA primary metagenome ERZ501023 (study PRJEB25958, sample SAMN03398596) | human skin metagenome | study: EMG produced TPA metagenomics assembly of the Human Skin Microbiome Metagenome (human skin metagenome) data set.
AGTTATGCGCTACATGGACATAAGCCATCAATAAATTATTGTTACCAACTAAAGTAGCTTCATTCTCGCCAGTGGCGCGGTTAATTGTCACATACTCACGAATCCGATTGCCATCGCCAATTTTCACCCAACTAGCAGCACCATTATACTTAAGGTCTTGGGGTTCCGAGCCAATTACGGCGTGGGGAAAAATTTTATTTCTCGCACCAATATTAGTTGGTCCCTCTAGCACCACATGAGCGCCAATCACAGTTTCAAAACCAACTGTCACTTCATTTCCAACTACGGCATAAGGACCAACCTGTACTGTCGGATGCAGTTGAGCGCCAGGATGAATTACAGCAGTTGGATGAATCAGTGTCTTCAAGAATGCGTCTCCACAAAGGGGTTGGGGGTTAGATGTTGGGGTTGGGGTCAATGTTCTTTTGCAGGGAACCTCCAAAAGCTGCGTTGACTGCGTGAAGAATGAGAATTTAAAAATTTAATTGCATCACATTCATCTTCTGCCATTTTTTAAGTCCCTAATCCCTAATCCCTAATCCCTAATCCCTATTTTTAATCCACTAAAGAAAATAATAGTTCACCTTCAGCAGCCAGAGAGCCATCAACTTCGGCACGACCCTGCATCTTACCAAAACGACGGCGCTTAACACATAACAGTTCCAGCGTCATTACTAGTTGGTCGCCTGGTATTACTTGGCGACGAAACCGGACTTTATCAATACCAGCAAACATAAACAAACCTGCTTCGCCTTGAAGCAGCTGAGTTAGCACGACACCGCCGACTTGTGCCATTGCCTCGACAATCAGTACGCCAGGCATAATTGGTCGCCCAGGAAAATGCCCTTGAAAATGAGGTTCATTGAACGTAACGTTTTTAATGCCAACGGCTCGTTCTCCAGGTACGTATTCAATAATTCGGTCTACAAGCGCGAAGGGATAGCGATGAGGCAACAGTTGCTGGATTTCTTCAACCGTAAAAATTGTTTTAGTTGATGTAGTCGCAATGGCATTAGGCGTTTGATGCTTTGCAGTAGGCGCAGCAGAATCAGTTGAATTAACGTTAGTCAAGGTTGACATGGGCATTCTCAAGGGTGAAGGAGGAAAGGCTGGAACACAAGCTTTCTGCTTAGAATTAGACTGAAGGTAGGTGCAGCAAACACTCAACACTTCAATTTTTGCTCTAACAGTTGGGCAAGTTGAATGTGTAGGGTGTGACTTGCTTTATAGGCAAAGAAATGAGCGATCGGAAAAGTTCTTAGTAAACTCAAATCTCCCACTAAGTCTAAGATTTTATGACGTGCTGGTTCATTTGCAAATCTTAAAGGTGGATTTAGCCATCCTTCAGCACTACAAACCAAAGCATTTTCTAGTGTTCCACCTTTAATTAAGCCTTGCTGCCTGAGATGTTCAACTTGGTGTGCTAGACCAAAAGTTCGAGCTGGAGCAATTTCTCGGGCAAAGGTAGAGGAATTAATTTCTACTGGAAAATACTCTAGTGACCAACTGTGCCACTGATTGCCGATCGCTGGCAGATCGAAATCAATGCCGTAGCTAAAGCGAGTTTGAGGAGCGGGTATTGCAGCAACAAAGGCATCACCTTGATATACCCAAATTGGCTCTTGCAGTTGTTGTACTGTTCGCGGTGATTGCTGTGGTACTAAACCAACAGAGGCGATCGCTTCTACCCACATTTGAGCCGAACCGTCTAAAAGCGGCACTTCCGAACCATCAATTTCAATTCGGGCATTATCAACACCCATTGCTGCCAAAGCTGCTAATAAATGTTCTACTGTGCGGACACACGCCTCACCTTTGCCTAATTGAGTCGAGAGTACAGTAGCCTCAACCGCCGTAACAGCAGCTGGGATTATGAGCTGTTGGGGCAAATCTACTCGCACAAAGTAGCGACCTTGATCAGCTGCTGCTGGTAATACTCGTACATGAGAACTTATACCACTATGCAGCCCTACGCCAGACTTACTAATTTCACTTGCTAAGGTGTGTTGACGGCAAGGGGCGTGAGGCGAGAGGCAAGAGTGTTCGTCTCTGGCTACTGATCTTTCTGCTATATCTGTCTCTGCACTCATACTTCTCACCTCTTTCCCTAACCTCTAGAACCTTTCATTGAAGCCAAAGTGGATGCGGCTGTCGCCGTCATTATTAAAACCATAGTCAAGGCGTAGTGGTCCTAGTGGTGACTGTACCCGAATGCCAACACCGTAGCCAAATCCACTACCTGGTTTGTCCAGCAACCCAGCTGGATTACCAGGTACATTGTCACCGGTTCCCAGGTCAGTTGCAGCATCAACAAACACAGCGCCACCAATTGCCGAGAAAATCGGGAAGCGATACTCAGCTGTTGCTTGGACGAAACTACGACCACTGCCTAAGTCTCCTTCGTCAAAGCCGCGCACAGAGTTAGTTCCGCCTAATGAAAATGCTTCATAAGGAGGTAAGTCGCCCAATACAGTTCCGGCTTGGATGTTAAAAGCTAAGGTTTCTGGTCCTTCGTTGAAGTTCGTAAAGTTGACAGGGACAAATTGGCTGTAACTTGCCCGTAGTCTATTAAGTAAAATATTACCTTGTCCGATTGGTACAGACTGCTCAACTCCAAAGCGCAGTAGAGAACCTCTGGTTGGTCGTAGGGGGTTGTTACGGCGATCGCGCACTAACCCTGCTTGCAAAGTCAGTAAATCGTCATTACCTTCCCCAGAGAAGCTGAGGTCAATTCTGTTACCGTCGATTTCTCCTTCAGGTCTCAGATCGCCATCAGAATCACGAATTGAAACTCTTTGATACTCCAAACCAGCAGAAGCTGTCCATTCTGACTTTCTGAGGGGATTTCTCGAAAGCGGGCGCGTAAAGTTAACAGCGCCACCCAATCGGACAACGCGCGGGCGATCATCAGTGCCGACTAATTCAATTTCTTCGTCATCGCCATCAAAAATCAACGAAGTTGACCGCCGTCTAAATGCATTAACTGTATAAGAAGTCCGGTAAGGATCGCCTGCAATCCAAGGATCTGTAAACCTGATATCAAATAGCCGTTCTCTTTCCCCGATCTGCACCTCTGCCGCCAAATCTTGGTTATTTCCTCCTAAGTTGCGCTCCTGGTAGCTAACCGTACCAAATAAGCCACTGGCAGAACTAAAACCAGCTCCTGCGGCTATAGAACCACTATTGCCTTCATCAACGTTGACTACCACAATTACTTTACGGGGATCTTGACCTGGGTTAAGGGAGACATTTACGTCTTCAAACAAGCCAAGTCCGTACACTCGCTGCAAGTCTGTTTGCACAGTATTACGGTTAAATACTTGTCCAGGTCTTAGTTCTAGTTCCCGCGTCACAATAAACGGGCGGGTTTTACCTTCAATCGGTTCTCCCTCTTCGTTTGTCTCCTCACCTTCCTTGTTCCGGAAGTTAACTTGAATATCCTCTACTACTCCTTCGGCAACTGCTAACGTCACTGTTCCGTCTGCGGCGACTTGTGGTGCTTCAACTACCTGAGCCAAAACATAACCATTGTCTTGATACCACTTGTTTAAGCGCTTAATACCTTCTTGCAAGCGACGCAAATTAAGAATACTACCATACTGTTCACGAAAGATATCATTGACAACACGCGGCGGCAGTACGGATTTAACGCCAGTTCCCTCATTCGCTTGCACCTGAACATTGCGTAAAACTGGATTAGGCTGCACAACAAATGTCACTCGCACACCCAAAGGTGTATCTGATGGCTCGGCGCGGACATTTGAGAAAAAACCAGTTGCAAAAACGGCGTTGATGTCTTCTTGTAATTGAGAGCGAGTCGTTGTTCGTCCGGGTTGGGTACGAATTGCTTCGTAGACTTCGTTTTGTAGTTGCTCTGAAAGTTGTCCTTCAGGGCTATTAACTAGAACTTCTGATACTAAAACCCGTGATTCAGCAGCTTCTGGTGCTGCCTCTGGTTGAGTTCCTGGTGCTGCCTCTGGGGTACTAGGGGTAGCAGGCGGGCTGACATTGTTGTCTGGTGCAGGCGTACCAGGAGTAATTGGTATTTGAATTTGGTTTGGTGTTTCTTGTTGCGGTGTTCCTTCAGTTCCGGGAGGTCGATTTATCGGCGCATTCGGTGTTGCCGCAGGATTGGGAATTGATTGGCTAGGTTCTTCATTGCCAGGAGGAATACTCGGTTGCTCAGTAGGCAGTTCAAGATCACTATCTAGCGTAGGCGTACCGGGAGTAATTGGTATTTGAATTTGGTTTGGTGTTTCTTGTTGCGGTGTTCCTTCAGTTCCGGGAGGTCGATTTATCGGCGCATTTGGTGTTGCCGGGGTTGTGGAGGTTTGGGCTAGTATCTCTGACGATGCTGCTAATTTTGCTTGGATGGGCAACGTTTCCACAACCACTTCCTCAGCGATCGCTCTTGGAGGAGCCTGATCTCTATTAGCTTCGTGATCTACACTCGTGCTGCCGTCGGCAATTTGCCCACGCGATCGCCCACTAACTCCAGACGCTAAAGCTCTTGGAGCCTCATCGCTATTAGCTTCGGAAGATAAGCTTGGTTCTCCAGTCGCTGGCAGCGAAAAGTTTAGCGGCGCAGCGATTGCCACTGCTATCCAAATTAACGGGATTTTGTTCAACTTATTTTGCACAACCACACACCATCTGTATTGTTATTCAAGGTAAACTCATTCCGAAGCTAAACCAATGAAATTTCTTCATCGCTTGCTTCTTAGGAGAAAAGAATATTTAATCCAGTACCATATTGTCTACTTTGACTTCTCTCCTAACTCATTACCTTACCTAACCATTGGTAGCCGTTTGAGCTAAAACTCTTTCCAAAACTTGCTGGTAAGCGTTTTCTACATTTCCTAAATCGCGGCGGAAGCGGTCTTTGTCCATTACCCGACTATTAGGATCTTCATCAGAGGAGTTCCAAAGACGGCAGGTGTCAGGGCTAATTTCATCTGCTAGCAGCAATTGCTGTTGAGAGTCCAGACCAAACTCCAGTTTGAAGTCTACCAGAGTAATGCCACAGCTTTGGAAAAATTTGCCAAGATGTGCGTTAATTTGTAATGCGCTTTGCTGTAATTGGTCAATCTGTTCTGGAGTTGCTAATTCCAGCATTAACAGGCGATCGCGCGTCAACAAAGGATCTCCCAATGCATCGTTTTTGTAGTAAAACTCTACCAACGGCTGTTTCAAAATAGTTCCCAACGGTAACCCTGTCTGTTGACATAAACTTCCCGCCGCAATGTTCCTGACAACCACTTCTAAAGGCAAAATTTGCACTGCCCTAACCTTCATTTGATTAGGAGCAGGGGAGTCAATAAAGTGAGTATGTATGCCTTGATTCTCTAGGTACTGAAACAGCACTTTGGAGATTGTGCAGTTAATCTCGCCTTTACCAAAAATACTGCCACGCTTTTGGGCATTATAGGCAGTTGCATCGTCTTTAAAATGAGCGAGTAAGATTTCTGGCTCGTCTGTAGTGTAAATAATTTTCGCTTTACCTTCGTAGAGCAATGATCTAGCAGACATCAATAGTATTGTTTGGCGGTTAGCAAGCCTAAGAAGTAGGCTTAATCATTTTATCTTTACTATGGTCGGTCTGCTGCAAGTTGCATTCGGGAATGAATTCCGGGTATGAGGATTAATGCGCCACGATCGACAACAGCAGTAATTAATTTGCGATAACTAGTGATTCAGCTGCCATAAGTGCTTCTGCCTCATCGCTCATTAATGGCTTAGAGAAAAAGTACCCTTGTCCATACTGGCATCTTAGAGCTTTAAGTTGATACATTTGTTTTTTAGTTTCTACTCCTTCCGCAACTACATCCATGCCTAAATTCCAGGCGAGGGATACGACTGTGCGGGCAATTTCAATTTTCTCAGTATCAGTATCAACGTTGTTTACAAAAGAGCGGTCAAGCTTTAGCGTATCAATTGGCAAGCGGTGTAGATAGCTCAAGGACGAGTAGCCTGTACCAAAGTCATCTATGGATAAGCGGATGCCTAGTGCTTGTAGTTCTAAAAGTATCGCCGCTACAGATTCGGCATTTTCCACAAGCACACTTTCAGTGATTTCTAATTTTAAGTAACGCGGATCAAGATTAGTTTCTTGAAGAATTTGTTTAATCTGCTTAATTAAATCTGGTTGAGAAAACTGTTTGGTTGATATATTTACACTGATTGTTAAAGGATGTGCGGGAAATTGGAGATGCCATGCACTTGTTTGACAACAGGCTTCCCGTAGTACCCACCAGCCGATCGGAATAATCACTCCGGTTTCTTCGGCAATGGGAATAAATTCTGCTGGCGAAATAAAACCACGTTGGGGATGTTGCCAGCGCACAAGTGCTTCAAAAGAGCTTAATTCCCCAGTCTGGAGCGATACAATTGGTTGATAGTACAACTGAAACTCCTGCCGTTCGACTGCCCGCCGCAGATCGGTTTCTAACTGCAATAGTGCCATTGCCTCGGTATGTAGGGTGGAATCAAAAACCTCAAAGCGTCCTCTGCCAAGGGATTTGGCACGATACATTGTCACGTCTGCATCACGTAAAAAATCTTCTGAGTTATCGTGATCGACTGTACTTAAGGCAATACCAATACTAGCGGCGGTAAAAATCTCACGTCCATTCAAATTGAAAGGCAACTTTAGTTCTTTTTGAATGCGCTCCGCAACTTGAATTGCGTCTTCGACATCATGAATATTCTCTAGGAGAATTGTAAATTCATCTCCGCCCAGTCGCGCTAAAGTATCTCCCGGACGCAGGCACGTTTCTAAGCGACGCGCGATCGCAATTAGTAGTTGATCGCCAATTAGATGACCAAGGCTGTCATTAATAACTTTAAAGCGGTCAAGATCCAAAAATAGCACGGCAAATAAATAATCACGCCTTTTGACACGGGCGATCGCATACTCCAGACGCTCCATGAACAAAACTCGGTTTGCTAGCCCTGTTAAAGCATCATGAAAAGCATTATGCCGCAATTGGTTCTCATTCACTTTGCGTTCGGTTATATCGCGAACAATAACACACAAAACTTCTCTGCCTTCATAAGAAATAAGGTTAGTATTTACTTCAACATCTACCAAAGAATTATCCTGACGACGATATTGTTGTTCACTAATACTCTGGGATTTTTGAGTTAATATGTGTTGAATATTAAAATCAATACTTTGGCAGTCATAGGCGCTGAAATCGTAAATTTTTAACTTAAGAATTTCTGCTAAAGTATAGTTAAGTAAATTTTGGAATGCGGCGTTTGCTTCTAGTAAAAGTTTAGTATCAACATCAACTAGGAAAATACCTTCTGAAGCTTGCTCAACTACGGCGCGGTAGCGTTCTTTATTTTCTTCCAGATCCTCTTGAGTGCGGCGGCGTTCCTCCTCTACTCCAATCGCCGCCGCAATAATTCCTATTACTGTTTTATCAACATCAGTGGGAATAAAGTCATTTTGATAAACAGCACAGAGTGAACCTATAAATTTGTCCTTACATTTAACTGGCTGTCCGATATAGTTTTTCCACCCGTAAAACATTACATTAAAGTCAGTTTGAGCATAACTCGTATCAGGTAAATTGGTTATGACGCAGGCTTCATTGCCACCTCTTTTAATAACTTCATAACAAATATGAGTATCTGGATGATCTACTGCACTATATCCTTCTGGTACTTGCCATTTTGCTACTACGCAGAGCATTCCTTCATCAAGGCGACTATATAGCATGGATGTCGCCTCTAAAAGTTCGCCACAAACAGCAGTCAATCGATTAATATTTTCAAGTGAATCAGTTCCGAAGCTTAAGAAGCATTGATTAATTTTAGTTAATCTTTCTTCTAGGCGTTTACGCTCAGTAATATCTCTTTTAACAGCAACATGATGAATAATTTCACCTGCTGAATTACGCACAGGAGAAATAGTCGCCTCTTGATAATAAAACGAGCCATCTTTTCGTTTTCCAGTATAAGTACCACTCCACACTTGACCACTGGAAATAGTATTTGATATATCTTGATAGAATGCTGTATCATGTTTTCCACTACGAAGTAGAGCAGCAGAAGTCTTTCCTAAAACTTCTGTGGGCGTATAGCCTGTTATTTTTTCAAAAGCAGGGTTCACGTATTGAAACCTCGCCTGAGTATCTGTTATTTCAATTGCATCAGCCGCATACTCTACTGCTGTCGCTAATCGTGAGTTAGCTTCTTCCGCCTGTTTACGATCAGTAATGTCCTGCGCTACACAGACTATTCCCTGAATTTTGTTATGCTGATCTCGCATAACTGAAGCTGAAAAAGATACAGGTATTTGATTGCCACCTTTTGTTAGATAAGTTGTTTCTATATTGCTAGTTAAATCTTCGCTTAAATTACTTATTTTTAAATTTTTTGGTAGTTTACCCTCTGCAAACACTACTTTGATATGCTTGCCTACTAGTTCTTTTTCCTCATATTGCAAAAGCTTAATAACTGCCTCATTTATTTTTGTAATAACTAGTTCAACATCAGTTACAAATAGAGGATTAAGCATTGAGTTTACAATATTATCCATGTACGATTTAGACACGGTGATTACACTTAAATT
>ERZ501023.207-NODE-207-length-8526-cov-3.782788_pt1 | contig 8526 bp, 6 predicted proteins | sample MGYA00248839_ERZ501023 | MGnify/ENA primary metagenome ERZ501023 (study PRJEB25958, sample SAMN03398596) | human skin metagenome | study: EMG produced TPA metagenomics assembly of the Human Skin Microbiome Metagenome (human skin metagenome) data set.
GTTGCCGTTGGCTACTCCGGCTATTTTCACTACTGCTATTTTGGCGTTCATTATGGCGTGGAATGAGTTTCTGTTGGCGCAGCAACTATCCACGGTTCACACGGAGCCGGTGACGGTGGCTATTGCCCGTTTCACCGGCGGTAATGCGTTCGACTACCCCTATGCGACGGTAATGGCGGCGGGTGCTATTGTGACAGTTCCACTGGTCATTATGGTGCTTATCTTCCAGCGGAAGATTATTGCCGGTCTTACCTCTGGCGGGGTGAAAGCCTAGAAGGAGGCGGCGGCTATGGCGCGCACAGAACATACATCTGATGGAAAAATATCTGATAAGGAAACATCTGGTGAGGAAGCACAGCGTGGACGCCGTAGTCGTGTGGCTGATCCGGGGCGGCGGAAACGTGGCACCATGCAGCGTCTTGAAGTGGCGATGGGGCTCGTTGGCACTATTACCATTCTGGCGTTGTTCACGTTAGTGATGGCGTGCGTGGAGGCGTCGGGTGCCGCATTGGTGGCGTCTATCGTTATTTTTCTGGTTGCGGCAGTGGTGTTGGCCGTCTTGGCGGTGTGGTACTACCGGCTGAAATAGGCTGCTTGTGTGAGTAACACCACTGATAATGCTTGCTATTACCACAATGGTGAATTAAACGTTAGAGGTGGCGGGAATATTTTGCCGTGGCTTTATGGTTGAAGCCCAGTGAAGGCTTAATACTCGCAATACTCTCTCGAGGTAGTAGGAAGAAGAATAATGGCATCAGTTGCAGGACATCTCGTTCACCAGCTGGAAGGGGCCGGTGTCCGTCACATTTACGGCATCGTGGGTGACTCCCTGAACCCCGTTGTTGATGCTGTCCGACGCTCTAAGAAAATTCGCTGGATCCATGTTCGTCACGAGGAAACTGCCGCTTTCGCAGCTGCTGCTGAAGCCGAAATTACCGGCCAGCTCGCTGTCTGTGCCGGCTCCTGTGGCCCCGGAAACCTCCACCTTATTAATGGTCTCTACGATGCTAACCGATCCCACTTGCCGGTTCTCGCCATCGCGTCCCATATTCCCACCTCCCAGATTGGTACTGGGTTCTTCCAAGAGACTCACCCCGATCGCATCTTCGACGAATGCTCTGTGTTCTCGGAGATGATTTCCTCTAGTGAGCAAGTACCGCGCGTTACCCGCTCCGCTATTCAGCAGGCCCTCTCTAACCACGGTGTTGCTGTATTGACCCTCCCCGGCGATATTGCCGACATGGAAGTATCCGGTAATCTTCCCGATACCATCACCAGCCCTCGCCCCGCCCGCGTCGTCCCCAATATGGAGGACGTACAGGGGTTGGCTGACGCCATTAACCGTGACTCTCTTCGTAGGTGCCGGTGCCCGCGGCGCCCACGACCCCATTATGGAATTGGCGGAACTAGCCAAGGCTCCGGTGGGGCACTCCCTGCGTGGTAAGGAAGTTATTCAGTGGGATAACCCCTACGATGTGGGCATGTCTGGCCTGCTCGGTTACGGTGCTTGCCAAGACGCTATGGAGGGCTCCGATCTGCTGATTCTTGTGGGTACGGACTTCCCCTACCAGCAGTTCCTCCCCGAGAATGTGCAGACAGCACAAATCGATATTGATGCTGGCCGCCTGGGCCGCCGCACCCGCCTGGATTACGCTATCCACGGTGATGTGGCGGAGACGCTCGCCCTCCTTAACCCGCTGGTGAAAAACAAGACGAACCGGACTTTCCTTGACGATATGCTGAAGCGTCAGCAGCATCGCATGAGCAAAGTTGTGGGTGCCTACACGCGCGACGTCACCAAGGCGAAGCCCATTCACCCCGAATATGCGGCGGTGAAACTCGACGAAGCTGCCCCCGATGATGCAGTGTTCACCGTTGACACCGGCATGTGTAACGTGTGGGCAGCCCGCTACATCACCCCCAACGGAAAACGCCGCGTTATCGGCTCCTTCCTGCACGGTTCCATGGCCAATGCGCTGCCGCACGCTATTGGTGTGGGTGCGTATCGCCCCGATCGCCCCGTGATTGCCATGTGTGGTGACGGTGGCCTCTCCATGCTGATGGGTGACCTCATCACCATTAAGAACTACAACCTGCCGGTAAAGGTGGTCGTGTTCAATAACTCCTCACTGGGCATGGTAAAGCTGGAAATGCTGGTGGCTGGTCTGCCGGACTTCGCTACCGACTCCCAGGCTGTGGACTATGCGGCAGTGGGTAAGGCACTCGGTATTCGTTCTGTGCGAGTGGAAGACCCCACTAAGTTGGAGAGTGTTTTCACCACGGAGATGGAGCGTCCCGGCCCGTGCGTTATTGATGTCGTGACAGACCCCAACGCCTTGTCTATGCCTCCGAAGATTACGCTTGGGCAGATGCAAGGTTTTGCTACCGCAATGTCTAAGCAAGTACTGGGTGGCGGCCTGGGCGAAGTTATGTCTATGGCCCGCTCTAACCTGCGCAATATCCCGAAGCGCCCCTCACAGTTCACACTGCGTAGCTAGTGTGTACAGCTGGTGTGTGCAGCTAAATAAGCTAAATAAGCTGAATAAACCGTGTGGTGACGTGCTCTTTTTTGGTGGCTTTGAAAAAATTGTCAAAGGTTTCATAAAAGGGGTGCAGGGGTAGAACCACTGCATTAAACTAACTAACACGTACGTAAGTAGATGTACACAAGCTACTCCCACTGAAGAACGGCCCCTTAACCGGGGTCGTTCTTCGTATATGGGGAGCCAGGGCTGGACGGGGCTGGCATGGTGGGATAGCGGGATGGTGAGCTTGTGTTACTTATAACACTATTATGAATATCTGTATAGTACGTCTCATTGGGTACTGTAGAGCTTGTTGAAAAACGTAATGGCGTGTACAGTAACCGTCACATCAGTAAATACAGCAATGCCGGGGTGAGATTGCTCTCACCCCGGCATTGCTGTCTCTACCATGGTGTTCGCAAAAATTCTTGAGCGCTAAATATTGACGCTTTTCTTAACGCTTCTTTTCCTTCTCTTCCTGCGCATTTCCCAGTTGTAGTACATAAAGGTGCACATAGTGCGGGTTGCATTATCTCCTTACTAGTGATTAATTTAGGTAAGCCTAAGCTATTGATTTGTATGAATACATAAGAAACAAATTATGAATCACCCTCACTAGTAAAGGAGTTATACATGCGACACCATCGCATTACCACCAGCCTGGTAGCAGCAGCCCTCACCGTTGGCATAGTTGCTACCCCCGCCATCGCAGCGCCCACCACACCCGCTGACAATTCCCTCCCCACATTAACGGCAGCACAGATTGCCCAACTCCGCCACCACGTTGACGACATCAATAACGCTGCCAATAACGGCAAAATGAGCACCTACGGTGGCCACCCTGCTGTTCATGCCACAGATTTTGGCCCCTGGATAACATCACAGGGATGGGAGACACTAGATTTTCTCGCCGAGTCCAGCTGCCCGAACGTAGCGCAACTTTTCCAGGCAAAAGCCCAGAAAAAGCATATGAGCGAAGACCAAGCCCGCGCCGACTTCAAGAAAAGCAAGAGCACCGGGGAAGTCTCCTACCTGAGCTTCACTCCCACCACCATGACGGAGATGGGACGCAACCACACTATTCTCGGTAAAGGAGAATACACGCTGGCCAAGCGACTGCATGTTGGCGACAACGAAATCTATTTCTTTGAGAACGTGTTAAAAGCACAGGCCGGCAACCGTCACTGGTTTGTCCTGATTCCCCCGGGAGCAGATAAAGACAAGCAGGGTAATACTATTGCCCGCCACATTCACTATGTTCTTAGCGATTCTCCGCTAGCTATTGTTGCGGCAATGGTCAAAAAGCAAATGCCAACCATGATCGAAGCTAACGCCACCTGGAAAGCCAAAGTTGCCTTCCTCAAGCTGGCGCTATCGTACTAAAACGGCCCTAACTAAATGAGTGGTGCGGGTGAGAATATCTCACCCGCACCACCCATATTATTGTCCCACTTTAGTAGTGGGTGTGACGTTCCTTCTTGGTGTTCTTAGTGAAGGAAAGCTAGCCGTTTTAGGCCTTCCATTCAGCGGGATCTTCACCGGCATGCCAGACGGAGGCCTCAGTGAGGTCGGCCGGCCATTCTTCGCCCTTTTCAATGAAGTCTTCCACGGCGCGGCGAGCACGATCATCGGGCAGCTGGCGCGGCGGGGACTTCATGAAGTAGGAGGCAGGAGCCCAGACGGGGCCACTGATGCCGCGGTCTTTAGCGATCTTGGCGGCGCGCAGAGCATCGATAATGATGCCGGCGGAGTTGGGGGAGTCCCATACTTCCAGCTTGTATTCAAGGTTCAGCGGAACCTCACCGAAGGTGGTGCCTTCCAAGCGGACATAGGCCCACTTGCGGTCATCCAGCCAGGCGACGTGGTCGGAGGGGCCAATGTGAACGTCGCGGTCGGCCATCTCGTGGGGGACGATGGAGGTGACGGCGCGGGTCTTGGAGACCTTCTTGGATTCGAGGCGGTCGCGTTCCAGCATGTTCATGAAGTCCATGTTGCCGCCCACGTTCAGCTGGGAGGTGCGGTCCAGGCGAACGCCGCGTTCCTCGAAGAGGCGGGCGATAACGCGGTGGGTGATGGTGGCGCCCACCTGGGACTTGATGTCGTCGCCGACGATCGGTACGCCAGCGTCAGTGAACTTCTTGGCCCACTCGGGGTCGGAGGCGATAAAGACGGGGAGGGCGTTGACGAAGGCAACACCGGCGTCGATGGCGCACTGGGCGTAGAACTTGTCAGCTTTTTCGGAGCCTACGGGGAGGTAGGAGACGAGGACGTCAGTCTTGGTGTCTTTGAGGACCTGGACAACATCGACGGGTTCTTCTGGGGATTCCTCGGTGACGGTGCGGTAGTACTTGCCGAAGCCGTCGTAGGTGTGTCCACGCTGGACTTTTACGCCGGTCTGGGGGACGTCGCAGAATTTGATGGTGCAGTTCTGGCCGGCCCAAATGGCGTCGGCTAGGTCGAGGCCTACTTTGTCTTTGTCAATGTCGAAGGCGGCGGACCATTCAATGTCGTGAACGTGGTATTTGCCGAATACGACGTGCATGAGGCCGGGGACGCGGTCGGTGGGTTTGGCGTCCTTGTAGAATTCCACGCCTTGTACGAGGGACGATGCACAGTTGCCAACACCGACGATGGCGACGCGAATCTTGTTGTCAGTCACTTTTAACTCCTAGCGGTGGGATAGCGGGTACTACTCCTGTTCACGGTGGATCATCCAAGAAAAGGCGGAACGGTGCTGTTAGGCGTCGTCTTCTTCTGCTTGAATGAGTGAGTTGACCCAGGAGATTTCACGTTGTGTGGATTCTAGGGTCAGCTCGTTCAACCCTTGGCTGTAGGGGGACAGCGTGTTGTGGGGGTTGGTAGATGGTATGGCCCTGCCGTGTATCAGACTCATGAGGTGGTCGCGTCGTTCTTCCAGGAGTCGGCGGCGTCCCTCCAACAGGCGACGGCGTGCGTCTGCTGGTGTTTTATCGAAAAAAGCTAGGCGGACGCCGAAGTCTTCATCGGTAAAAGAGGTGGGATTAATGTCGCTTAATAGTTCCAGGAAATGCCGGTGACCAGCGTCAGTAAGCCGATATACCTTTTTGGCCTTGCGGCGTGTGTGGGCGGCGGGGTCTTCCACAGGAGACTCAATGAAGCCGTTTTCCTCGAGCCTGTTCAGTACTGGATAGAGCGAACCGTAGGAGAATCCGCGGACGGTGCCTGACATTTCAGTAAGCACTTTACGGATTTGGTAGCCGTGCATGGGCTCTACATCGAGGAGTCCGAGTACTGCAATGTCGAGCACTGTGGTCTCCTTTCCGCAGATAAAGTGGTCGCTACCACTCAGAAACATTAGCAGGAGCAGGGAAAATGCCCCAAAGATGATTTTTATTATATCGAACCGATATATCTTCAACAATGGTTTTTGTGAAGTTTTTATACAAGGTTTTCCCAAACAAGAGAAAAACGAGAAGCGTCAAAATATTAGTGTGAGCAACTTTTCCCCCCATTGACCCCCGTTGACGTCGCATTTAGGAATCGTGCAGAGTGGAAAGTGCCTATAAGATGGAAAGTTGTATAACGTTCGCCGCAAGAGAGGGCACATCGTATGGGACGACACAGCGCTCCCCGGAACTCGGGGGATCCTAGCGATACCCGAGCTTCCTGGCAGGGCAAAACTTCCCTGCTTGCCAATAACACCACGCGCACAACGGATGGAGCACGGACCAGCCACCGAACCGCTACATCAGTGTCATCAACGTCGCGACAGTCATCACAGCGCACTTCGCAGCAGTCGTCCAAACGCGCATCTCAGCGTCCTGTCAACCGCGCAAACAAGCGTCAGGACACTCTCCGCAGCACGAACCAAGACAAGCGCAAGACTGAAACTAGTAAAGCCCCCAAAACTACTAAACCCAAGGTCAGTAAAGCTAGTAAAGCTAAGGCTAAAAAGAAGGTCCCCCTTAAAGAACGAAGCCCCAAATCTATTGTCGGCAGTATCTTCAAATGGATCGGCATTATTCTGCTGGCACTCATTGTGGCCTGCGTTATTTTCTTTGTCCTTATGTACCTTTTCGTCAAGGTACCCGCGCCGGGCGATATCCCTACCGCGCAGCGCGTCACCCTGGTAGCAAGCGACGGTAAAACTGTTTTGGGGGACATTATCCCCGAGGCCGGTAACCGTCGCGAGGTAGACGCGAAGCAAATCCCCGACCATCTCCGCCATGCCACAATGGCCGCCGAAGACCGCGAATTCATGACCAATAAAGGCTTTTCCTTTACTGGTTTTGGGCGCGCTGCTGTCGGCCAAGTGACGCATCGCAGCGATAATGGCGGTGGCTCCACTATTACCCAGCAGTATGTCAAGAATGCGCTGGTGGGTAATCAGCACAGTTACTGGCGTAAGTTCAAAGAACTTGTCGTCTCTATGAAGATGTCCAACCAGTGGTCTAAAGATGAGATCATGACGGCCTACCTGAACACTATTTACTTTGGCCGTGGTGCTTATGGTGTAGAGACTGCTTCCCAGGCATATTTCAATAAGCATGTGCAGGATCTCACCCCTGCCGAATCCGCTATGTTGGCGGGTCTTATCCAGCAGCCCTCTAATCTGGATCCGCGGGTGAACCCGGTAGCGTCTAAGACCCGCTGGAAGTATGTGGTACGCGGCATGCTGAATGAAGGATGGTTGTCCGCTAGCGAAGTGGCCACCATGGACTTCCCGAAGACTATTCCAGAAAATAAGAGTCTGCGTATTGACGAGCGTCTCTCTGGCCCGAATGGGCTTATTAAAGCACAGATTATGCGGGAGCTTGCCGAGCATGGCTTCACTGAACAGGACGTCACCTCACAGGGCCTGCGCATTGTTACCACCATTTCTATGGATGCGCAGAATGCTGCCATTGAGGCAGTAACGCAAACTCTGCAAAATCAGCCGAAGCAAATGCGGGCCGCCGCGGTCACTATTGATCCCCAAACCGGTGGAGTATTGGCCTACTACGGGGGCGCCCGAGCCGGTGACTTTGACTACGCTTACGCCCCGCAAATGACGGGCTCCTCATTTAAGGTGTTTACGCTGGCAGCAGCGTTGAACCAGGATATTCCGCTGAGCAAAATGTATTCCTCCGCCCCTTACCAGATGGGCAAGGTGGTTATTGAAAACTCGGAGGGTATGTCCTGCGGTACCTGCACTATTGCGTCAGCCACGGTGATGTCCCTGAACACCAGTTATTACCGACTGATGATGGACCTGAAGAATGGGTCACGAGACGTACAGGCCATGGCCTATAAAGCGGGTATTCCGCGAGAAATTCCCGGTTATGGGAAAACTCTTCAAAATGAAGATGGCACTGTCGAAGGTGGTATTACGTTGGGCGCCTACCCGGTGCGTCCCTTCGATATGGCCTCTGCCTATGCCACTTTTGCCGCCCGCGGTATTTACCACGAACCTTTCTTCGTGAAAGAAGCCGTCGCGAACGGTGGTAGTGGACGCAGTGTGTACAAGCATGACGACAACTCTGGAGAGCGCCGTGTAAAGGAAGTGGTGGCAGATAACGTCACCTCGGCACTTGAGCCCATTGCAAGCTACTCCAATGGTCACGGTCTAGCGGGAGGACGCCCCTCCGCTTCTAAGACCGGTACGGTGCAGCTGGGTAGTACGGGTAAAAACCGTGATGCCTGGATGGTGGGCTACACTCCGCAGGCTTCTACCGCTGTGTGGGTGGGTACCCAGAATGGTACTGCTCTGGAAACGAGTGGTGGGGCTGCCGTGTGGGGGTCCACATTACCATCAGATATTTGGCAGTACACCATGAATGGAGCCTTGCAGAACCAGCAGTTCACTTATTTCCCCACTCCTGGGGCTATTGCGGGGCAGGCTGGACGTCCGGAGTCCTACTATGGTGGCGACACAACAACTACGGACACGTCTACAAAGAAGGAGTCGAAGTCCTCGTCAAAGCACAAGCCTAAGAAGGATCACTCTGGTAAGGAGAATCATCCTAAGACGCAGAGCCGCAGT
>ERZ501023.208-NODE-208-length-8469-cov-6.603993_pt1 | contig 8469 bp, 7 predicted proteins | sample MGYA00248839_ERZ501023 | MGnify/ENA primary metagenome ERZ501023 (study PRJEB25958, sample SAMN03398596) | human skin metagenome | study: EMG produced TPA metagenomics assembly of the Human Skin Microbiome Metagenome (human skin metagenome) data set.
AATCAACGATCGCATCTACACTCAGTTTTTCCGCAAATACCAAGGCATCTGCTAGAGTTAAGCGACCTTCAGCGTCTGTATTGTTAACTTCGATTGTTTTACCATTAGAAGCTTTAAGGATGTCCCCTGGACGCATAGCGTGACCGCTAATCATGTTCTCTGTTGCCGCGCTAATAAAGTGAACCTCGACATCTGGCTTAATCTGGGCGATCGCTTTGGCGGCTCCCAAAGTTGCTGCTGCACCGCCCATGTCCATCTTCATGGTTTCTATACCACTGCCAGCGCCTTTAATATTAAGTCCCCCAGAGTCGAAGGTTAAGCCTTTACCAATAATCGCTAGCTTGCGTCTGGGTGAGCCTTCTGGTTTGTAGGTTAGGTGAATAAATTTCGGCGGGAGATCGGAAGCTTGGGCAACACCTAAAAAAGCTCCCATGCCTAATTTTTCACATTCTTCGCGTTCTAAAATTTCTAGTTGTAACCCGTGTTGGGTAGCAATTTCGCTGGCAGTTTCAGCCATAGTAATTGGCGTTACCGCATTTGGTGGGGCAGCAACAAGTTCCCGCGCTAAATTCACTCCAGAACAGATTTGATTAGCAAGCGCGATCGCTTGCTCTTGGTTTGCTAATCCTAGTAAATCAACTTGTTCTAAAGAAGCTTTATCTTCTGGTTCTGACTTAAACCGATTGTCTTGGAACAAAGCCAATTCCACACCTTCGGTAATTGCACCTGCTGTTGCCTCTGGGTAATTATTCCACACTGGCAAGCTAATTCCTAAAGTTCTGCACTTTTCCTTTTTTGCTAGCCGCGCTACAACAGCAGCAGCTCGTCGCCAGGTTTCTAATTTCAAGGTATCTGGTTTGCCAAGTCCCACCAGCATAACTTTGCGGACAGGGCTACCACTGCCAACTCTTGTAACAGCGCTACTACCTTCTTTGCCCTTAAACTCCGTTTCCGCTACTAGTTCATTTAAAACACCAGCAAATTTCTGATCTAGGGCAGTCAGATCGTCTGGCAATACAGCATCTTCAGATTCAAATAAACCAATCGCCAGACCATCCCCAGCCCAGTTTAAAAGTGACGTATCAGTCGCTGCAATTTCCATGCGTGTATTTTGCTTAAAGCTTCCTGTTCCAGTATCGATCAAAATTTATAGTCCTTAGTCACTAGTAGTATTTATAGTATTTATTAAATTCCATACTCCGCCCCTGTTACGTGGAGTTTAACTAAGGACTAGGGATAAATGATTGATGACTCGCTAGTGAGTCGCGTCTGGCACGTTTGATTCCCCGTAGTTAGTAGCTGAAGCATCAGACTGTGGTAGAGGCTCCTGATTGCCAAAGGTAACACTGCTCTGATTGATAGCACTTGCATCGTTATTACTAGGCTCAATAGATTCAGCAGGCAAGTTTGCTAGTAATGATTGCAACTTCATCCGCTCGATATAAGGCCAGCCACCTTCAGTTTCAATATCCTTAAGGAGATTGTATAGTTGCTGCCGATTATCTGGTAAAGCAGCTTGAAACAGTCCCTCACGAATCTCTCGATGCAGTTCTTCTAAACTCCGTAATAAAGCTACAAGAGCTAAACTATCTCCCTGACAACTTTGAGCTAAAGCACGGATAGTAGTGGCAGTGGCTTGCAGTTGGGCAGACAATTCTCCTGACTTAAAACCGATGCCCCTATTCATCTAAATTCCTCGCTGGATAGCCCTTTTTTACCTTTTATGCACACTCATGGCGTGATTATGTACAATTTATGTTTTTTGCAGCAGTTAGTTTAGAAATAAATATCTAACTCCTTTAGTTGCAGTAGTTACACAATAAGTTCTGATAATTTATTTGACTTAAATTTACAGGAATTTTGAGTATTTTACAAAAATTTTTTATTTATAGCTGTTACCTGAGCTAGGTGTGCAACAGTTGCTTGCTCCTTTATTAGTTAATGGAGGCAACGTTTATTTGCTGCAATCTTCAAGGTAGCGACATCGCCGTGTAAAATTTTGTATTGGGATCTGGGTCGAACCATGCTGCAAATCAGTAAGACTTGAGCTAAATCCTAGCGATTCAATGGAGCTCTAAACGTGGTTGGATTGGAATATAGGTCTTTTGCTCAAGACATATGTGTATCCTCAAACCGAGTACGAGCGTTGAAGTGCGACGATCCATCCACAAGAGCGATCGCCCTTGTACTATAGCTCTTGGTAACAAAAGCTGATATTCGCCCGATTTTCAATTACCCTGGCAGGGATTTTTGCTTGTTAGATACTAAATTAAGACATTGAGGTTGAACATGAGATATCGCGCTTTGATTATTGCATTCCTAGCTTTGTGCTTGGGGGTACTAACTGCTTGTAGTGAGGGTCCAAAAGCAGAAGGTAGAGATATAGCTACTTACGATCAAATTAGAGGTACTGGTCTTGCTAATAAATGTCCGGAAATGGCGGAAACAACTCGTGGTTCTATTCCTATAGATACCAATGAGTCTTACAAACTAACTGAACTATGCCTAGAGCCGACTACTTTTTTTGTTAAGGAAGAACCCACCAACAAACGCCAAAAAGCAGAATTTATTGCCGGAAAATTATTGACGCGCTATACCTCCACCATTGATCAGGTGCAAGGTGAATTGAAAGTAAATAGCGATCGCAGCCTCACCTTTGTTGAAGAAGATGGGCTAGACTTTCAAGCAATCACTGTTCAACTACCTGGTGGCGAAAGAGTACCTTTCTTATTCAGCGTTAAAGGCTTAGTAGCTCAAAGCCAACCAGGTTTGAGTAGTATTAATACTTCAACTGACTTTGAAGGCAAGTTTAAAGTCCCTTCGTATCGGGGCGCTGCCTTCCTCGATCCTAAAGGTCGCGGCGTAGTTAGTGGCTACGACAGTGCCGTTGCTCTTCCTGCCGGAGCAGAAAGTGAAGAACTCACCCGTGCTAATCTCAAGCAAGCCGAAAGTCTAGATGGTAAGATTTCTCTGCAAATCGCCAAAGTAGATAGTAATACTGGTGAAATTGCTGGTACGTTCCAAAGTGACCAGCCTTCCGACACAGATTTAGGAGCGGATGAACCTAAAGAAGTGAAGATTCGGGGGCTATTTTACGCCCGGATTGAACCAACTCAAGCATAAATTTGGCATGGAGTTAAACTGGCGTTAGTTAGTTATATAAGTCAACAGGGGCTAGATGCCCCTTTTTTTTGGCTAAGGCAATTGATTACAGCTTGCAGCCACTACGAACTTAGGCTAGACGATACCTTAAGGTAACTGATCTAGTTTGGACTTGCGGCTGATGATCATATGTTTATGTCATCTACGAGTTTCTTACTAGAACACTCTCGATCAACAGCCAAAGTTCAGTGTAATTTCGGTAGTAGCAGTTGCAGGAAAGTTACTACTCTGGATGGGCAACAGGCTAAAAAGAGGCATAACACAGTAAAACTAACTAACACTCTTGTTGAAGCCAAAACAAGCAATTGATTTTCATATTCTGGGTAGTTTCTATGTTGGCTTGACTGTTTTTACGCTTTCTTGCTGGTGAAAAAGTCCGAAAATAAATAGATATGCGACCTATTAGTAAAGCTACCATCACTTAATTGATAAATAACTATGGTGTTAACCTATACCCCAGTCAACAATCAACTGAAGCGTGAAAACATAACGCTGCTGCAAGACTACCAGCAGTCGCGCTCGGCAACTATCCGAAATCAAATAGTCACACTTAATTTCGGGCTAGTAAGGAAAGAAGCGCACTACTGGACTAATCAATGCACAGAAAGCTATGATGATCTGCTTCAGGTAGGGTGTATGGGATTAATTAGAGCGATCGAACGCTTCGACTTATCTAAAGGACACGCTTTTAGTTCGTTTGCCATTCCCTACATCAGAGGTGAAATTCAACACTATCTGCGAGATAAAGGCGTGATGGTAAGAATTCCTCGACGTTGGCTTGCCCTACAGCAGCAAGCAGTGGGAATTTCGCGCTCCTTGCGCGAGAAGTATAATCGTCAACCAACTGATGCAGAAATAGCAGATGTACTCAAAATTTCTTTGGGTGAATGGCAAGAAATTAAACTAGCGTGGGTTAATCGTGCTCCCTTAAGCTTAGATATGCCAATTCAGGATGCCGATGAGAATGCTACTTCTCTAGGAGAGATGGTTCCTGATGCCCATTACCATAGTTTTCAGCTAGCACAAGAAGATCAAATCCGCCTCCAGCAAGCTTTGGTTAAGTTAGAAAACCGGACTCATGAAGTTCTAAAATTTGTCTTTTTCTATGACTTGACACAGAAAGAAGTAGCGGAACGTCTAGGTATTAGTGTTGTAACCGTATCACGTTGCCTCAAAAAAGGATTAGCCTCTTTGCAGCAGTTAATGGTTGGAGCAGAAGATTAATTCCCTTAACCCAAGATCCCTAAATTTTTTGCAAAAATCGTCCTCAAATTAATTGCTATAGCAGCAGTAAACCTAATGTAAGTTATAAATGAACAGACATCACCTTTAACTCTTGATCTTAGAAGTTTTATTTGGTGAGTGAAATATGATAAAGCTTTTGGGGAAAGGGGAATGCGTCAATCAACACTTGCGTTTGTGGGGATGCTGGCACTAACAATGGTTGGATGTGGGTCTGACGACAGTGAAAGTAGTGTTACTACTGAGTCTGCACCACAACCTCCTGCTAAGGTGTTTGAGAAGCCAATGGCGAATCAATTCCCTAGTACAATCTCCTCGGTTCCTGTCTTAATTCAACCGACCAATGGTAATCAGCGAGCAAAACAAGTACAAAAAGGACGGCAAGATCCATTTGCTGGGCTTTTCGCACAGACAAGCTTAAGTGTACCAGTAGGGGGGGCAACCCCAGGAATTGTTCCTCAGCCTTCTAGTCCTACTGTTCCAAGGCAAACTGTAGCCGTGGGCAGTGGCTCTTCACGCCCTAGCCGCACAACCAATACAACCAGTAGGCAACAATCGAACCCCGGTAGGAGCAATACTGGACAATCTTCAGGTCGCTCCACTTCTAGCCCAGCAAGTTCAGGTAGTTCTAGTTCAAGTCCAGCAAGTTCAGGTCAATCAAGCCCAGCTCAATCAAGTCCACCTCAATCTATTCCCTTACCCCCTGTTACACCAGGTTCTAATTTCCCACCAGTTGCACCACCGCCACCCCAAGAACCGGATTTAGCTAGTAACGTTGCCGTCACAGGTGTAATCCAAATCGGTGAAGAACCGCAGGCAATTGTCCAAGTACCAAATGAAGGAACAAGCCGCTACGTCCGAGTAGGACAAAGGTTATCGAATGGGCAAGTGCTGGTTAAACGAATTGAGATGAACGAAGGCTCCGATCCAATCGTAATTTTAGAGCAGTACGGTATTGAGGTTGCTAGAGTGGTAGGAGAAAAACCTGCTACGGCACAAACAGGTACATCTACAGACGGTAGCCAAGCCCCGCAGTCGTCGCCAGGCGTAGAAGGAACAGAAACCCCTGGACAAACAACTACACCTGGTGATGGTGGTACAGGATTCCCTGGACAAACAACTACACCTGGTGATGGTAGTACAGGAACCCCTGGGCAGATAACTACACCAAGTGATGGTAGTACAGGATTCCCTGGACAAACAACTACACCTTTAGATGATGGTTCGGCACAGCCCAATAGTGATACGCCTGCTGCACCTTTAGATGCTGGTTCAGCACAGCCCAATAGTGACACGCCTGCTGCACCTTTAGATGCTGGTTCGACCCAGCCAAGCAACACAACTACAACGGATAGCGACTCTTTTCCTCCTCTACCAGAAAACTCGCCTGATACCGGAGCTGAATAATATGCAAAGGCGAGATAATCAATTAAAATACAAGATTCAATTTCCTGGTCTGCCTTTAGCGGTGTATAAGGAAATTGCAGCACATTTGCGTCAAGTTGAAGGCGTGGAAACGAGTTTATATCCTACATCATGCCAACAGTTTGATTACAATCAAAGTCAAGTTGGAGCTTTAGGGATTGAATACACTCAAATAACTAGTTTAAATCGGCAGCGAGTAGAGCAGATTTTGGCGTACTATCAAGATCGTTACGGTGAATTTGAGGAAGTGGTTCAGGAAGGACAATGAGTAATCATCCTGTCTAAAAGCTAAAATCTTTTGCAAGGATGCTCTCAAGAGAGCAATTTAAGTAAATTTAATGGGTGAAATACAAGCATTACGCGGTACGCGGGACATTCTGCCTAATGAAGTTCGCTATTGGCAGCAAATAGAAGCAGCTGCACGAGAAATCTTGACGAGAGCGGCTTATCAAGAAATTCGTACTCCGATTTTTGAGCGGACAGAGTTATTTGAGCGCGGTATTGGTGAAGCTACTGATGTGGTAAGCAAGGAAATGTATACCTTCAACGATCGCGCTACGCCGCCGCGATCGCTGACGCTACGTCCAGAAGGAACGGCTGGCGTAGTCCGGGCGTTTATTGAACGTAGTCTTTATGCCCAAGGTGGGGTGCAGCGTCTTTGGTATACAGGGGCAATGTTTCGCTATGAGAATCCTCAAGCTGGACGGCAACGGCAATTTCACCAGTTAGGCGTGGAAGTGTTAGGTAGTCCCGATCCCAGGGCAGATGCCGAAGTAATTGCGATCGCTACAAATATCCTACAAACTCTGGGACTGAAGAATCTCCGCCTAGATATCAACTCGGTGGGAGATTTAGCAGATAGGCAGCATTATCGACAAGCTTTAGTAGACTATTTAACTCCCTACCAAAATGAATTAGATCCAGATTCGCAAGAACGTTTAAGTCGCAATCCTTTACGAATTCTTGATAGTAAGGACAAACGCACTCAAGAAATTGCCCAAAATGCTCCTAGTATTCTGGACTATCTCGGAGTTTATTCACGGCATCACTTTGAGCAAGTGCAGCAACTGTTGACTGATTTAGGAATTACCTACCAGTTAAACCCGCGTTTGGTGCGTGGTCTAGACTACTATACTCATACTGCTTTTGAAATTCAATCGCACGATTTAGGGGCGCAGGCAACGGTTTGTGGTGGTGGTCGTTACGATGGATTAGTAGCGCAACTAGGTGGAGTGGATACGCCAGCTGTTGGTTGGGCAATGGGTTTAGAACGCTTAATTTTATTGCTGCAACAGTTACAACTTCCGTCAATTGGGTTAGTTGATTTTTACGTGGTTTCTAAAGGCGAGACGGCTGAAGCTCAAGCACTTGTGCTAGCTCAAAAGCTACGTAAAGAGCGGTTTAGCGTAGAACTGGACTTAAGCAGCAGTGGCTTTAAAAAACAATTTGCCCGCGCTGATAAGAGTGGGGCGATCGCTTGCTTAATTATTGGTGATCAAGAAGCAGCCAGCCAAACTGTGAAGCTGAAATGGATGGCATCTAAAGAACAGCAGGCGATTCCTCAAGCTGAGTTATTAACGATGACAGACGAACTGCGACAGCAACTTGATAGCTTGATGCAGGAGAATTACCTATGAATCCAGACCTTTTGGATAAGCCAGCTAGTCAAGGAGTTGAAGAACAGCGACTAACTTTGGATAAAGTTACCTGGGAGCAGTATGAAACTTTAAGAGACACTCTGGAAAATTATCCAGGATTGCGAATAACTTATCTGGAAGGAGCTCTAGAGCTTTTTATGCCCTCCCCTGAGCATGAGAATATAAAAAAGACAATTGCTCGCTTGATTGAACTGTACTCTGTAGAGACAAATACTAGACTTTATGGCTATGGTTCTACGACCTATCGTAAAAAGGCAGAAGCACGGGGACTGGAGCCAGATGAGTGTTACTGTGTTGGAGAAGTTAAAGAGTTCCCTGATTTTGCTATAGAAGTTATTGTTACCAGTGGCAACATCGATAAACTGGATGTGTATCAGGGGTTAGGGATTTCTGAAGTATGGTTCTGGGAGAACGATCAGCTTTCCTTGTATCACTTGCGAGGGGAAAAGTATGAATCAATTATCAAGAGCGAATTTCTGCCAAGTTTAGATATTAATTTATTAGTTCACTGTGCTAATATTCCCGATCAATACGATGCTGTGCTTGAGTTTCGTAAAGCAATAGGTTAACTGGAATTATTTGAGATCAAGAAGGGGCGATCGCTCAAAATTTCAGTGTGAGTGATCGCAGTATCAGATTTACTAGCGATGACGAACAAACTGCTACAGCAACTAATTACCTTTAAGACAACGTCTGAGCTTTTGTGGGGCGTTATCTGTATCACCTAAGTCTAGATTTGGCTAGTAATCCTAATTGTCCTCCAAAATCAAGCGGTTTCTAATTGCACATATTTTGACTTTTGTCAACCTAATTGTTTTTGAATACCAAAGCTAGCTTGACATTAAATAGCATAATCATGTGAATTAGGTTTGTCAGGAAAATTACTTCACTTAACAGTATAAATAGTTGAAATTTAAAATAATTAGTCAGTGGATTTATCTATCTACTAGGCGATTCAAAAAGTTTTAAAATATAGTTCCTC
>ERZ501023.210-NODE-210-length-8406-cov-7.066459_pt1 | contig 8406 bp, 9 predicted proteins | sample MGYA00248839_ERZ501023 | MGnify/ENA primary metagenome ERZ501023 (study PRJEB25958, sample SAMN03398596) | human skin metagenome | study: EMG produced TPA metagenomics assembly of the Human Skin Microbiome Metagenome (human skin metagenome) data set.
ATTGGGGTCCCCTCTGGGGATGGGGGGAGACCCCCGCACGCAAGTTTGCGCTTTTAAGTTTTGAGCTTGAAAAGATCAGAGACTAAGAGTAATTAAGGGATTAATTCTTTTAACTCAACATTTAACACTTAAAATTCATCACTGGAGCGCAGCGACTAGCCTCTCGCCGCTAATTCGATCTCTACAATGGAGTTTGTATGGTGTTGGGTATTGGGCAAAGTGGGAAATAATGCTACATAAAATTGAGCAACTGAAAAACTTATTTGCAGAAATGGAGCAGGCTTTGATTGCCTACTCTGGTGGCGTTGATAGTACCCTGGTTGCTAAAATTGCTTACGATGTCTTAGGCGATCGCGCTTTGGCTGTTACGGCTGTTTCTCCGTCGTTGTTGCCAGAAGAATTGGAAGATGCTTCCTTGCAGGCTGCACAAATTGGTATTGCCCATCAGGTAGTCCATACTCAGGAAATGGACAACCCAAATTACACAGCTAATCCAGTTAATCGCTGCTATTTCTGTAAAAGTGAATTGCACGATACCCTAAAACCGTTAGCAACGCAGTTGGGATATGAGTATGTAGTCGACGGCGTGAATGCCGATGATTTGCGGGATTATCGCCCTGGAATTGCGGCAGCAAAAGAAAGAGGTGTGCGATCGCCTTTAGCAGAATTAGGTATCACTAAATCCCAAGTGCGGCAAGTGTCCCAACATTTGAGTTTACCTTGGTGGGATAAACCAGCGCAACCATGCCTTAGTTCCCGCTTTCCCTACGGCGAAGAAATTACTGTAGCTAAGTTACAACGAGTAGGACGTGCAGAGATTTATCTGCGGCGCTTGGGTTGGCAGAATTTGCGAGTACGTTCTGAGGGTGATACAGCGCGAATTGAGTTAGCGCCAGAACAAATTAAGGACTTTGTGTTGACAACAGATTTACAGGCGATCGTTGCAGCGTTTCAAGGATTTGGCTTTGTGTATGTGACGCTGGATTTGGAAGGTTATCGCAGTGGTAAATTAAATTCTTTTTTGACGCAGGTTCCCACATCCTTGAAGATTTAAACCGCCACGACGCAAAGGAGGACACTTCGTGCGGGGGTTTCCCCCGTTGAGTAAAGTGTCCGTGAAGCAGAGGAAAGAAGCATGATTAAGCTTGAGAATGTTGTTCCTTGGGGACGTTCTATGCAGGAATACATCAGGATGTTTGACTTGACACCTGATGAACTTAAGTCATCAATTCTCGATTGTGCTGGTGGTCCTGCTAGCTTTAATGCGGAAATGACACGCCTTGGTTATAAAGTTATTTCTTGCGATCCGATTTATCAGTTTACTGGTGATGAAATTAGGCAACGGGTTAACGAGACTTGCGAAAAAATTATTGATGGTGTGCGGGTAACTTATGATAATTTTTTTTGGCGAGATATTCAGTCTCCTGAACATTTAGGACAAATTAGAATTGCGGCTATGCGTCAGTTTCTGGAGGATTTTTCGCTAGGCATTAAAGAAGGGCGCTATGTAACAGATCAATTGCCTGTGTTGTCTTTTAATAAGAGTCAATTTGATTTAGCTTTGTGTTCCCATTTTTTGTTTACTTATTCAGAACAACTAGGCTTAGATTTTCATCTTGCCTCTATTTTAGAAATGCGTAGAGTAGCAAAAGAAGTACGCATTTTTCCTCTATTAGTACACTTTTCTGGGGAAATATCACCATTGCTGCAAATTATTATGGGTGAACTACAGAAGCGTGGGTATAAGGTAGAAATTAAGCAAGTTCCTTATGAATTTCAAAAGGGTGGAAATAAGATGTTACGCATTTTTTAAAACTGATAATTAGATAATAGACTTGAAGCGCGATCGCAGGCAGTAATTAGTTAAATCATGTCTTGGTTTGGGAAGCATAAAAGTAAAGCTACTAAATTCAAGGCAAGATGATATCTGTAAATTTAAGGAAAACAGCGCAGAAGTGGGAATTTGAAAGTGAAGCTGCCCTAGAAGATTTTATTTGGGCTAATTTAAAGAAACTACTTAAATTAACTCCTCTAAAGCGGCAATATCGTGTTAATGGTCAAATCTGTGACATCATAGCGGCGGATAAAAATAAGCGATTAGTGTTGCTGGAACTAAAAAATGGTGAAGATAGATATATTGTCCAGCAGCTAACTCGTTATTATGATGCTTTGCTAGAGGAGAAACCATTTAAAGAAGATATAGATTATGGGCAACCTGTCCGATTAATGGCAGTTACACCAAATTTTCATAGAGATAACTTAACGGATAGAAAGTATAATCATCTATCTATTCAATTTTTGAAGTTTAATATTTTGATAGATGGAAATAAGTTTTATTTACAGTTAAAAGATATAGATACAGAAGAAGTTTCACAATTAGAAATACCCTACCTAGAAAAAGATAGCCCTGAGAATATACCTACACCTCCTAGAGCGCTGCTTAACCTATTCAGTAAAGGTGATAATGATGCTTATGAAGTGCTGTTGCAAATTCGAGCTAAAATTCTTAGATTCGATAAGCGAATGAAAGAAATGAGTGCTTCTGGAGTTGTCGCTTATGGTAAAGGAAAGAGTAAACCATGTGTAGAAATTCGTCTTTTAAGTTACTCGAAGAAGCCAGGAATATTCCTATGACTACTAAATCCTAGAGTGATATTTAATCAAAGAAGGATATGCAGAATGGGCATCGTTACTAATTGGAAGAGTGTTTCACAAATTTATTATCAACCGAAGGGGAAAATGAGTGCTAGCGATATATGGACGTTTGAAGAATATATAAAGCTTATAGGTGAAAAGAAATCTAATTTTTTAGAAGTGATAGTCGATTTAGCTTTAGAAACATGGCTAAAAAGGCTTTAAAAGAAGTTGAAGCGATCGCCCCTCGATAAGAAGTAAAACCTATGTTTATGTCTTGGCAAGAATTATACAAATAATCAATGCAGTTATCAGTGAGCGATCGCCTGTTATTAGTAGAAGCAATTGTGCGATCGCTTAGTAATGAACTTAGACCACGCCAACCACTACCAGAAGGAGTATTAGAACGCTTACGTGGGAGTTTGAAAACAGATGCCCCAGCACCAACTGATGAAGAAATTGAGGCTATTTTAGAACAACGTTTAGAGGAAAAATACCTTAAGTGAGGGTATTGATAGATACAAATATTATTCTGGATTTTCTACTAGAACGAGAACCATTTACGATAGAAGCTGAAGCTCTATTACAGACTGTCAAGTCTGGAGAAATTCAGGGATATGTAACTGCAACAACCTTAACAGATATTTTCTACATCGCTAGAAAGAACAAAGGTGTTCAAAGAGCAAAACAGGATATCTCTGATCTTCTAGTAATCATACAAATCTGTACCGTTGACCGCAGTATTCTAGAGACAGCAATAGCGTCTAACTTACCTGATGCCCGAAGATGCAGTTCAGTTAGCTTGAGCAATTTTCGAGAATCTGGATGTAATTGTCACTCGTGATCTACAAGGTTTTGCTGGTGCTACCTTGCCAATTCTGTCAGCAGGTGATAATTGCAGCTTTTATCTGAGAATCCTGAATCAAACTAGCCAAAGAAGCTGTAATACATTCAATTTACATAAATATTGGCTCTGATTTAGGTTTAAGCTTTTTGACTTTTAACTTTTGACTTAACTTAAGATTGAGTTTGTGTAACCAATTCTATTGCATGACTCAAACTATCTGGATTGCCCGACACGGCAACCGCATCGACTTCGTTAACCCCGAATGGTTTAATACAGCAGAACGACGCTATGATCCACCGCTTTCTGATGATGGGGTAGTGCAAGCTTACCAACTAGGGCAACGCCTAAAGAAAGAAAACATTGCCCATATTTTCGCCTCACCGTTTTTACGCACAGTGCAAACCGCCAACCAAATTGCGGAAGCCTTGGATTTGCCAATTAAACTTGAGTCAGGCTTAAGCGAGTTTCTTAACCCCGCTTGGATGTCAGCAACGCCAGAAAGAATGTCAGTTGAGGCACTAACAGAAATCTTCCCAAGAATTGACACTAGCTATAGTTCGCGTGTTATTGCTGAGTATCCTGAAACAGAATCACAAGCATTCTCCAGATCGGGGAAAACAGCAACACTTCTAGCAGATAAATTTATGCCAGAGGATATCTTACTAGTAGGTCACGGTGCATCGGTACTAGGGGCAACAATGGGCTTAGTTGGTGAAATCGCCAAAACCAAAGTCAAAGCTTCTCTGTGCTGCTTAGTAAAAGTTGTGCGTCAAGACATAGATACTGACAATATTGAATTAGTGGCTGTCCCCAGCGAAACTTCGCCAAAATGGGTGTTGGAATTACATGGGGATACTTCCCACTTAACTGAAATTGAAGAAGTAATCCGATTTAACTAGCAACATGACATTACTACTAGCAGGAGATATTGGCGGTACTAAAACTATTCTGCGCTTAGTGCAAAGTCTATCGGGATTGAATACTGTTTATGAGGAACGCTACCCCAGCAGTGAATTTCCCGATTTAGTGCCGATAGTGCAGCAATTTTTGGCAACAGCTAAGGCATCCACACCCCAAAAAGCTTGTTTTGCGATCGCAGGTCCTGTTGTTAACAATACTGCCAAGCTGACGAATTTAACTTGGTTTTTGGATGCTAAACGTCTAGAACAAGAATTAGGAATTGCTAGTATTTCTCTAATTAACGACTTTGCTGCTGTTGGCTATGGCGTTTTGGGTTTAGATGCTTCAGATTTATACACCTTACAGCCTGGGAAACCTCAGCCAGCTGCCCCGATCGCGGTAATTGGTGCTGGTACTGGCTTAGGACAAGGATTTTTAATTCAACAGGGATCTTATCAAGTCTTTGGTTCCGAAGGTGGACACGCCGACTTTGCACCCCGTTCTGAGTTGGAATTTCTGTTATTGAAGTATCTGCTTGATAAACACAATATCCAGCGAATTTCAGTTGAACGAGTTGTTTCTGGTCAAGGTATTGTCGCAATTTATCAGTTTTTGCGAGATCGACAAATTGCTAGTGAATCACCTGATGTTGCCCAAGTAGTTAAAATGTGGGAACAACAAACTGGACGTAGAGAAAAGACTGTTGATCCTGCTGCTACTATTTCTTGTGCTGCCTTAGAAAAGCGCGATCGCTTGTCAGAACAAACTATGCAGCTATTTATCGAAGCCTACGGCGCTGAGGCTGGTAATCTTGCCCTCAAACTCTTACCCTATGGTGGTCTTTACGTCGCTGGTGGCATTGCTGCCAAAAATCTATCATTGCTTCAAGAGGGTGGTTTTTTACGTGCTTTTACTACTAAAGGTCGCATGAGTGGGCTACTTGAAAATATCCCAGTGCATATTGTCTTAAACTCAAAAGTAGGATTAATTGGAGCTGCGATCGCGGCTGCTAGATTGTAGATTAGGGCGTACTACTGAAAAATTAAATCTAACCGTTGCTGGGCTTCCTTAAGTGCCTCAATCGGTGTTTTGCCTAATAATACCCCTTCCAGCGCCCGCCCTAAATTTTCCGAAAGTCGGTTGTATCTAGGGAAAATAGGACGCGATCGCCCATACTTTGCTTGTTCTAAAAATACCTTTACTGCTGGTTGTGCAGCCACAAATGCCTGATATTTTTCATTCTCTCGTGCCTTGAGGTTCACTGGTAAATAACCTGTACCAATCGCCCATTGAAGTTGAAATTCCTCACTTAATACAAATTGGGCAAACTTCAGCGCTGCTTTTTCTTTTTGGGGTGTTGTTTTCATTACAAATAAATTCTCACCCCCAATCGCCGTTGCCGGTTTCACACCAGCCGGAATTGGAAAAACCCCAAAATCGACTTTAGTAGCTTTAAATTGTCCCAGTGTCCAAGGACCAGTTAATTGCATTGCCACTTTACCCGCCAGAAAATTATCAATCTCAAAGCCACGTTCCGGCAAAGACAGAACAGCTGAACCATCCGCAATTAAATCACGCCAAAATTGCAAAGCGGCGATCGCGCCTGCATTCACTATTGCTGGTGACTGCTGATCAGCACTAATCAACTCCCCGCCACCACTCCACATAAACGGTAGCCACAGGAATACGGCAAAGTCTCCCTTACCCAAAGGCAACAACATTCCATGTTGATCCGTTCGCTTGTCGCCATTTGTATCAATAGTTAACTGACGCGCTACTTGTCGCAACTGATCCCAAGTACGGGGTAAATCAGTAATTCCCGCCGCCTTAAATAAGCTAGGACGGTAAAAAACTCCTACATTGTTTGTCCCAAATGGTACAGACCAAGTATGACCTTGATAATTCATTGATTCAAACAACACCGGATCAATTTCATCTTTTACTGATGATGCTGCTAGCCAATTTTCTAAAGGTTTAATTGCGTTCAATTCAACTAATTGACCTGTAATTGTGGCGTTAAACCACAATAAATCCGGTGCTGCATTTCCTACCACCGCAGCTAAAATCTTGGGTAGTTGTTGATCCGCTTGCCCTACATACAACGATTCCACCTGAATATCTGGGTTTTCCTTGTTAAATCGATCCACCAGTATTTGTAAGACATCCCGATTTTGAGGCGGATTCACTCCCTGCCAAAGCGTTATTCTTGTAATACCAGTATCAGGTAGAACCTGACAGCCGCCTAAAGCTAGGACTACAAGCAGTAACAGTAATTTGAACCTCATTGTTAATAACTGATCCAGAAGTTTTCCAAATTTCTTTACTTTAATAGGACTTACGCACGAGTAACCCAAAAACGAACCGCCAAGGACACGAAGTACACAAAGGAATAAGAGTTTGAGAGAGTTTTTGCGTAAGTCCTGTTTAACTAAGTAAGTGAACATAAATAAAATAGAAATAGTTTTTCAGCAATGGGCATAGATTAAGATATCTACTCCCGAAGGAATTTACTTTAATTATGGGCTAGATGTCCTACCTAATCTTATTAGTCACATAAAATCGCCGTGATTTAGTAAAATATCACAATCTATGGCAATCCTAAATGATTCGTAAAATCCTCCCTCCCTTTTTTCTTTGCGTTCTTGGCGATTTGGCGGTTCGTTTAAAAAACAACTTTCACAATTCAGATAAAATTGGTATATAAAGAAATATTTTGTTCCTTCTCTATTAGCTTATGCGAAAAAATCTTTTATCATTTATTGTACTAATTATATTAGGAATAATTACATTTTCCGGCTGTAGCATAGATAGAAAGATCGCTGATCACAACTTTGTCACAGTGACACTGAGTGGTTGGAGTAACCTAAATGAGAAACAGCTACTACAACAGGTACTGCATGACTTTGAAGTTAAAAATCCCAAAATTAAAGTTAAGTATGAGGTAATTGCCGATCAATACATGGATGTCCTCAAGACTAGATTAATTGGGGATACAGCAGCAGACGTATTTTATTTAGACGCATTAGAAGCACCAGCATTAATGAGTCCAGATATTCTAGAACCGCTTGATAATTACATTACGCCTAAGTTTGATATTAAAGATTTTGAACCGATATTACTTAATGCTTTTCAGCAAAATGGCAAAATCTACGGCTTACCTAAAGATTTTTCGACTTTGGCACTGTTTTATAACAAAAAAGTTTTTGAAACAGCTAATCTATCTCAGCCTCCGCAAACTTGGGAACAACTACGCCAATACTCTAAAAAACTCACAATTGATACAAACAAAGATAACAGAATTGAGCAATACGGTTTTGGTATCGCCCCAGAATTAGCACGACAATACTTTATGATTAAAGCCTTTGGTGGTGAGTTAATAAATTCCCAAGAAAAACCTGTATTTGCTTCATCAGAAAGTCTCAAAGGTTTGCAATTAATTATCGATCAATATCGCCAAGATAAATCAGCTGCCCAACCAACGGATGTTGGTACAACCTCGGGAAGCGAAATATTTGGTCAAAGTAAAGCAGCGATGCTAATTGAAGGTACTTGGTTAATTCCCTACCTGAAACAAACCTTTCCCAAGCTTGAATACGCAACAGCCGAAGTACCTACAGTAGCTGGTAAAAAAGGAACAATGGCTTATACAGTTGCTTATGTAATGAATAAGCAATCAAAGCATAAATCAGAAGCGTGGCAATTAATTTCTTATCTTACAGGTAAAGAGGGTATGAAAGCTTGGACGAGTGGCGGATTTGCCTTACCAACTCGTAAATCTGTCGCTGCAGCATTAGGCTATGACAAAAATCGAATTTATTCACCATTTATTACTGGCGCAACCTATGCCACTATTTGGCAAGCAGGAAAAAATTTGCCGATTATTCTAACTAATTTTAACAATCAATTTATTAGTGCCATGCTAGGCGAACAGACTTTAAAAAGTGCTATGACAAAAGCCCAAGAGACTGTAAATAAAGAAATAGCTTATTTCTCTCACTCAGAAGTTCAGAGAAACGCAATCCAGG
>ERZ501023.213-NODE-213-length-8276-cov-4.315412_pt1 | contig 8276 bp, 13 predicted proteins | sample MGYA00248839_ERZ501023 | MGnify/ENA primary metagenome ERZ501023 (study PRJEB25958, sample SAMN03398596) | human skin metagenome | study: EMG produced TPA metagenomics assembly of the Human Skin Microbiome Metagenome (human skin metagenome) data set.
TTTAACCCGTTGGCTAAAGTCCAGCTGAAACGCACGGGGTAATTTGATGCCATGATGGGTTTCAAGCAGCCATGCTGCACCACTTTTACCAGATTGGCTATTGACCCTTATGACTGCTTCATAGGTTGCACCAATGTCTTTAGGGTCAATGGTAAAGTACGGCACATTCCAAACACTGTTTGGATTTTCTTGACGTTTAGCGAAACCCTTTTTAATCGCATCTTGGTGAGAGCCACTAAAGGCAGTAAATACGAGTTCACCGGCATATGGATGTCATGGATGAATCGGCAGCTCATTGCAATAGGTCATTACATTAGCCGTTTGTTGAAGGTTTGAAAAATCTAAGTTGGGATAAATGCCCTGGGTATATAGATTTAACGCCAGTGTTACCAAGTCAACATTACCGGTGCGTTCACCATTGCCAAATAAACAGCCTTCGACTCGGGTTGCCCCAGCAAGCATGGCAAGTTCAGCACAGGCTACCCCTGTGCCTCGGTCATTATGCGGATGAATGCTGATGGTGATATGCGATAAATCCGAAAAATTTTGCATAAACCATTCAATTTGATCGGCATATACATTGGGCGTATTCATCTCAACCGTGGCAGGTAGATTGATAATCATGGGACGATCTGCTGTTGGTTGCCAGACATCTTTAACCGTTTCACAAATCTCTAGGGCAAATTCTCGCTCAGTAAAGCAAAAAGTTTCTGGTGAATACTCAAATTGCCATTGGGTGTTGGGATTTTGCTCACAATGCTGTTTAACCAACCTTGCCCCATTTACTGCTAATTCTATGGTACTGGCTTTGTCTTGATTAAATACCACCTCACGAAAGACGGGGGCAGTGGCATTGTATAAATGGACAATCGCTTTGGATGCGCCTTGTAATGCGTCAAAGGTCTTAGCAATAAGTTCAGGACGTGATTGGGTAATGACTTGAATCCATACATCGTTAGGAATAAGCTTGTCATCAATTAACTGTCGTACAAAGTTAAAATCGGTTTCAGATGCGGAAGGAAAAGCCACTTCAATTTCTTTAAAGCCAATCGCCACCAAATGATTGAATAAATACAACTTTTTGTCCGTATCCATAGGGTTAATTAAGGCTTGGTTGCCATCTCTTAAGTCAGATGAGCACCAACGTGGGGCAGTAGTAAGCTGATTGTTACACCAGGTGCGAGTGGAAAAGGGCTCAACTGTGAATCGTTGATATTTAGTTTGGGGATTGGTTAGCATGGTTATCTCCTTGTTGGGTTAAAACCATGCTATCGAAGTTTTAGTGGTGATGCCTTCGAGTTTCGGACAGGATTCTTTGCTAGTGGTTTTCGGCAAATAATTGTGATGTTTAAATCACCCACACAATTTTGAAATTTAAAAAACAACTGTATCGGGCATTAACTATTAAATTACCCTATAGTAGCCAATTAAAATAGGAACTAATCATAGGCATCATCATATGAAACTACTCGGCATCATTGGCGGCATGAGTACCGCAAGTTCAATCAGCTACTACCAAACAATCAATGAACAAATCAATCGACTTCTTGGCGCTAATCATGGGGCTAGGCTGGTTATTTATAATCTCGACTTTGAAGAAATTGCCCAACTACAAAAACAAGGCAACTGGCAACAAGCAGGTGAGATGTTAGCGGATGCTGCAAAACGCTTAGTACTCGCAGGCGTTGATGGAATCTTAGTAAGCATCCGACCAACCCCTATTGCATTTTCCAAACATGAGGCAGGAGCTCATCAATATCCTTATCTTTATGGGTAGGCAGACGTTTAAGCACATCAGACAAGTAGGCATAAACATCCAACCCATTCAAACGAGCCGACTGGATAAGCGACATAATCACCGCAGCACGCTGCCCACTTTTAAGCGATCCTGCGAATAACCAATTCTTACGCCCGAGCGCCCAAGGACGCATCTGATTCTCCGCCCAATTATTATCAATCGGCAAACTGCCATCCTCAAGATAACGTGTCAGAGCTTGCCACCGTTTTAAGCAATACTCGATTGCTTTGGTAATACTTGCGTTCTTGGTTGTGCCTAACCTTTTTTCCTGTAACCAACGATATAACGCTTTGGCAATCGGTTTTGCGTGTTGTTGCCTGATGGCGACTACCGTTGTAGCGACTCTAGGGCTTGGCGTCTCATTTTTCTCAAATAACGCATCAATCTGGCATTCAACCGCATACAGCTTTTGAAATAATGCCAACGCTTCATGAGCCACCAAACTCTGACCCTTGATATGAAGCTCATGGAATTTACGTCTTGCATGAGCCATACAGCCGACTTCGATAACCGCTTGCTTTTGATTAAACAAACACTTATAGCCATTGTAATCATCGCAAATGAGCTGACCCTGCCACTTATCTAAAAAGGCTTTGGGGTGTTCATTTCGCCTACTTTCGGCAAAGTCATACACCACGGCTTTAAAACCACCATAGCTTTGACAATGTTGTGGGGTCAGATACGCCCAAACATAGCCTTGCTTTAACTTACCCTTATTGTTATTAAACTTTAAAATATTGACAGGGGTTTCATCGGCATGCAGAATCGGTTGGGTTAATAGTAATTCATGCAAGCGTTTCACCAGTGGCTCAAGGGCGACACCACAGCGTCCTACCCAGTCTGCCATTGTTGAGTCGGATAAATGCACGCCACTTCGCCCATAGATTAGGCTTTGACGGTATAGTGGCTGATGATCAGCAAATTTGCTAATGATGATGTGGGCTAGTAGCTCAGCGGTGGCAATGCTTTTAACGATGACCCCCGCAGGGACTTTGGCTTGAATTAGGCGGTGATTTTGGTTTTGGGTGTCGTCAATTGGCTGTTTGCTAAAAGATTGACGTTGGCAATGCTGACAAGCGTATTTGGGATAGATGTGGCGTTCACGGTAAAAGCAAGCAGGGATAAGTCCGAGTTTGTCTTGTACGTCTTCGCCAATTTGTTTCATTTGACAGCCACAACCACAAGTGATTGATTCAGGCTCATGAATGATGGTTCGGACTTCTAGGTTATCAGGGATGACAATACGCCGCTCGCGTTTGGGTTTCGCTGGTTTGTTGTCATCTGAGTTTGTGTCGGTTTGCTTACTTTCATTTTGGGTGATAAGCATTTGGCTATCTGTATTGACCGATTCGTTTGTCGATGCAGTATGGCTGTCGTTATCAAGCTCGGCTTGAGCATTGTCTTTAATTTGTTCAAGGGCAGATAGGTCTTCTAGAGCAGATTCTTTGCCCAAATGGTCTTGTTTGGGCGTTAATGCTTCGTTCTTTTGTCCAAATAGTTGGTGAATGAGCAGTTTTTGTTTTTCGATGAGATGTTCGATTTGAACCTGATAGGCTTTAAGCTGTTTTTCGTATTGTTGCTGCTGCTCTTTTAGACGCTGTTGATACGCATCTTGCTGCTGTTTTTGTTGTTGTTCAAGCAGGGCTATTTTAGCCAATAGTTCAGCGTAGCTAGGGTTGGTTAGGTCGGTTGGGCTGTGATCGGTCATGGCGCTATGTTGCCATAACCACTATAGCTTGTCAGCGAGTTGGTTGTGATAGTGGGAATTTTTTAATGTTATGATTCAGATGACGGGGGTGAGTATCTCTTTGCCTAAGTTGTGCCAAGCTAATCCGCTGATAAGGGCGTTAAATTGTTGTTGATTGATGGCAAACCCTGTGTTTTGGTTGGATTGGCTGTGATGTCGGATGAGACGTTCACTGAGTCCATGAAATTTGCTGTCATCTAGAGTTCGGCTACACAGCCAAACGCCTAGTCCGTCATGAATGAGCACTTTTAGCCGTGTCCCTGTTTTGTTGTAAAATAGGTAGGCACAGTGCGGTTTGATACCATGGTGTTTTTCTAGAATAAAGGCGAGTAGTTTGTTGCTGCCACTTCGCATGTCCATGGCTGTCGTGGATAGCCAGATTTGGTTGATTTGTATCATTGTAAGCCCCGTAGCAGTTCAATAAGGCTATGGGTGTCAATTTGAGCAATGCTTAACGTTATTGGCGTCCCGTTATGCTTAGGGATTTGAAGCTGTATGCCTGTGAGGGTTGGGGCGAAGGCAGTTGCTTGCGGTGTTATTTCGTGCTTGGTTTTATGTTGCAGGATAACGGGTAAGAAAGCAGGCTCAGACCCATGATCAATGAGATTGGTTTCGATATTTGAGCTGGCTAATGGTTGAGATAAGGTTGCTGCGATTTTCTCGTCTCTGACAGATTTTATCCATTTCTGTAGTAAATTTGGGTTGATGCCGTGTCCTTGAGCTAGGCTAGCAATCGAGCGTTTGCCTGTTAAGGCTTGTTCTACGAGATAGGCCTTGAGTTCTTTGCTGTATGTCCGTCGTTTTGGTTTGGTTGTGTTTGTCTGTGCCATTTTAGTGCCCACTTAAAAATAAGTGGGCACTATCTCGTATTTTTTAGAATGGTGGTAGATGGGATGGTCGGATGCTTACGATGTAATTAAATAATCGGCGTTCAACTTGATATCTGGGGCCTGTCACTTTTCTAGCGATATTGCATTCCTGACAAACAATATTTTTATCATAAACGTTCACTTTTTGTGTGATAGTTACTAGCTGATTGATGTCTATATTGTAATAGTGACAGATGTGACAAATGTGATCGAGTCGGTTATTAAATTGATCTAATGGTAGTTCAAAATAGTCCCGACAAATCATTAATTCACAGTCAGTTAAATCGGTTTTCTTGACATAATGTAAATTCATTTTGTGCTCCATTTGGTTATGCATAGGCAGGATCAATAGCTAATAGCTGTTGTTTTAAAATACGATAGTTACTGTCAAAGTCACCTGTATCTATTTCAGTAAATTTTTCATTGACCCAACGCTTGATAGCTGTGTGGTTGTCACAGGCTTTAGTCAATTTAAGATGAAAATAGAGGTCACCACAGTACGGGATATAAAGGTTTTGAATAAGCGCTCGGGAAAGGCTATCAATTCGCATTTTGGTTTGTTTTTGAAGGGTGATTTCATCTATTAATTGTTCGATAGTCGGCTGATTAATCATCTTGATTTCTCCTATATTATTGGTTTTGGTATAAATTACTAAACTATGCGATAATATTAGCTGTTAATTTATCACCAAAGATAAAAAAATTATCTTAGGTGATAATAATATACGATATTATTTTATCGTCTGCAATAACTTTTTATCACCAGAGATAACTTTTTTATGATTAAGCTTAATTTGCCTGTCTTGTTCGCTCAACGTGGTATTCGGGTCGCTGATGCTGATCGGATGTCTAACTTAGGAAGAGCAACGTTATATCGGCTTTATAACAATGATGTAACACGAATTGAATTTGATACGATTGACAAGTTGTGTGATTTACTTGATTGCAGCCCAGGTGATTTGTTTGTAAAAGAAACCGTAACTGAGACTTCAAAGTTGCAAGAAAAAACGCAAACTGAGTAGTCAGTTTGCGTTTTACTGTATTTGGTCATCTAAATCAGTCATTCACTAATAATCCCAATGATGACTTCCCATCATCCCCTGCCATACCGTTACACAGGCTAGCGCATCGGGTCTAGCGCGGTGCGCATTGCTATGTTCTACCCCAAAGTGGGCCATAGCCTTGCTTAGGCTAAAATAACGATTGGCTTTAAAATACGGTGAGTATTGCCCGATAAAATCAGCAAACTGCTTACACAGGCATTTTACTTCAACTTGCTGCAAGCGAAGTTTATGACCCGATTGGCGCATCATACGAATATCAAAGTTTGCGTTATAGGCATACAGGGTTCTTCCTTTGAGCAACTGTACAATCGCGGGTTGAATATCAATAAAGGTAGGTTTACCTATCAGCTCATGAGGATAAATACCATGCACCTTAAATGCGCCTGGGCTAGACGGTCTATCGGTATAGATCAGCGTATCGATAATCACATTTCGATCACTATCACAGAACGCAATTTCGATGATTTGGTCTTCCCTGCCGCCTCCGGTCGTTTCGGTATCAAAGAATAATGGTTTGCTGGTGTCATGTGTTTGGTTATAGGCAGCTACCCGATCAAAGATGACGGCAATTTGCTCATCTTTGGTCAAATAGCTGATGGGTTGTTTATTAGCCAAGCCACTCATTTGCTGCTGATGGTTTAAATCGTCTATCCCCATATTTTATTACGACTTAGGCAACAGTAAATCCAATAAATCTTCATTAGGCGCACTGTCATGCGTTTTTGACGGCTTTGGACGGTATTCGGCTGTATATCCCTCTCCCATTGGTAACAAAAGCTCAAATGCGTTCTCATGCGTCATGTTAAGCCAATCCATTCGCTGCTGAGGCTTAATCACCACAATTGAGCGTTTTTCATCCTCAGGTTTGTGAAACTGTGACATAAAGGGATGATTATCGGCATTAATGGTGAGCATAGTCATGGAGCGAATCAATTGATCGCCAATTTTTACCATCTCATATAACCCAGCCACGGTAAAAGGTTCATTATCTTCGCGGTGAATGCCATAGCGATGTGCTTTACCGTTAATGTATTTAGGCTCATAGATGGTTTGTACCGGAATTAACGCAAACTGGTTGTTGTACCAAGCGCGTTTAAAACTCGGTTTGTCCATCACCGTTTCACTACGGGCATTGTAGGTGTGTTTAGCAAAGCTGGTGTCTTTGGCCCATTTAGGAATCATACCAAACATCGCAGATCGCCACTCGTATTTGATAAGAGGTTAGCAAACAGCAAGGGGGCTTCATAGCCTGAATAGATATCGTCTTTAAAGTCAAAGCTTAACTGCTGATTGGTAAAGCGTGAAGCTTGCGCTTGGGTAATCGGTTGAAAGTTGGCACACATGGTCTAATCCCTTAATCGATGCCTAATAAATCAGATAATTTAGTGGTATAGCACGGATTTAACAATGCTCGGCTCATCTGCCAAGTTTGGTTTTTCTCAATAGCGGTACTGGTAAGAAACAATTTGGTGGTTGCCCTACCCGGTAGAGCATGTGCTAACTGCTGATTAATCTCATCCATCACCGCTATTAACTTCTCAGACTCCACCTGCGCTTTTTCATCCGGCATCTCAAATAAATCACTCATGGTCTCAGCATACTCACAAATCCCCGATAGCATCACTCCGGCTTTGGCGTATTTCAAGCCGTCTTTATAGGTTTTATCTAACACCTCACGCGCCGCTTGAATCATCACCACCGTATCAGAGATGGAGCTCTTTGATGGTAAACTCACTAAATAGTCGGATCACGGTGATGTCACCATGCTGTGCTTCTTACTTATCAATCTATCATGAATGATAACCAATTTTACCTTTGCCTCTGCTAAGATAAATGAAAGTTTATTTGCACCTGATATGCTTGATAATATCAAAGGCTTATTAGGTGCAGATATGGGTTATATTAGTCCTGATTTATACGAGTATTGCTTTAAGTGGTGTGTTGATTTGCAAAAGCCGCTTAGAAAAAATATGTCCGATAAAAGACCGCTTAGTGTTATCAACCGTCTTAAAAATGCTCGTCGCAATATTGAGACGGTGATTGGTCAGTTATCACAGCGGTTTAACATGCAAAAGGTGAGAGCTAGAGATTTATGGCATTTATCCCACAGATTTATGCGTAAAATATTGGCTCATAACTTCTGCTTTGTAATCAATAAACAGTTAGGTAATCCCCCACTTCAGTTTGAATTGCTTATTTCAAGTTGAGAGTGGGGTTATTTAAATAAGTGGGAAAAATCATGTCTTCACAATCAATTATACTCTTGCGTCATAGCTTGGTTGCTTGTATATGTGCAGCGGCTATGCAATATAGCTATGCTGAAAACGTTACCAGCTTTGAATCCGCTTTAGCAAAAGTACAAAGTTACCAGACTCAAGACAAGCCGTGGCAACAAGTTCAGCAAATATCTGAATTGAATATTCAGCAAAGTCGGTTATGGCAGAATCCAAGTATAAGTTTAGAACAGTCTGGCTTTGGCTCAGGTCAAGAACAGGAATTCAATGTTGGCGTTAGTCAACCTCTAGATCTATTTGGTCAGCGTAAGCTGAACCAGGTGATTGCCAATACCTCGAATCAACAAATCCAATTGCAACAGCAATTATGGAAGGCACAAAGCCAACTGATTGTTAAATTTGCATGGTCGCAATTTGCACTTGCTGAGGTTGAGCAGTCTGTTTATTCAGTACTGTTAAAAACAAGTAAAGCCAATCTGGACAGTGCCCAGAAACGCTATCAGGCAGGCAGTATTGCCCTGGTTGATTTTGAGCGTGCCCAAATTGAAGCGCTAGAAATCCAAC